>DGYFI06202__coassemble_332_pt1 | contig 92762 bp, 67 predicted proteins | sample DGYFI06202__metabat2_high_PE_032 | metagenome-assembled genome bin DGYFI06202 | reverse complement strand
TAAGAAACTTATTTCCATCGGTTTCTATTTCCCGTGGTGTGATGAAACCGTTATTCCGGATCCTTTTGAAGTGCTTGGATATATCAAACAGGCTGATTATATTGTGACGGATACCTTTCACGGGTCCGTCATGTCCTTAAAACTCAACCGTCCTTTTGCTGCGATTGTACGTTCTTCCAATAAACAGAAAATGACATCTTTATTGTCTCAATTCCGGTTGGAGAACCATATTGTGGATGATATGGAAAAATTAGAAGAGAGACTGCTATTATCCAGTAATTATGATTTTGTCAATGCAGAATTGCAGAAAGAGCGGGTTCAATCGTTAGATTATCTGAAAAAGAATTTGTAACCTAATATTTTGTATATGTTTTCAGTGTTACTTTCTTTGTATGCTAAAGAAAGTCCGACATTCTTAGCCTCATCCCTGGATAGTATTTTTCATCAGACTCTTCTACCCGACGAAATCATTTTGGTAAAAGATGGTCCGTTAACTGTCGAACTGGATGCTATCGTATCTGATTATGCAGCTCGTTACCCCATCTTGAAAGTTATTCCCTTACCTCAAAATCAGGGTTTGGGAAAGGCATTGAATGAAGGTTTGAAGCATTGTTCTTATGATATAGTTGCCCGTATGGATACTGACGACATATCTAAGCCGGATCGTTTTGAGAAACAGATAGCTGTATTTCGAAAGCATCCGGAACTGGATTTAGTGGGTGCCTGGATTGACGAGTTTGAAGAAGATATACATCATGTAATATCTACCCGTAAACTACCTGAAAGGCACGAGGATGTCATGAGCTATGCAACACGGCGCAATCCGATAAATCATCCGGTTGTGATGTTCCGGAAAAGTGCCGTACTCGCAGCCGGAGGTTATCAGCATTTCCCCTTGTTTGAAGATTATTTCCTATGGGTACGGATGTTGAGGAACGGAGCAAAATTCTATAACATCCAGGAAAGCTTGTTGTATTTTCGTACCAGTCCAAATATGTTCAAGCGTCGGGGAGGGTGGAAATATGCCATGGATGAGGTACGTTTTCAGAACGTTATGCGCAAGATGAAGATGATAACCTGGAGACGTTTCTTAATGAATGTAGCTATACGTTTCCCTGTTCGTGTTATGCCGAACAAGCTTAGGGAAGCCATTTATAAAAAATCATTGAGGAAATAAAGTATTAAGCATTACTCATTCATACCCGAAAAATAATCAATCCCAATCAAAATATGGATCAAAATCAACAGACCGAAGAGCAGGAAATCGACCTGCTGGAGCTTGCGCAGAAACTGTGGCGCAGGCGCAAGTCCTTTTACAAATCCTGCGGCATCGCTGTGGTGGTAGCCCTGGTTGTGGCTTTCAGCATCCCGAAGGAATATGCCGTGACGGTGACCCTTTCGCCGGAGTCCGGCGAATCGTCGGGCAGCGGTAGCTTAGGCGGCATTGCCTCAATGATGGGCGTGAACCTGGGCAGCGGTGATGGCGCGGATGCACTGAACATCACGCTTTTCCCGGACATCCTTTCGTCCAACCCTTTTGCCTTGGAGCTGTATGGGATGTCGGTGACGGTGGAGGACGGTGAAGAAACCACGTCCATGCCGCTGAATGAGTACATGGAGTCCCAAAGCAAGCCCTGGTGGGGCTGGCTGATGAGCCTGCCCGGCAAGGCTGTGGGCGGCATCCTTTCCTTGTTCAAGGACGAAGAGGAGGGGAGTGCCGAGTTGAATCCTTTCCGTCTGTCGGTGAAGGAGACCGGCAAGCTGGAAGCCATCAAGCACTCCATGTCTGCCACGGTGGACAAGAAGACGGGCATCACGACCATTACGGTGACCCTCCAGGACCCGCTGGTGGCCGCCACCGTTGCCGACAGTGTGGTGTGCAAGTTGCAGGACTACGTGACGGACTACCGGACGCGTAAGGCCATTGACGACTGTGCCTACTGGGAGAAGCTGTACACGGAACGTCAGTCGGAATACTACACGGCCCAGCAGAAGTATGCGGCATACGTGGACGAGAACAAGGGGCTGTACACGGAGAAGTCGAAGGTGGAGGGCGACCGCCTGCAGAACGACATGAACCTGGCCTACCAAGTGTATAGCCAGACCGCCCAGCAACTCCAACTGACGCGCGGCAAGATCCAGGAGGCGAAGCCCGTGTTTGCCGTGGTCAATCCTGCCACGGTACCGATTAAGGCAGCCAGTCCTAAGAAGCTGATGATTCTCGTCGGTTTCGTGTTCCTGGCTTTCTGCGGTACGGCGGGATGGATTCTCTTCGGGGAAGACATTTGGGGTAAATTGAGAATTAAAAATTGAGAATTAAAAAATTTGGGTGATACTAAACACGGAGATATGAAGTCACAGAGTCTTTGTCTTCTTGTCCACGGTTTACAGAGTTAATTTCCCTTCCGTGTGCGGCGAAGCCGCGGGCTCCGTGGCCTTCCCGTCATTTTTTTGACAGACCGTTACGGAACTTTGTGCCTTTGTGCCTCTGCGTTTGATATAAACTAAAAAAGAATGTCCGCAATCGGCCATTCAGCTACCAGTGACGAGCTACAAGCTACAAGCTCTGAGCCTTACAAGCAATCCTACTCGTAACTCGTAGCTCGTAGCTCGTAGCTCGTAACTCGTAGCTCGTAGCTCGTAACTCGTAGCTCGTAACTCGTAGCTCGTAACTCGTAGCTCGTAACTCGTAGCTCGTAACTCGTAACTTGTAGCTCGTGGCTTGTAGCTTGTAGCTCGTAACTCGTAGCTCGTAACTCGTCACTGAATAAGAGCTTTGCGGATATTCAATAAACTGAATCTAATTGATTACTTATATAAATATGAGAAAGAACAGACTATGGATATTCCTCCTGCTTCTGCTGGCAGGCGGGGGCGGCAGCCTGTGTGCCCAGTCAATGAGCGACAGCCAGGTGCTGGAGTATGTGAAAGAGAGCGTGCGTCAGGGCAAGGAACAGAAGCAGATAGCCGCCGAGCTTGCCCGCCGGGGCGTTACTAAGGAACAGGCCCTCCGGGTGAAGGAACAGTATGAACGGCAGAACGGTACGGCCGCTTCTACCATGACTGGTACGGACCAGAACGAGGCCCGCCTGCGGGAAGAGACCAAAGACGGGACTTCGGCGATGCTGGACGAACAGCCTACCACGCAGGAACTGGCGCAGGAAGAGCAGGTGTTCGGCCGCAATATCTTCAACACGCGCAACCTGACTTTTGAGCCGAACAGCAACCTGCCCACTCCGCCCAACTACCGGCTGGGTCCGGGCGACGAGGTGGTGATAGACATCTGGGGGGCAAGCCAGAACACCATCCGGCAGACCATCTCCCCGGACGGTACGATCAACCTGCAGGAACTGGGGCCTGCCTACCTGAGCGGCATGACCGTGGAGGAGGCCGGCCGATTCCTGAAAGCAGAGCTGGGCAAGGTCTACAGCAACGAGAACAACCAGATCCGGGTGACGCTGGGCAACACGCGCACCATCCAGATCAACATCATGGGTGAGGTGGTGCAGCCGGGCACGTATGCGCTTTCCGCCTTCTCGACCGTGTTCCATGCCCTGTATCGTGCGGGCGGCGTGAACCGCATCGGCAGCCTGCGCGATGTGCAGCTGGTGAGAAACGGCAAGAGAATCGCTTCGGTGGATGTGTACGACTTCATTCTGGAAGGCCGTGTGAAGTCGGACATCAGTCTGCAGGAAGGCGATGTGGTCATCGTTCCCGCCTATGAGTCGCTGGTGAAGATGAGCGGCAAGGTGAAGCGTGCGATGAAGTTCGAGATGCGGAAAGACGAGACGCTGGCCACGCTGCTGGACTATGCCGGTGGCTTCGAGGCGGATGCCTACACGAAGACGGTGCGCATCGTGCGGCAGAACGGCGAGGAATATGAGGTGCGCACGGTGGAGGAGAAAGACTACCCGGTGACGGAGTTGCGTGACGGCGACGTGGTGACGGTGGGTGCCATCCTGAACCGTTTTACCAACAAGGTGGAGATAAAAGGCGCAGTCTACCGTCCCGACATCTACGAGCTGGACGGCAAGGTGAACACGGTTCGTGCCCTGATAGCGCAGGCGCAGGGCCTGATGGACGACGCCTTCACGAACCGTGCCGTGCTGCAGCGCCAGCGTGACGACATGACCTCCGAGGTGCTTGCCGTGGACGTGAAGGCGCTGATGGAAGGCCGCATCCCCGACATCCCCCTTCATAAGAACGACATTCTGTATATCCCCAGCATCCACGACCTTCAGGACTTGGGCAGTGTGACCATCACGGGTGAGGTGGCCAGGCCGGACAGCTATCCCTATGCCGACCGCATGACGCTGGAAGACCTGATTATCCAGGCCGGCGGTCTGCGTGAGGCTGCTTCTACGGTGCGTGTGGACGTGTCGAGACGCATCAAGGACCCGGAGAGCCTGAATGCCACGGACAGCATCGGCCAGATGTTCTCCTTCGCGCTGAAGGACGGCTTCGTGATAGACGGCCAGCCCGGTTTCGTGCTCCAGCCTTACGACCAGGTGTTCGTGCGCCGCAGTCCCGGCTACCAGGTTCAGCAGAACGTTCGTGTGCAGGGCGAGGTGGTGTTTGGCGGTACCTACTCGCTGACCAGCCGTGCCGAACGCCTGAGCGACCTGGTGAAGAAGGCCGGCGGCCTGACAGCTACAGCATACGTGCGCGGCGCCAAGCTGACCCGCGTGGCCAACGACGACGAGAAGCGCCGCATGCAGAGCGTCATCGAACTGATGGGGCGTGAGCTGGGTCAGGGCACGCTGGACTCCTTGGGCATCCGCGTGCAGGACACCTATACCATCGGCATCGACCTGGAAGCTGCGCTGGCCCGTCCGGGCAGCGACAAGGACCTGGTGCTTCGCGAGGGTGATGTGCTGCAGGTGCCTGAATATACGAACACGGTGAAGATAAGCGGTGCGGTGATGGTTCCGAACACGGTATCATACGCGCAGGGTGAGGGTGTGAAGTATTACCTGAGCCAGGCGGGCGGTTACAGCCAGCACGCGAAGAAGAGCAAGAAATTCATAATCTATATGAACGGTCAGGTGGCCAAGGTGAAAGGTCGTGGGCGCGGTCAGATAGAACCTGGCTGCGAGATAGTGGTGCCGAACAAGAAGAAACGGAACGGTGCCAACCTGTCGGCCATCCTGGGTTATGCCACTTCGTTTGCCTCGTTGGGCACAATGGCAGCCTCGATAACGAATCTGGTGAAATAACGCCGTTCGGCAGACATCGCTTACTAAAAACGCCGCTATCCGGAAATGCAGAAGTGCGTCTCCGGATAGCGGCGTTTTTGGTAAGTAGTCGCTTACATTTTTACTCCACGTAGAGCACCAGTCCTTTGAGATATTCCCCTTCCGGGTGATAGATATTCACCGGATGGTCGGCAGGCTGGGTCAGTTGGTGCAGGATGCGTACACTTCTGCCCGACATGGCGGCTGCCGTGAATACTGCCGTGCGGAACTGTTCCTTGCTGACAGCCTGCGAGCAGGAGAAGGTGAAGAGTATGCCGCCGGGTTTGATTTTCCCGAAAGCCCGTGCGTTCAGTTTGCGGTATCCCATCAGGGCGTTGCGGAGAGCATCCCGGTGCTTGGCAAAGGCTGGCGGATCCAGCACGATGAGGTCGTAGGCATTGTCGTCCATTTGTTCCAGGAATTTGAAAGCATCCTCGGCGAAAGCCTTGTGGCGCGGATCGTCGGGGAAGTTCAGGCCGATGTTTTTGTTGGTCAGTTCAATGGCCTTGGCCGAGCTGTCTACCGAATGTACCGACAGGGCACCGCCTCTCATGGCATACACCGAGAATCCTCCGGTGTAGCAGAACATGTTCAGCACCGTACGTCCGTGTGCATACTTTTCCAGCAGGGCACGATTTTCGCGTTGGTCTACGAAGAAGCCGGTTTTTTGTCCTTTCAGCCAGTCTATGTGGAAATTCAGCCCGTATTCAGTGGCCACGTTATCTGTGCTTCCTCCTTTCAGGAAACCGTTTTCCGGAAAAAGGTCTGCCTTGTAGGGGAGGGTCGTTTCCGATTTATAGTAGATGTTATCCACCTCGCCTTGCATCACTTCGGTCAGTGCTTCTGCTATCTGCATGCGTTCCATGTGCATACCGGCCGAGTGAGCCTGCATGACGGCAGTGCGCGCATAGATGTCAATCACCAATCCCGGCAGGTTGTCGCCTTCGCCATGTACCAAGCGGTAGGTGTTGTTGTCGGTACGTCCGATGAGGCCGATGCTGCGTCGCATTTCGCGGGCAGTGGCCAGTTTACGCCGCCAGAAGCTGTTGTCTATCGTTTCGTCCTCGCGGAATGTGAGTACCCGCACGGCGATGCTTCCTATCTGGAAATGTCCGCGGGCGATAAAATCTTTCTTCGATGTATAGACTTCTACGATTTCTCCTTCTTCGGGCTTTCCGTCGATGCGTGCAATGGCGCCCGAGAATACCCACGGGTGAAAGCGTTTCAGCGATTCTTCTTTGCCTGGTTTCAGGTAGACTTTATGCATAAGTAAGTATTTTAAATTTTAATGGGAATTCAAGGGGTCTGGAGTTGAGGTGTTTGTGGGTCGTCCGCAATCATGAAGTCGCCCGTGCGTTTCAGTTCCTCCAGCCGGTTGTAGATGTTGAGGCATGCCCAGGCATCAGTGGCGGCATAGAGCTTTTGCGGTTCAGTCAGCCTGTCCGCTTCCCAGTTAGTGAGTTGTTGGTTTTTTGATATTTTTTCGCCGAAGAGTATGCCGTATATTTTCTGCAGGCTTTTGTCTTCAATGCCGAAGACTCTGACGTATTCTTGCAGTTCGATGCAGGCACGTTGTTCAAAGGGGGCCCGCTTGTGCAGCATCATGAAGTCGTCTTTCAGCGACAGGCCTACTTTGGTGACATTCGGGCTTTCCAGCAGGTTGATGATGGGCAGCGTCAGTCCGGTCAGGTTGAGGCGGAACAGAAAGCAATGGTCTTCGGAGGACACTTGCAGGAGTGCAACCTTATGCGGCCGTCCTTTGGAGAACGAGGGACGTGTTTCGCTGTCAATGCCCACAATCTGGTATTGTTTCAGAAAGGCCACGGCTTTTTCTGCCTCCCACGGGGTCTGCACTACGTGTATCTGTCCGGGGAAAGTGACCTTCGGCAGCTCTTTCAGTATTTCTTTGTCAATGCTTCGTTGGATAATCATGGGTTGCAGTATTTTATTGTGGAGCGAGGTCGAACTCCGTGTCCTCATCATACAGTTCGTCTTCGCCTTGTTGGTATCTCACTTCATGCAGGGCGCGCAGCGTGTTTACTAACTTCTGTCCCCAATAGAGGTGGAAGTTTTCCTGGCAGATGGCCAGTGCGTCGTGCATGGTTTCGTTCAGTCCCAGTCGGAAGACGAAGATGAAGTTCTTGATATCCTGGTAGATGTCGGCCAAGTCTTCGGAGATGTAGCGCGTGATGGGTTGGTCGCTGTACTTCATGTCTTCTACGAACACATCCAGATAGTCGTCTTTTTCTGCCAGAATGCCAGCTACGGTCATGCGCAACACTTCGTAGGTTTCTTCCGTGACGCATTCTTCGGGCATCTCTTCGCCTATGGGTTCGCAGGGTGGCAGCAGAGTCGCTTTCAGATAGAGCAGGGGGAGTATCTTCAGCGTGGTGTCAACAAAGTCCGGACGGCGCACCCCTTCAGCCTGTTCCATGTATTTACAGAACTCGGCGGCTACGGTGACAAATTCGATGACGTTCCGGTCGAATATCGTTTGGCTTTCTTTCTTCATGATTCTGAATTTGATTTGCAAAGATAAGGGAATTTGGGGGGAAGCGCAAATTTCGTTCTTACAAAGTTTTCTTAAACGCGGAGACACGGAGACGCAGAGTTCCGTTATTTCCTGTCGGAAAAATGGCGGGAGAGACGCGGAGCTCACGGCTTCGCTGCACTGGAGAAGGAAAAATAACTCTGTGAGCTATGGAGAAGAAAACAAAAACTCTGTGTCTCCGTGCCTCTGTGTTTAGTGTCATTTAATTTTGCACATTTACTTAATCTGATTTGTGTCTCTGCGCTCCTTAATTTATTATGAAAAAAGGAGGACGGTATGGCAGAAAAAACTATCTTTGCTTTTGTTTGCGATAAGTAAAGATGAAAGATAAAATTTGTGTACAGGTTTATCATGCTCCCTGCGGGGATTTGCGGGTAGGCTCCTGGAGAGATTGCCTGTGTCTGTGCAACTGGGTGCATGAGAAGCATCCGGGACGGGTGGACCGACGTTTGCAGGCCTACTTGAAAGCTGATTTTGAGTACCTCCCTACGCCGGTCACTCGTGAGGCTGTCTGTCAGTTGGAGGAGTATTTCAGCCGGAAAAGGCAAGTCTTCGACCTGCCTCTGCTTGAGGTGGGAACAGCGTTTCAGAAAGATGTCTGGAAACGGTTGCGGGAAATTCCATACGGACAGACTTGGACTTACGCGGCATTGGCTGCGCAGTTGGGGATGCCGTCTGCCGTCCGTGCCGTGGCTAATGCGAATGGGGCCAATGCGCTTTCTGTCTTCATACCCTGCCATCGGGTGATAGGTAGCAACGGTGCGCTGACCGGGTATGCAGGTGGCACAGAGGCTAAACTTTTTCTGTTGGAATTGGAGCGGGACGGGATGCTGGATAAAGGGGGGATGTAAACTCCTTATGCCGGGCGCTGATGTCGATGTATAAGGACGAATTATCTGGTAGGTCCTTTGTAGAAAGATGCCAGGCTATAAGCAGCCGACTGCCAGGGTATAAGCAGCGGGCTTGTTATATGTTGGAAATAGCATGCTGACAGTCAACAGAATAAAAGTCGTGGCATTCATGGTTCCAGCGTTTAAGTTATTCCAATAGCAGAAAAACTGCCGCATAACATCCGGAAAATAAATGGGGGGATTGTCTGATAATTCCTCTATATTTTTTAAATTTGCCCTTGACAAACAGAGAATCGTTTAAATCCCGTTCCGGCCAGTCGCCCCGAATAGGGTTGTGACTGCACCGGAAAAGCGATTTAAACAGTGCTCTATATGTTTTCTGCAAATAAATATGGAGGAGAATAGATATGGATAATAAGTTCGTAGTAAACATTGGCCGTCAGTTGGGCAGTGGCGGTCGTGAAATTGGTGAGAAACTGGCCGCGCGTCTGGGCATATCTTTTTATGACAAGGAGCTTATCCAACTGGCTTCGGAAGAAAGTGGCCTGTGCAGTGAGTTTTTTGAGCGTGCCGATGAGCGTCCTGCCCAAGGATTGGTGGGGGGATGGTTTGGCATGCGCTTCCCGTTTATAACCGACGGCACCATACCTGCCAATAACTGTTTGAGCAACGATTCGCTGTTTAAGGTGCAGAGTGATGTCATACGCCGCCTGGCTGCCGAGAAGTCGTGTCTGTTTGTGGGCCGTTGTGCCGACTACATCTTGCGCGAGCATCCGCGCTGTGTCAATGTCTTTATCTCATCGACCAAAGAAGACCGGATAGCCCGCCTGTGTCGTATTCATGGTTTTGGCGCACAAGAGGCTGAGGCAATGATGGCGAAAGCCGACAAGAAGCGTTCGGAGTATTATAATTATTACAGTTACAAAACGTGGGGGGCAGCGGCTTCCTATCACCTTTGTGTGGATTCGTCGGTGCTGGGCATTGAAGGAACGGTGGACTTTGTAGAAGAATTCGTGCGTAAGAAACTGGCGCTTTAGGCGTAGGTCTTGTCTGTGAAACAGAAGAGGCTGCCTGGCAGTGAATGTGTGCCAGGCAGCCTCTTCTGTTTTTTATCGGTTTCCTGCTCTTACATCATGGTCAGCAATATCATTTGCCCTGCCAAGATGCGCAGGAACATGGTGAGCGGGTAGACCGTAGAGTAGCCTACAGACGGTGCTGTGTTGCCGGCTACCTGGTTGGAGTAAGCCAGTGCAGGGGGGTCGGTAGTGGCACCGCCTATAAGACCCATCAGGATAAAATAGTTTACCTTGAAGAATCCGCGGGCGAACACGCCTACAATCAGCAACGGAATGACGGTAATCAGGAAGCCCCAGAGCACATACAGCAGTCCATCGCCCTGCAGTACTGTCTGCACGAATTGTCCGCCTGCGTCAATACCCACGCTGGCAAGGAACAGTACCAGACCAATCTCGCGCAGCATCAGGTTGGCGCTCATCGTAGTGTAAGTGACCAGTTTCATCTTATAGCCGAAGCGGCCAATCAGGATGGCTACCACCAGCGGACCGCCGGCCAGACCTAATTTGACTGGCGTCGGCATGCCGGGGAAGGAGATAGGCAGACTGCCTACCAGTATACCGAGGAACAAGCCGACAAAGATGGTGACGATGTTCGGTGTATCGAGCCTCTTCAACTGGTTGCCCAATACGAGGGCTACACCGTTGACGGCATCCTGCTGGCCTACTACCATCACACGGTCGCCTACCTGAAGTGTCAGGTTGGGAGCGGCGAAGAGGTCCATGCCCGAACGGTTGACACGTGTGACCGTTACGCCGTAGGTGCTGCGGAAGTGCATGTCGCCCAGCTTCTTGCCGTTGATTTCAGATTTGGTTACAAGGATGCGTCTGGATACCATCGGCATATCCTGATGTTCCCAGTCTACATCTACCTCACGGCCGATAAAGGCTGAGATGGCTTCAGCATCTTCTTCGGAACATACCATATAGAGCTGGTCGCCTATGTGGAATTGGGTGTTCTGGTCGGGGATGGAGACATGGCCTTCGTGACGGATGCGGGTACATACGAAAGGACGACCCAGAAATTCCTTGACCTGAAGCAGCCGCTTGCCGTCGATGGACTCGTTGCGTACCTCCAGCGTCATCAGGTGCGGCTTCTGTTTCTCATCGTCCTCGCTGTGGCGCAAGACCTCTTCTTCCTTGTTGAAGTCCACGCGGAAGATGTAGCGGATGGCAATGATGGAGCCGATGATGCCCAACACGCCCAGCGGGTAGGCACAAGCATAGCCCAAGGCAATGGGGTCGCCCGTGTATTGCAGTTGGTTCAGGGCCTCCTGCGCAGCACCAAGTCCCGGTGTGTTGGTGACGGCACCGTAGAGGATACCGATCATCATTGGAAGCTCGACACGGCCGTTGGCCACAAAGTAAATAGTGAGGGCCACCACAATGTTGAGCACTACAATCATGACTGCCAGCAGGTTCAGTGTCATGCCGCCTTTCTTGAAAGACGAGAAGAATGACGGACCTACCTGCAAGCCGATGCAGAACACGAACAGAGTCAGACCGAACTCACGTAAAAAATGAAGGATGGGCGTGGATACCGTGAAGCCGAAGTGCCCCATCAGAATGCCCATAAACAGGACGAATGTCACGCCCAGCGAGATACCTGCCACCTTGAGTTTGCCCAGCAATACGCCTATCGCTATCACAAAGGAATAGAGGAAGACGATGTGGGCTACGGATGACGGGTCCCATAACAAACTGTTTAACCAATCCATAGTTTTTATAATGTTAATGATTTTGATTCGCGGTTAATGCCCGCAAAAGTACGCAATACGCACGAAGATGCCAAGTTTTTTAGCAGAAAAAAGAACTTCCTCATCTCCCTGCCGGTCTTATCCGGAGGTGCGTGGAAACCTTCTGCCTGTGTGGGGGATGCAAACGGACGCAACTTTCGCACAAAGTTGAAAAAAGTGAGCAATAGATGGTCCCACAATCGACTTATTCCTTATATTTGCAGAATAAAGTGAAATCACACTTATTTCAACCTACATTATAATAAATAAATTATGGCAGAAAACAAAGAAAAACTCTTCTCCGACTTTCCATCCGTCAGCACTCAGGAATGGATGGACAAAGTCACGGCCGACCTGAAAGGTGCCGATTTTGAGAAGAAACTCGTTTGGCGCACAAACGAAGGATTCAATGTGAAACCTTTCTATCGCCGTGAAGACCTCGAAGGGCTCCGCATCACCGATGCTCTGCCCGGTGAGTTCCCTTATCTGCGCGGCACGAAGAAGAACGACAATTCCTGGCTTATCCGTCAGGACATCCGTGTGGAAGACCCTGCGGAGGCCAATGCCAAAGCACTCGACATCCTGAATCGGGGTGTGGACTCCTTGGGCTTCAGCATCAAGGCCAAGCAATTGGATGAGGCTTATCTGGAAACTCTACTCAAGGACATTTGCGCCGAGTGCGTGGAACTGAACTTCTCCACTTGCCAGGGACATGTGGTCGAACTGGCTCATCTGTTAGTGGCTTATTTCAAGAAGCACGGATACGACCTCTCCAAGCTCCGCGGCTCCATAGCCTACGACCCGCTGGGCAAGATGCTCTCCAAAGGCAAGGAGCGTACTGTCATGGCCGAAACGGGCAAGGCGCTGCTGGATGCCACTGCCGAACTTTGCGGTTATCAGGTGCTTGGCGTGGACGCGTCTTTGCTTTGCAATGCCGGTGCCTATATCTATCAGGAACTGGGCTATGCGTTGGCGTGGGGTAATGAGTATATGAATGCCCTGACCGAAGCCGGTGTGTCTGCCGCTACGGTGGCCAGAAACATCCGGTTCAATTTCGGCATCTCTTCCAACTACTTCATGGAAATCGCCAAGTTCCGCGCTGCCCGCATGCTTTGGGCAGACATTGTAGAGCAGTATCTGGGCGAGGGCGAATGCAAATGTGCCGCCAAGATGCACGTACATGCCGAGACTTCCAAGTTTAATTTGACGCTCTTCGATTCGTATGTCAACCTGCTCCGCACACAGACAGAGGCCATGAGTGCGGCTTTGGCAGGTGTAGATTCCATGACGGTTCTGCCTTTCGATGCCGCCTATGAGACTCCCACCGAATTTTCCGAACGTCTGGCGCGCAACCAGCAGTTGTTGCTCCGCGAAGAGTCGCACTTCGATAAGGTGGTCGACCCGGCCGGCGGTTCTTATTACATTGAAAACCTGACAGCTTCTATCGCCGCCCAAGCCTGGAAACTCTTCCTGGCGATGGAAGAAGAAGGCGGATTCTATGCTGCTGTCAAGGCGGGTAAGGTGCAGGAAGCTGTCAATGCCAGCAATAAAGCCCGCCATGAGGCTGTTGCCCGCCGAAAGGAGATTCTCTTGGGTACCAACCAATATCCCAACTTCACCGAACTGGCCGGCGAGAAGCGTCCGATGGAAGCCACATGCTGCTGTGGAGGAGGCCATGAGCATACGTGTGAGAAAGACTGTGCTTCGCTCGACTTCTCGCGTGCAGCCAGCCAGTTTGAGGCATTGCGTCTGGAAACGGAGCAGAGCGGCAAGCGCCCGAAGGCCTTCATGCTTACCATCGGCAATCTGGCCATGCGGCAGGCACGTGCCCAGTTCTCGTGCAATTTCCTGGCCTGTGCCGGTTATGAAGTTATCGACAACTTAGGCTTTGCTTCCGTTCAGGAAGGCATCGATGCTGCTATGGCTGCCAAGGCCGACATCGTGGTACTCTGCTCCAGCGACGATGAATATGCCGAATATGCCATTCCTGCCTTCCAGGCTTTGGCCGGGCGTGCCATGTTCATAGTGGCAGGGGCTCCCGCCTGCATGGACGAGCTGAAGGCTGCCGGCATCGAGAACTTCATCCATGTCCGTGTCAATGTGTTGCAGACATTAAAGGAATACAACGCTAAATTATTGAAGTAATTATGAGAAAAGATTTCAAGAACATCGATATATATGCCGACTTCAAGCCCGCCAACGGGGCAGAGTGGCAAAAAAACAACGGCATCCATGCAGATTGGAAGACGCCGGAACACATCGAAGTGAAGCCTGTTTATACCAAGGAAGACTTGGAAGGCATGGAACATCTGGATTATGCTGCCGGCATTCCGCCTTATTTGCGCGGACCGTATTCTATGATGTACACCTTCCGTCCGTGGACCATCCGCCAGTATGCCGGATTCTCCACTGCCGAAGAGTCTAATGCATTCTATCGCCGCAATCTCGCCAGTGGTCAGAAGGGTTTGTCTGTTGCTTTCGACCTGCCTACACACCGTGGCTATGACCCCGACAATGAGCGTGTGGTGGGCGACGTAGGTAAGGCTGGCGTGTCTATCTGCTCGCTGGAGAATATGAAGGTGCTCTTCGAGGGCATTCCTTTGAATAAAATGTCCGTTTCCATGACGATGAACGGTGCCGTGCTGCCCGTCATGGCTTTCTACATCAATGCCGGTCTGGAGCAGGGCGCCAAGCTGGAGGAGATGGCCGGTACCATCCAGAACGACATCCTGAAGGAGTTCATGGTGCGCAACACTTACATCTATCCGCCCGCATTCTCCATGAAGATTATTTCCGACATCTTCGAGTACACCTCGCAGAAGATGCCTAAGTTCAACTCCATCTCCATTTCCGGCTATCACATGCAGGAAGCCGGTGCCACGGCCGACATCGAACTGGCTTATACCCTGGCAGACGGTCTGGAATATCTGCGTGCCGGTGTCAATGCCGGGTTGGACATCGATGCCTTTGCCCCGCGCCTGTCTTTCTTCTGGGCCATCGGAACCAACCACTTCATGGAAATCGCCAAGATGCGTGCTGCCCGTATGCTGTGGGCCAAGATTGTGAAGCAGTTCAACCCGAAGAATCCCAAGTCGCTGGCACTGCGCACTCACTCGCAGACATCCGGCTGGTCGCTCACCGAGCAAGACCCCTTCAACAACGTGGGACGTACCTGCATCGAGGCCATGGCGGCTGCCTTGGGTCACACGCAATCGCTGCACACCAATGCCTTGGACGAGGCCATTGCTTTGCCCACCGACTTCTCGGCACGTATTGCCCGCAACACGCAGATTTACATCCAGGAAGAGACTTACATCTGCAAGAACGTCGACCCGTGGGCAGGTTCTTACTATGTGGAGTCTTTGACCAATGAGATTGCCCACAAGGCATGGGAGCATATTCAGGAAATCGAGAAACTGGGCGGTATGGCCAAGGCCATCGAAACCGGCTTGCCCAAGATGCGCATCGAAGAGGCGGCTGCCCGCACGCAAGCCCGCATCGACAGCGGCACGCAGACCATCGTGGGCGTGAACCGGTATCGCTTGGACAAGGAGGCTCCCATCGACATCCTGGAGATTGACAATACGGCCGTGCGCCAGGAGCAGGAAGAGAACCTGAAGAAGCTGAAAGCCAACCGCAACCAGGCTGAGGTGGACAAGGCGTTGGATGCTATCACCGAATGTGTCAAGACCGGCAAGGGCAACCTGCTGGAGCTTGCCGTCGAGGCTGCCCGGGTGCGTGCCACGCTGGGCGAAATCTCATACGCATACGAGAAAGTTGTAGGACGTTATAAAGCAATCATCAGAACCATATCAGGCGTGTATTCATCAGAAAGTAAAAACGATGCAGACTTCGCCAAGGCATGTGAACTGTGCGAGAAGTTTGCCAAGAAGGAAGGTCGCCAGCCGCGTATCATGATAGCCAAGATGGGCCAGGACGGGCACGACCGTGGTGCAAAAGTAGTGGCTACGGGTTATGCCGACTGCGGTTTCGACGTAGACATGGGTCCGTTGTTCCAGACTCCGGCCGAGGCTGCGCGCGAAGCGGTGGAAAACGATGTTCATGCCGTGGGCGTATCGTCGTTGGCAGCAGGGCATAAGACGCTCATCCCGCAACTCATTGCCGAACTGAAGAAGCTGGGCCGTGAGGACATTGTGGTGTTTGCCGGTGGTGTCATTCCCCCGCAGGATTATGACTTCCTCTATCAGGCAGGTGTGGCTGCCATCTTCGGGCCGGGTACTCCGGTGGCCAAGGCTGCTTGTCAGATATTGGATATTCTGATGGACGAGGAATAATCGTTCTGTCGGTTATTGGAAAAATTGGAGAGGGTATTCCCGAAAGGGGGTACCCTTTTTGCGTATGCTAACCTTGAGGTTTGCGCTGCTAACCTTGAGGTTTACGCTGCTAACCTTGAGGTTTACGTTGCCAATATGGACGTTTATGCTGGAATGGAACACAGAGACACGGAGGCACGGAGTTTATTTCTGAAGAGGGGGAGAGTGCACGGAGCGAAAGTTTTGACTTCGTGTCTCTGCGCTCCATTTCTTCTTTCCCGGAAACTGCCTTCACGCTTACACCACCCGCTGAAATTTTGTGAATCAGATGGTTATGGTGAAAGATACATCCTTCACACATCTTTCACACTTTGATTTTACTTAAATAGTGTTATATGACAAGCCTTCCTTATGGAACAATTTGTATATTTCCCAGAAAGGTCATATCTTTGCAGAGTGTTTTTCATAGTATTAGATTTTAAGGTTAACAAAGGTTGGGCTCAGCGGAGCCCTTTTTTTATGTCTGTATGCATGCGATTCCCGTTTGCCTCCATGCCAGAAAGCAGTATATACATATATTTATAAACTACATTTCCAAGCTCTTTGACGCCGATTGCCAAGCTCTAAGCATCGCGGTGCCGGGCTATGGGGAGCATGGTGCTTGTCGCTTAGAAACAACCGTCTGTCTGCCAGAGAGATAGGGATTTTGTAATAACCGGTTTTCTAACTCCCGGCGGGCAGTGGTATGCATGGCTCTGAACAACAGGGAGAGAAATGCGTGGGGATGTCACGGGAAAAGCATAAAAGTTATATCTTTGCAGGGTGAAACGAACTTGCATAAGCAGATGGAACGATGGACGGTGTGTGTAACCATAAGATTCTCTTCTCCGAAGCGCTCAGGGATTTGGTAGAATTCCTGAGGCAGCGACGTTTGGCCGATGTGTTCCGTTTTGTATCTTTTGTACCGGGAGAATCGTACGGTCCGCACAGTCATCTGCGCATTGAACTGAATTACGTGAAGAAAGGTTCGTGCCGGATTCTGTTGGAAGACGAAAGCGTGTCGTTTCAGGAAGGCGACCTGATGCTGCTTCCCTCCCATGTTTCCCATAAGTTTGAGGCGGGCGAGAAGGGATGCACCCTGATGCAGCTTGAATTTCTGCCGGATATATTTTGGCAGTTGAATTCTCTTCAGCCCTTGTCGGTAGAAGAGCAGGGCACTTCCTTTGCTGCTCCCTTATGGAACCTCTCTGAACAGAAGCGTCTGCTGAAGATGGTGGATGACATACGGATTGTGCAGGAAGTTCGCTCTGTTATCAATGAGCTACAGCAGCAGGAGGAAGGGTATGAATATCTGGTGGTCTTGTCGTATGCCGAGCTTATGGTGCTGATTTACCGTTACATGGTTCGCCATGCATTCCCGTCCGGCATGAACAGGGTCTTGCAAAAGGCTGTCGGGTATTTGAGGCTGCACTATGCTTCGGATGTGACGATGGCCGACGTGGCTGCATATACCGGGGTGAGCGGGCGCTATCTGAGGAAGATTTTCTCTCAGGAATTCCATTTGTCGCCTTTGGGCTATCTGCAACGTATCCGGATAGACAAGGCTGTGGAATTATTGAAGAATACGGATTTGTCAGTGAAAGAGGTGGCTTATCTCTGCGGCTACCATTCGTCTCAGTATTTCTCGCGTGTCTTCAGGCAGTATGCGGGAGTCCTCCCGCAGGAAATCGGACGGGGAAAGGAACGGAAGTAGTTCCATTTTGTGTGGTTTTTCTTCTTGTCTGTTCCGTTTTCTTTCTAAAAATAGACATGGGAGAGTTTGTGAATATAGTTTGTGTTGCTTAATTTTGCACGTGACTTTTCTATAACCTGTTTATGTATATCGTGAAAATGAAATATATCTTGTTGCATATCGCTGCCTGTCTGTTGCGTTGTCTGTCTGTGCCCGTTCATGTTGCAGGGCGCAGTCCGCTGCGGGCAGCCTGTGTCGGCAACAGCATAACATCCCGTGCCGACATGTCCTATCGTGAGCCAAACGACAATAATTATTTTTTAGACAGAATAGATATGAAAAGTAAAACTTTGTTTTTCAGCACGCTTTTGCTGGGTGCTTGGGCAATGCCTTTTATGGCTCAGGCGCAGGAGAAAGCGGGTGCAGGGGAAGATATCCCCTTTGCCAACACCATTTGTATTGAGGGTGACAGTCCGGAAGTTATCATTGAAAAGGCGGCTCATGTGGTGCCGACAGACAATCAGTTGTCTGCTCTCCGCAATGAGTTTATCGCTTTCATTCATTTCGGTCCCAATACCTTCAGCCGCCGTGAGTGGGGCACGGGCAAGGAAGATCCCTCTCTCTTTGCCCTGAAAGATTTGGATACCGACCAGTGGTGCCGTGCGATGAAGTCAGCCGGTATCAAGATGGTCATCTTTACTGCCAAGCACCACGACGGTTTTGTGCTGTGGCAGAGCCGTTATACGAAACACGGCATTATGTCTTCTCCTTTCCGCGACGGGAAGGGAGACATCCTGAAGGACCTTTAGGAATCTTGCCGGAAGTATGGGTTGAAGCTGGGTGTCTACCTTTCTCCCGCCGACCTGTACCAGATAGAGAATCCCGAAGGGATCTACGGCAACCTGAGCAAATACAGCGAGCGCACCATTCCCCGTGAAGTTCCTGGCCGTCCGTTTGCCGACAAGCGTAAGTTCAAGTTCGTGGTGGACGATTACAACGAGTATTTCCTGAACCAGCTTTATGAACTGCTGACCGAATACGGCCCCATCCACGAGGTGTGGTTCGACGGTGCTCATCCCAAGCGCAAGGGTGGCCAGACCTATAACTACCCGGCGTGGAAGAAACTGATTCACGAGCTGGCTCCTGAAGCGGTCATCTTCGGCCGTGAGGACGTGCGCTGGTGCGGCAACGAGGCCGGTGGAACCCGCGACACAGAATGGAACGTGATTCCTTACAGCGAAAATCCTGACACGACCAGCCACTTCCCGGACATGACGGATACCGACCTGGGCAGCCGTGAGCAGCTTTATAAAGGTAAATACCTTCACTACCAGCAGGCCGAGGTGAACACCTCCATCCGCGAAGGCTGGTTCTACCGTGACGACACGGACCAGAGGACCCGCAGTGCGGACGATGTGTTCGACATCTACGAGCGTGCCGTGGGTGGTAACGCCACATTCCTGCTGAACATCCCGCCTAACCGCGAGGGACGTTTCTCGGAAACGGACGTGAAAGTGCTGGAGGAAGTCGGCAAAAGAATCCGTGAGACCTACGGAACAGACCTTCTTGAAGGGGCATCGGGCCCGGCAGAGGTCTTGGACGACAACGATGATACGTACATCATGCTGGACGGTACGAAGACATTCACCGTGACCATGCCCCGGCCTGTCAAAATCAACCGCCTGATGCTGCAAGAAGCTGTGGCCCGGAGAAGCGAGCGGGTGGAGAAGTTTGCGGTGGATGCCCGTGTGGACGGTGCATGGAAGGAAATCGCCACTTCGACAAATATCGGCTACAAGCGTCTGCTTCGCTTCCCCGAAGTGGTTACTGACGGTCTCCGTTTCCGTCTGCTGGCCTCCCGTATGTCTCCGTCCATCAGCCATATCTCTGCCTATTACTATGCAGCCAAGGCACCCCAGCTGGAGGTGGTGCAGGATGCTCAGGGCGTAGTGACTATCCGTCCCAAGCTGCAGGATTTCGGCTGGAAGTCGCATAACCAGAACGCTTCCGAGAATCTGAATGCAGGTTACAAGATCTATTACACTACAGACGGTACCACGCCGGACGAGCACTCTGAGGTTTACAGCGCTCCGGTGTCTGTGGGCAACTGCACGCTGAAGGCCGTGGCTGTGCTGGACGGCGAAGCCGGAGCGGTATGTACGGAAAAGTTGGGTTATGCCAAGTCTTCCTGGAAGCCTGTTTCGGCAAGCAGTGAAACGGAGAACCATCCCCTGTCGGCTGCTTTCGATGCCAACCCGAACACGTACTGGTCTTCGGCAGAAACAGCCCTTCCCCACAGTCTGACCATCGACTTGGGAGAGGAAAAGTCTCTTTCCGGATTTGCTTACACCCCACAGACCCACCAGCGTAAGGGTATGATGGCCAAAGGCACGGTGAGTGTGAGCAGTGATGGCAGTCAATGGAGCAAGGCAGTCGACTTTGAATTCGGTAACCTGGTAAACGATCCTACCAAGCGCTTCTGCGACTTCACGAAGGCACAGAAGGCACGTTACGTGCGCATTGAAGTCACCGGCATCGAAGGAGTAGGAAACAGTGTGTCTGTGGCGGAGATTGACTTGTTCTGATACGGACTGAAACTTGTGAACTAACCACTAACAAACTTATCTGCTAATGCAAAAACTTCTTCTGAATGCTTTTATATGGGCGGCTCTCTCTGTCGGACTGGAGGGAGCGTTTACGCCTGTTCGGGCGGCAGATGCTGAAAAGGAAAGTCGTTTTTATTGGTTGCCCGATTATGTGCGTGGCGTAGAAAATCCGGTCATATCCCTGAATGGAGAATGGGAATTCCGATATGCGGCCGACAGCCCGTGGACCTCTATCGAAGTGCCGGGTGAAGCCGCCATGCAAGGGTATGCCATCCGGCACGATGCACCTTTCTGTTATCGGAGGATGATTCATGTTCCTGCCGATTACCGGGGAAATAAAATCATCCTTCGTTTTGACGGGACTTACAGCAAAGCCCGGCTTTATGTCAACGGTACCTTGGTGCGTGAGCACAACGGTGGATTTACCCGGTGGGAAACAGACATTACTCCCTACGTGAAAGTCGGGGCAGACAATGAACTGATGCTTGAACTGACGGACCCGTTGGATGACATTTCTTATGCTTCAGGCTATGCCCACCATCCTGTTGGTGGTATCCTGCGGGATGTGACCCTTTTTGCCACCCCCAGCGAGTCTGTCTGCAACGGGGCATTTGTCACCGATTTGGACAGTCTGTATCAGGATGCCGTGTTGAACTTTACCGCTGAGACCGGCGATGCCCGCCGTATGTCTGTGCGTCTTTCGCTTTTTTCTCCTGAGGGCGATAAGGTGAAAACGGTTTCCCGGCGCATGGAAACAGAAGATGGTGTAGCGAAAGTTGAAATGGCAGTGTCCTCTCCCCGGAAATGGGATGCCGAACACCCGCATTTGTATAAAGTGAAACTGGAGGTGCTGAAAGGCAATAAAGTGACTGCCAGCTATACGAAACAGGTGGGGTTTCGCGAAGTGGAGGTGCGTGGCAACCGCATGTTGGTTAATGGTCAGCCCGTGAAGTTGCGCGGGGCTTGCCGGCACGACATTCATCCTTTGCTGGGCAGGGTAGCTACCCCTGAAACGGACAGCCTGGATGCTGTGCTCTTCAAGGAGGCCAATATGAATTTTGTCCGTACTTCGCATTATCCTCCTACGGAACGATTTGTAGAGTTCTGTGACCGGTATGGTATCTATGTGGAGTGTGAGACTGCCGTCTGCTTCGTCAATACCCACCGCCAGAAGAACTATGCACCGGGAGCTACACAAGACAATCCGGACTATGCCGACTGGTATAAGTCGCAGTGCGTGGAGATGGTTCGTACCATGCGTTCTCATCCTTCTGTCTTATTCTGGAGCATCGGCAATGAAAGCACTTACGGTAGCAATTTCCAGTTGTGTTATGATTACGTGAAACGCACAGACAAGACACGTCCGGTCATTTTCAGTTATCCCGGTTCGACACCCCGCGAGAAGAAGATTTATGATATTGTCAGCATGCACTACCAGGATGTATACGGCAATCTGGACCAATGGGGCGTTTCTACCCGTAACTTCCAAACTCCCGGTATGCCGGTCATTTTCGATGAATGGGCTCATCCGGCCTGCTACACATATTCTACGTTGCAGACCGATCCCAATATCCGTGAATTCTGGGGAAAATCGCTGGACATGATGTGGAGTGGCCTGTTTGATGCCCCCGGTGGACTGGGAGGAGGCATCTGGGGCTATGTGGATGAAACTTTTGCCCTGCCGGAGCCTAAGGTGGGCGATGCTTTCTGGAAGGAGTTTGCCCATACGGCCAAGCCCGAGGGATTCCGGGGCAATTGTGTGGGCTATGGTGAATGGGGCATTGTAGATGTCTGGCGCAGAAAGAAACCGGAGTTCTGGTCTACCAAGAAAGCTTATTCGCCGGTAAGGCTCTTGTCGGACGATGTCATAGCATTTACTCCGGGCATGCCGATAGCGTTTACGGTGTACAATCGTTTTGACCATACGGACCTGGACGAGATAAAGGCTTTTTATTCTTGGCGGGGACTTCGGAAAGAAGTGGCTTTACCTTCTGTATCTCCTCATGCCAAAGGGGTGTTGAACATTCCCGGCGAGGATTGGACGGCAGGTGAGTCTTTGCGGGTAGAATTTTGCACAGCCGATGGCGAACTGATAGATTCTTATCAGTTGGCATTAGGCTATAAGCCGGTGGCTTATCCGGAGTTGTTGGGAACCGGTACGGATTTGAAGGTAGAAGAAGATGACGCTTTTGTTGTGTTCAAGGGGAGTTGTTTTGAAATACCGTTCAACAAGACTACCGGCCTGATAGAAAATGCCCGGGTAAACGGGGAAGTATGGATTGAGCAAGGACCGTTCCTCAACTTGTATGTCAACCTGAACCATTTGTCGGGGGCAGAAGTCCGTAAGATAGCCGACCATTATGAGGTGGCTGCAACCGATTGGGAGAAAAAAGCCTTCCGTTGGGAACAACGGGCAGATGGCGTTTATATCTATCTGAGCGGGACATACCGGCAGATAGAAGTCGGTTTGGTCTTTAAAATCACTGCCTCGGGTGAGATGACTGTAGATTATACGGTAGACGGTGCTCCCAATGGGTATGTGCGTGAGTCGGGGCTGGCTTTCCGGTTGGCAGGTTCCTTTGACCGCCTGTGCTGGAGTAGGGATGCTTATTGGAATGATTATCCCTCCGATGCCCTTGCCGGAAACGAAGGCAATGTGCCGCTTTTCAGCCCCGATGTGCCTGCTTACGGGCAGAAACCGGATGGGCCATGGGCTTTGGATACGCACAATTATTATTATTGGGCAGACAAAGGAGCCAATTGCCGGCAGCCCCTTACTCAAGCGGCAAAAGGGATGAAGGAGAATATTTACTATTATTCCTTGGAGTCGGCAGGTGGTGCAGGCAGATTCTCTGTGCTTTCCACCGATGCGTCAGCGGCTTGCCGCATCCATAAAATGGCCGACGGGCAGTTGGTGCTTTATGCCAACAACCGTTGGGATTACCCAGAAATAGCCTGGGGAAATTATTGCCGACAGCTGGAAGCTTTGCCTTGCTATGGGCGAATCGCCTTTCAGTTTAACAAACCGACTAACTCCGATTAGGTTTCCAGAAAGAGCTTCCTGAGGCGATTCGGCTGTTTGCCAGTATGTCATCCGGAACAAAGTGAAGCATCTCCTCCCGGCTTTTTGCGGGCGGGGGATGCTTCACATGCTTTATAAAGGCAGGCTTCCGCATACGCTCTTTCGTGCGTATCTGCCTCAGGGGCTCTGCCATAAGGTCTTGAGAAGCGAATTATGTCGTAATTGGTTGTCATTCAGTAGACTGTCGGGGAAACACATTCTCTGCATCACCTTCACGGCATACACTGTCTGCCTAAGCGCGTACAGCGCCGCTTCTTATATATACGCCGTTTGCTTCCAAGCTATATGCTGCTGCCTGCTTCAGTATAAGCTTTCCAGTGCCGGGCAATAGAAACATCTCTGCTTCTTCCCAATCCGGACAAGTCCCGAATTAACTGATATTTTTTTGTATCTTTGTCCCCCGAATAGTAAGACTTGAATACAGAATGATAGTTTGCATTGCCGAAAAACCTTCCGTGGCGCGCGACATAGCCGACGTGCTGGGGGCAAGGGAGAAGAAAGACGGATACATCGAGGGAAACGGTTACCAGGTGACGTGGACCTTCGGACACCTCTGCACACTGAAAGAGCCGCACGAATATACGCCCGACTGGAAGCAGTGGCGGCTGGAGTATCTGCCTATGATTCCGCCACGTTTTGGCATTAAACTGATAGAAAACCCCACCTATGAACGCCAGTTCCGAGTCATCGAACGCCTCATGCAGCAGGCCGACATGATTATCAATTGTGGCGATGCCGGGCAGGAGGGGGAGCTCATCCAGCGCTGGGTGATGCAGAAAGCAGGGGCACACTGTCCCGTGAAACGCCTGTGGATTTCTTCGCTCACCGAGGAGGCTATCCACGAAGGGTTTGCCAAGTTGCGCGATGCTTCCGATTTCCAGCCTCTTTATGAAGCCGGGTTGAGCCGTGCCATCGGTGACTGGCTGCTGGGCATGAACGCCACACGGCTTTATACCATGAAGTATGGGCAGAACCGGCAGGTGCTGTCTATCGGGAGGGTGCAGACGCCTACCCTGGCGCTGATTGTAAACCGTCAGCTGGAAATAGAGCATTTTGTGCCTAAGCAATATTGGGTGCTGAACACTCTTTACCGGGAAACCGCGTTCACCGCGCTGGTGAAGAAAAGTGAAGAAGAACTGATTCTGGATGCGGAAAAACAGAAGGGACTTCCTGCCGGACAGAAGCCCAAGAGGGAGGAAGACAACCGTGGCATTGAACCGATTACGGACAAGGCGCGCGGCGAAGAGTTGCTGGCCCGCATCAAGGATTTGCCTTTCACGGTGACTGCCGTGACCAAGAAGGAGGGGAGGGAAGCGCCGCCGCGTTTGTTCGACCTGACTTCCTTGCAGGTGGAGTGCAACCGGAAGTTTGCCTATTCTGCCGATGAAACGCTGAAGCTTATCCAGTCGCTCTACGAGAAAAAGGTGGCTACATATCCTCGCGTAGATACTACTTTCTTGAGCGATGATATTTACCCCAAATGTCCAGGTATCCTGAAGGGATTGCGCGGATACGAAACGCTGACCGCACCGCTGGAGGGACAGCATTTGCCTAAATCGAAGAAAGTATTCGACAATTCTAAAGTGACCGATCACCATGCCATTATTCCCACCGGGCAGCCTCCCGTTAATCTGACAGATATGGAACGGCGGGTGTTCGACCTTATAGCCCGGCGGTTCATTGCTGTTTTTTATCCCGACTGTAAATTTGCCACAACAACCGTGTGGGGAGAGGTAGACGGCATTGAGTTTAAAACTTCCGGCCGCCAGATTCTGAAACCCGGTTGGAGAGTGGTCTTCGCTGCTTCGGCTGCTGCAGACGACAAGGACGAGAAAGAAGGAGATGCCGAACGGGTATTGCCCGTTTTTGTAAAAGGCGAATGCGGACCCCATCAGCCCGACTTGGTGGAGAAGTGGACCCAGCCTCCTAAGCCTTATACGGAGGCCACTTTGTTGCGCGCCATGGAGACGGCAGGTAAGCTGGTGGATAACGATGAACTGCGTGATGCCCTGAAAGAAAACGGTATCGGTCGCCCGTCTACCCGTGCCGCCATCATAGAGACACTGTTTAAACGTAACTATATCCGCAAGGAACGCAAGAACCTGATAGCAACCCCTACGGGTATAGAACTCATACAGACTATCCACGAAGAACTGTTAAAGTCGGCCGAACTGACAGGCATTTGGGAGAAAAAACTGCGCGAGATAGAGAAACGGACGTATGATGCCGCTCAATTTCTGGAAGAACTGAAGCAGATGGTGCGCGAGATTGTGGCAAGCGTATTGGCCGACCACAGCAACCGTCGTATTACCGTGCAGGCCTCTGCGTCTGAAAAGAAATCTGCTCCTAAGGAAAAAAAGGCAGAAGCCCCCGCAAAAGAGCCTAAAAAACGGGCTCCGCGGAAGAAGAAAACCGAACAGCCTGTTGTATCTGCCGAAGGGGATGCATGCGTGGGCAAGCCTTGTCCTTTGTGTGGAAAAGGTGTGATTATCAAAGGAAAAACGGCTTACGGTTGCTCCGAATGGAAAAACGGATGCACGTACCGGAAGCCGTTTGGCAGTTGATGCACGCTTTGTGTGTACGTTACATATTTCCGTAGTTCAGGTAGAATTCCGTGACGGCCACGATGCCTTTGTGCAAGATGTCCAACGGTATGTTTTCGTTGGGCGAATGAATGGCATTGCTCTCCAAACCGAATCCCATCAATACAGTCTTGATTCCTAACACCTGCTCGAAGGTTGAGATGATGGGAATGCTGCCTCCACGGCGTACGGCCAGCGGCTTTTGTCCGAAAGCTTTCTCAAAACCTTTCTCGGCAGCCTGGTAAGCAGGCAGCGTGATGGGGCAGACGTAGCCCTGTCCGCCGTGCATGGGGGTAACTTTTACCTGCACGGTATCCGGAGCAATGGCCACGATATAGTCGGCAAACTGGCGTGAAATCTTCTCGTGGTCCTGGTGGGGAACAAGCCGGCACGATACTTTGGCGTATGCCTTGGACGGGAGTACCGTTTTCGAACCTTCGCCCGTATATCCTCCCCAGATGCCGCAGACATCGAAGGAAGGTCGGCAGCTATTGCGCTCCAGTGTGCTGTAGCCTTTTTCGCCCGCCAGGGCTTTTACTCCTATGGCCTGTTTGTATTTTTCTTCGTCGAAGGGGATGCGGGCTATCATGTCGCGTTCGGCTTGGGGCACTTCTTCTACATCATCGTAGAAACCGGGCACGGTGATGCGTCCGTCTTTGTCTGTAATCCGGGCAATCATTTGGCACAGTACGTTGATAGGATTGGCCACGGCACCGCCGAAATGGCCGGAATGCAGGTCACGGTTGGGTCCTGTTACCTCTATTTCCCAGTAGGCCAGTCCGCGCAGGCCGGTGGTGAGCGAGGGCAGGTCGGCACCCAGCATACTGGTATCTGACACAAGAATGACATCGGCTTTCAGCAGTTCCCTATGCTCCCGGCAGAATCCTTCCAAGCTGGGAGAGCCGATTTCCTCTTCCCCTTCGAAGATGAATTTCACATTGACGTTCAGCAGACCGTTCTTTGCCAAATATTCGAAAGCCTTGACCTGAATGAACGACTGTCCTTTGTCGTCATCGGCACCGCGTGCCCAGATATGTCCGTCGCGCACTTCGGGTTCAAAGGGGGCACTTTTCCACAACTCCAGGGGTTCGGCGGGCATCACATCATAATGGGCATAAACCAGCACGGTTTTAGCATCGGGATTTACGAGTTTCTGTGCAAAAACAATCGGGTTTCCTGCCGAGGGCATCACATGGGCTTCGTCTGCTCCGGCTTCCAGCAGGAGCTGCCTCCAGCGTTGGGCGCAGGCCAGCATATCATCTTTATGTTCGGGTTTGGCACTGATGCTGGGAATGCGGATAAGGCTGAACAGTTCGTCAAGCATCCGCGGCTCGTTGTCTTGGATATATTGTTTAATGGACATGGGTAGAAGTTATTTATTGAGCGCGGATTACGCGGATAATTGGAGAGAGTATGGGGTACTTGTCTGTGAAATCCGTGTAATCCGCTCCCATGATAGGTCTATAACTGGGTCATGCGGTCAATCAGGTAATAGTCCAGCATGGTCATGGCAGCCATGGCTTCCACGATGGGTACGGCGCGCGGCAGTACGCAGGGGTCATGCCTTCCGCGTGCTTTCAGCGTGGTGTCCTGTCCGTCTAAGTTGACAGTGTGCTGTTCCATCAGTACAGTAGCTACAGGCTTGAAGGCTACACGGAAGTAGATGTCTTCGCCGTTGCTGATGCCGCCTTGAATGCCGCCCGAATAGTTGGTGCGTGTTTCGATACGTCCGTTATGGTTGTAGAACACATCGTTTTGTTCCGAACCTTTCATCTTCAGTCCCTTGAATCCTTCGCCGTATTCGAAGGCTTTGGCAGCATTGATGCTCAGCATGCCCGAAGCCAAAGCCGCTTGCAACTTGCCGAATACAGGTTCGCCCAATCCGATGGGCACACCTTGGATAACACAAGTCACCACGCCGCCTATCGTGTCGCCCTCTTCCTTCACCTTATATATATATTCCTCCATTTCCTTGGCTTTTTCCGGGTCCGGACAACGCACAGGGTTGGTTTCGATGAGGCTGAGGTCATAGGCCGTATAGTTTTCTTCCAGTCGGATGGCTCCTACCTGCGAGGTGTAGGCCGTGATGTGCATGCCCAGCTGGCGCAAAGCCAATTTGGCCAACGCTCCTCCTACCACCCGGGCAATGGTTTCGCGGGCCGATGAGCGTCCGCCGCCCCGGTAGTCGCGAATACCGTATTTCAGCTTATAGGTATAGTCGGCATGTGAAGGCCGGTAGACACTCTGCATTTCGCTGTAATCACTGGAGTGCTGGTTTTTGTTCCATACCAGGAATCCGATGGGGCTGCCCGTAGAGCGTCCTTCGAAGACGCCCGACAGAAGTTCCACCTTGTCATCTTCCGAGCGCGAGGTGGTAATACGCGACTGTCCCGGTCGGCGCCGGTTCAGTTCTGCCTGCACAAAGTCCATGTCTATTTTGACACCCGCGGGAAATCCGTCTAATACGCCTCCGATGGCCTTGCCGTGTGATTCCCCAAAAGTGGTAAGGCGGAGGAAATTACCGAATGAATTAAACATACTTCAAATGCTTTAAAGGTTGATAATTAGGCTGATGCATTGGTCTCCCGGTAAAAAGCGACGTTTGCTCTTTGTAAAGTTAGTCATTTTTTCTGAAAAAAGCTCAGTTTATGGTAGTTTTTTTGTGCATTTTCCTTTGAAAGGCCGGAAGGTGCCGGAAATGCCGAGTGACGAATGCGGAATTTCGTCCTGAGAAAGCTGCAGTCTTGTCCGGTGAAGTGATTGGGAATGTTCGGTCTGCGTATGATGTATATCGTTGGTAATCAGTGCACTAGTCCTTATATATAAGCAGCACGCTGCTTATGGCCCGGCAGTGCGCTGCTTATCGCTTGGAAATTTCTCTGGAAGGGCTTATCGGCAAACGGGCTTGTACATACGGGCATCAGCATAGGGTATAAACTGTTTAAATCATTTGGATGCTTGTTCAGGCAGTGTCTTTGCCGAACTTTGTCTTTTCCTTTCCATTATTTTCCTTATTGCAGGGAGATGAGAAACTGGTTTCCGCTTTGCTGTTTGCCCTTCGTATGTCCTGTTTTTGTCGCTTATTGTGCTATTTTTCTTCCGTTTTAAACGTATTTTTGCTTTTGGATAATATCTGTCTTCTGTTTGCTTTATTGGATGTGTCTTAAAAAAAGACCACCTATTTTATAAAAAAAGACTTGTTTGCTTGCTATAAAAAGCGTTACTTTGCACCCCAGTTTAAAAAAGGGAAATCTAACGGCCTATAGAGGCCATTTATTAACTAAACAAATGTTTTAAAGAAGTATGAAGAAAAATTGGCTTTATTTATTTGCGCTGATTTGCTCTGTGGCTTTGTTCACGGCTTGTAGCGATGATGATGAGACTCCTGCACCTGTAAATCAGTGGGTAGGTACGTACAAACTGGCTGATTATACCGCTTCCACTTATACATGGAGTGAAACGGAGGTAGCTAACTGGCCGTCTGAAGGTGCTCTGTATGCAGAATGGGTATGCGATGATAACTATACAGAGTTCTTGGGTGCTCTGTTCCGTTATCTGGGTGGTTCTATTTTGCCTCAGACATTGAATAGCATTACTTTGCAGGAAGATGGTAATATCGTGGCTGATTATGTTGCCTCTCCTAATATAGCTATGGATCCTTCAGCTATTATGGGTATCTTTTTCACAGGTTCTTTCCCTGTTGTAGATACTTCTTCTTTCCCGACTTCGGGTTTTACCACTTCTCCTGTTAATTTAGCTACATGGACAGAAAGTAACGGTCAGTTGACTGTAAAATTGAATGTGAGTGAAATCATGGCTGCTGCTATGGGAGGTGAGAGTAGCGCAGAGATGGAAAACTTAATTAATCAAATAATGTCTGCTGATGCAGCTACTGTAAAGACATTGATTGGTACTTTGCTCGGTGCGGATGTTTCGAGTATCTCTGATGCAACTATCACAATGTTACAAAGCTGGGTACTTAATGGAATCCCCATGCGTATAGAAATGGCAACTAATGGCCATACTCATATTTATTTGGATAAATCCGCTGTTGATAGCTTGTTTACTCCTAATGCTGAAGGAACTTCGGATATCATTCTGTTATGGAATGCTTTGGTTTCGGGTGGTATCATTCCTGAGGAGGCATCTGCTGCAGGCATATTGCTTCAAATGTTCAATGCATATTGGCCTACTACTACGACCTTCAATTTAGGGTTGGATTTGGTGAAGTAATAAGTAATATCCTTTATTTATAATAGAAGGCTCTACTATCTGGCGATGGTGGAGCCTTTTTCGTTAAGGCCGCATAATCGGGTGTTTGAATAAATGGAGAAAAAATAGTCAAACATTTTTTTTGCTGTAATCGCTTGTCCGCTATCAAATAATGCTTATTTTTGCAAAACTCTTCGCAGTAATAAACCAGAAGAGGGATTAAAATGTATTGAACCATGGAAGAGCATTTGAGTCTGAAAGAGAAGGAACAAGCTGAAGAAGCAATGATACAGCAGGCGTTCCAGGAATTGCTGAATGATTATCTGTCTACGAAGCATCGCAAGCGGGTGGAAATCATCACCAAGGCATTCAATTTTGCCAATCAGGCCCACAAGGGCATCAAACGACGTTCGGGAGAACCATATATCATGCATCCCATCGCCGTGGCTAAGATCGTGTGCAATGAAATCGGACTCGGCTCTACCTCCATCTGTGCAGCCCTGCTGCATGATGTGGTGGAGGATACCGACTATACGGTGGAAGACATTGAAAACCTGTTCGGACCCAAGATTGCACAGATTGTTGACGGACTGACCAAAATCTCCGGAGGCATCTTTGGTGACCGTGCTTCGGCGCAGGCCGAGAATTTCAAGAAACTGCTGCTCACCATGAGCGATGACATCCGTGTCATTCTTATCAAAATAGCCGACCGGTTGCACAACATGCGTACGCTGGGTTCCATGCTGCCCAACAAACAATATAAAATTGCCGGCGAAACCCTTTATATTTATGCCCCTCTTGCCAATCGTCTCGGCCTGAACCGCATCAAGACCGAACTGGAAAACCTCAGCTTTAAGTATGAGCATCCCGAAGAATATGCCGAGATAGAGAAGAAACTGGCCGCCACGGCAGCCGAACGTGACAAGGTGTTCCGTGAGTTTACCGCTCCCATACGTGCGCAATTGGATAAGATGGGGTTGAAGTATCATATCCTGGCGCGTGTGAAATCCATTTACTCCATTTGGAACAAAATGCAGACCAAGCATGTGCCTTTTGAGGAAATCTATGATATTCTGGCCGTGCGCATCGTATTCAAACCGAGAAAGTTGGAAGAGGAGCTGAATGACTGCTTTGATATTTATGTGGCTATCTCCAAAATATACAAACCTCATCCCGACCGCCTGCGTGACTGGGTAAGCCATCCCAAGAGCAACGGCTACCAGGCCTTGCATGTTACGTTGATGGGCAACAACGGGCAATGGATTGAAGTGCAAATACGCAGTGAGCGGATGGATGATGTGGCCGAGCAAGGCTTTGCTGCCCATTGGAAATATAAGGAAGGAGGAGGCAGTGAGGATGAAGGCGAACTGGAACGTTGGTTGCACACCATCAAGGAAATATTGGATGATCCACAGCCCGATGCCATTGACTTTCTGGATACCATCAAGCTGAATCTTTTTGCTTCCGAAATATTTGTCTTTACCCCTAAGGGAGAACTGAAAACCATGCCGCAGGATGCGACGGCGCTCGACTTCGCATTTTCTCTTCACACGGATATTGGCACGCACTGCATCGGTGCCAAGGTAAATCACAAACTGGTTCCCCTGAGTCATCGTCTGAAGAGTGGTGACCAAGTGGAAATCCTGACTTCCAAGTCGCAACGCGTACAGCCGGAGTGGGAAGCATACGCTACTACGGCCCGTGCTAAGGCCAAAATCAGCGAAATCCTGCGCAAAGAGGCCAAGGTCAACCAAAAGAAGGGAGAGGAACTTTTGACCGAGTTCTTGCAGAAAGAGGGGGTGCGCAACGACGAGTCGGCCATAGACCGCCTGACCAACTTGCACAATTTCCACACGCCCGATGAACTGATGGTGGCCATTGGAAGCGGCAAATTGGTATTGGGGGATGTCGACCGCAATCTCTTTAAGGAGAAGCAAGGGAAAAATTGGAAGAAATTGCTTTCTTTCTCTTTTGGCAAGGAAGCCAAAGATAAGGAGAAAGAAGTGAAAGAAGAATCTCAACCTGTCGGTAAGACCGAGAAAATAGATACCAAGCAGATATTGAAGCTGACCGAGGAGGCTATCTCTAAGGAATATGTCATGGCGGAGTGTTGTCATCCTATACCGGGCGATGATGTCTTGGGGTATATCGACGAACACAATCGCGTCATTATCCATAAACGCCAGTGTCCTGTGGCCGTGAAGCTGAAGAGCAGCTACGGTAACCGCATCATAGCTACCCAGTGGGATACGCACAAGGAACTTTCTTTCCTTGTTACCCTGTATGTGGAGGGCATTGATGGGGTGGGAGTGCTGAATGAAGTGACACAAGTCATCTCCCGCCAGCTTAATGTCAATATCCGTAAGCTGAACATCGATGCCAACGACGGTATCTTCGAAGGCAAAATACAATTGTATGTGCATGATGTAGACGATGTGCGCGCCATCTGCAACAATCTGAAGCAAGTGCAGCATGTCAAACAGGTGGCACGTATTGAGGACTGAATTAATTATATCCTAATACTAATTTATGAAACGAGCATTTGTCTTTACTCTGCTGTGGGCATTCTGCCTTGCTTGTTTTGCCCAGCAGACTTTAGAGAGCTATGAAGAACTGACAGACACTAAGCCGCATGATGGTCCGGAAGTATGGAGCCAGATAGGCAGTCCTGTTCAGTTAAGTTGGGGAAGTGTGGATATCCGCTACAAGAAGTTGGATGTGCCCGATGTGAAGCAAAGCAGCCGTCTGCGTAAGAAGGCCTGGAAAGGTGAACGCATACATGCGCAGGCTGTATTGTGGACAAATAAGGACTTGATGAATGTTACGCTGAAGATGGGTGACTTGAAGAGCGGTTCGTCGGTTATTCCTTCATCGGCTGTCAGCACTCACTTTGTGCGCTATGTGATGACAGACGAACTGAATCCGGGTGGCGGAGGCTGCGGCCATCGCGAAAACAAGGCGGAATGGGATTCCTCGCTCGTGGCCGATATGCTCGACATTGCTCAGGAATTGGATATCAAGGCTAACAGCACCCGTCCTATCTGGGTGAAAGTGTGGGTGCCTGCCGATGCTAAGGCGGGTAAGTATCGTGGTACGCTGACCGTGTCGGGCGAAGGCATGAAACCAATGGACTTGACGCTGGAAGTGGATGTGCTGAACCGTACATTGTCTGCTCCGAAAGATTGGGAGTTTAACCTCGATTTGTGGCAGAACCCCTATGCGGTGGCACGCTACTACAATGTGCCTTTGTGGAGTAAAGAACACTTTGACCTGCTGCGTCCCGTCATGAAGATGCTGGCCGATGTCGGGCAGGATGCCATTACCGCAAGCATCATGTACAAGCCGTGGAACGGACAGACGGAAGACCATTACGACAGCATGATAGGTCGCATGAAGAAGCTTGACGGCACGTGGAGCTACGATTATACGGTGTTTGACAAATGGGTGACCTTTATGAAAGAAGACATTGGCATAGACGGCCTGATAAGTTGCTATACAATGATTCCGTGGGCGTTGCGCTTTGACTATTACGACCAGGCCACCAGTCGCATCCAGTTTGTAGAGGCTAAACCGGGCGAGGAAGCCTATAAGGAATATTGGGTAACATTCCTCAAGGATTTTGCCCGTCATCTGCGGGAGAAAGGCTGGTTTGAGCAGACCTCCATTTCGATGGACGAGCGTCCGTTGGAAGATATGAAAGCGGCTATTGCTGTCATCCGTCAGGCAGATCCGGAGTTCAAGATAACTTTGGCTGGTAACTATCATGAAGAAATTTTGGATGACTTGTATTATCTGGCTATCCCTTACGGCCATAAGTTCCCTGCCGAGGTGAAAGCACGACGTGCAGAGAAAGGCCAGATCAGTTGCGTATATACCTGCTGTACGGAGACTTTCCCCAATATCTTCACTTTCTCTGACCCTGCCGAAGCGGCTTGGACACCCATTCATGCAGTGGCAGGTGGTTACGACGGCTTCCTGCGTTGGTCTATCAATTCCTGGACAGCCGACCCGTTGCGTGATTCCCGTTTCCGCACATGGGCTGCCGGCGATACGTACAGCATTTATCCCGGTCCGCGTAGCAGCATACGCTTCGAACGTCTGATGGAAGGCTTGCAGGATTGCGAGAAAATCCGCCTGCTGCGTGAAGAATTCAAGTCCAAAGGTGCTACCGGTAAGCTGAACCGACTGGATAAAGTGTTGGCGAAGTTCACACCTGAAGGAATGAAGGAAGGCAAGCAGACGGCTGCCGAAATGGTGCAAGAATTGGATGCTCTGTTGAATTCGCTGTAATTCTTCCTTTTTGAAGATACGGAGAGGCACAAAGACGTGAAATCCTTTGGGAGGAAACTTTCAGGTCTTTGTGCCTCTGGTGTATTTATTCTTCTGTGTCTTTTTCTTCTTTCTGGGCGGTTTCAATGTTCTGTTTCAGTGCTTCCATACTTTCGTAAGTAAAGCAGTTGAGCGCATCGCGCATGTTTACAAGCTCTTCACGGATGGCTTTGAGCCGTTCTACCACCTCAAAACTTTTCAGGGTACCTTCTCGATTGTTCTTCAGGCGTTGGCGGGCTCCTTGTAGGGTCATGCCCCGTTCCTTGACCAAATGATAGATCAGTTTGAGTGCCTCAATGTCTTCGGCACTGTATTGGCGTATGTTCCTGCCTGCGCGTTTGGGTTTGAGTTGTTGGGGAAACTCGTCTTCCCAGTAACGTAGCAGTGACTCATTCACTCCCAGCATTTGTGCCACTTCGCTGATGGAGTAATACAGTTTCAGTTTCTTGTCTTTATTCTGCACGTTGGATTCATTAATGGGGTTAATAGTTGGTGGCGATATGTCTTGTCAGTCCATCATCTTGCCGTGGTTGGCTGCCAGTTGAATCATTCGGTCGTAGTCTTCGGCATTCAGGTCCATGAAGTAATAATTTACGGGATTTACTACCTGTCCTTTCACGTGCACCTCGTAGTGCAGGTGTGGGCCTGTACTTTTTCCTGTGCTGCCCACGCCGCCTATCACTTCGCCGCGCACCACTTTCTTGCCCAGTTTGGTGCGGAATTCTTGCAGGTGTGCATACCAGGTCTCATAGCCGAAACCGTGGTCGATAATGATAACGTTGCCGTAGCCGGTCTGCCAGCCCATCTTTACCACTGTACCGTCGCCCGTGGCATACACATCTGTGCCCGGATTGGCGGAGAAGTCCATGCCTGCATGGAAGCGTGTGGTGCCATAGATGGGGTCAACACGTGTACCATATCCAGAGGCCGTCTGTTTCAGGTCTTTGTTCGATACGGGCTGTATGGCAGGTATGCAGCGTAGCATCTCATCGTGCTGGCGGCACATTTCCACTACTTCATCAAACGACCGGGATTGAAGATATAATTGACGGTAGAGCACATCCAGCTTTTGAGTGGTGTTCACTACCAGTTCTGCGTCGGCCATGTCCATCAGCGGCTCATAGCGGTTGGTGCCTCCGTAACTGGCTTGGCGGACAGCCGGCGAAATGGGGTCGGCCTGGAAAATGACGCGATAAAGGTTGTCATCGCGTTGCTGTATGTCTTGTAGCACTCCCATCGCTTCGTCCATGCGGTGCGACAGTACGTTGTATTGTGCCTGCAGGCGGCTGTTTTCCTTGCGCAGTTCTTTCTCTGACGGCGAACCGAAGATAATAAGCGGTGCAATGAAACAGGCAGCGCCCAGCCCCATTCCGATAAACAGGCGTCGCAGGTGGCTCATCAGACGTTGGCGGACGGTGGGGTAGATGCGGTCGTAGGTCTGAGTACGAGGATTGTATATGTAGTAAACTTTGCGCATGATAGGGAATTATTTCGAGTCAATATGCGGCAAAAGTAATAAAAACAAGCTATCTTTGCGCAGTTTTTTTGAGAATATTAACCGCTAAATAAGAGTATGTTGACAGCAAATGAAATCAGAGACTCGTTCAAGAGTTTCTTCGAGAGCAAGGGACACCACATCGTACCCTCAGCTCCCATGGTGATTAAGGATGACCCCACGCTGATGTTTACCAACGCAGGCATGAACCAGTTCAAAGACATCATTCTGGGCAACCATCCGGCGCAGTGGAAGCGTGTGGCCGACTCACAGAAGTGCCTCCGCGTGAGCGGTAAGCACAACGACCTGGAAGAGGTGGGACACGATACCTATCATCACACCATGTTCGAAATGTTGGGCAACTGGTCGTTCGGCGACTACTTCAAGAAGGAAGCTATCTCCTGGGCATGGGAATACCTGGTGGATGTGCTGAAACTGAATCCCGACAACCTCTATGCCACCGTCTTCGAAGGAAGCCCTGAAGAGGGATTGGGACGCGATGATGAGGCCGCTTCTTATTGGGAACAATTCCTGCCCAAAGACCATATCATTAACGGTAACAAACACGATAACTTCTGGGAGATGGGCGATACGGGGCCTTGCGGTCCTTGTTCGGAAATCCACATCGACCTGCGCAGCGATGAAGAAAAGTCTCAGGTGCCAGGCCGCGATATGGTGAACCACGACCATCCGCAGGTTATAGAAATCTGGAATCTGGTCTTCATGCAATTCAATCGCAAAGCCGACGGTAGTCTGGAAGACCTGCCTGCCCGAGTCATCGATACCGGTATGGGATTCGAGCGACTCTGCATGGCCTTGCAGGGTAAGACTTCCAACTACGATACAGATGTGTTCCAGCCCATGATTCAGGCTATTGCTGCCATGGCGGGCACGCCTTATGGAGCTGACCCGCAGAAAGACGTGGCTATGCGCGTGGTAGCAGACCACATCCGCACCATTGCTTTCTCTATTACAGACGGACAGTTGCCCGGCAATGCCAAGGCGGGTTATGTCATCCGCCGCATCTTGCGTCGCGCAGTACGCTACGGCTATACGTTCCTCGGTCAGAAGCAGGCTTTCATGTATAAGCTCTTGCCCGTGCTGATTCAGGAGATGGGGGCTGCCTATCCCGAACTGAATGAGCAGAAGGAGCTTATCGGCAAAGTGATGAAGGAAGAAGAGGAAGCTTTCCTCCGTACGTTGGAGACAGGAATCCGCTTGTTGGATAAGACCATGGCTGATGCCAAGGCTGCCGGAAAGACCGAAATCAGCGGAAAGGACGCTTTTACCCTTTACGATACCTTTGGTTTCCCTCTCGACCTGACAGAACTTATCCTTCGTGAAAACGGCATGACTGCAGACATTCAGGAGTTTGATGCCGAGATGCAACAACAGAAGCAGCGTGCACGTAATGCTGCTGCCGTAGAAACGGGTGACTGGGTGACGCTGAAAGAGGGAACCACTGAGTTCGTGGGCTATGACTATACGGAATACGAAACCTGTATTTTGCGTTACCGCCAAGTGAAGCAAAAGAACCAAACGCTCTACCAAATTGTATTGGACAAGACTCCTTTTTATGCCGAGAGCGGTGGCCAGGTAGGCGACACAGGTGTGCTGGTCAGTGAGTACGAGACCATTGAGGTCATCGACACGAAAAAAGAGAATAACCTGCCTATCCATCTCACCAAGAAGTTGCCCCAGCATCCTGAAGCACCTATGATGGCTTGTGTGGATGCTGACAAACGTGCAGCCTGTGCAGCCAACCACTCGTGTACGCACTTGCTGGACGAGGCTCTTCGCCAGGTGTTGGGCGACCATGTGCAGCAGAAGGGGTCGCTGGTGACACCCGATTCGTTGCGTTTCGATTTTTCCCATTTCCAGAAGGTGACGGACGAGCAGCTTCGCGAGGTGGAGCACCGGGTGAATGCCAAAATCCGTGCCAACATCCCTCTGACGGAATACCGGAATATCCCCATTGAGGAGGCAAGGCAATTGGGTGCTATCGCCCTCTTCGGTGAGAAGTACGGCGACCACGTGCGTGTCATTCAGTTTGGCTCTTCCGTTGAGTTCTGTGGCGGCACACACGTTTCTGCCACGGGCTGCATCGGCATGGTGAAGATTATTTCTGAAAGTTCGGTTGCTGCCGGTGTGCGCCGCATTGAGGCACTGACCGGCGCCAAGGTAGAGGAGATGCTGGATGGCTTCCAAGACACGATGCGTGACTTGCGCGCCCTTTTCAACAACGCTCCTGATTTGAAGACGGCCATTCACAAATATATTGACGAGAATGCCGGGCTGAAGAAGCAGATAGAGGAATTTGTCAAGGAGAAAGAAGCACAACTGAAGGACAAGCTTCTGCAGGGAGTCCGTGAGGTACACGGTGTGCAGTTGGTGCGCTTCGAGGCTCCTATGACTCCGCCCGAAACCGTGAAGAACATTGCCTTCCAGCTTCGCGGCGAGTTGGGCGATAATTTCTGTTTCGTGGCCGGCACCTTGTTTGAAGGTAAACCCATGCTGACGGTTATGCTGGGTGAGAAACTGGTGGCCGATGGTCTGAAAGCAGGCGCATTGGTGAAGGAAGCCGCCAAGTTGATTCAGGGTGGAGGAGGCGGACAGCCTCATTTTGCCACAGCAGGAGGCAAGAATCCCGATGGCGTGAAAGCGGCTGTAGACAAGGTGCTGGAACTGGCCGGATTGCTTTAAACTTAAGCAACGGTTGTATAGAAAAACAGCCCGTACAGGTATTCAAAGTGGCCTGTACGGGCGTTTTGCTTAATATGTGGGGTTGTCTATCCGGCTACCTGTTTCATTCGCCCGATAAGTTCATCGCCCAAAGCTGTTTTTACTTCGATATGCTTCAGTACTGCTGTTACGAAAGGATTGCTTTCAAAGTCACCGCGCACTTGTTCAAAGTCCTGTTTTTTCTCCTGTCGCGAGCCATCGGCTCCGAAACCTGTCATCGAAGCTAATGAGAACTCTTTGCGGGCATCTTCGTAGAGCATATTGTCCAGCCCCACTACGGCTTCTTTCCATTTTTCTGCGATGCGGATAATGTCGGTAGCTGTCATTTCCTCCGGACATATACCGTAAAATTCCTCTATTTTTCCATAAGCCCACGTCCACTCATACGTGTAATAATTGAGGTGCATTTGTTCGAATTCGGCATTAATGTCTTTCAGCCGGTTCACGCTACCTGTTTCAATGCTGTCTATCAGCCGTTCGATTTCGCTTTTCGGGGCAATCAGTCCAGCCACGTCCACCCATTCTCCACTGCCTGTAGCCGTGTCGGGGCGCAAGCGGACGCGTATTTCCTCATTATTTCGGAACTGCATTTCTTCCAGCCGCTTGATGATAGAGTTGCCCAGGAATTTGTGGATAGCCGTCTCATATAATTGTATCCCCTTTACGAGAGCCGAATTGCGTATCTTGGCACTGTGAAACGAGTAGATATCCGACAGTTCGCCTGAAGCCTGGCGCAGGTTGAGCAAAATTTCCCGTCCCTTGAACATCTTCTGTACGGTGTAGGGGCTCAGCAGGTTGTAGTTGATGAAATCCAGCTTGTCCGGGTCGGTTCGTCCGTCACGTTTCGGCCATTTTTGTGCGTCGCGTATCGTTCCTACACTGCGCAGGTTCACACCCGGTGCCAGATAGGTAGTGTTCTGCTGCTCGATGAGGTAGGAGAAGGGCAGGTTGCTGGTGTCGGCGTGGTTGACGTGACGCCCCATGACGAGCGAAAAAGCTCCCACCTTGGCTGGCCAGAGAATGTAAGAGTCGGACGAGGTTTTCGACCCCCTTTCCAGGATGCCCTGATGGATAGGTCCCAGCTTGTACATGTGGTTGCTTTGGTTAGAGCCGGAACCTGCGTTCATGAACGAGAACATACCTGCTATGAGCAGCGTACTTTTATGGTGTGTCACGGTGAAGGGACCTGCGAAGATGGCACATGCTTCGCCGTTTTCGCCCTGGCAGTTGCTGAAAAACAGCGAGTCCGAGGCAGAATAACTGTGCCCCAGCCGACAGGCCTGTCCCACGAAGCAGCGTGTCAGCATAGCCCCGTCATCCACGTGCGAACCGCTGGATATGATGAAGTCCTCGCAGATGACGCCATGTCCGATGTGTACAGGGGCTTCGGTCCGGCTGTTGATACTGCCGTTATACAGTCGTCCGGCACCTGATATGCGACAACAGTCACCGATGCGCACGTTTTTAATGCTGCCGGTGTTCAGTATGGTTACTTGGCTGCCTATGCAGCCACGGTCTGAAGCATGTTTGCTGGCATAGAAGTCTGTTATTTCCTTTAATCGGGCGGTCAGTGACGGCCGGTGCCGATACAAGGCCATAATATAGGCGATATGTGCCGATAACTTGTCGCTGATAGGTACCTCACGACCTCCGGTTTCATTCAGTACGGACACTTCCACGCCATTGCCGAATCTCGACACACCTTCCGTCAGGATGCGGTCCACGTTTTCGATGAATGTGCTATCGCCAATGTCATAGTTGGCAATGTAGTTCTGGATATTCTCAATGCAGCAGTTATTACCTACTGTTACGTTGTGCAGTGTCACGTGTCGCAGGCCCGAATGTTTTTTGATTCCCCCTGGCAGGGTAAAATCGCTTTCAAATACACCCAAGCGTACTTCACCTGAAAAACGGGTGTGGTGTACATATTCAGTAGTGAATCCTTCGGCCACACTTACTCTCTCCCAATCATCGGCCAGGCAAGATTGTGCTTGCAGGCTGGTGATTTCACGGTTTGTCAGTTTTCGGTAATTCATAGCTGTCTTGTTAATGGTATGAAGCAAAAGTTTCCCCGGTTACTCCTCTTCCTCGTATGACTGGTACAGGAAGTCGTTGTAGGGATATTTCTGCACGTGCAGTTCTTTGACGCGGACATAGACCACACGCCGCAGTTCGTCTATGTTGATGCGTTCGCGGGCGGAGATGAAGATGCAGTCGCCTGCCATTTTTGCCATCCAGGTATTCATCAGCTCCTCCAGGGTAAGGTTTTCCCTCGTTTTCGGTGTGAGGTCGTCTTCGGCCTTCTTTACGTAGGTATAGGCATCGGTCTTGTTGAAGATTATCATCATGGGTTTACCGGCAGCCCCTATATCGGCCAGTGTCCTGTTCACCACTTCAATCTGTTCTTCAAAGTCGGGGTGGCTGATGTCTACCACGTGCAGCAGCAAGTCGGCCTCGCGCACTTCGTCCAGCGTCGACTTGAAGGAGTCTACCAGGTCAGTAGGCAGCTTACGTATGAAACCTACCGTATCGCTCAGAAGGAAAGGCAGGTTGTCGATGATGACTTTGCGTACTGTGGTGTCCAGTGTGGCAAACAGCTTGTTTTCGGCAAACACTTCGCTCTTGGCCATCAGGTTCATCAAAGTCGATTTTCCTACGTTGGTATATCCCACCAGTGCCACGCGGATGAGCCGTCCCCGGTTCTTGCGCTGTGTAGTTTTCTGTTTGTCTATCTCGGCGAGTCGCTGTTTCAGCAGCGACATACGGTTCAGGATGATACGGCGGTCCATTTCCAGCTGCGTTTCACCCGGTCCACGCAGTCCCACAGACCCCTTTCCGCCACCTGCGCCCGAACCACCTCCCTGGCGTTCCAAGTGTGTCCACAGGCGTTGCAGTCGGGGCAACATGTATTTGTATTGTGCCAGTTCCACCTGGGTTTTGGCATTGGCAGTCTGTGCCCTCATGGCGAAGATGTCGAGAATGAGCGAGGTACGGTCCAGTATTTTCACTTTCAGCGCACCTTCGATGTTGCGTATTTGCTTGGCAGACAGTTCGTCATCAAAAATCACCATCCCTACTTCACGTTCAGCCTCCTCTTCGCTGTCGATGTATGCCTTTATTTCATCCAATTTTCCCTTTCCGACGTAGGTCACCGAGTTGGGCTGGTCCAGTTTCTGTGTGAAGCGTTTCACCACTTTTGCCCCGGCTGTTTCGGCCAGGAAGGCCAGTTCGTCCAGGTATTCTTCGGTTTTGCGCTCGTTCTGCGTCTGGGTGACGAGTCCCACCAGTACGGCGGTTTCCACCTTGGCCTCGGATATTACGAATTCTTTCATTGCCATATTGTTGTTCTCCTTGTCTTTTTAGAATGTTGTAACCATTATATCTGCATTCCTGTTTTTAGAATGCCATCATGGAAGGAATTCCAATAGGTTACCTTGTCGTTCATCTAATGTTAATGTTATATCAAGTGCAAATATAGGCAATATCTTTCAAAAACAAGGGTGGGGTCTTGAAAAACAGTGGGGCTAATGGTTATGGCGGTTGTACGGGCATATCTCCATCTGGGGCTACAGATTAGTCCTGTTCTTGTCTGGAGATACCGCTGTGGGTACCAGGGATAGCAAAAAAAACGGCTCCCCATGTGTTGTAGGGAAGCCGCTCTTAAATAGTTCAAAGGATTATGCAGGGATTATTCTGCGGGCAAAGTCAATGTCTCCACAAATGTGCCGAAATAGCCAGCCGAGCAATAGTAGTAGAATGCGGCCTGGATGATGTTGGCTTCTGCATCATAAATGCCGCCACCGGTTGTATTGTTCACGTAAACTGTACCGTAGTTGGTATCTGTAAATATCGGTTGGTCGGATACGGTCACACTATTGTCGTCGTTTACGATGAACAGTATGTCCATACCTTCTTCCACAGGAGCTTCAGCCTTATACCAGGCAGCGTGGCTGGCTTTGTAGACATTACAAGTAGCTGTACTATTCAGTAGCGTGCAGGACAGTGTGCCTGTTCCCAACAAATCCCATTGGATCATTTGTACTGTACCGGTAGTGGTAGCCAATGTGTTTTGCGAATACGGATCTACTACAGTTTCTTCCAGACCGATGCTGTACGTATACTCTACGCCAATTTCAACATTGGGAAATGTCATGTCGAACGTAACTGATTCTTGCCCAGGAGCAAATGTGACGCTTTCGGGGATTTGAAAAACATTCCCATCGTTTCTCAGCACATTGAGAGCGATGGTTGCTTCGTTGACCGTATTTTCACGCACTACAGTCAAAGTCAATGTTTTCTCTCCAGTCGGGGACACTTCAGTGGAAATGTTGTCGGTCGTAAAGGATGCTTTTATACAGTTGTCATCTACCTTCCCGGCCGGGATGTAATCTACTTCATCATTACAGGCACTGAAGCCCAATGCGAATATTACAGATAAGGCAACAGAACCAAAGTTGAATATCTTTTTCATTTCTATCAATATTTATGTGAAACTTAGGCACTTATCATTCCCAAACCTCATAAACACCGCTGGGGTCTGGATTTTCATAGCCAATCAAGGCAGCGTTGTTGTTTTTCTCGGTCTGTACAATACAGATATTCATCCAGGCTGGGCGGCCATTGGTGTTGAAACGAGTGGCATCGGAGAAATTCGTACCGGTATAACCACGTGTAACCGACATGTTCAAACGCTTGACATCAAAGAAAGTCAAACCTTCCCCCCATAGTTCTATGCGCTTTTGGAAAATAATCTCATCTATCAAATCCTGGCCGGTAGCTGTGGTTGAATATTCGCTGTCGCGGTATTGTGTCATAAAGCTGTTCAACATCGATTGCGCCTGGTTATTGCCTTGTTGAGCGGCAGCTTCAGCCTCGATGAAGTACATTTCCTCCACACGCATCAGCGGATAAGCTGTAGCCGCTCCTACGGTGAAATCATCACAATTACCTTCAGCTGGGCGGAATTTCACAGAAGCATATTCAGGCAGTATGTCACCGAAATAGCCGAATACGCTCGAAGTCAAGAATTCAGTCTGTCCTTCCAAAGCTGTTCCAGCGGGTGCCACCCACATCTTTTTACGGAAATCCGTGTTGCTAATTCTGTTGTAAAGACTTGCACCGATTTGCAGGAAAGGCTGCTGGCCAGAATATCCAAAGGATGTTTCGTTACACATCCATGAAGCCCAGTTCAAGATACCGGTCTGTACCACATCATCCTCTGCTACCATCTGTGCTCCCCATATCCAGCAATCAATATTGTTGAATCCACTCGATGTGTTCAAACACTGATCTTCAGTCATAGGAGCCAAACCTGATGCGTCAATGGCTTGACGGGCGTATGTCTGCGCGTTGGCATATTCCTCCAACCACATATAATACCGCGCCTTCAATCCATAAACGGCAGCCAAGTGAGGTAAAGTATTGGCTCTTTCTTCCAGTTTTTCAATGTGCTCTTCAGCAAAGTCCAAGTCTTCCAAGATGAAGGCTGCCATCTCAGCACGCGGTACACGCGGATTGTTGCGGGCGTCTTCTTCGGTGGTGTTTTCATCCACGATAGGAACGGTGAGCCCTTCCACATTGGTACCCGATGTTGCTGTGTTCGGAAGGAATTCATACATGCGGGCCATGTCCAGATAGAATAGGGCGCGGAAAGCATGTGCAGCAGCCAAATAGCCCATCTGTGCTTCAGAAGCTGTTTCCGGATTGAGAGCACCTATCAATTTGTTGGTTGTCAATACAGCTTGCCAATAGTAATTCCAGATGAACTGTCCGTAGATGTAGCTTTCACCCTGATAAACATTTTGTTCCCATGAAGAATACCAGTCGTAACCGGAACTGATGACAGCCATATCCTCAGTCATTACGTCGCGGACGTGCATGATGGAGCCATAACCCCAGTCCCAGTGGTAGCTTCCACCGATAGTGGCATACTTGTTCAGAACAGCCGGCATGGCCCAAACCATAGCCGATGTGGCCATGTCAGAAGCTGTCAGTTGATCTTCCGTGGCCGAGCTGGTGGGAAAAGTCTCTTCGATGCATCCGGTTGTCATCATCAAGGACGAAGAAAGGCATACCCCCATTACAATTTTATGTAAATTCGTTTTCATATTGTTCTTTGTTTGATTTCTGATTAGAATGTTAAAGTAATTCCTCCCGATATCGTACGCATCGGCGCATAATAAGAGTTTGTGATGGAACCTGAGATGCTTTGGCGGGGATCCAAGCCTTGACGTTTGGACCAATACCAGATGTTGTCAGCAGTCACATATATGCGGATTTTCTCCACATCAATCTTTCTGGTAACCGATGACGGCAGCGTATAGCCCAGATTAATATTTTGCAGGCTCAAATAAGAAGCACTGGTCAAGAAACGATCCGACGAAGCGGCAGTGTACTGGTCACCAAACTGGAAACGGGGGATATTGGAGGAGGTATTCTCCGGAGTCCAGGCATTCAGCAGGTCTGCGTGGAAGTTTGTGCCCTTACCGGAAGCCGTAGGTGAAGACATCATGCTGGCATAATCGCTGTCGTATACTTGTCCGCCTAATTGATAGGTGAAGTCTATTGAGAGATCAAAGCCTTTGTAGCTGAGGCTGGTCCCAAAACCACCATACACATCAGGCAATGCCGTTCCGCACAAATAATAATCGGCGTCATCATAGTTGGTAGTTGTGGCTCGTCCAGTCACATTGCCGTCATTATCCGTCACATTCATATAGTACAGAGGCTGGCCATCTTCTGCCACACCGGCATAACGCTTAAGGCGATAGGTGTACAATGGCTCACCTTCGCCATAATAATAATTGCTGCTACTGTAACCCGGTACACCGTCCACTACCATCGTCTTGCGCTCTTCCGGCAGGTATGTGATTTTATTCTTGTACTGAGTCAGATTCAAGCGAATGTCCCATACCAGGTCATTGGTCTTGATAGGCGTGCCATTGAATTCTAATTCCACACCTTGGTTACGCATATCACCTACATTGGCGAAATACGATGTATAACCGAATGACGGAGCCAGCGGGAAGGAGAACAGCATGTCACTGGTTTTGCGATAGAAGTATTCTACCGTACCCGTGAAACGTCCTTGGAAGAATTCAAAATCCACACCGGCATTGAAATTCCCGTTTGTTTCCCACGTGATGTCCTTGTTACCCATTGTTTCAGGGAGTGCGGCAGGGTTACCTCCCGCGTTTACTATACTATATGTATTTACATAGCGATAGTTACCAATGTTATCGTTACCTTGCGAGCCGTATGAGGCCTTAAGTTTCAGCAAATCTATCCAGTCGGCATTAAAGAAGTTTTCTTTGGAAATAATCCAAGCTGCGCCTGCCGACCAGAAATTACCCCAACGGTTGTCCGGATGGAAACGAGAAGAGGCATCACGGCGATAGGAAGCTGAAAGGAAATATTTTTCGTTGAAATCATATTGCACACGGCCAAAATAGCCTTCTGTATTGTAATCATCAATATAGGATGAACTGTTCACATTCGTAATGGCACCGGCCAATTCGATGTTATTCGGGTCAAAGGAATTGGATTTGCTGGCATACAAATAATAGTATTTGTAGCGGAAAGATTCATGACCCAGCATCACGTCAACATTATGCCGGTCGAAACTGCGCTTCCAATTCAGAATCTGCTGGTGGTTGTATGAAAGCTGGCGGGTGTGATACTTGTTAGCTATACCATTGGATGAAGCATATTGCCCATAATAGGGATTGGTGTATCCATTTGTGCGCGTTTCATCAATAGCAACGCCACTTGTCCATGTAAACTTGAAGTCTTTCAGGAAACGGATTTCAGCAAAACCGGTTGCCGTCATGGCATTTCCTTCGTTATTGTTCGTGTCAAGCAGATTGGAGGCATACGGATTTGCACCGCTCAGGAATGGACGGGTGAGACCTGCATTATCGCGATTACCGAAGTCGTACATGGTAAAATCGTTGCTATCCCGCATGATATTTCCTTGGCCGTCACGGATGTACAGCGGATAGATGGGGGCTATTTGTGTCGCGTAAGCAAAAATATTGCCCGAAGAGTTGGAAGAGCCATCCTCGTCCAGTGAGTTCGTATCGAAGTGAGTATATGACATATTTGCCCCCACCTTCAACCAATCCTTCACCTGATAATCAGCCTTCAAACGACCAGTCAGGCGTTCATAGTCCGATTTGTCTACAATACCTTCATTATTCAGGTAACTTACCGAAGCATAGAATGAAGATTTGTCTGTACCGGCAGAAATGCTCACATTGTATTCTTGGCGCAGGCCTGTTTTGTAAGCTTCATCAAGCCAATTATCAGGACGCACCAGATAGTCCTGTCCATTGTAGGAGACCACGTTGCCCAATACTGCATTCGGATTTAGCTTTCCATTTGATCCAATTAAGTATTGTCCTTCAGGAACTGTATATACATTATAGCCCAAGCCATAGTCACCTGAACCAGTCATGCTGTTGTTCGCATTCACATGAGCTGTAGCTTCGCTCTGACCTTGTCCCATAAAATAGCTCTTTAAAGCGCCATAATACATTTCGTAGTATTGGGCCGGGCTCTTCACATAATTATAATCACGTGCGGACCGCGAGTTGCTGCCCCATTTGGCATCCACTGTTACCGTAGCTTTACCGGAAGTACCTTTTTTGGTCGTGATGATAATAACGCCGTTGGCACCGCGAGCACCATACAGAGCATTGGAAGCAGCATCTTTCAATACAGTCATGGATTCAATATCTTGCGTACTGATATTGTTTAAATCACCTTCATAGGGAGAACCATCCAATATAATCAAAGGGTCATTGCCCGCATTGATGGAGCTGATGCCGCGGATACGAATGGTTGGGGTCGTGGCACCCGGTTGGCCAGAAGCATTGTTCAGCTGCACGCCTGCTACTTTTCCTTCCAAAGCATTAGCTACATTGGAAGATTGTATCTTACCAATCTCTTCCGAATGCACCACCGTGGCAGAACCCGTAAATGCCGATTTCTTAGCCGTGCCATACGCAACGACCATCACTTCGTCCAGCAGTTCCGCATTGGTTTTCATGATGATACTCATATTCGGCTGGATGTTAACCTCTTGAGTCTGCATACCCACGAAAGAGATTACCAGAGTTCCCGCGGAACTTGGTACATTCGTCAAAGTGAACTTACCATCCACGTCGGTAATTGTACCTTGATTGGTACCTTGTACCTTCACTGACGCTCCAATAACCGGCTGCCCGTCTTCTTCAGAAATCACAACACCTGTGACCCTCTGATTCTGGGCAGTTACCAAGCCTATCCCTACAAAAAGACAGGCCAATAACAGCATTAATTTTCTTTTCATAAATTCTCTCTTAAAGTTAAACTTTACATTAATTGTCTCTTTACTCTAACAAGCTGCAAATATATTAATAAATATGAAACAAACAATTATTTATTTGAAAAAACCTTGCTTTTCTGCCAATTTGTTAAACAGAAGCCCGATTTTATGTCGAAAAACACTTTTTCTCACTTAAAAAGGCCTAAATACAGCCTCTTTACCTGTCTATATGTTTGCTTGGAGAATGGGGATTCGTTTAATGATTACACTTTTTTTAATACAAAATGGTTAAAATACTGTTTCCCTGGGGTTAGCTGTATTCATAGCACCAAACCCTGTTTTTTATCCCAATCATGCATCAAATCTGTTTCTACTCACCGTCTTTATAGATGCTGTAAAGAGCTATTCAGGAGCATTGGACGTATCAGTCCGCCTATAAATCGACGTAGAATGCTTAATTTAAAATAAAATGAGTAAAATTGTTTACAAATTAATTTTTGACCGGAAGAAGTGCCTTAACAGGTATGGTATGGGATTGGTACAAATAGAAGCCTGCCAGGGAAAGCAGAAAAAGTATTTCTCTACACATGTGTATCTGCTGCCCCATCAGTGGGACATCCGCAAGCAGTTGGTAAGAAACCATCCGAATGCAGAAGCTTTAAACCATTTGATCCACCAGCATATAGCAGATGTTGAGCGGAAAGAATTACAGCTGTGGAAACGCGGAAAGCCGGTTTCTTTGGAAATGCTGAAAGCGGAATTGGAGGGGGTAACGCAAGAAGAGTCGTTCATTGATTTTTTCGCTCGGGAAGTAAAAGACAGTGATGTAAAAGAAAGTACCCGCAACAATCAACTGTCGACATGGCAACTGCTGCGAGGCTTCCGGCCATCGGTGCTTTTTTCAGACCTGACATTCGACTTTGTAGCCGACTTTGAACTTTATCTGCGCCGCCGGGGGTATCATACCAATACGATAGCCAAACACATCAAGCACCTGCGGCGGCAGGTTAACGCTGCTGTGAACAAAGGTTTTCTGGAAGAGCAGCATAACCCTTTCCGCAATTACCGAATCAAAATGATTCCGGGACGCCACACCCATCTGACCCCCGAAGAACTGACAAAGTTAGAATTGTTCTGCCCGTTGGAAACACACCGGAACCTGTATCACGTACTGGATGCTTTTCTGTTTTGCTGTTATGCCGGATTGCGTTATTCGGATTTCACCAGTTTATCACCTGCCAATATTGTGGACATCGGACAAGAGCGTTGGCTGATATATCATTCAGTCAAAACCGGCACAGAGGTCCGATTGCCCCTATTCGTGCTTTTCGGTGGCAAGGCATTGGGCATCTTGGAAAAATATCAGAACCGCCTGGAGGATTTCTTCCGGCTGGGTGACAACTCAAATACAAACAAACTCCTGCGCCTTATCGGACAAATGGCGGGTGTGGATACTCCTATTTCTTTCCACACCGCACGACATACCAACGCCACCTTACTTATATATAATGGTGTCAATATCACAACTGTCCAAAAACTGTTGGGACATAAGAGTGTACGCACTACGCAAATTTATGCCAGTGCGCCCAGATTGGTCGCTTGATAAATACTTCTGTAGTAAGAAGTTAGGATTGGGTTCAATATAATCCTATCGTCAATCAGCTTATCCGACGGGGAAACCTAACGGGGAGTGTAGCATGCTGATTAAAGCCCTGAGTCTACTAATAGCCAAGTAGCGACTGAAGGGCAAGACGAAACGACATATATAAGGATGAAGCCTTGATTGGTTGAACGATAGTTCGGTGGTACCACATCTTGCAATAGCGGAAGGCTTTTATATACGCTATTTCATAGTACTCTGGCTATTTTGTGCGTTAGTGCAGAGCATTAAGAACCGACTATGACACAGCCGCAATAAGCGGACAAGAACGAAAGTCGCATCCGACAATATGTCACGCTAATAGTTATCAAGTGAAACTAACTGGGGATTGCCTAAGTCAGAACGCCTCAAAGGCTATGAGAGCTGGTCTCTGAATATCTGATATGGCAACGGAGTTCCCATAGTAGTCCGAGCAAGTTAACGGCTTGTACATGGCGAAGGGGAACAGTCCATAACTTTAGTACAAACAAAGGAAAACGTGAGAGACGTATGAGAAATCCCGAGCAAGTATTAAACATTTTAGCTGAACACAGCAACGAGTCAGGTTACAAATACGAACGACTCTATCGTATTCTGTTCAATGAGCAGATGTTCTTAGTCGCATATCAGCGCATTCATGCAAAACCAGGCAATATGACACCCGGTACTGATGGACAGACGGAGGACGGCATGAGCATTGACAAGATACACGCATTAATAGACAGTCTCAAAAGCGAAGTCTATAGGCCTAAACCGGCAAAGAGGGTTTACATACCGAAGAAGAGCGGAAAGTTACGTCCGCTCGGTATCCCTACGTTTGCAGATAAATTAGTGCAAGAGGTAGTGAGAATGGTTCTCGAAGCCATATACGAAGGATATTTTGAACGGACTTCACATGGTTTCAGACCACACAAAAGCTGCCACACGGCACTTAAGAGTCTACAGAATAATTTCAACGGAACAAAGTGGTTCATTGAGGGAGACATAAAAGGTTTCTTTGACAATATCAACCATGGCGTGATGATAGAAATTCTGAGGGAACGCATATCTGACGAGCGTTTCCTTCGGTTAATACGTAAATTTCTCAACGCTGGATATTTGGAAGAATGGCACTTCAATAGAACTTATTCGGGTACGCCTCAAGGTGGAATTATCAGTCCAATACTGGCTAATATCTACTTGGACAAGTTCGATAAGTATATGAAGAAGTATGCACAAGATTTCCATAAGGGTAAAGTTAGACACCGCAACAAGGATATCGGCAGACTGAACAATCGAGTTCACTATCTAAAGAAGAGAATGAAGGAGGTGACGGACGTTGATAAATTGGAAGCAATGCGAGAGGAAGTTCGTAATAAGCAACAGCAAATACTGACTATGCCGAGCGGTAACGATATGGATGAGAATTTCCGTAGATTGAATTATGTACGCTACGCTGATGATTTCCTTATAGGGGTCATTGGAAATAAAGCAGAGTGCGAGAAAATCAAGGCGGATGTTACACAATTTATGCAAGAAAAGCTAAAGTTGGAGATGTCGCAAGAAAAGACCTTGATAACCAACGCACAAGACAGTGCAAAATTTCTCGGCTATGAAATATCAGTCCGTAAAGATTACACAACGCAGAAAAATGCAAGAGGAGAAACTCGTAGACATCGTAATGGTAATGTGATACTACACGTATCACGAGAAGTAATAAAGAAGAAGCTACTGAGTCTTGAAGCCATGAATGTGAAAACACGAAATGGCAAAGAAGTGTGGAGTTCTAAAGGTAGAACATACCTGATAGACAATGAGCCACAAGATATAGTAGCACGTTTCAACACAGAAATCAGAGGATTCTACAACTACTACTCCATTGCAAACAATGCATCGGCACTTGGACGTTCATTTGGATGTATCATGAGGTTCAGTATGCTAAAGACATTTGCGCAAAAACTTAACAGTTCCGTCAGAACCATAACAAACAAGTATCGTGAAGATGATAAATTTGTGGTGTGGTATACGGACAAGAAAGGCGAACGCAAACCAAGGGTGTTTTACAATGAGGGCTTCAAGCGTATTACCGACTTGGGAACTCAAAAATGTGATAACTTGCCCTACCTATTCAACACTCCATCTATGAGTCTGGTCGAAAGACTGACTGCAAATAAGTGTGAGTTGTGCGGAAAAGAAGGAAATGTTGTGTCACACCACGTCAGGAAACTCTCAGAATTAAGAGGCAAAACCGAATGGGAACGTAAAATGCTCAAAATGCATAGAAAATCTTTAATCGTCTGTGCAGAATGTCATAACATGATTCATGCGGAGAATAGCTAAAATGCCGTTATGGGCGGAGAGCCGTATACATGGAGACGTGTACGTACGGTTCGGAGGCAGGCTGTCGGAAACCTACCACCGTAAGGTGGCATGGCGCCGACAGCCGAGCCTACACGTGATGGACCAGACCTTGGTGCATGACCTGAGGAGCCACAGCCTGTAAAGCCACTGATGGCGCACTATCTATGGAGCGGTACTCTCCGGACATGGAAAAAGTATCGCCTCATCGCCCACCTTGGTGGAGCAACCTTTAATCAGCGGGCTAACTGTGACTTTGAGCGAGCCAACTGTGACTTTGCGAACTGTAACTATGACTTTGAGCGAACTAACTGTGACTTTGGGAACATCCACTATGTCATTGGTCGGAAAGACGAACTCAGCGGACCGTTTTTCTAATTAGATATGTGGAGGTAAGGAAGTAGCTGTTGCTTTCACAACAATTTGTTTAAGTAATCAACCAGAATTAGTTTATATCCAACACAGAGACACAGAGACACAAAGTTCTGTAACTGTCTGTCGGGAAAAATGACGGGAGGGCACAGAGTCCGCGGCTTCGCCACATACGAGAGAAAGGAAATTAACTCTGTGAGCTATGGACAAGAAAACAAAAACTCTGTGTCTCCGTACCTCTGTGTTTAGTATCATGTAATTTTGCACATTTACTTATTTACAGCCGCATAGGAAAGAAAGACTGTGAAGGCAACCGAAGGGGACCAACCTGCTTTCTACTCCATAAAGAAAAGATGCTTCCATCTGCCTTCACGGTTTCACGCACAGATAACCCGTTGTGATTTAGAAGGTTGCTGTGAAAGATAAAGCCCTCACGCATCTTTCACAGCTTTCATTTCACACCTCAATGTCTATTCCTTTGCCTCCTCAGCTATAAGAAACCGGCTTTTAAGGTATAAGACATCCGCTTTCAAGGTATAAGCAAAAAGCGGTGAAAGTCTGCCTTATCGCAGGGAAAAGGCAGGAATAGACAAGGAAACCACAAGAAAGGCGTGTGAAAGATGCGTGAAGGATTTATCTTTCACAGCATCTCGCTTATCCACAGATACTTATCGGCGGTGAAAGCGTGAAGGCGGTTTGTATAAAACATGTACGCGCCAGTTTACTATCGAGACTGAACTCACATTCTAAACCAACTATACATTGCGCGGGTTAGAATTGTGCATATCGCCATACTTTTGCTTGCGTTGACAATCCCTGTTCCATTCAAAAGAAGCGCGCTGCTCATTGAATAGCTCCCACGCTCTATAATTATACAAGGCAAAACACAGCATAGAGCGGCACTGATTTGATGCGATTTTCAAACCCGAAGTTTTTCTTTGATATGCGCAGGGCGTAGTCTGCATGATATTTTTCGGCAAAAACGCCCAGACTCTTCGAACGGTTTCTCCTGCCTTTCTTTACTTCTACGGGGATAACCTGTCCGTTACATTGAAGGACAAAATCTACTTCTGCTTTTCCATCACTTTGCCAGTAATAACATTTCTGACCGTTGGAGGTCAAGGCCTGTGCCACATAGTTCTCGGTCATGGCACCCAAATAAGTATTGTCCTGTTCGATAGGGGACAAAATGGTTTGCAGAGGCATGCCCGAACGAAGTGTCAGCAAACCGATATCAGCCATGTAAAGCTTGAAATCGGATAAATCTACATACGCATGAATAGGGATGAAACCGTGTTCCAGTCTTTGGCATTTCAAGGCAATCCCGGCAAATACCAACCATTCAATAGCTTCCCCAAAGATGGTGGCTGTACCGCCTCGCTGTACAACTTTGTACTGAAATTTGGTGTTTTCCTTGGCCAGCTGGGTAGGGATAGAGTTGTAACATGCCCTGATGCGGACACTGGTTGTCGGATCGGCATATTTGGCCATATCGGCGATATACTGGTTAAGAATATTGTTCTGCACTTGCTGAACCTGGAGGAAACTGTTTGTCCGGAGATATTCTATGATAGCAGCAGGCATCCCCCCTACGATAAAGTAATTCTGATATTGTTCCAATGCCAGCTCATGCCAAGCTTCCGGCATGGTCTCATCGGTCTGATAATGAGCGCGTATTTCTGTGGCCAAAGCATCTTTCCCCATTGCCCAAAGATACTCTTCAAAATCCAGTGGATAAAGGGTTAATTCTTCTACTTTACCTACGGGATAAGAGTACTTTTGACGATTCACAGCAACTCCCAACAAAGAACCGGCTGCCACGACGTGGTATTGCGGGGCCTGCTCGTAGAAATACTTTAAAGCGGTGAGAGCTCGCTCACAGGCTTGTATCTCATCAAAGAAAATCAAGGTTTTGCCTGCCGTAATCCGTTCCCCTTTCAGCACTTCAATAAAAGGAATAAGTTTGTCGGGAGAAAGCTCGGCATCAAGGAACCGTGTCAATGCATGCTCTATTTCCATATTAAGATAAACCATATTCTCAAAATGTTCATACCCGAACTCTTGCAAAATGTAAGTCTTCCCCACCTGTCGTGCCCCACTTATAACTAAGGGCATCCGATGCGGTTTGTTTTTCCACTCGCTTAATGCAATGCTGATTTTACGTTTCATATCCTCATAATTTGAAGCAAAGATATGAAAACGTTCAGAAAAATCAATTGAAGCCTGACTTTTTCCACCATTTTTATCCTTTATTTATATCGATAGGTCATAACAACAGGAAAGTGAGTCTAAATCTTCTGGTAGCTTCATCGGCCATTGATACAACTTAAGAGCTGAAGACCGTTTTTAATAGAATGACAAATCATTTAACCGAAATATGCATAGAAAATCCGGTTCTACAGCCTTCTCATGGCAGTAAGTTCTATGAGCATAGAAGTTTACAAAATACATGGTTTTACCCTTCATTTATGCTCCTCTTCTTGGGTAAGAAAGAAGAACTGCAGAAAGACAAATACAGGACTGATGTTCCATGACAAAAAGCGAAAAGTAGCATTTTGGTATCACATTGTTTGAATCATATATTCGTAATTCTCTAAATATTACCTCGCTACTCAATAAATGAGTAGCAAAGAGGTAACAATGTTCACCGTTTGTCCTTACTTAAATGTCTGATATACAGTCCTACGAACTAAGTACCAGAAAATCCCTCATGACTGATAAATTGCTATTTTCCAACAAGTTACATACGCACCAAGTTCCGCGGGAACTCTGGTAATCTCGTATGTAGGTATGCTGACTCAAGAGGTTGAGATTCAGCCGAACATGCGTATTACATTAAGATCCGACAATGAATTGTTAGACGAAGTAGTGGTTGTAGGATATGGTACAGCCAAGAAAGTAGGAACGGTTATCGGTGCCATTTCTACGGTATCTTCTGAAAAGATTGCCGAAAAACCTGTAATTAATGTAATGGATGCCTTACAAGGACAGATTGCCGGCCTGCAAATTTACTCCAACTCCGGAGACCCGGGTGATAAGGGTACAGCCAGTTCTTATCTGCGAGGTGTAGGCTCACTGACTGCCGACAATGAACCGCTGTACGTATTAGACGGTTCACCGGTCAGTGCAAGCATCATGAGCATGATGAACCCCAACGATTTTGCAAGCGTAACGGTGCTGAAAGATGCTTCGGCCACTTCTATCTATGGTTCACGTGCAGCCAACGGCGTTATCTATATTACGACTAAACGCGGACGTGCCGGTGAGAAAGCTCTTGTTTCGGTATCGGGCAATTATGGCTGGTCCTCATTGGCCCGCCGTATCGGAACCCCGATGAGCGCATCCCAACTGCTGGATTACCAGTTGGGGCATGGCATTATCAGCCAGGACTTCTACGACCGCTATTCGGCTACGGGGGTAAATACTGACTGGCAGGATTACTATTTTGACAAGAATGTGCCTACGTATCAGGGCAATATCTCTGTACAGGGAGGCGGCGAAAGGAGCATCTACTATTTTTCTGCTTCGTACTATGACCAAGACGGTATAGTATATGGATCCGACTATCAGCGCTATACAGTACGCGCCAATATGGAGACACAGGCTACCAAGTGGTTGCGCATGGGTATGAATCTGGCTGGAGCTTACGATGAATCCCGCACTTCCGGATATACGTATCAAGGCTCTAACAACTTAAACGGCGGTATCTTAGGTACGCTGATGAACCAGCCTTATTTCAACCCGTATGACGAAAATGGCGACCGCCTGCAAAGCATACCGGATATGGGACGTTATGACACCCATTACCTGACAGATTTGCAACCCAGCGGCTCCAATCAGGCCCAATTCAATGGAAGTGCCTTTGTTCAACTGACTCCTATCGCAGGACTGGTTTTACGTTCACAACTTGGTGTAGAAGCTTATGACTGGCGCAATACGGCCAAGCGTATGCCTTCTTATCCCGGCAGTATTGGAAATGGATTTACCCGCGAACGCTTTGCACGCCGTTCACAGTTTACCATTACGAACACAGCTGAATACCAGTTTGATATTTTAGATAGCCATCATGTCACATTATTGGCCGGACAAGAAGGCATCAAAACCGATTACAACAGCTTCGGTTCGCAGACAAACGGACAGAGCGACGACCGCCTGACCATGTTGCAACATGGAACCAGCGCACAACTGCTTGCTGCCAGTTATAACCAAGCCTATTCCTACGCCTACCTGTCCTTCTTTGGACGCGTGGACTATTCATGGCAGGACAAATATTTTGCAGATTTTTCGGTGCGCAACGATGCCTCATCCCGCTTCGGTGCAGACCATCGTTCGGCAACATTCTTCTCGGGTGGTCTGATGTGGAATATCAAAAAAGAAGCATTCCTGGAAGACGTTGATTTCTTGAACGATCTGCGGATAAAAGCCAGCGTCGGCTCTACTGGAAACTCTGAAATCGGCAATTATGACCACCTCGCCCTGGTAGGCACCAATAACTACGCCGGCATAAACGGATGGTATATCTCTGCTCCGGGTAATGAAAACCTGGGATGGGAAACGCAAGTTCAAACCAATATAGGAGTATCTGCCACCTTCTTTGACCGCATCCGGGCTGAAATCTCATGGTATAACCGAAAAACGAAAGACATGCTCATGGAAGTACCAGTTCCTTACACCAGCGGCTTCTCTTCCATCATGCAGAATATCGGTTCAATGAAAAATACCGGTGTGGAACTGAGCTTAGGTTTCGACCTCATCAAGACAAAAGACATGTTGCTGCAGTTCAACGTGAACTATGCCTACAACAAAAACAAAATTACTGAACTGTTCTATGGATACGACCAGTGGGACATGCCCAGTTACCTGCTTACTTATAAGATAGGAGAACCTGTGCAATACTTCATGCCAGTATTTGCCGGTGTAGATCCGGCCGACGGTCTACAGATGTGGTATATTCCCGGTACGAACGAAACAACCAAAGACCAAGATTTAGTGGATAGTGGTGCTTTGGACCAAGCAACCGGCAAGACCCGCTATGCCCCCCACAACGGAGGCTTTAATCTGAATTTCAGCTGGAAGGGATTGTCTGTCGGTGCTGATTTTGCATGGGTACTGGGAAAATGGATGGTAAACAACGACCGCATTTTCAGCGAAAATCCTGCCCAAAATGCGGGATATAACCAGTCGGTAGACGTCTTGAATGAATGGAAAGAGCCGGGTGATGTTACAGACATACCCAAGTTTGGCGAAGTGTTGACTTTTGACACCCACTTGCTGGAGAATGCTTCTTTCCTCCGCCTGAAGAATTTGTCCGTCGGTTACCAGTTACCTCAGACATGGATGAATAAAACCAAGTTCATCCGTAGCTGTAAGTTCACAGTATCGGCCCGCAATCTTTTCACAATTACAAAATATAAAGGTGCCGATCCGGAAATCGACTCTAACCTGACGTATGGTGCATACCCCAGCACGCGCCAGTTTACTATCGGGGCTGAACTCACATTCTAAACCAACTAATAACGAAAAATTATGAAGAAATTACTTATAGGAACACTTTGCTCGGCGCTGACATTGTTTTCGGCCTGCGATTTGGACAAATTTCCAACAGACAGCATCGCCCAAGATGAAGCTTGGCAGAGCCTGACTGACGCGCAGAACTTCAGAATAGGTATTTATTCATATCTGCAGGTCATCAGCAGCGGCCGCAATATTTTCCCACAGGAATATCAGTCTGATTTATACAACGCATTGGCCGGTTTTGGAAATAATGGCGGCGATATGCACCGCTGGAACTTCACCAGCAGCCAGTACGACATTGAATACATCTGGCAATATAATTACGTGTGCATCAATAATTGCAATAACATCATTAATAACATTGACAATATCACGCTGGCAAATGAAGAAGAACGGACCGAAGCCAACAATATCAAGGGGGAAGCTTACTTATTGCGTGCTTACTGCTATCATACATTAGCTTTGCGTTTTGCCCGTGATTACGATCCGGCTACCGCAGCATCTAACCTGGGTCTGCCCCTGGTTCTGGTGAACGACCCCAACGGCAAGCCTGCACGCTCTACATTGGAGGTTACTTACCAACAGATTAAGAGCGATATTGCCCAAGCGCGTCAGTTGCTGACCTCTGCCGGTGAAGCCAACTCATATTACTTCACTACTGATGTGATTGATGCCTTAGAAGCACGTGTAGACCTTTATATGCACAACTATGATGAGGCTGTTGCATTGTCACGGAACATTATTGCCAAATATCCACTGGCTACTACGGTTGCCGATTTGGAGAATGTGTTCCTCGCCGATGAGGGAACAGAAGTCTTGATGCGTGTCTATATGTCTACCGATGACCGTACCAACGAAATGCCCTACTTCCTGCAATGGAATACCGCTTCCAATGCGTATGATCCTTACTATGTACCTTCGCAATGGGTTATCGATTTGTACGAAGACAGCGACATCCGCAAACAGGTCTATTTCCTGCAAGACAACCTGATAACAAACGGCATCGAAGGAAATGGAATTTATATGTTGAATAAGTTTCCCGGAAACCCGGATTTAAAACTGACAACCTATGAATATTATAATATGTGGAAGCCTTTCCGTGCAGCAGAATCCTATCTGATTGCAGCCGAAGCATCCTATCTCAACAGCGATGAGACTACGGCATTGAGCATGCTGAACCAATTACGCACCCAACGCGGCGCCTCCACACTGAATGTAACAGGAGAAGCTCTGTTCCAAAGCATTAAGGAAGAATGGATCCGTGAATATATCGGTGAAGGGCAACGCTTGGAAGGCTTGAAACGCTGGGGAGATGGCTTTACACGCCATGACCCACAGAATGCAAACATTCTGTCTACCGGAACCGGCATGGAGACTTTAAGCATCAGCCCAGACGACATCCGTTTTGTGTGGGAAATTCCGGCTAACGACCAGAATGCCAACCAGAACTTAGAGCCGAACTGGAATTAAAGCATTGGTAATACACCTCAAATAAAGTATGGGGAAGGATGTACTTGTAAAGGAAGGTACATCCTTCTTTTTTCTTACAGCCCTCCCTTATCTTCTGCCTATAGGAAGTCGCGCAAATGTACTTGCTTGATTCCCTGACAACTGCCTCCGAATGACATCTCGTCCATCGTGATTACATATTTGGGATAGTTATCAGGTATTTCCAGTAAATTGCCAAACTTCAGAACCAGGCGATAGTCCATCAGCGAACTTATAACCTTTCACTGAGCAAATATTTTGACAATAATTCGGTTCTTATCCATATTATCTCTCTTCTTTTTTTCACAATGTATGATAAAGAAAAAGCAAACGGCCTAATTGCCGGAATACAGATTGAGCCACCCCTCCGTGACAGCGGTAGCAAACATACTATAGAAATAGCATCAGGAAGCCCATACAAAACATTGTATATAAGCACTATACATAAATATACGGGTAGAAATCTGGAAGAATGGATTCTGCTAACTGCCTGTAAATAAGTGTTGGTATTTCGGTGAGCTTTGCTCCCCTACTTTTTCAATATACTGAATGACAACACCTTATGCCAATCCAAGTTCCGCGGGAACTCTGGTAATCTCGTATGTGGGTATGATTGCTCAAGAGGTTGAAATACAGCCTAATATGGTTGTTCATCTGAAGAGCGACAACGAGATGTTGGACGAGGTGGTTGTAGTAGGTTATGGTACAGCACGAAAAGTGGGTTCTGTGGTTGGATCTGTTACAGCAGTGAGCGGAACGAAGCTGGAGAACAAGCCGATAGCCAATGCCGGTGATGCTTTGCAGGGACAGGTAGCCGGTTTGCAGGTATTTACGGCATCCGGTGAACCGAGTGAATCGGTAAGCATGCGTTTGCGTGGTGTCAGCTCTATCAATGGTAGCCAGGCTCCGTTGTTTATCCTCGACGGTTCTCCGGTGTCTTCAGGCGTATTTACGGCCCTGAACCCTAATGATATTGAGAGTACGACTGTGCTGAAGGATGCTTCCGCTACGGCTATCTATGGTGCGCGTGCTGCCAATGGTGTTGTGATTGTTACAACCAAGAAAGGCCAGCGTGGACAGAAAGCCCGGGTTACTGCTACAGCTATGTATGGCTTGTCTAAAATGACGGGTGACAAAATGACTATGATGAATGCAGAGCAGTGGCTGAACTTCCAGGAAGTTCTCAACCCCGCTTTGGCTAATGATGCATCTTTCCAGCAGCGCAAGGCTTTCTATATTGATAATGGCATATCAACCAACTGGCGCGATGTGTTCTTTGGTGATACGGCACCGGTACAGCAATACGATGTAAGCGTGAACGGAGGTTCTGAGAGCTTAAACTATTATCTGTCTTTCGGACACTATGATGCAGACGGTATCATGGACGACTCCAACCTGCGCCGTGAAACCCTGCGTGCCAATCTTGATGCCAATATTACTAAATGGTTAAAGATCGGTGCCAACTTAGGCTTCTCTTACCAGAAGTATTCTACGACCGCTTTCGGTGGTTCAGCGAACAGCGTATATAATAAGGTGTTTGCTTCCCGTACCTATCGTCCGGACCAGGAATATTATGAGATCCTGACAGACGACAACGGCAACTTCATCGGTTATGGCGACCGTTTGAACTATTTTGAAACATTGGGCTACTACAATCCTTATTATCTGTCTGAGTTGCAGCCCAGCTCGAATGATATGGTGCGCATCAACGGTAGTACGTTCATCAATATCAATCCGATTCGCGGACTGAATATCCGTGCTGCACAGGCTGTAGAAGCATACGACTACCGTGTCAGCGGTAAGGCTTATCCTACGGATGACGGTGATAATCCTTTTGTTAATGACGGTACTGCTCGTGAGAGCTTCCAGCGTTACTATCAGTTCACTTATACCAATACGGCCGAATATAAGTTTACGGCGTGGGATGATCATGATTTTACCGTTCTGTTAGGACAGGAATCTATTATCAACAAGAATCAGAGCTTTGGCGTCAGCGTAAGCCATCTGGAAGACGAGCGCCTGATGTTGATGAGTGCAGCCCCCAGCGATGGTCTGAGCGTTCCGTCACACGGCATCTCTGAAACAGTGTATAATTCTTATTTTGCTACATTCAGCTATGATTATGCTGATAAGTATTTCTTTGATGCTTCTTTCCGTCGCGATGGTTCTTCGCTGTTTGGTCTGAACAACCAGTGGGGTAACTTCTGGTCGGTAGGTGCCATGTGGGATCTGAAGAAAGAAAACTTCCTGACGGATGTAGACTGGCTGAATGATTTGCAGTTAAAGGTCAGCTATGGTTCGGTAGGTAACTCTGCAGGTATCGATGCTTACCTGGCTTACGGTCTGATTGGTACCGGCAATCGTTATTACGAAGGTGTGGGAACCGCTGTGTCTAATCCTGCCAACCCTGATTTGACATGGGAAACTGTGAAATCTACCAATGTAGGTGTAAATGCACGGCTCTTTGACCGTTTGAATATTGAAGTGGAATTCTACAACCGTGTAACGGATAACATGTTGATGAGCATTCCTTATTCTTATACCACGGGCTACGGATCCGGTTGGGGTAATGTGGGCAGCATGCGCAACCGCGGTATGGATATTACGGCAAATGTGGATATATTCAAGAATTTCCATGGGATTAACTGGAATGTACGTGCCAACATCAACTACAACAAGAACGAAATTACGGAATTGTTTAACGGTTTGGATGAATATGTACTCTCTAATACAGGTCTGAAACTGCAGGTGGGCAAACCTTACGGTGAGTTCTACTATACTCGTTGGGCTGGTGTTGACCCCCGCGACGGTTACAACATGTGGTATGACAAGAACGGCAATCTGACCAAGACATATTCTGATGATGATGCCGTGTTTACCGGCAAGCAGCGTTATGCACCCTGGTCCGGTGGATTTGGTTCGGAAATCAGCTGGAAAGGCATTACGGTAAGTGCAGACTTCTCTTTCATGCTGGGTCAGTACATGCTGAACAATGAACGCTGGTTCACTGAAAACGCAACTTTCGCAACTGCCAATAACCAGAGTGTGAAGATGCTGTCCATGTGGCAGAAACCGGGCGATGTAACCGAAATCTCCACACCGGAATCGGCTATGCAGTTTGATACACACTTGCTGGAGAATGCTTCGTTCATGCGTCTGAAGAACCTGACTATCAGCTATGATTTGCCGAAACGCTGGATGCAGAAGACCGGTTTCATGGAAGGTTGCCGTATCTTCTTCGTTGGACGTAACCTGTGGACTGTAACCAAGTATCAGGGATATGACCCGGAAATCAACAGCAATATCCAATTGGGTAACTACCCCAATACGAAGCAATTCTCTTTCGGTCTGGAACTGAATTTCTAATTATCAACCTCAATAAAGATTTTAATATGAAGAAAATACATATACTTTTCACAACTCTGCTGGCCGCCGCAGGACTCGCGTCCTGCGATATGGAGAAGTATCCTTATAACTCCATAGAGGAAAGCCTGTATATGACACAGCTGGATGACTTTAAAGCTGCACGCTACGGCTTGTATTCCAACTACCGCGCGTTGACTACAGGCGGTTACATCTTGAACTCCGAGATGCAGGCCGATGATTTCTATGCAACTATCGACTACGGAAACTACTTTGGTAGCTTCTACCGCTGGGACATCCAGACCGGTAACGGAGACATCGAAACCATGTGGAGCGCTTACTACAGCACCATTGCCCGCTGCAACTACTACTTGGACAGCTATGCCCGCGTGACCAGCGGTGAACTGACCGGCTTTGACGATGCTGCCATACAGGAAATCAACACGTATGCTGCAGAAGCCTATTTTACCCGCGCGTTCAGCTATTATCAGTTGGCGGTTAACTTCTGCCATCCCTACGATGCCACTACGGCTGCCAATGAACTGGGTGTGCCCCTGCAGCTGACATACGCACCGACATCGGACAATAGCTTGTATCCGGGCCGTTCCAGCCTCCAGGCTACGTATGCGCAGATTGTCAGCGACCTGAACGAGGCTGCCCGTCTCTATCAGAACTTCTATGCTTTTGCCGATGGTCGCGAAGACCGGTTGTATTATATTACTCCGGATGCCATTACTGCTTTGCAGGCTCGTGTGGCTCTTCAAATGAATGATTATACAACGGCTATCAATGCTTCCACTTCGCTTATCAATAGTGGTACCTATCCGCTTACCGGAGATGCCGAAACATATCGTGGCATTTGGGAGCTTGATAATGGCGAAGAAACTATCTGGCAGATCTACATGAGCAATCCTAACGAATTGGGTACGGCCAATGGTTTATATTTCCATGGTCAGCGCATTCCCAATGCTCCTGAGACGCAAACGCCGTCATTCTTCCCCAAACAGCCTGTCATTGACATGTATGACCAGGCAAATGACATCCGTTTCACTTCGTTCTTCACACAGTTCACATACACGGCCAGCACGGGAGCATCGGGCACAATCTGGCTGTTCGACAAGTATCCCGGCAACCCCACTATGGGCACGAACTCGGATAACTACTATGTGAACATGTCTAAGCCGTTCCGCATCGCCGAGCAGTATCTGATAGCAGCTGAGGCTTATTTGGAATCGGGCGATTTGTCTAATGCTACCAACTATTTGAATGAACTGCGCAGTCATCGTATTATCGGTTATTCGAATGAGTCTTTCGGCAATGCAGAAACATTGCGCACGGCTATCCGTACGGAGCGTCACAAGGAATTGATTGGCGAAGGCTTCCGCTTCTACGACCTGAAGCGCTGGGGCATGGGCATGGACCGCGGCAATGATTCACAGAACGATGATCTGACCTTTGGTCCCGGCCTGATTACGGGAAGCGGTCTGTCTATTTCAGCAGGCGATTACCGTTTCACTTGGCCTATCCCGCAGGCAGAAATGGATACCAATCCGCAATTGGAAGGACAACAGAACCCGGGTTATTAATCATTTTAAAATTACATTCGAATTATGAAATATCTTAAATTATTAGCATTATGCCTGTTGCCGTTGTCGTTTGCGGCTTGTAGCGACGATGATGACATCAATGGAGGCAGTGCAACAGTGGGCTTTACATCGTCTCAGATAACGTTAGCTGAAAATGCTTCTTCACTGACACTTCCTATTGTCGTAGAAGGAGAGCATAACGGGCTTATCAAAGTGCAGGTAGCCGTTACGAATCTTACCGGGACATCGGTTGTCAACGATGAGACGGTTATCATGACATCAGGTAATCTTCTGTTTCCTGCTGATGTGAATGAGGTAAATGTTGAATTGAGGACAAATGTCAATACGCCTGAGGATGACTATAACCGTTCTTTTACGGTTGAAATCATTGCTGCAGAAGGTGCTACGGTTTCCACTTCTTCATGTGTGGTGAATATTCAGGAAATGGTAGACCCCTATAATAATCTGACTGGTAATTGGATATTACCTATCGGTGAAAATGATGTTCCTGTAACTATCACTGGTCGTGAGGATCGTTCCGGATTCGATTGCACCATGGAATATGATGGAGTACCTGTCGATTGGGACATGGATTATTCTCCATCTGGATTGCAGGTTGTCTGCGGAAGTGTAGTAGCTCGTGATATTGATTTCGGCGAAATCGGTGTATTCAATATCCAATTCGGTTATGTAAATGGCGGTTATTGGTATACTGACAATATACCGGCTACGTGGAATGAAACATTTGATACCATTACGCTGGATGCTGGTATTACAGGTGGTTTATACACATCGGCAGGTGCATTCGGAGGATATACATGGTTCTCAAGTGAAACAACAATGACAAAGGTGCAATAAGGTAGCGCCAAACAAATTGTTACAAATCTATACGCGGGTTACGCTTATGTGGAAGATTTAGCATTCCATACTGAAGCGTAACCCGCTTTTTTATACCGAACCGATCATTGCTTTGCTGCAGTTTAAGTAATCAATCAGAATTAGTTTATATCAAAAACAGAGACACAGAGCCACAAAGTTCTGTAACTGTCTGTCGGAAAAATGACAGGAGGAACAGAGTTCGCGGCTTCGCCGCATACGAGAGAAGGGAAATTAACTCTGTGAACTGTAGGGCAAGAAAACAAAAAACTCTGTGTCTCTGTGCCTCTGTGTTTAGTATCATTTAATTTTTCACATTTACTTATCAGGAGGGAAGACCCTGATAACTTTCGGCAAGTACATCCAGCAAGATGGGTTTCACCCCTCCCACGAAGCACTCTACTCCGATAACCATTAGAATGAGTCCCATCAGGCGCATCATGACATTGTTGCCAGTTTCGCCCAGCACATTGACCAGGCGGGTTGAAGCACGCAGGATGAAGTAGGTGAGCAGGTAGATGAAGGCGATGGAGCCTATCAGGATGCTTTTCAATTCCATGCTCTGTGCGTCCTGCATCAGTACGATGGAGTTGGCGATGGCACCCGGACCACACAGCATGGGGATGCCCAGCGGAGTGATGGATATGTCATTGGCATAAGTCTTGATTTCTTCGTCTTTTAGCTTCATAGGGGTGTAGCGTGCTTGCAGCATGTCGTAGCCTATCTTGAAGATGATGAAACCGCCTGCGATACGGAAACCGTCGGTGGAGATGCCGAAGAATTTGAAGAGGAATTGTCCGGCAAAGGTAAAGACCATGATAATGATGAAAGCTGTCAGCGTGGCACGGGTCACGATAAAACGACGTTCTTTCTCGGTCATGCCTTGAGTCATGGTCAGGAAAACAGGCATGGTGCCCAGCGGATTAGTCAGGGTAAAGAATGACGTCAGACAGAGAAGGGCAAAAGATAAGGTGTCCATAAGGTGTTTTGAAAATCTATAAGAATGTAGTCAGTTCCTGCAAGTCGCTGATGTGGTAGGTAGGGTGGAAGGGGAGAGAAGTGTCAGCAGTCGGATGATAGTACACCTGATGCATACCGGCATTCCGGGCACCTACAATGTCATTCTCCCAGTTATCTCCTATCATGAGCGATTCCTGCAGTTCGGATTGGGTGGCCGACATGGCAAAGTGGAATATCTCTATGTGTGGTTTCAGGATGCCGATGTCGTCGGACAAGACAACTTTGCGGAAATAGTTTTCTATGCCTGCCGAACACATTTTGCGGTATTGCAATTCGCGGAAGCCGTTGGAGAGGATATACAGCCGGTAGCGGCTGTGCAGGTATTCCAACGTTTCGCGGGCGTGGGGCATCAGTTTCCTGCACGTGGGTATCACGGCAAAAAAGTCACGGGAGAAGTCTTGGGCCAGCCCTGCATCTTCTACCCCCACTTGTTGCAGGGGGTAGAAGAAGCGTTGGCGGTTCAGTTCGTCTTTCGTGATGAGTCCCCGGCCATATTCTTCCCACAGTTGCAGGTTGCGTTGCGTATAGAGGGTGTAGAAATGCTCGAATGAGTCGAAATAACGCCCATAGCGATGTTTTTCATACATAGCCTCGAAAGTGTCGCGCGCATTTTCCGAGAAAGCCCACAACGTGTCGTCCAGGTCGAAAAACAAGTTTCTGTAGCGGCTGGCCACCTCTTATTTCACTTGAATGACCAGGTATCTGGATACGCTCCAGAAGTTGGTGGGATCGTTAATCTTCAGTGTCAGCAAACCCTTGTCGTCTTCTTCCAGTGTAAACGAACCGGCCGGGTGCGTGGTGAGCAGGTCGGCAGACTTGGAGTAGAGTTTGATTTCTTTCGTGGTACGGATGTCTATTTGCGTGAAATAGTCCTTGTTGATGTTGGCATCCTGCATCACTTCTCCTTTCTTGAAGAGTCCCGTGTTGCTCAGAATATGCTGGTCTTTCAGTTCCTTCTTGGTGCCGAATACAAACCAGGCAGCGTTGAGCGCCTTGTCTTGGTTGGCCACTGTTTGCGCTTTGGCTTCGTTTTCGGCGGTAAGAGCTTCTTTTTCAGCCGTAAGTCCGCTTACTGCTGCATCCAGTTCCTGGATGCGTATGTTTTTCGAAGCCAATTCAGCTTGCAGTTCTTCGATGCGTTGTGTCTTTTCCACCAATTCCTGCGTGAGCGATTCGATGGCTCTTTTCAGTTGGGCGGAATTGTTGTGGCTGGATTTCAGCTGTGCCTGCAGTTTGGCAATCTGCTGTCGGTTCTCTTCCATCTGTTTGCGGATGAACTCAATGTCGGAGGCTATCTGTTCTTTGGCGTTCAGCGAGCCTTCGGCCACGGCTCCCCGTTGCAAGTCCACACGGTTTTCTGCTGCATTGATTTGGCGGAAGCCTTCGGAGATGTCGTTGAATGTTCCCATCATTTCGTCCAGTTCTGCATCACGTTGGTTGAGGACGGCTTGCAGAGAGTCTCTTTCTGCCTGAAGGCGGCTCTTCCCGCCTCCCAGGCCGTCGCACGAAGCCAGCAGGGCTGCGCACGCCATCATTGATAATACGAGCTTTTTCATACGCTTTGTTTTTTACACTTGGTTAATAAAGTTATATTATTCGTCTATTCCGGCTACTACAATTACTATTTCGCCCCTCGGTTCGTTGGCGGTAAAGTGTGCTGTCAGTTCGGCGAGGGTACCGCGCACGGTTTCTTCGTGCACTTTCGATATTTCGCGCGAGACGGAAGCCTGTCTTTCCGTTCCCATATACTCAGCCAGTTGCGTCAGGGTTTTCACCAGACGGTAGGGCGATTCATAGAAAATCATGGTTCGCTTTTCGCTGGCCAGAGTCTGCAGACGTGTCATGCGTCCTTTTTTCTGCGGCAGGAAACCTTCGAAGCAGAAACGGTCGTCCGGTAGTCCTGAAGCCACTATGGCCGGCACAAAGGCGGTAGCTCCCGGCAGGCATTGCACCTCGATGCCCTGGCGTGCACATTCGCGTACCAGCAGGAATCCGGGGTCTGATATGCCCGGCGTTCCTGCATCCGAGATGAGTGCGACGGTTTCTCCAGCCTTTATTTTACTTATAACATTTTCCACCGTTTTATGTTCATTGAATTTGTGGTGAGACTGCATGGCATTCTTTATCTCGAAGTGTTTCAGCAGAATGCCCGACGTGCGCGTGTCTTCGGCCAGGATGAGGTCTGCTTCCTTCAGTATGCGGATGGCACGGAACGTCATGTCTTCCAGATTGCCTACCGGGGTGGGTACGATATATAGTATTCCTTGGTCTTTCATCGGTCGAAATGTTTCTTCAGCAGTTCTTCGAATTCGGCAAGAGAGGGATTGCCTTCCTGGGCGGGTACCTCGTTATGGAGCAGGGAAACGGCTTCGTCTGCCGTGTGAGTCCCGTCCAGCCGGGTGAGCAAGTCGTGCAGCCGGGCAACGTCTCCGTCGCACAATGCGCGTGCAAAACGGAACGTGTCGTTCAGACTGAGTGAATGGCGCAGGTCACCGGTCGGGCGGATGCGTTCCGCCAGAATAGGTCCACTTTCGGTTTCCTGCGTGGCAGGAGATAGAGAGACTTCCGGTTGGGGAGCTTCTTCTTCCGGTTCGGTGGGGAGTGGGGCAGAAGACTCTTCCTTTGCTGAGGAGGAGGGAACTTCTTCCCGAACAAAAGTCTCTGCCTTTTCTTCCGTGTGAGCCGGTTCTCCCGTTGTGGCTTGAGAAGAGGAAGCAGATGCCTCCAAGAACCGCTGCAGTTCGTCCAACCGTTCTTTCAGGTGGCTGATGTTGCGTCCCGCCACCTTGGCCAGTTTAGGGTCGGCGGTTGTTGTTAATGCCTGAAGCAGGTATTTCAGTTCGGCCACATCCAATTCTATGTCATTCAAAATCGTTTGCATATCCAGTGTCTTGCAAGTCTTATGAATACAAAAGTAGAAATAAATACTGAAATATTTCTGGATTTGGCGCAAAAGTCTTCGTTATGCCCTGAACTTTTTGTGGTACGGCCTTCTTTTCCGTTACCTTATCTGCATCCGATATTCGTTTGGCGTGCACCCTGCCACCTTCTTGAACAGTCGGCTCAAGTGGTGCGGATATTGGAATCCCACTTCGTAGGCGATTTCGCTGACGGTCTTGTTGGTTTCCAGCAGGCGGTCCTTTACTCTGTTGATGATGGCAAAGTGGATGTATTCTATGGCAGATTTGCCTGTCTGTTTTTTCACAAGGTCGCCGAAATAGTTGGCGGAAAGGTGAAGCTGGTCGGCACACCAGGCCACGGATGGCAGTCCGAGTTCTTCCGGTTTGGGAGAGTCAAAGTAGCTGTTCAATAAACTCTCGAAGCGGGTGAGCACATCCGAATTGATAGCCTCCCGGGTAGCAAACTGGCGGTCGTAGAAGCGGAGGCAATGGTTGAGCAACACTTCGATGTTGGAAACGATGATGCTACGGCTGTGTTTGTCAATCGTGTGGCAGAGTTCTTCCTCTATTTCACCGAAGCAGTTGAAGACGGTTTGCCTTTCACGTTCAGACATGTGAAGGGCTTCGTTTGCTTCGTAAGAGAAGAATGTGTAAGTCTTCATGTTACGGGCAAGGGAGGTACCCCGGATCAGGTCGGGATGGAACAGCAGGGCATAGCCTTGCGGATGCAGTGTTTCGCCGTCATCATTGATGCCTCCTACTTGTCCGGGAGCGATGAATACCAGTGTACCTTCCTGATAGTCGTATTTGCTGCGGCCGTAGGTGATAGGCCCGTGTATCTTCTCTTTTAAAAAGATGGCATAGAAGCCAAAGCATTTGCAGCGGTGCTTCAGCACTGCCACCTTCGAGAAATCAACGAAGCTCACCAAGGGGTTCAGCGTTTCCAGCCCCAAGAAGTCGTTGTAATCGTGTATCGTTTTCAAGTCCAGTATTTCGCTCATAGTTGCTTTGTTTTTTAGTTGGATTGCTCAAATGTAGGGAAATCTTTTGAAAGAAGGCATGCTGTGTTCTATTTTTCAGTAAAATAGGTATGAGATTCTGTGAAATGGGTTCGTCTTCCGTGCAGGATTATCTTGCTCCGCATGTATGGTCGATGCCATCAGCACTTGCCGCACCGAAAGTGACTCTTCCGTAAGCGGGACCCCTTACACGCAGGATGCCGGCCGGGACCGTGTGCGCATCCTCAAAGGTCGTCGTCTGCTCAGCCCGAAACTGAGCGACACGCTGGCCGTAAAACTCTTAGGCGGTCCTACCGCTTCCATTTATCTGGACGTGGTGAAGAATCCCGACCTGCTGCTCAGCCCGGAAATGCTTCCGTTGTATGATTTTCATCTGGAAGAACCTGCTGCCATCGACGAACGACCCCAATACGTAGTCAGCTTCCGCCCCAACCGTCAACTGCCCTATGCCCTTTACTATGGGAGGTTCTACATCGACAGAGAACGCCTTTCTTTCACCCGTGCCGAGTTCAACCTGGATGTGGACGACCGCCATAAGGCGACACAGGCCATCCTCCGCCGCAAACCCATCGGTTTGCGCTTCAAACCGATGGAAGTAGCTTATATCGTGGATTATGCCGACCACGGCGGTAAGACTTACCTTAATTACGTACGCAATGAGATCCGCTTTAAGTGCGATTGGCGGCGTAAGTTGTTTGCCACTTCGTATGCAGTCGTGTCAGAAATGGTCGTGACAGACATCAAGTCTTCTGCAACCGACATTCCCGTCCGCGAAGCCTTCGGCAAAGACCAGATACTTTCCGATGACGCAACCTTGTTCTTCGATAAAAACTTCTGGGGAAATTATAACATCATCAAACCGGAGGAGTCGTTGGAAAAGGCGGTCGGCAAGTTAAAAAAGATGTATTAGTGCAGGTTCCCTCCGGTATCTGTTTCCATATTAGGGTGTACCCGTTGTCTTGCCTATACCCGAGAGGAAGCAAACCTTCGGTTCACACCTTCACCCTGTTTCAAACGGTTGCTGTTCAGTTGTTTGCTGTGAAAGATCGTGCCTTCACGTATCTTTCACAGCCTTTTTTGTGGCCTTTCTAAAAATCGCTTTTCCCCATTGGTAACGGCATCCCTGTGGAGGATAGCAGGAAAGAGAATTTGCGTAAGGTATAAGAAGTCGGCACGGTGTATATAGGAAGTCGGCTTGTTATACCTTTCCATCGGGGCTGGAAGGGGCTGTGAAAGATGTGTGAAGGATGTATCTTTCACAGCAACTTTCCTGAAATCAATGCGTTGGTGGCTGGTGAAGGCGTGAAGGATATTTTGCGAAGTTCTTCTTTGTAGCTGGCTGTCCCCTCCTTGGGGGTGGTTGCACACGGTTTCACAAAATGCCAGGTTACGTTGTTCAAGTTGAGGTTTACGTTGCTCAAGTTGAGGTTTACGCGGATAAACCTCAGTTTTGTGGACTTCTGTATGGAAACATGAAGTTGGATAGGGGAAGTGTTCTTAGGTAAATCAATCAAACATAAAGGTTGATATGTTCGGGCTGTTTACTTGTGCGTCCGGTGTCCGATCAGACACCTTAATTATTAACTAACTTTTCAACGAATTTGTTTAATTTGTTACCGGGTCAGCCTGTGATTGGTCATTTTTTTAACGGATATGTCTTCATAATGGCCGATTTATTAAATAAATTTTCCGAATTTCTTTGAAGTTAATTTTCGATTTTGTATTTTTGCGGCGACATCTATTAGTTTTACCTAAAACAGTTTTAATTATGCTAAAGCATTACAGACCCATCGCGGCACTGCTCATAGGTTCTTTCCTGTTCAGTGGGACGGTGTACGCGACGACCAATGAAGAACATGGTGTAAGGTCCGTTCAACAAGAAGGGGCATGCACGGGTACAGTATTGGATGAAACGGGCATGGGCATCATCGGCGCATCCGTAGTCATCAAAGACAACCGGACTGTAGGATCGGTGACCGACCTCGACGGAAAATTCCGTATTCCCAGCGCCAAGCGTGGCGATGTGCTGGTCATCACCTACATCGGTTATAAGCCGGTGGAAGTGACGTGGAACGGTACGCCTCTGAACATTACTTTAATGGAGGATACGGAACTGCTGGACGAAGTGGTAGTAGTAGGTTATGGTACACAGAAGAAGGTAAACGTAACAGGCGCCGTTTCGATGGTGGACGATAAAGTGTTCGAGTCTCGTCCCGTGCAGAACGTGGCACAGGCCCTGCAGGGACAAATTCCCGGTTTGACCATGAGCGTGGGCAACAGCGGAGGTACGCTGGACAGTGAGTTGAACTTCAGCATTCGCGGTAGCGGTACTATCGGTACAGGATCGAGCGGCAGTCCGCTGGTATTGATCGACGGTATCGAAGGTAATATGAATACCGTGAACCCGAACGATATTGCCAGCGTGTCCGTGCTGAAGGATGCTTCTTCTGCCTCCATCTATGGTGCGCGTGCCGCCTTCGGTGTAATCTTGATTACCACCAAGAACGGACAAGCCGGCAAGACTCGCGTCAACTACACCGGCAACGTGCGTTTCTCTACGGCCATACAGGTGCCTGAGATGATGAACTCATGGGATTTCGCCAACTATTTCAACACGGCTGCCACCAACGACGGTAGCGCACCGGTGTTCAATGAAGAAGCGCTGAACAATATCAAGACTTATCTGGAGGGCGGGTTCACCGATCCTACTACGCCGGAATATTACGGTACGTCCATCAATCCGCAAAACAACCGTTACCGCAACTACGACGGTGCATTTGCTAATACGGACTGGTTCCAGGAATTCTACCGTAAGAATGCCCCTGCACACGAGCATAACCTGAGCATCAGCGGAGGTTCGGAGAAGATGACCTATATGTTGAGCGGTAACTTCCTGAACCAACTCGGTCTGTTGCGTCACGGCGAAGACAAGTTCAACCGTTATACGCTGAACGGAAAGTTCAATATCAAGATAACGGATTGGTTGAGCGTGAACTATACGACGAAATGGACGCGTGAAGACTATGACCGTCCTACGTATCTGACGGCTTTGTTTTATCACAACATTGCCCGCCGCTGGCCGACTTGTTTCGTCAGAGACCCCCACGGACACTGGGCACCTGATATGGAAATCATTCAGCTGGAAGAAGGCGGTAAGCAGAACGACCAGAAAAACTGGGTGACTAACCAGCTGCAGGTGGTGCTTGAACCGATTAAAGACTGGCATATCAACCTCGAGGGAAGTATGCGCCAGTATCATCGGGCATACGGATGGGCTGTATTGCCTATCTATGGCTATGATGCTAACAACCAGCCTTATCTGCTGTCGTGGAACGGTGGTGCTGCCGGATATAGCGAAGCACAGGAAGTGCGTGAGGCAGAAGACTATTTCTCGACCAACCTTTATACGGACTATTCGAAGACAATCAACGGACACTACTTCAAGGTGCTTGCCGGTTTCAACGCCGAGCTTTACCGTGGCAATAATCTGAGTGGTTTCGGTACGGATCTGATTACAGCCAGTGTGCCCCAACTGAGCACTACGCAAGACAACCAAAAGACCAGCAACGGTGCCAATGAATTGGCTATGGCAGGTTTCTTCGGACGTATTAACTACAACTGGAATGAACGCTACATTTTGGAAGCCAATCTCCGTTACGATGGATCCTCGCGTTTCATAGGCGACAAGCGTTGGGGACTGTTCCCCTCGTTCTCTGCCGGATGGAACGTGGCACGCGAAGAGTTCTTCGAACCTTTGGCTCCGTGGATCAACACCCTGAAGCTGAGAGGTTCTTGGGGACAGTTGGGAAATAATGAACTGGACAGCTATTATCCCTTCTATCAGTCCATGCCTACGGGTGTCAACAGCACGTCGTGGCTTATCAACGGCCAGAAACTTAATGCTGCCAGTCTGCCGGGCATTGTGAACAGTCTCTTTACCTGGGAAACCATCGAAAGCTGGGATATTGGTTTCGATTGGGGTGCTTTCAACAATCGCTTCACTGGTTCGTTCAGCTACTACAACCGCTGGACTAAGGACATGGTGGCAGCCGCACCCCCTCTCCCCGGTATCCTCGGTGCCTCTTCGCCCAAAATGAACAATGCCGACTTGAAATCTTACGGTTGGGAAATTGAACTTTCATGGAGAGACCGTATCGCTGACTTCAATTATGGTGTGCGTTTCGTATTGGATGACAACCAGCAGAAGATAACGAAGTACTACAATCCGACTGGCGACCTGAATTCATATTACGTAGGCCGCATGATCGGTGAAATCTGGGGATATACCACGGTAGGTATCGCACAGAGCCAGGAAGAAATGGATGCACACTTAGCCAACAACCGCCCCAATTGGGGAACGAGCTGGCAGGCCGGTGACGTGATGTACAAAGACCTGAACGGCGACGGTGTCGTCAACGGAGGCTCACAGACGCTGTCTAATCATGGCGACCTGAGCATCATCGGTAACAATACTCCGCGTTATAAGTTCGGTTTGACGCTGGACGGTGCATGGAAAGGATTGGACTTCTCGCTCTTCTTCCAAGGCGTGATGAAACGTGACTACTGGCTGGGTGATGTTTACTTCTGGGGAGCCCAGGGTGGCATGTGGCAGTCTGCAGGATTCGTAGAGCATCTGGATTATTGGAGCGAAGACAACCGCGACGCTTACTATCCGCGTCCCTACTTCGGAACAAACAAGAACCAACAGACACAGACCCGCTATCTGCAGAATGCTGCTTACCTGCGCCTGAAGAACTTGCAGGTGGGTTACACACTGCCTAAGAAGTGGATGGACAGAATCGGTGTGGAATCGCTCCGCGTTTACTTCTCGGCCGACAACGTATTTACTGTCAGCAGTATCAGCGGCGTGTACGATCCTGAATTGCTGGGAGGCGACTGGGGTTCCGGTAAGCTTTATCCGCTGCAGCGCACATGGTCGCTCGGTCTGAATCTTAATTTCTAAACAGCTACAATTATGAAACTGAATATAATAAAACATATCTCTCTCTATTCGCTCATCTGCTTGAGCGGAACAGCGTTGACTTCCTGCGAGGACTTCCTGGATCGTCAGCCTATTACCAGCGTGACGCCCGAATCCTACTTTACTACGGCCAGTCAGGTGGGGGCTTATCTGAACAACTACTACAATGGTTATCTGATAAATTCTCAGGGACAGTCCCTGTTCCACCCCCAAAGCTGGAACTCCGGCTTGGCCAACAACGACCAGTACACCGATAATCTTGTGGAAGGCGAAGTAGCCAATGGCAGTAATCTGGCGTATTTTGCCAAACAATGGGAGTCGTCGGCAGGGCAGAATCTGGTATCGGACTATGGACGTATCCGTGTGTGGAATTACCTGATTAATACCGTAGAGCCCAAAGAGGCTTCGATACAGAACGATGACAATAACCTGTCGCATTACATCGGCGAGGCATATTTCTTCCGCGCTCTGGCTTACTACAATGCTCTGGTGAAATTCGGAGATCTGCCCATCATCACCGAGGTGTTGCCCAACGAAGAAGGATACCTGCAGGAGAAATCCGTGCGTGCTCCGCGTAACGAGGTGGCCCGCTTCATCCTTTCTGATCTCGACAAGGCCATTGCCCGCTTGAACGATGTGGGATTCCTGAACAACCAGCGCATCAACAAACAGACGGCGCAATTGTATAAGTCCAGGGTGGCTTTGTTTGAAGCAACCTTCGAGAAATATCATCAAGGCACTGGTCGTGTACCGGGCGACTCCAACTGGCCGGGTGGCACATTCAGCGGTAACATACAAGAAGAAATTAACTTCTTCCTCGATCAAGCCATGGAGGCAGCCAGTGCTGTGGCAGATTATCCCGGCTTGACCCTGACTGAAAACAGTCACGTCATCAATCCTGCCTACGGAGAGATATACGGCTGGAACCCCTATTTCGAGATGTTCAGCCAGACTTCGCTGGGAAGCGTGCCCGAGGTTTTGCTGTGGAAAGAATACAACAAGGCTCTGAGCATCAGCCACGATGCCCCCAACCGTCTGAAGGTGGGCGACAACGACGGACTGACACGCAGCTTCATTACATCGTTTCTGATGCAGGATGGTTTGCCTTTCTACGCCAGCCCCAACTATCAGGGCGATGCGACGCTGGACCAGGAGTTTGCCAACCGCGACGAGCGACTGCAACTCTTTGTGTGGGCTGAAAGCACTGTGCAGAAGTCCGATCCGTCCGAGCAGGGTATTGCCGATGCCGGCGAGGTGAAGCTTTTTGAAAAGCCGCTTATCACCAACAGCGCTACGCAGAACATGGACCGTACCGGCTATCGTCAGCGCAAGCATTATACCTATGACTATTCGCAATCTGTGGGCGATGAACTGTTGGGAGTTAATGCCTGCCCCATCTTCAGAGTGGCCGAAGCATACGTCAACTACATCGAGGCCTGCTACGAGCGTACGGGACAGATTAATTCGAAAGCTGACCAATATTGGAGGGCTCTTCGCCGCCGTGCCGGTGTGGACGAAGACTATAATAAGACTATCGCCGCTACCGACATCAACCGCGAACTGGAACTGCAAGACTTGAGTGCTTGGTCGGGTAACGGTCCGGTAGATGCCACGCTCTTCAATATTCGCCGTGAACGCCGCTGTGAATTTATTGGTGAAGGCATGCGCTGGGACGACCTGAAACGCTGGCGTTCGTGGGACAGACTGTTTACTCATCCCTATATACCTGAAGGTTTCAATCTCTGGGATCAGGCATATCAGAACTATACGGCAGAGACAGCCGGCGAGGGTAATGGAGAATTGGTGGCCGATGGATCGACCAATGCCAATGCATCGCCCGAATCGGTCAGCAAGTATTTGCGCCCTTACCAGCGTACGCAGACCAACAACGACTTGTATAACGGATATACTTGGATGAAGGCTTACTACCTGTCACCCATCGGTATACAGGAGTTGACCCTCGCTCCGCAGATGTACCAGAACCCTTATTGGGATTCTGAGGATGCAGGATTGGCACTGGAATAACAAGAGTAGCTTTATAATAGATTTTTGACTTTTAGCTATTAAACGGTCTCTTCCCGCCGTGAGGCGTGAAGGGACTTTTTTTCTTTCATCCCGTCATATTGTGGTTATCAACAGAACTTGGAGTATTCTCTCTATCATTGTCTCTGCTCAAAACATTCTGGGAGAACAGGCTCATATAGTTTGAACGAAGTGAAAGATATTCTGCATGCGGCATCTTCAGAACATCGTTCACTTCGTTCAATATGTAATAGTATGTCGGTTATCAGGAATATTTTAAGTCTTGCGAGGATTCTTGCTATCGGTCTTCACGTCAGTAAGCCTCTCGCTGATAACCGTTGTAATCTCAAGCGTTCCGCTTGGCAGGGTTGGAATACTACAAAATCCCCGCTTAGGGTTATTGCTCCGGTTTATTGTCCTGGGCATTGACATTGAGGTCGTTCTCGATGCCCTTTACGCCTTCTTTAAAACTGCGTACTCCTTTACCCAAGCCTTTCATCAGTTCGGGGATTTTTTTCCCGCCGAAAAACAGCAGGAGTATCAGTACGATGAAAATAATTTCTTGTGTTCCAATTCCAAACATCATTATTTACGTATTAAGTATTTGACAAACAGATAACCGCCGAAGATTTGCAGCAGCATGCCCGGTATGCCGATCTGGAAGTCCTGAATGGCATCATAGAAGTTGCCCTTCATTATCCATTCGCCGAGTGTGCCGGTCAGCTGATAGAATAATACGACTGTCAGCATAATCGCCAGAGACACTTTCTGGAGTCTGTGAGCCGCATATCCGGCTGCTATGGCCAGTAATACGGATTTAAGAAGTATGCCGGGGAGCGAGGCCGTTGCCGGCATTCCGAATGCCAGGGAATTGACCACCGGTGAAGCGACCGCTGTCAGCAGTCCTACCTTCCAGCCGTATTTGTAGGCACCGACAAGGGTGAAGAAATAGATGGGTAACCAGGTTGTTCCACCCTGAGGCACAAGGTGAAAAAGTTGCGGCAAAGCGATGTTGCCGATAACGAATAATGCAGCAGCCAGCCAAGTCCTGGCTTCGGCATAGCTTAGTTCATAAAGTCTTACGGTTGTTTGCATAGTGCATTCTTTTTTAGGGTTTTGTTATTTCATGGCAAAGGTAAGGCTTCAGATGCCGTGAAGATATATCAAGATTACAGAGAGTTGTACCAGTTTTACAGAAAATGCTCCTTGTTTCTTCGGGATAGCCTCTGGATGTCATACCTTTGTCTCACACCGTTATCTCCACATAGTTGCCCTCCGGGTCGGCAACGGCACTTTCATAATATCCGTCGCCAGTGGTCCGAGGCTCGCTCAAGATGGTATAACCGTCTTCCCTCAAGCGGCTGGTAAGTGCATCGACCGTTTCCCGGTTTCCTGTCGCGATGGAGAAGTGTGCCAGCCCTTTCAGGTTTCCTCTGCTTGCCGGAGCTTCCATATCAGGGATGTGCATCAGTTCAATGCGTGTTCCCCCTTCTTCGAAAGACAGGAAATAAGAGGTGAAGTTTTTAGTCGGGTTGGTATATTTATCCCCACAGTGTAAATTGAAATACTTCATATAAAACGCACGAAGCAGTTCTATGTCGTCTGCCCAAATGGCTAAGTGTTCTATCTTCATAACTCTTGTTTTCAGTTTTTCTTCTCATTGTTTTTCTCCAGCCACTGTACCCGGCGCAGGTCAGGCAGATGCTTGATGGAAAAATTATCAAACCGTGCTTTGAAGCCATTTCCGTCAGGGCAGGCTCCCATGATACCTACCATGACCGGACAGTTGTCTTGCAGCCAGGCATTGCGCATCATGGTGTATTCCTTGTCGTCGAAGGAATAAAATATCTCTACGGCATCCAGTCGGCGCACGGCCTTTATCCATACGAACGGTACGGGTTTGTCCAGAGGGATGATGCTCCAGTCGCTTGTATGGTGGGTGACAACGGTACTGAGGTTGTATTTGCCATCCACAAACTCGATTCCGGCTTTGATGTAATTCTCGTGGTCGATGCGCAACATCAGCCCCGATTGGTCGAAACGTGTCCGGTAGTCGCCCGAAATCTTCACTTTTACTTCAAACTCGCCTCCACGCAGGGTATACAGGAAGGGGGCATCGTCCACGGTAAAACCATAGTGGGATATGCGCCAATAATCGGTCTGGGGCGTAACGTCCATGATGAGTGTATTGCCGTCGATTTCCCACTGTGCGGGTTCGTTGAACCATTGCATTTTCTCCAATGACTGCGCCATGCCGGTGAGTGAAGCCGTGGCCATTAGTCCGCTGAATGCCAGCTTTTTCAATTCTTTCATGTCCATAATAACCATTCTTTTTGTTTACCTTTGCAAAGGTAACGCCTTATGGCGGCTTGCACAATGACTATAAATAACCATTTTGTCAACTGATATGAAGACGATAAACAGGTTGAACAGGGAATTTTTCTCGCAGGACTTCTCCGAAGAAGAACCGTATGCCGAATGGCTGGAGCGATATAAAGCCATAGCCTGCAACTATGCACGGATGGAAAATGCCATTGCCGTATTGAGCGATATGCGGGACAATGCCAGCTACGTTTACTATGGAGGGTTTTCGCAAATGCTGGGGATGGGCAGAAACCGCAAGGAGGGCAGGCTTCCTTCCATCTGGGAAGAAGAAATCTTCCGGCTCATTCATCCGGATGATTTGTCGGGCAAGCACTTGCAGGAACTCCGCTTCTTTCATTTCATGAAACGCCGGTCTAAAAAAGAACGCTCCGATTATTACCTGGCAAGCCGGCTCCGTATGAAGAATGCCACCGGCGACTATGTGCCAGTATTGCACCGGATGTTTTATATTCCGGGACCTTGTGGCGATACCTTGCGGTTGGCATTGTGTCTTTACGGTCCTCTGCTGCTGGATATTCCCGGCCAATGTGTGATTATTCATTCCGTCAGCGGACGTACCGTAGAAATGGGGAAACAGGACAACACCCGCATTCTGTCCGTCAGGGAGAGGCAAGTATTAGACCTTATAGACAAGGGGTTGACCAGCAAAGGCATAGCCGAAACGCTTTCAATCAGCATTCATACTGTCAACCGGCACAGGCAGGAAATCTTAGGCAAGCTGCAGGTCAGGAATGCCATTGCAGCTTGCCGGGTGGCAAAGGAATTGGAACTAATCTGATTCGCCAATCCTTTCCGGATTATAATTAACGGGGTGCGTACCGTTGTTGCAGCGCGTAATCGTTATCTTCTCGTCGGGTGTATAAAGAAGAGCCAAGGTCCCCTTGGGCGACTGACGAATATCTTGCTTTATATCATGTTGATAATCAGTGTGCTGTTCCATATATATAACGCCCCTGCTGCTTATAGCCGGGAAGCTGGCTGCTTATTGCTTGGCAGTTTCCTGCTAAGGGGTTGTCAGAGAAGCCGTCTGTCAACGAACCGCGTTCTGGTTCCAAGCACGCTACGTGCCTTCGGGCAACAAATTGTGACAGAAGGCTTGCTTTATGGAAATAATGTCTTAATTTTGTAGTTAAAAAAGGAAGTAATATGACAAACAGACAATTGGCTCTGGAAAATATAGACAGAATAGACCATCTGGTTTATACTCCTCTTGAGAGGCGATACCTCCGAGTCCGGCTGGTCGGGACGGTGCTGACTTATGTGGGACTGATGGTTCTGCCGTTTTTGATTTTTCTGGCAGATGATTTCAAAGGACAGGATATGCTTGTGATTTGTGCCGAGTCCTTGCTGGCAATAGCGGCCTTCGTCAACCTGCTGCTTCTGCCCAAAGCCTGCACGTACAAGGGCTTTGCCATCCGCGAGCATGACATCACCTACCGTACCGGGATTATCTTCCCATCCGTCACCACGGTTCCTTTCTGCAAAATCCAGCAGGTAAGTATCCGGCAGAATTCTGTCTCACGCCTCTTCGGACTTTATTCGGTGGCTGTCGTGAACGGTGCGCAGCTGATGACGGAGACTGCCATTCCCGGACTGACCCGGGAAAGGGCAGAAGAGATAAAAGCGTTTTTAATCGAGAGAGTGGGAAATGAAAGCAAGTGATTTTTCACAACCCCGGCGAATGAGCGGGAGTGCTTATGTCGTGCTTCTGGTCAAGGCTTTGCGACAGTATGCGAGTATTTTTCTTATCATCATCCTTATCAATGCTTTCAAAACTGACGGGCAGCGTCCGCTTCTGGAGACGGTGGGCATCATAGCTGCCTTGGTCGGCTGCTATCTGGGGCTGGCGGCGGTCACGGCTTTTATCGGCTATTATTTCAGGAAATATTATATGGAGGACGGCAAGCTGATATTTATCCACGGCTTGTTCAGCAAGGAGACGACCAGCATACCGTTGGACAGGGTGCAATCTTTGCGCACCAGGCAGGGATTTGTCTACCGCCTGCTGGACATGCGGGGAGTCTTGTTTGATACGCTTGCCTCCCAATCTGCGGAAATAGAACTGATTCTGGACGAAAGCGACTGGAACGCCCTGTTGAGCCGGGTGGAGACCCAGGAACGGACACAGGAGCATAAAGGGCCGGAAGTGGAAGCGGACGGCGAACCAGGTACAAAATTGATTTTCAGCAACTGGAATCTGATAAAGGGCGCACTCTGCCAGAACCATCTTCAAGGCATGGCCGTGCTCTTTGCCGCATTGGCTGCGTTTTACAATACAGTGACTACCGTAGACGACCGTGCTGTGGACCATGTCATCGACTATGTGGATGCTCACGCAGGTTCGCTGTCGTTCCAGCCATCCGTCTGGCTCGCTGTCGCGGCAGTCCTTTATCTGGTCATACTGCTGCTGTGGATAGGCAAGGTATTTTTGCGCTATTCCAACATGGAAGTGAGGATGGCAAGCGGCCAACTGCTCTTCGAGAGCGGACTCATTGCCCGCAACAGCAACCGCTTCCGGCATGATAAGGTCTGTACGGTCTATGTGAAACGGAATTTTCTGGAAAAACGACTGCATGGGAGCACCATCGTGCTGAAGCAGGCACTCAATGCCACCGATGAGAAAGTGGGGGCGGACGTGAGAATATATGGTTCGGATGCGGCAGCCGACTTCCTGGGCTGGTGGCTGGGAAAGGACTATGGGGATTCTCCGGAGATTATCTCTGCCCGTTCCGGCTACGGCCTGATGGGTCATGTCGTGTGGTTGGACCTGCTGATTTCCCTTGTTGCCACGGTCGTACTGCTTTGCTCCGGTCTGTGGGTATGGATTACACTGCCGGCGGCCTGGCTGCTGGTATCGCTGGTCAAGGGTCTCCTTGCCGTCCGTCGCAGTTGTCTGATACTGAAAGAAGATTATCTGGAGATAAGTGCCGGCAGGTTTGCGGACATCCACAACTACGTCAAATACAGCAACGTCGAGGTAGTCCGCCTGGTATCCACTCCTTTTACTCCGTACTTCCATCGCGTCAGGCTTACCCTTTCCACCAACGGAACGTCATTTACCATACGAAGTCTGAAGGAGCAAGAGGCGAGGGATATTTACGATTGGTTGCTTGTCAGGTGCGGTGCCGGTCGGGTGCAGGCATAAAAAGAGGGTGTATCAAAATAGCGATTACCTATCATTCTGTCATTCCGAGCGTAGCCGAGGAATCTCAAGATTGGTTAAGTGAGATGTTTCGACTTCGCTTCGCTCCGCTACCAATGACAGACTATACCTTAATGAAATAGTCAAAAGAGGTTTTGAGCGAAGCTAATGATAGCTGTTTGTCATTATGATACATCCTCTCTTCGTTTCAGAAAAGAATCATCATGCTTTATTTTCCGTAGTTAGCCAGCCACTTTACCGTCTCGGGAGCATAGTGTGAGAAGAACAGGCTTTCGCCCTTGTCCAGCTTGCCGATGGTCTCCATGTCTTCGGCGGAAAGGGAGAAGTCGAATACATCGAGGTTCTGCTCCATGCGCTCTTTGTGCGTGGACTTCGGGATGACTATCACGTCGCGCTGGATGAGGAAGCGCAGGGCGGTCTGTGCCACGGACTTGCCGTATTTCTCGCCGATGGCTTTCAGCACGGGATTGGTGAAGAAGTCGTTGCGCCCTTCGGCGAATGGTCCCCACGACATGATTTGCGTGCCGTACTCCTTCATGATTTCCTGCGGCCGGCGTTGCTGGTTGAACACATGCGTTTCCACTTGGTTCACCATCGGCTTGATGTCGCAGAACTCTGCCAAGTCGATGAAACGGTCGGGGTAGAAGTTCGATACGCCAATGGCACGGAGCTTGCCAGCCTTGTATGCTTCTTCCATGGCGCGGTAAGTACCGTAGTAGTCGTTGAATGGCTGGTGGATGAGCAGCAGGTCGATGTAGTCGGTCTGCAATTTGCGGAGGGATTCGTCGATGGAAGCCTTTGCCTTCTCATACCCGGCGTTGGATATCCACACCTTTGTCACAAGAAACAGTTCCTCGCGCGGAATGCCGCTCTTCTTCACCGCACGGCCCACGCCTTCCTCGTTGTAGTAAGCCTGCGCCGTGTCTATCATACGGTAGCCCACGCTCAGGGCATCTGATACGCAGCGTTCACACTCTTCAGGAGTTACCTGATATACACCATAACCTAAAATCGGCATTTCCACGCCGTTTGATAATTTGACTGTTTGCATAATTCGTTGTTTTTATGGGATTATTATTATTTGATGTCTTCGTGAATATCATTGAGCCTTTTTACTGCTTTTAATTACGGTGCAAAGTTACGCCGCTTTTACACGCTCTATGTTTCACAAAAGGTGTCTAATGTTTCACCAAAAGCACAAATCGTTTGGCGCTCTCCGGATAATGCCCTAATTTTGTGGCATGGCAAAGGATAAAGAACTGAAAATCGTATATTCCACCCTGTTCCAACTGATAGGCTCGGTGAAACTGAAAGGCTGGTGCGTCCACATGGTGTGCCTGCAGGGAGAAGGCTTCTTTACTTACGACGGCCGCCCGTTTCATGTGAAGAAACATGACGCCGTGGTCATCAATGCGCCCCAGCAAGTGCATGTAGTCGGTCAGAGTGAAGATTTGAAAGTGGAAGTCTTGGCAGCCCCGCATGATTTCCTCTCCAACCAGCTTCCGGCGAATAATTATGGTATAGGAGGCAGTATCAGCCTGTACGACAACCCTGTCATCCCCTTGTCGGAAGAGGATGCAGAGACGTTGGTGCGCGACATACACCATATCCGCGACCGCATCGCCGATACCGGCCATCTGTTTTACCGCGAGCTGATAGGCGGGTTGGCTCTCCCGCTGATTTATGACCTGTTTTATTTCCATGCCAAGAACCGTACCCCGATATTCGCCACGGACAGGAGCATGTATGTCGTGAAGGAACTGATGGCGTTGCTGGAAAGCGGACGCAGCAAGAAATACCGGGAAGTCGCTTATTATGCCGAACAACTGAACGTGACCGTCAAGTACCTATCCAATACTGTAAAGCGGCAGACGGGCAAGAGCGTCACCTATTACATCGACCGCTACACCGTCCCGATGATAAAGGAATATCTCAACAATCCCGACCTTTCCATCGTACAGATTGCAGAAGAAATGAACTTCACAACGCTCTCTTATTTCAGCCGGTACGTGACCAAACACCTGGGCATGTCGCCGAAGGCTTACCGGGAATCATTGATGCCGCGGTAAACATGTCCAGCCGAGAGATTGACAACCATCATTTCAGGTTCGATTTTCTGAAAGGATTGAAGAATATGAATTTATTTCAATAGCGGAAGTTGCTCCAGCATGTTCTTAATGCGGATGGCTGTGCGGGGCATAGGTTCGGCTACGGTCAGCCCGACAATATCCTTTTCCTCCCCGATATCGTTTATCACACGCACCACTTCTGCGATTTTCATTCCATCCGGGACCACACCGACCGCCGCGATGATTTCCACCGGGTCGAGTACATCCATATCAAAGTGTATGACAACCTTGGATGCTCCGCACGATTGTAACCATTGCCGGACCGCATCACTGTTCTCGCGTACATCTTCCGGTGTCAGGTGCTGGATGCCGTATTGTTCCTGCCTTACCTTGATTTCGTCACGCTCCCAATCGCGCAATCCGACAAAAAGGATTTTGGAAGGGGCTATCTTCATTGGCAGTTCAGAAACAAGCTGTTTGTCGCCCAAGCCCATGCAGGCTGTTACCGCCATGGCGTGATAGCCCGCATAGGCATCGCCGGGCAAGGTAATGTCCGGATGTGCGTCAATCCAGACCATTGCAAGGTCATCCCTGTATTTGTCCGCAAGATAGGTAAACGGAACGACGCTTGCCGAACATTCTCCGCCCAGTGTTACGATTTTATCAGGATGGGTTATCTTCAAAATATCCAAAGCCGCTCGGGTCTGTGCGATGAGTGCCTCTTTGTCCAAAACGCCATCGGTTACTTTACGCTCTATCTTGTCGGTTGCCACAGGAACCGTATAGGTTTCTTGCCCGCTGTCCGGTGCAAGGAAATTCAGCAACTGCGCCCCAAGGTAATATCCCCTTGAAGCCTGCTCCGGGTCTTTCACTTCCGTTATCCAGTGGGCGATGTCGCCACCTTGCCACTGCGGATAAACCAGCCGGATGGTTTTGGTACGTTGATTATTATCCATGGTGATTTCGTTATTTTGTGCCTTGGCAGGAAACGATGTCCCACACAACAAGGCGGTGAATACTAGCATTTGCTTTAGGAATCTGTGTCTGTCCATTTTTCCTTTTTGGGTGCGAAGATAGCATTCTATAAGCACGGACGCAAGTACGGGCAAATTATTCATATACAGATAAATTTGTCCCTATATCTGTTTCCGGTCATAAAATGTGTACTTTTGTCCTGCGAATTAGTAAAATCGAATTCTATATGTATAAGAAGAAAATACCTTTAAACCTGGATTGCGGTGTGGCCATAGCCATGGAAGTCATGGGTGGCAAGTGGAAATCGTGCATCCTCTACGAACTGGAGAAAGGCTGCAAACGTCCCAGTGAACTGCACCGGCATTTTGAGGATACCAGCCCCCGCGTTATCAACCAGCAGTTGAAAGAACTGGAAATGCACGGCATGATTGAGAAAACAATCTATCCCGAACTTCCACCCCATGTGGAATATTCCATCACGGACGACGGGCAGAGCCTTATCCCCATTATCCGGATGCTGGAACAATGGGGAAATGATTTCCGCCCGAAGATGGTGCGGATATTAGAAAAAACGGGAATGGCAGAATAGTTTTTATATACAATTGTAACACGAAAAAGTTATCTTTGCCTCGGATATAAATCAAGCAAACATGGAAACAGAAAAAATGAAAATGAAGGCCGGCAAGTTGTACGATGCCAACTATGACAAAGAACTGTTGGCAGAGCGTGCGGCATGTGCCGATCTGACTTACGAACTGAATCAGCTACGCCCCTCCAAAGCGGAAGAACGGGATGCGTTGGTAAGGCGCATATTGGGTAAAGTGAAGGGCAACTGCACGATTGTCTCTCCTTTCTTCTGCGATTACGGCTATCACATCGAAGTGGGTGAGAATTTCTTTGCCAACATGAACTGTGTCATCCTCGACGAAGCTCCGGTGAAGTTCGGCGACAATGTGTTCGTGGCTCCGAACTGCGGCTTTTATACGGCAGGGCATCCGCTGGATGCAGAACGCAGGAATCAGGGACTGGAATATGCACGCCCCATCACGGTAGGCGATGACGTATGGATAGGAGCCGGTGTCAGTGTGCTGCCGGGCGTGACGATAGGTCAAGGTGCGGTTATCGGTGCGGGCAGCGTGGTGAACCGGGATATTCCGCCACGGGTACTGGCCGCGGGAAATCCCTGCCGGGTGATTCGTGAGATTACGGAAGAAGACAAGAAGCGATACATTTAAGTAAATGTGCAAAATTGAATGATACTAAACACAGAGGCACGGAGACACAGAGTTTTTGTTTTCTTGTCCATAGCTCACAGAGTTAATTTTCCTTCTCTCGTATGCGGCGAAGCCACGGACTCTGTGCACTCCCGTCATTTTTACCGACAGACAGTTACAGAACTTTGTGTCTCTGTGTCTCTGTGTTTGATATAAACTAATTCTGATTGATTACTTAACAAGTATGAAAAGGAGAATATTAAACGCACGATTGGCTGCTATTGTAGCAAGCATACGCCACGGTGAGATGCTGTTTATTGCCGATGCAGGCAGCGGCACTTCGTCAAAAGCCCTTTACCCGCTAAGCCCCGATGTAGAGTACCTGGATTTGGAAGCCGTTACCGGTTCGCCCAGCTTCCAGGACATCGTTTCCACTTTGGTTGAGGTAGGAGACTTCGAGGCGGTTATCGTGACTGACCTCATGCCGCAAGTAAACGAAAAAGATTATTCGTTTCTTGTCGGATTGTTAGGAGAGGAGAACATCACGCAAGTAAACTATATCCCCGAATATTACCAGCTGCGCGACCGCTGTAAGGCGGTCATCCAGACCGGCGATTACGGGATGCATGCGCAAGCCATTCTCATCGCCGGATATTCTACGGATAAGATACCTATGGAATGGTTGGAGAAAGGATTAAAAACGTCTGAATAACATCAGTTCAGTCCCTTCGCGCACAACCATTCGTACATCAGCTCTGCCACTTCCCGGTTGTTCAGGTCGGACATCGGGAAGTGGGTATTAAACCTCCTTTTTTGTGTCTTTTCCCTCTCTTTACCAGGTTCCTTTGCAACCGGTTGATTGGTAGGAGATTGCCTTTTGTACCCAACGAGTCTTTTGCTTATCCCTTACGAGGGTCTTGCTTGTCCCTTACGAGCCCCCCTTTTATCCCCCACGAGGAGGCTGTGTATCCCCGAAGAGAAATTGGGGTGTCTGTGGGCAGATTGGTGCTTGGATAATTCTTGACAGAAAGACGGGTTGAACATGAAATTGTTCAGCCTCTACCTATTTCGTTTCTCACCACTTTACCGGTTCATTCAGAATCACGCCGTCGGTTGCGTCTTCTGCCGTGAACGTGTCGCCCCGATATTGCACGCAGAGCATTACGAGCGGAGTTGTCCCGTTGTTGCGCACGCTACGCTTTCCGCTTGGGGACACACGTACTACGCTACCTTCTTCAACGGGGAACACTTGCCCGTCCACTTGGAATTCACCCTTTCCCGCGAGGAAGAAATAAAGTTCCTCATGATTCTTGTGTGTATGTAGGAATCCCGTTTCCGTTCCAGGCTGGAACATCTGAAAGGAGAACTCGCTGCCGGTGGCTTGAAGTGCCGCACCTCCGAACACCTTTCCCGGAATCTTCACTTCGGGCGAAAGTTCTATTACATAGTCACTCAGTTCACTCAGTTTGCCAACGCTTATTGCGTTGAAGTTTTCGGCTGCTGCCACATTCTTAATTGCCTTCATTTCTGTAATTTTTTTATAAGGTTTATAATTTGATGGTTTCCCCGTCTTCCGGGATAAGCAGGCGAGACATATCGACACCGTGGTGCAGTGCCTCGTTGCGCAGGATGGCGCGAGTGGTCTGCCCGTGGTCCGTAGCATCCATGTGGACGGCTATCAGCTTGATTTGCAGGGGCAGTTCATCAAGCATTTGCATTACCTCGGCTTCATCGGGGATGATGCAGCCGTCTACCTTGGAGAACTCCGGGAAGACCGCTCCGCCGCTGTTCACCACGATATAGTCGGGCTTGAATCGCTCCACCGTTTCGCGGATGCAGGCTTCCCATTTGCAATCGCCCATGATATAGACCGTAGGACAGCCCTCTGCTTTCAGAACATAGCCCGACACAGGTCCCATTATCTCGCCAATCTTGCCGAAACCGTGATGGCCGCTCACACGATGAATGGCCATACCCTCCACTGTCGCCTTGTCTTCGATTACTTCCACCCGGGTAAAGCCGTCCTGCTCCACCGTCGCCTTGTCTTGCGGCTGAACATAATAACGGATGTCTTTGGGTAGATGTTGTTTCACGGTTTCATCGTAGTGGTCGGGATGAATATGGGTCTGCAACACCATGTCCAGCCCTTCGGTTATTTCACTGACGGGCATGGTCAGATGTACACGTGGGGTCTTATACACGCCGATTGCCGACTGCATGCTTCCCTTATCGGCAAAGAATGGATCAACAAGGATGTTATGCCCTGCATAATTGATTTTCAAGGTGGCATTGCGCACCAAACGGATAGTTGTTGTTTCCATTGTCTTCTATGCTTTTAATGTTTACGGTTGCAAAGTTCGGTAGAATCTTCCCGTACCTCTATGCCTAAAACAGGGGAATAAATGCCATTTTGATAAAGGAATATATTACCTTTGCGGAAACTTCAAGCGTATGAAAGAGATAATCAACCCCGAACGACTGGTCAGCGTGCCGTTCAGCAAGACGGATTGCGGCGTGGACTTCTACATCAACACCGCCACAAACAAGGACATCGGCCCTGTGCTGACCGAATACAAACGGTTCAAGACGGACTTCTTCAGTTTCTATTTTCTTCGGAAGGCAAACGGTTTCCTGTTGCTGAACTTCCGCAAGATAGAGCTGCACGACGGCATGGTGCTGCTCCTCTCGCCCCACCAGCAACAGGAGTGGCACGTGGACGAGGCGGCATTGGACTATACGTTCCTCATTTTCCGTGAGGACTTCATGCGCACATTCATTGCTGACAAGTTCTTTGTCTATCGTTTGCTGTACTATTATCAGACCGATACACCGCCTTACTTGTATGCTTCGCCCGAAGAACTGGCGGAATACATGCGCCTGCTCGGCAAGATAAAGCAAGAATTGCTGCATCCCGTGGCAGACACGTACAACCTCATTGTGTCCGTGCTCTATTACTTGTTGCTGATTATCAACCGTGCGTATGCCGCCGCATACCGGTTGCCCGTAGAAATCGCGAAGAACAATTATGCTTTTCAGTTCAAGGACTTGCTGGAACAGAACATTCGCACCATGCAGCGGGTACAGGAATATGCCGACAAGCTTCACATCAGCCGTATCACGCTGAATACTTCGGTCATGGCGCAGTTTGGCGTATCAGCCACCCATCTGCTGAAACAACGTCTGCTGGAAGAACTGAAGAACGAGCTGCTCTTTTCCAACCGCACCGTCAGCGAACTGGCAGATGATTTCCATTTCTCCGACCCCAGCCACCTGATGCGTTTCTTCAAACAGCAGACAGGGAAGACATTCACGCTGTATCTACAGGATTACCGGAACGGTATCTATGAATAGGACCTATTAATATTTGTGGCACTTTACGCCACTAAAATGCAGGTTTAGCTACATAACTCTAAGGTTTAGCCGCATAACTCTAAGGTTTACGCTATGCAGCTATGGCGGGTTGATAAAACGCTTGCGCTTTCAGTTTTTGCTGATGCTTCAGACGCCCGCTCACAGTGATAACCTAAAGCAGCATCACTAAGGTTTTCTTCAAAAGTTTCTTTTCACCAAATAAGACGTGATGCCAAATATGTTGCAAATAAGAGTGGCACACCATCCGATGATAAAGGCAAGAAAATGTGTTCATCGAGAATTTTTCTCTTAAAATCCGTTTTTCCACATCCCATTTGAACGGAAAACGAACTTTTTTCCGTATGTTTGTAAACAATATTGGGGTATTACACCCTTATAACAACGAGAAAATCATGCAAATACACGATAACAGACTTATAGCAGAATGTACGTCTTACGATTTCAAGGAGATGCTGGAACGCAAGAAAGTGAAGTCGTGGCTGAAATCCGTGTCGGCCTTTGCCAATACGGAGGGCGGAAGCTTGTTCTATGGCGTAAACGATGAAGGTGAAATTGTGGGGTTGGAGAACGTACAGGCGGATGCCGATTTTATCAGCGAAATGATAAAAGCAAGGCTTGACCCTGTACCGGAAGTACAACTTATCCCGATTGAACACGAAGGACGCACCCTTCTAGAAGTGAAAGTCAAGGCCGGAGTGCTGACACCTTATTATTACTATCAAGACGGAACGCGCACGGCTTTTGTAAGAGTTGGTAACGAAAGCGTGGAATGTAATTCGCAACAACTGCTCTCGTTAGTGCTGAAAGGTACGCACATGACGTGGGATTCGTTACCTACACAAGTAGATGCAAGTAAGCACTCTTTCATCATCCTTGCTAATACGTTCCGCGAACAGACTCATCAGGAATGGAACGACAAGTATTTGGAATCATTCGGGCTGGTGACTTCTGACGGAAAACTTACCAATGCCGGACTGTTATTTGTGGATAATTGCACCGTGTTTCAATCCCGCATATTCTGTACCCGTTGGACGGGGCTTTATAAAGATGATGCCATCAGCTCCGTGGAGCATCGTGCCAATCTTGTGTTGCTTCTGAAATACGGCATGGATTTCATTAAGAACTACACCATGAGCGGATGGGTGAAGATGCCGAACTATCGACTGAACCTCCCCGACTATTCCGACCGTGCTATCTTTGAAGGGTTGGTAAACCACCTTATCCATAGAGATTACACAGTAATGGGTGGTGAAGTACATATCGACATCTATGATGACCGTGTGGAACTGGTATCGCCCGGCGCGATGCTCGACGGCACACAGATTCAAGACCGTGATATCTATAATGTCCCATCCATACGCCGCAACCCCGTTATTGCCGATATGTTTACCCAACTCGACTACATGGAGAAACGTGGCTCCGGCCTGCGCAAAATGCGTGAACTGACCGAGAAGCTGCCCAATTTCCTGCCCGGCAAAGAACCTCTCTATAAAACTGAAGCATCCTCTTTTTTCACCACCTTCTATAACTTGAATTGGGGTGAGAATGGCAGAATCTCCGTAGAAGAGGTGGCCGATAGGGTAAACAGTACCCTCAAAAAGTACCCTGTAAACGAAGAAGCTTCGGAGAGAAAGTTCGGTGTAAACGAAAAAAGTTCGGAGAAAAGGTTCGGTGTAAACGAAAAAAGTTCGGAGAAAAGGTTCGGTGTAAAAGGAGAGGATGCATCTAAAAGAGTTAGCAGGACAGGGCAAAAAATAATAGACTTAGTTATTTCCGACCCTTCTATAACAGCAGAAGCAATGTCTGTAAAAATTGGCGTGTCCAAGCGGGCAGTTGAAAAGAACATCAAAGAGTTGCGTGAGAGAGGCATTCTCGTCCATGAAGGTTCTGACAAGGCAGGCTATTGGCGTATCATCGTAAAACCATAATAGGGAGGACGTGACACATGACAATCTTTATCTTGGTCTCCATCTTATTGGTCGCAGCCTTGGCGATAGCCTTGCTTATGGGCGTTTCTCCTGCGAGCCAAAAAGTCAAAGTCCGGACAATGTATGTCGGAGCTGCGCTTATGCTCGTAGTTGCTCTTGTCGTCTGCGACTATATTGATGCTTTGCCGGATTTTCCGTCCAAGTTCCGATTTCATGCAGTATTGGTGCTTACCGTAACCGTAGGTTATCTCTGCATTGCCATCGCTTGTATGGAAAAGTACAATGTCCTAAAACGTAAGAATCGCGTGCTTGAAGAAGCCCTTACTGAAAAAGAGCAAGAAAAAGTATCCATTCTGATGGAACGCCAGAGTGAACAACAACAAGCACTTCAAAAAGGAGAACTTGAATGGTTTGCCGGAAAAATCCAGATGTTCAGCGAAGAGGAACAAAAGGCAATTCTTGCCAGTTCCTACGCATTTGCAGAACATGACTTGATTCTTCCGCCTTCAATTACAATCCAACCCAATGATATGTGCAGTCAGCAAGAACTCATGTATTACGTTTACTCAGCTTTCTCTAACATGGGCAAGAAACGCTGCGATATTGTGAGTTTCTTATGTCAGGTTTTTAAGGCATACTTTCCTGCTGGTGAGAGTTCTGTCTCAAAAAAAATGCCGGGATTGGATAAGGTTAAAGAGAGACGAGAGAAGGAAAAGGATGCCTCAAAATTATC
>DGYFI06202__coassemble_330_pt1 | contig 109649 bp, 89 predicted proteins | sample DGYFI06202__metabat2_high_PE_032 | metagenome-assembled genome bin DGYFI06202 | reverse complement strand
TCTCCACTGTATCTGGCTGCAGGCGATGATTCGCTGTGGATAGCAGGCGAAGGAAACCTGCACGGTTTGCTCGTTCGACATGGAAGGACGGCCTTTGTGCCTCTATCAGTTGGACCGTAGAATTTCTGCTATGACTGTAATGCCCGACGATGACTTGTTATTGGCTATCGGACATGCTACAGGGCAAGAAGAATCCGTATATCTGTTTACTTATGATAAGTAAATGTGCAAAATTAATTACTTATTGCTTATGAGCTACTTGCTATCAAGAGGTACAGGCATTCATTTCCTGTCGGCAAAATCAATCTTCATCATCTTTTGGATAAGCATCACTGGCTGTGGAATGGTTTCGTGCGGCCGGGCAGACGATAGCCAACTGGAGCAGGCCTTGGAGCGGGCGGGTGACAACCGTGCGGAACTGGAACAGGTGTTGAAGCATTATGCCGGTGAACCTGAAAAGTTGGAGGCTGCCAGTTTCCTGATACGGAACATGATGTATCACTTCTCCATCGAAGACTACTTTGTCCATACGGGTACGGGCGAACATTATTATCCGGACATTACCCACTTTGCGGATCAAGAAGACGTAAGTCGCCATTGCGACTCCCTGCGCGCCAGTGGTTGGAGCATCCGGCAAGAGAAACAGTGGGATTTGAATACGGTGCGTGCCGATTTCCTGATTCGGAATATCGACCTTGCCTTCGAGGTGAAAAAGAAACCTTGGGCAAAGGAAGTGACGTGGGCGGACTTTTGCCGCTACGTGTTGCCCTACCGGGTGCAGAACGAACCCCTGACCGGTTTGCGGGAAGAACTGATGCGGAAGTATGTGCCGCTGCTGGACTCTGCCCGCGTACAGCATCCGTTGGATGCCTGCCGCCTGCTGAACGACTGCCTGCATGGAGAGATTACTTATCGAGAGACCGGCAATCCGCTACGGCCCACCATTGAGGAAACGTATCGGGCAGGTATCGGGACGTGTGAGGCGTTGTGCAACTATGTCACCTTAGTGATGCGGGCAGCGGGTATCCCGGTGGCGGTGCGTCGTACCACCTGGACACGCATGGCGCGGGGACATGTCTGGTGTGCTGTCCGGCAGGATGGAAAGTCTTGCGACTTCGGACCAGGCGAGATGCCGTTCGGTGCATACAGGCACCGGCTGGCAACGGTACGTTACCTGCAGCCTGCCAAGATGTATCAACTGCATTTTGATGCTGACTTGTCCGGCTTCCCGGCCGATGATGACGGCTATGTGACCGTATTGAAGAATCCCCTTTTCAGCGATGTGACAGATGAGGGGGAATTGCCTGTATATGACTTGCATATCCCAGTAAGCCATAAGGAGGCAAGCTCCGGAAGATTGGCTTATCTGTGTGCTTATAATGCAGGCAAGTGGCTGCCGGTCGCTATGGGGCGATGCGAGGGAGACACTTGCCGCTTCACCAACGTGGCAGGCAGAAATTTCTTCTTGCTGGCAGTAGCGGAAGGTAAGCATCGGCTGAGGTATGTCGGAGCCCCTTTTCTGACCCGCGGTGATGGCACCTATCATCGTTTGTTGGAAGATGCCGGGCAGCCTGTTTGCCAGATTTTCCGGCGGGAAACCGGTGGTTCTCCTTATTCGCTTTATTATTGGGACAGCGGAGAGGGAACTTTCAGGTTTCTGCCCTACCGATCACTGACCGATTCCACACAGGAGTATGACAACATTCCCCGGAATGCCCTGCTGTGGTATGTGCATGAAAAGACTGTCCAAGACGACCGCATCGGGATGATTGTGGAGGGGACATTCAAAAAGAGTAATGAGTTTTGATGAGGAAGGTTCCATTTGTGTTGAAGCTACCGTTTCAGATGAAGACACTTATCCATTGGGCTGCAGTGGTGGGCCGTACCTGGCGGGGTGGAAGTCGGTAGATGCAGTTGGAAGACAGCTGCTTGATGAAATTCCGGAGGAAGCCGGGAACAAGGCTTCGACCTAATTTTTTATTCTGCCAAGATAAAATTCTGATTTTTTATCTAAATTTGCAAAGTGTAACGGGGATGCGGCGCACCATGCCGCATTCTACAAAAAAAACTTATATGAAACGACTGGTTTGCTGGCTATTGCCAGCTGTGTTTTGCATGTCCTGCGGAGAAAGCAGGCAACCGGAAACGTCTGTGCTGACGGTCGATGATGACACCAGCTTTCCGAAACGTGAAATCTGTTTACAAGACATTGCTGAAGTGGAATATGTTCCGCTGATGACTTCCGACTCGGTATTGCTTGGAGACATGCTTCCCGAATCCGTGTCCGATGAAGGCATTGCGGTGAAGGGCAGCCAATTCAAAGACATTTACCTGTTCGATCGTACGGGACAGCAGTTGCAGGGATACATCAACCGCTGCGGACAAGGGCCGGAGGAGTACACTTCAATCGTATCTTGCATAATGGACTGGCAGCGGCGCGAAGTGTTCATTGCCGACTTTACCTCTCTGAAAGTTTATGGCTTTGACGGAACTTACCGACGTACGCTGCTGCGCGATGCGGACATGATGGCACTGATTTTGCACGACTTGGACTCCCGCCACTTACTTTGCGCCCGCGAACGGAAGGATGCTACGCAGCCTTATCGCCCTTATTTCAGACTCTCCAAGGAAGACGGCAAAGCAGATACACTGGCCGTGACAGTTCCCCGCTTCCTGGCAAGCAACCGGAAAGTGCTGTGGGACGATGGAAGCATGAACATGGCCTATGGCTTCATGCCTTTGCTGTCCGGGTGTGAAGACAGGGTATGGTTGACTGCTGTGGCACTGGACACCGTTTTCCGACTTCATCCCGACCAAAAGACCGAACCTGTACTCGTTCCCCGCCATGCTCCGACAACGGATGATGAAGCGCCGCTGTTGTATTTTCGAGGCATGAGTGACCGCTTTGTCTGGCTCAGTTGGACACCGCGTAATGTGACTGTCCGCATGAGCGACATGCAGGCCGGGATGAGGGAGAGAAATCCGGTGTATATGTATGACCGGAACAGTAAGACGTGGTGTGAGCCGGTCTACCGCAACCGGGACCTGGCTACCGATACGCAGGACGTTTCATACATTGACCTGTCTTCCGTGCCTTATGGCTATGCTTTGGTCCTGCTCAACCCAGCAAACTTGGTGGAGGCCTACCGCAACGGAGATATTGTAGGCGAGAAACTGAAGCAGATCGCTGCAACCCTTGCGGAAGACGACAATCCGGTGCTGATGCTTCTTAAAATGAAAAACTGATTGAATGAAGTTACCAATGAGAGTTTTTACAAAAGAAATCATGAACTATTTGACTAAAATAGGTGTGGGGGCGGCAAGCTGCTGCTGTTTATCCGCCTGTGGCGGTGCTTTCCGCGGAGATGTCAGATTCACGGAAGCGGATATAGCCTCGTTGCATTTGGATTCGACCCAAGTCTTACCGGCAGTCGATTCGGCTGTAGTACGCGTCAATTTGAATCCGTTTTTGGGAAACCGGGAATTTGATTTCGGCAGTCTGGTGAATTCCATGCGCCTCATCCCTTTGGAAACGAACGACAACAGTTTAGTGGCCAATATCTATAAAGTCCTGTTGACCGACAAATATATCTACATCCATGATGATTTCAAGAGAGGCGGTCTCATTATCTTTACAGCCGATGGCAAATTTGTGCGGAGAATCTCGCATGGAGGAGGACCGGGTGAACTTTATCGTCTGTCTGATATTGATTTTGACCGCGAAAATCAGTACCTGCTGGCTTACCAGCATCCGTACCTGATGTATTATACACCAGACGGTCAATACCTGCGCCAGAAGAAACTGCCGTTCGGCTTCTATAATTTCTGCGCCATACCCGGCGGCTATGCCTTTAAGACTATGGACGGATACGGGAACGAACATCTGGGCACGAAAAAGGATTATACGTTGCTGGTGACGGACACGACCTTCCGGTTGAAACAGGCGGCACTCCCCTCTCCCAGGCTGGTAGGTTTCGGAGGGTATCACTATCTGTATAAGACGTCGGAGGTGCAGGTGACGGCCAAATTCTGCGACACAGTGTACACATACAAACCCTTGCGCGGAGAGTTGGAAGCGGCTTATGCGCTGGACTATTCGGACAAGAAGCTGCCGTATTCCTATTGTTTGGATACAAACAGCAACAAGTTCATGGATGCAATTACCCAAAACGATTATTACTATTTTGTCGGTGAATACTTAGAAAACAATACGCACCAGGTGTTTTTCCTGCGTAACGACTATCGGAATCAGCGTACAGTGATTTACCGTGACAAGCGTACCGGCGAGATGACCGGCGGCTCGAATGCCAACTTTGACAAAAACGTAATCCCACCCATTGCTTTTCCGACAGCTGTATATGGAGATTGTTTTGTCTCACTACATTATCCGAATCCGAATGATTCGTGTCTGCAGGCCAGCCCTTTGCTTTCGGCAGAAGAGAAACGCGCCCTCTTGCAACTGCAGGAAGACGACAATCCCGTATTGGTGTCGTTCGCGCTGAAAACGATAAAAGACGACGAATAGGGTTTGCTGTTAGAAAATAAAGTATTGAACATTGAAAGTCGGGGATGAAGAAATGGATTGTCATAGCGATAGGCGGACTGGCAACAGCACTGCTGCTGAGCTTGGTATGTGCCTCTGACAACCATTTGCCTGCCGGAGAGACAGTGGGACAATGGTGGTGGTTTGACCGCTCAGCCTTGTGCGCAGCGATGTGCATCGTCGTAGGAACCGTGCTATTCCGGAAAACAGCTTGTCCGGACTTCTCTGCTGCCGTGTCTTGGTCTTTGATAGGCTGGGCTGTGGTACAGGCAGTCATGGGCCTGCGTCAACTGTATGGTTTCTCGGCATCGGGACATGCCCTATATGCACTGACAGGCAGTTTCTTCAACCCCGGCCCCTACTCCGGCTATTTGGGTATGGTTCTGCCGGTATGCCTGCACGAATACCTGAGACTGAAAACACCGGTTCGCTACGTAGCAGGTGGAGCCGCTCTGCTGATGTTGTGCGTGCTGCCTGCCGCCATGAGCCGCTCGGCATGGGTGGCAGCCGGTGTGTCGTGCCTGTGGGTATATGGTTGCCATGCAGGCTGGGGGCAGCGGTTGCAGCAGGCGTGGCAGACGAAACGGAACAAAGTGCTGGCTGTGGCGGGAATATCCATCTGCGTGGTGTGTCTGGCAGGCGCGGGACTGTTCTGGCTAAAGCCGGATTCTGCCAGGGGCCGTCTCTTTATGTGGCGGATGACCGGACGGGCAATCTGCGAAAAGCCTTGGACCGGACACGGAACCGGCAATTTTGCCGCGGCCTACGGCAAGGCGCAGGAAACCTACTTTGCGGCAGGAGACTATGAGGCATGGGAAGAGCGCGTGGCGGGCAGTCCGGAATATGCGTTCAACGAATACCTGCAGGCCGCGGTGGAATATGGCATACCAACGACCCTGCTGTTACTGGCAGGAGTGACAGTATGCTGGCAGGCCGGACGGAAGAAAAAACGTTACGGGTGCTGTGGTGCCCTGCTGTCGCTGGGAATCTTCGCCTTCTCTTCCTATCCGTTGCAATTGCCGGTGTTTGTGGTGACGGGCTGCTGCCTCTTGGCGGCAAGCGTGACAGGCAACAGCCGGAAAGGATGGATAGCGGTGGCAGTGCTGGCAGGAGGCATCGGTATCGGGCAGTTTGCAGCAGACCGGGAAGCCGTAAAGGCATGCAAAGAGTGGATGAATGCCCGCCTGTTATATCAAAATGGTGCCTATGACAGCGCCGAAAAGGCATACAGGCAATTGTATCCGGTGCTGAAAGACCGGGCAGCGTTTCTGTTTGAATACGGGCACGGACTGCACCGTCAAGAGAAATACTCGGAATCCAACCGGATATTGGAAGAAGCTGCATTGCACAGTTGCGACCCGATGATATGGAACATCATGGGAAAGAATTACCAGGCTTTGGGTGACGGAACACGCGCGGAGACTTGTTTCCTGCATGCCGTACATTTGTTGCCCGGACGGATTTATCCTTATTATCTCTTGGCCAAGCTTTATGCCTCCGCAACATACCGGAACCCGGAGAAGCTAAAGGAAATGAAACACATCGTACTGACCAAAGAACCCAAGGTGAACTCCACAGCTATCCGGCAAATGCGGGAAGAGGTGAATCGCTTAGAATAGACAAACGGCAAGAATGAGTTTTATGTTTCGTACCGGATAACCCTGTATTTTCCCCCCAAGATAAGTAAGAATACCGATAAGCCCGCAATGCCAGGCAGCCCCCTCTAAATGCTTATACGATAGAAGCAAATTCCTTATAGCTAAGAAGGCGGCTCCGTAGCGCTCGGCAGTATCCTTCTTATCGCTTGGAACAAACAGGCTGATATTCTGAAAGCAACAAAAAGAATGGGGAGGTGCTGTCTTTTACAATAAATAACACATATATGCCATCCCCTCCTTTATCCCCCTATATGATGAGAACTAAAATTAATAATATTAACGAATTACCAATTTAAAGTTTTTAACAGAGCCAATGTGGCAATTCTCATTTTTATTTCCTTACTTTGTCGCATATTTCCAAAAAGAAAAAAAACAGCCATGAAGAAAAAACATAAGCACCACGATATGTTTATAAGAAAGAATCCGAAAAGACTCTGCCAATGGTTTTGTGTGGCATTGGCAGTGCTGACCGTCGCCTGTTCTGAAAGCAAAACAGACACCGTCGGCGAAGAAGAAGGGGTAAACACCGTACTGCCTGATGAACAAAACGAAGTGACCGTGCAAGTGCTGGAACGCAAAGACTTTGAACACGAACTGGTAAGTAACGGTAAACTGACCGCAGGCCAGCAGGCAAACCTGAAGTTTGAAACACAAGGAGTAGTGGCCGCTGTCTATGTAAAGAACGGCCAATTGGTACGTAAAGGGCAAAAGCTGGCCGAACTGGACAAATACAGCCTGACACGCAAAACCATACAGGCACGCGACGCCATGGAAGAAGCACGGCTGCAAATGCAGGATGTGCTGATAGGACAAGGATATGCCGCAGGCGATACAACCCACGCACCGGCCGACATCGTGCGCCTGGCACGGGTAAAGAGCGGATACGACCGCAGTGTGGCCGACTATGAACTGGCCAAACGCGAAGAAGAAAACGCCACTCTGAAAGCTCCGTTCGATGGCGTAATAGCCAACCTGTTCAGCAAACCATTCAATGAGCCAGATTCTTCCGAGCCGTTCTGCACGGTGGTAGGTACACAAGGCATGGAGGCAGACTTCACGGTACTGGAAAACGAATTGCCTTTGATTAAGGCGGGCGACCGGGTGGAAGTCACCCCTTATTCGGATGCTACCTCGCATTATACGGGACGCATCAGCGAAATCAATCCGCTGGTAGACGACAAAGGGATGGTGCGCGTCAAAGCTATAGTCAACGGCCAAGGCAAACTGTTCAGCGGCATGAATGTCCGGATAAGCGTACACCGTTCTTTGGGCAAGCAACTGGTTATTCCTAAAAGTGCCGTGGTACTACGGTCGGGCAAACAGGTGGTCTTCACCCTGCAAGACGGCAAAGCTATGTGGCACTACGTTCAAACCGGATTGGAAAATTCCGACAGCTACAGCCTGGTAGAAACCGCAGACGGACTGAAAGAAGGTGACGTAGTGATTGTGACAGGCAACGTAAACCTGGCCCATGAAGCACCAGTCAAAGTAATCGAGAATTGAGCATGAGACATTACTACTTACGCTTTTCACCCAGCATCTATCATTAATCATCAACCAGTATCTATGATTCGTTTCCTCATACAACGGCCCATTGCCGTGCTGATGGCATTCACTGCCTGTTTCATCATAGGCTTGGTGACATATTTCACATTGCCCGTATCGCTGTTACCGGATATTGCCATCCCGGAAATAACGGTACAGGTGACAGCAGAAAACACGTCGGCACGTGAATTGGAGAATACAATGATAAAGCCTCTGCGCCAGCAGCTCATCCAAGTGGCCAAACTGGAGGACATGCACAGCGAAACACGCGACGGTGCCGGACTTATCCGCCTGAATTTCGACTATGGCACCAATACAGACCTGGCGTTCATTGAAGTGAACGAAAAAATTGATGCCGCTATGAACTACCTGCCCAAGGAGGCCGACCGTCCCAAGGTAGTAAAAGCCAGTGCGACAGACATACCGGTGTTCTACCTCTACCTGACCTTGAAAAACGACAGTGCTTATGCCGCCACAGACGAGAAAGCCTTCCTGAATTTATGTGAGTTTGGCGAGAATGTTATCAAAAGACGCATCGAGCAGTTGCCCGAAGTTGCCATGGTGGACGTAACAGGCCTGCTGGACCGGGAAGTACAGATTGTGCCTGACCCGGATAAACTGGCCGTGCTGGGGCTGTCTGTGGAAGATATTGAAAATACACTGACACAGAACAATGTGGAACCTGGCAGCATGACCGTGCGCGACGGATATTATGAATACAACATCAAGTTCTCTACCCTGCTGCGCACCGAAGATGATGTACGCAACATCCTGCTGCGCAAAGAAGACCGCATTATCCGGCTGGGAGATTTCTGCCACATCAATGTAGTACCCGCCGAAGAACGGGGTGTCGTGCTGAGCAACGGCAAACGGGCCATAGCCTTGGCTGTCATCAAGCAAGCGGATGAAACGATGGACGACCTGAAGCAGGCCGTAAACGAAACGATGGACTACTTCCGGCAAATGTATCCAGATATCGACTTCAATATCAGCCGCAATCAAACAGAACTTCTGGACTATACCATCACAAACCTGCAGCAGAACCTTTCGCAAGGTTTTCTCTTTATCTGCATAGTGGCCATGCTGTTTTTGGGTGACCTGAAATCGCCGTTCATCATCGGACTGAGCATGGTAGTGTCACTCGTGACAGGCTTCATATTCTTCTACCTGCTTGACATGTCAATGAATATCATCTCCCTGTCCGGTCTTATCATGGCACTGGGTATGATGATAGACAACAGCATCATTGTGACGGAAAATATCTCGCAATACCGCGAACGGGGCTACTCCTTGCGACGGGCATGTGTGGCAGGAACCAACGAAGTGCTTACCCCCATGATAAGCTCTTCACTTACCACCATCGCCGTGTTTGTCCCCCTGATTTTCATGAGCGGTATCGGCGGTGCCTTGTTTTACGACGAAGCTTTCTCGGTGACAGTCGGACAAATCACCTCCTACTTCACCGGCATCATGCTGTTGCCCGTGCTCTATTACTTGGTTTACCGCACAGGCATCCGCCGGAAGAAGTCATGGATTTCCCGAATCCGCATCAACAACCCGCTGAAAGCGCACACGATGGACCGCTTTTATGATGCCGGTGTAGACTGGGTATTTGCACACAAGAAAACAAGCATCATTTTCTGCATCATTTCTGTACCTTTGTGCGTATTCATGTTCTACTTCATCGACAAAGAGCGTATGCCTCAGATAGACCAAAACGAACTGCTGGTGCGCGTAGAATGGAATGAAAACATCCATGTGGACGAAAACCGCAACCGCATAGACAACCTGATGCGACAACTGAAAGACGACGTGGTGGAACAAACTGCCGATGTGGCACAACAAGACTACCTGCTGAACCGCGAACAACCGCTGTCTTCATCGGAAGCCGAACTGTACTTCAAAACCGAAAGTCCCGAAGAAATTGCTCCTTTGCAGGATAAAATATATAATTTGCTGAAGACCGGTTATCCTTTGGCTGTCGTGTCTTTCTCACCGCCTGAAACCGTATTTGAAAAGCTGTTCAACACGGGCGAGGCAGACATCGTGGCCGAACTTTATGCCCGCAACAAGCAAGCTACACCTTCTCCTGAGGAATTACGCACGCTGGAACAACGCCTGACCGATGTGGCAGAAACAGCGCCTGTGGGACTGGCTTTTGAAGACCAGCTGAACATTCTCATCCTGCAAGAACGGCTGCTGCTCTACAACGTCAGCTACGATGAAGTCTACCGGACTCTTCGCACTGCTTTCAAGGAAAATGAAGTGGCAATGCTGCATTCTTATCAACAATACCTGCCTATCAGTATCGTAGGACAGGATCGTACGGTAAATGAAATATTGCAGAATACGCTGGTCCGTACCCTACCCGACGAGCAAGGTGAAATAGAATACCTCCCTCTGAGTCAACTTATCCGCATATCACCGGCCGAAGACCTGAAGACTATCACAGCCGGTAGAAACGGTGAATACATTCCTTTCAGCTTCTATCACGTGCCACATCCCGAAACGCTGATGAAAAATGTGAAACAGGAAGCAGACTCCGACGGGCACTGGGACACATCCTTCAGCGGCAGCTTCTTCTCCAACCGCGAGATGCTTAATTCGCTGGTGGTAATCCTATTTATCTCCATCTTGCTGATGTACTTCATTCTGGCAGCCCAATTCGAAAGTTTTCTGCAGCCGCTCATCGTGCTGCTTGAGATACCTATCGACATCGCTTTTGCCCTGGTGCTGCTTTGGGTGTGCGGGCATACCCTGAATCTGATGTCAGCTATCGGTCTTATTGTAACCTGCGGCGTCATTATCAACGACTCCATCCTGAAGTTGGATGCCATCAACGAATTGCGAAAGCAAGGATGGCCTTTGATAGAAGCTATCCATGAAGCCGGAAGACGACGTCTGCGCCCCATTATCATGACAGCTCTAACCTCCATGTGCGGTATGATTCCTTTATTGTTTGCCTTTGATATGGGTTCTGAACTGCAGCATCCCTTTGTCATCGGCATGATTGGAGCTATGGTCATTGGTACGGCTGTCAGTCTCTTCATCATACCACTCATCTACTGGTATATCTATCGCAAGGGAGAAGCCAAGCGCTTGTCTATGTTGGGAAAGGAGGCTGACCATGCATCATGAAAAGCTTACCGACATATTTACCCAATACAAGATATTGTCAAACAATGAAAAAGCCTCTATCTACATTATCCACCTTGTAAAGACAAATAATATAATGAAAAAGATACTGATACTTACACTTCTGCTTCTGCCAACGGTCCTACATGCCCAACAAAAGCTAACATTGGACCTCCAACAGACAATCCGTCTGGCAAACGACAGTTCGCTGGAATCTTTCCGCGCACAAAACATGTACCTCAGCGGATATTGGGAATATCGCAGCTACCGTGCCAACCGCCTGCCCAGCCTGACACTGGACCTGACGCCCGCACAATATTATCGCGATATTACACGCCGATACGACTCAGAAGCAGACATTGATGTCTACCGCTCACAGCAATCATTCTATGCGTATGGCAGCTTGTCCATCCAACAGAATTTAGACCTGACAGGCGGTACATTCTATGCCAATACATCGTTGGGATATATGCGTAACTTTGGTTCCAACAAATACACACAGTACACCAGCGTACCTTTTCAGATAGGTTATACACAAGAACTGATTGGCTACAACGCCTTCCGCTGGGAACGTAAAATTGAGCCTCTGAAATATGAAAAAGTAAAGAAACAATATCTTTACAACACAGAACAGGTAGCCGAACAAGCCACTACATATTTCTTCGAACTGGCCATGGCGCAAGCCGAATACGACCTGGCACGGGACAATGCAGCCAGCACTGACACCCTTTACCGCATCGGGCAAGAACGCTTTAAAATTGCAGGCATCAGCCGTGCCGACTTGCTGACATTGGAACTGGACCACGTCAATGCAGGCAATACCCTTCAGACAGCCGCCAGCAGTCTGAAACGCGCCATGTTTACTTTGGCATCATTCCTCGATTTGCCCAAAGACACACAAATCCGTCTCGTCCTGCCCGGTCCGCCACAAAACTTCAATATTCCAGTAGATAAAGCCCTAACCATGGCACGCGAAAACAACCCGGACTTCCTACAAGTGCGCCAGGATATTCTGGAAGCTGAGCAAGAAGTGGACCGGACTAAGAAAGAATCGCGCTTCAATGCCAGTATCAATGCCAGTATAGGTTTCAACCAGGTGGCCGAAGATTTGGGCGGGGCCTACCGTCATCCTCAGCAGCAGGACATGGTATCTGTTTCTGTCAGCATTCCACTCGTAGACTGGGGAGTGCGCAAAGGAAAGTATAATATGGCACGCAACAATCTGAACGTAGTCAAAATCTCTTCCAGACAAAGCGAAATCAGCATAGAAGAAGAAGTCATCATGACAGTAAACGACTTTAATATCCAGCAAAGCTTGGTGCAAAGTGCTTCGCGCGCACTCGACCTGGCCGACATGGCCTACGAAGAGACACGCCAGCGATACATCATAGGGCAGGCCGACATCAACAGCCTGACCCTTTCACTCAACCGGCAACAAGAGGCGCAACGCAATTACATTTCTGCCCTACAGAGTTACTGGCTGAACTATTACAAGATACGTCGTCTGACTTTATTCGATTTTGCCAGCGGATTCTCGCTGTCTGATAAGTTCGATTGGAATGTGAGTGATATGTAAACAAAGGAATGTAGACTTATTATGACCCAAAAACGTCCTCATCCATCTGCCATCCAGACCGACCATCAGCGTGTAGTAGTAGGCGGGCTGTCGTCGTTCACACTCATCGTATCCTTTATCTGCCTGGCTTTAGTCGGACTGGCACTGATTCCCATGCTGCCTGTCAAACTAAACCCTTCGCGCAGTTTACCGGGATTCACTGTGAGCTATTCGATGCCTAATGCCTCATCACGCGTGATTGAGATGGAGGTAACCAGCCGACTGGAAGCCATGCTGGCCCGCATCCGGGGGGTAGAGAAGATGAGTTCTACATCGGGCAACGGTTATGGGAGCATCACCATCGACCTGGACAAACATACAGACGTGGATGCCGTACGTTTCGAAGCTTCCACCATCATACGCCAGACATGGTCTGAGCTGCCCGACGGTGTGTCTTATCCGGTTATTCAAATGAAAGTGCCCGAAAGAGACGCGCAACGGCCTTTCCTTTCTTTTACTCTCAATGCACCTTCTACACCTATCCTTATCCAGCAATATGCCGAAGAACATATCAAGCCCCGTTTAGCCCGCTTAGATGGAGTCTATAAAGTAGAGATTAACGGTGCTACTCCTATGGAATGGCAACTGGAATACGACAGCGAACAATTACGTCGTTTAGGAGTCACCATCCAGGACATTACCCAAGCTGTAGAGAATCATTACCGACGGGAATTTTTAGGAACCAACGATGTCAGCGACGGGAAAGGTGGCAGACAATGGATTCGCCTTGCCCTGGTGCCCGAAGGCAGTGCCTCTCACTTTGATGCGGCCACTATTCCTGTCACCACTGCTGATGGTAAGATTCTCCGGCTGGACGAACTGGTCAAGGTAACCCATATAGAAGCCGCTCCACAAAGCTATTACCGCATAAACGGGTTGAATTCAATTTACCTGTCTGTTACAGCCGAGGAAACAGCCAACCAATTGCGCCTGGCTACAACCGTAATGGATGAGATGGAAGCCATGAAGTCAATACTGCCGGTAGGCTATGAAATCCACATCAGCTACGATGCGACGGAGTATATCAGCGAAGAACTTGATAAAATATATTATCGTACAGGGCTCACCGTACTCATTCTGCTGGCATTTGTTTGGCTCATCACACGACGTTTGCGTTATCTGTTTCTTATTGTTGTCAGCCTTGCAGTGAATATCTGTGTGGCAGGTATCTTTTACTACCTTTTCGGGCTTGAAATGCAGCTTTACTCGCTGGCAGGTATCACGGTGTCACTCAATCTGGTCATCGATGCCACCATCGTAATGACTGACCACATTCTGCACCGTCACAATCTCAAAGCCTATCTTTCTGTGCTTGCCGCCACGCTTACCACAATGGGAGCATTGGTCATTATCTTCTTCCTGAAAGAAGAAATCAGACTGAACCTGCAGGATTTTGCTGCCGTGGTTATCATCAACTTGGGAGTATCACTGTTTGTTTCGCTATTTTTCGTACCCTCTCTTATCGAAAAATTAGGATTGGTAAAAAGCCGTCCCTTCTCCCTGAAAGGTATTTGGAAGGTGCTGCGCCGACACAAAAGAAAAAGCCTCGGCTCTGATAAGGAAAATTATCGGCATGCCCGTTGGCAACAGTTCCGTTCACGTTACCTCTCAGGCAAACGTCCCACCGTATATTTCACCCGTTTCTATGAACGGCTGATATGTTTGTTGCGCCGTCGCCGCTGGGCGGTATGGGTAGTGCTGATACTGGCCTTCGGACTGCCGGTCTTCCTGCTGCCGGAGAAAATAGAAGACGACAGCCGGTGGGCAGAACTTTACAACAAGACTGTGGGAACCTCAACTTACAAAGAAAACATCAAGCCCATCATAGACAAAGCCTTAGGAGGAACACTCCGCCTCTTTGTGGAAAAAGTGTACAACGGCAGCTATTTCACCCGCAACGAAGAAGTGGTGCTGATAGCCACTGCCACCTTACCCAATGGCAGTACGCTGGAGCAAATGAACACACTGATGAAACGCATGGAGACTTATTTAAGCCAATTCAAAGAAATACGTCAGTTCCATACATCAGTCTACAACGCCCGCCGAGGCGGCATAAATGTGTACTTCAAGAAAGAATACCAACACACCAGTTTCCCCTATACCTTGAAGGCAAACATCATCAGCAAGGCTCTGCAGTTAGGTGGAGGCAGCTGGGGGGTTTACGGCTTGCAAGACCAAGGGTTCAGCAACGATGTACGCGAAAGTGCCGGTTCCTACCGTGTGGTCATGTTCGGCTACAACTACGACGAACTGTATGAATGGGCCGAACGGTTGAAATCCAAGCTCTTAACCCACCGCCGTATTAAAGAGGTTCTTATCAACTCAGAATTCTCGTATTGGAAAGACGATTATCAGGAATATTATTTCAACCTGAACAAACAACGTATGGCACAAGAGGACATTAGTGCCACTCCCCTTTTTGCTGCTGTCCAGCCCATTTTCGGACGTGATATAAATATAGGTACGGTAGTAACAAAAGACGGGACAGAAAACATCAAACTATCCTCGCGCCAGTCCAACGAATACGACATCTGGGCCATGCAATTCTATCCCTATGGCACAGACAATGACAAACATTACAAGTTGTCCGACTTGGCTGAGGTAGAAAAGGGACAGATGCCCCAGCAGATAGCCAAAGAAGACCAACAATACCGCCTCTGCCTGCAGTATGAATACATCGGTTCGGGCGAAATGGGACGCCGCCTGCTGGAAAAAGACCTGGAAGAGTTCAACAAACTGTTGCCTATGGGCTACACCGCCAAGTCGGAAAGAAGTTATTGGTATTGGGGCAAAGACAACAGCAAGCAATACCTGTTGTTGCTACTGGTCATTGCCATCATCTTTCTTATCACCGGCATATTGTTCAACTCACTGAAACAGCCGCTGGCCATTATTTCCGTCATACCGGTTTCCTATATCGGAGTGTTCCTCACGTTCTACCTTTTCCGGCTTAATTTCGATCAGGGAGGCTTTGCTTCGTTCGTTCTGTTATGTGGAATCACTGTAAACGCCAGCATATACATCATGAACGAATACAATAGCCTGCGCCGCCGTTTCCCGAAACTCACTCCTCTCCATGCCTACACCAAAGCTTGGAATGGAAAGGTAGTGCCTATCTTCCTGACGGTAGTATCTACCATCTTGGGCTTTATTCCCTTCATGATGGGCACAGACAAAGAAGCTTTCTGGTTCCCATTGGCCGCAGGTACCATCGGAGGACTGCTCATGTCGGTAGTGGGTATCTTCTTCTTCCTGCCTTTGTTAGTGCTGAGACGCAAGGACGTAGGAGAAAAGAAAAAGCAGAAAAGGAAACGTCTGCTTCCCAAATTCGCCCGGATAAGAAAATCCTCCACAACGCCCCGTTAACAGAAGTTTGTCAGCCAACTAAGAAGGATATATATCAGGAATACGGTATCATTCTGTCATCCAAACCTTGTACTCTTCCGGTAACGGAAAAAGCAAAGGAAGAAGACAGAATGATACATTAATCTATCAAGCCTTCACTCTCCCAACCGTCTTTAATACCGAATTCCACAATGATACTTCAGCAGTACCTTCTCTTCCTTTACTTCTATCCCCGTCACCTGTTTCTTCAGACAAATCTTTACGGGACATAAATTCTGTACCCAGACCCAAAGCATCCCCAACAACTTGGCCGAAGAGCACACCTTTCAAACGGTTCTTAAAGCAATTTTTAAATAGGTTCTTATCCAAAATACATCAATCTATTAAACTTTCACTTTCATCCGAATGTCTTGCAGCATTCTTCTTCACACACTCCCTGCTTGTGTTAGCATAGCAATACACACAAAAATGACGACAAGTATCATACATACCGATGTCTTTGCTCACCATGCAACCGCAGGCCTTGCGTTGCCCTTTGTCCTTCAGGTTCTTCCTTTCAATCGGTATATCCGGAATCCCGCCAAACAAATCCGGTTCGGGCAGCTTGCCCGTATGCAGGTAGTACACCAGCTCCCGGTCATCGCTCCAAATACGCTCCATCAGTTCACCGTCTATGCAACGGTTGTGCTCTATATCATATCTGTCAAGGTCTATTTCTTCCGCGCAAGTAGCCAGACGGATATTCCATCCTTCCGAAGCCCAGATATCCCGCATCTTCGCCAGACCCTCTACGATTTCCGTCCTCTGCGCTGCATTCATCTCTGCCAATTCCACATCTTCTTTCGTAAACACCCCGGTTCCCTTCACCAGATTGCTTTGCACCTTGCGGTAGGTCCTCACATCCACAAAGCTGAACACCAGTTTGTCCGTGCAGCCCTTCAACCGGTTGCCAATCCTCCAGATACGGCCAAGCACCGTGCGCGGTGTCATGCCGGGTGCCAGCATCAACGGGTCAAACCGCCAAATCACCCGCTCACGTCCTATCCTCTGCGACAAGGCACGAAATGTCTCTATCCTTTCCTCCACACCCGGCACATTCGGTTCAAAGTCCTCCTGCATATAATCATTCAGCGTCACTTGGAAATAATAGTGAATACCTCGCTCGTCCAACTCACGCAGATAAGGAAGTATCGGCTTCGGATTCTTCGTCCAAAACACAATGACCTTACAATGTGCAAACGACACGTACATTTTCTGCTGTCGGTTGAAAGGATTGTACCAGACACAATAGCCTTTCTCCAGCCGGTTAAAGAACCATTTGGCGTAAAAGGCCGGGATGTCCGTAGAACGACTGGCAGAGATGATGACGGGAGCGGTGGCTTCTACACACTCGTTTCTATCTGTCCATATTTGCAGTTTATTGCTTATCACATATACTGTCAGATATCGTACAATTTTTCTATGTCGCTTAAAATCTCGTCATTCAGATAACCCTCAACTGCCTCATACATTGCCTTTGAGCCCAACAAGTATTCGTTTCTCCTATCCTCACTGACGGTTTCTTTCACTTTACGAAGATACAAATTAATCAGTTCCCAATCCCATTGAATACGCGGATTTTTTTGGATAACTTTCCAATGGGCAGATTAAACCCACCAATGTAGCTTTCACTGCACATACCATTTTACCATTGTAGGGACCATTGTAGCGGTATTGCCATTACGATTAGAGCTTCCGTTTATGAATAATATCCGTTTCATGCTTTTTTGTTTTTACAATTGCGAAGTTATGACGAAAATAGACAGAAGAGGTTGTTGTCCAACTCAAAGGAATGCCGGACAAACTGATTGGTTTTACCCAGTCATCTTATCCGGCATATTACCTGCCCTCCGATGAGGATTACAAAACGCTTTCTTTCGTAATTTCGCCGCAAAGGTGGGTCAAAGGTTTGAAATATACAAATTCTTGCTGTTTTTTTTATCAATCGGGAAAATGCCATTTGAGAATCCTAAACCTCTATTTGAGAATCCTAAACCTCTATTTGAGAATCCTAAACCTCTATTTGAGAATCCTAAACCTCCATTTGAGAATCCTAATATGGCATTTGAGCTGTCCCATCTGTAGGTTTACCGGCTTTCAAATTTTCGCCTCGCCAATCTGCCCTGAATCCGCTCTTTCCTTCACAAAGAATAAGTTTCCTCTCAAAAAGCCTTCACGCCTTCACGCTGCTGCAAGAACTTATTTACCAGCAATTTGTTTTGAAAGATACTTCCTTCACGCATCTTTCACAATCTTCGAAAAGGCCCAACTTAGAAGAAGCCAACTTCCAAGCGGTAAGCATCCTACTTACAATATATAAGCAGTCCGCTTCAAAGGTATTCCGTGAAACTTATTAAGGCTATGCCTGTTGACGCATGGCGAAAGCCGTGAAAGATGCGTGAAGGCAGCATCTTTCACCGCATCTCACTCATCTATAGCGACTACTAAGGTGTTGAAAGCGTGAGGGCGTTTTCCGCGAGACAAATACGAGGGAACATCTTTCACCGAAGATGCCCGAAAATCTTCTATTTTCCCATTTACAAAATAAGGCTGCTTACATTTTATCATTGCATTGAACAACAATCGGATGCGGTGAAAGATGGGAAAAATCCGTTTATAAAATCGCCCTATTCCGGCCTTTACAACAGGATATGCTTACAATTATCCGAAACCGTTTCTCAGACAAGCAGGCAAAAAATAATCTCCGCTTTTTGGAGCAACCTAACGAACTTATTACTACATTTGCATAACCATCATAAACCTGTGGATTATGAAAGATGTCATCTGTTTCCTCGAACAACTGGAACGCAATAACAACCGCGAATGGTTCCAGGCGCACAAAAGCGACTATTTGGCCGCACAAGAACAATTCAATGCGCTTGCCGAACAAATCATCGCGGGTATTGCCCGCTTTGACAAAAGCATCCAGGGACTTTGTGCCAAGGATTGCACGTACCGCATCTATCGCGACACCCGTTTCTCGGCCGACAAAAGCCCGTACAAGACGCACATTGGTGCCTTTATCTGCCCCGGCGGGAAAAAATCGGGATTTGCAGGATATTATTTTCAGGTAGGTCCCGAAGAAGATGGCTACCTCTCCGGCAACATGCTGGCATCAGGACACTACATGATGGAGAAGCAACCGCTCCGTACCCTGCGCGAGGATATTTGCAACGGCGAAGGGGACTTTGAGCGTATCCTGCATAAAGCACGCCCCTTCTGCCTGGACGAAGAGGGGAAACTGAAACGGGTACCCGCCGGTTATCCGGCCGATTCACCATACGCAGCATACCTGAAATACCGCACCTACTGTCTGGTACACTCACCCGGCAAGGCTTTCATGCTTGATGGGAACGTAGCAGAAAAGACAGTGGAGCTCTTTCAACGCACTTATCCTTTCATTGAATATGTCAACCGCGCCATTGCCTTTACGCGGGAGGACTTCTAAAAAAACAGATAACCATGAAACGAATAAGAACCATATCGACAGCCCTTGCCATCGTGCTGCTGTGCAGCGGATGTTATACCAGCCGCACTGCTTCAGGAGGCGACCCGGGTGCTACCTTGGCGGGTGCCGCCATCGGTGGAAATGTCGGCAGCCTGGTAGGTGGACTGATCGGTGACAGCCGACACGGCTGGCACGGAGGCTACCGCGGCTCGGCCATCGGAGCTATTGTGGGCACCATTGCAGGAGCCGCCATCGGCAACGCTGCGTCACGCCCCCGGACAGAACCGGAAGATGCCTATGTGATAGAACGGACTGCTCCCGTACAGACCGAACGCAGACACCGGACAGCAAACGGCATGTATAACTTGAAGATTCGGAATATCCGCTTCATCGACGACAACCGCGACCATGCCATCAGTTCGGGCGAAAGCAGCAAGGTTGTCTTCGAAATCATCAATGAAGGCAACCGGCCCGTATTCAACGTAGTACCCGTGGTCGAAGAACTGACGGGCATGAAGCGCATCTACATCTCACCGTCGGTCATGGTGGAAAGCATCGCCCCGCACAATGGAGTGAAATATACTGCCACGGTATCTGCCGGCAAACGCATCAAGACAGGCGAAATTGTGCTGCGCGTGGCTGTGGCCGACGGCATGGGAGAACAATATGACGGACAGGAATTCAGCCTGCCCACTTTGCGATAAAGGAAAACCTTTTTTATAACCCCTTAAAATACGATCAAACTATGGCAGACAACTATCTGGAAAAACAGTATGAAGACTACGAGGCACGCAAGGCGGCCTGGGAGTGGGAACGTAAACATGGCAAGAAAATAAAGAAAGGCGTTCCCAAGCAACCGGAACCTGTCCGTCCCCTTCACCCCGATGACTTGGATGCCATCGAGGAAGACGAGGAGGAGGAAGAAGGCCGTTAGCAAACAGCTTGGAGGCACAAATGTCTTGCACATGGGTGCCTCTGTATTTAATTTGAATCCACTATCTTTGCACCACGATGTTACACAGATTCAAGACTCCGGTATCAGATATACCTCTGCCCAGGCAGTTCACTTATCCTTTCTACTACACTCCACACCCTTTATGTGTAAAGGCAGCAGAAGAAGTGCAACAATACCTGGCGCTACATCCGGAATGGAATGAAGGAAAGATGTTCGGTGTACTGGTGGTGCAGACCGACAACGACGGAATAGGGTATCTGGCTGCTTTCTCGGGCATATTGGGAGGAAGCAACCGGCATCCGTTCTTCGTGCCTCCTGTATATGATTTACTGCAACCCGACGGATTTTTCAAACAAGAAGAAGCAGCCATCTCCCAACTCAATGCCGACATCAGTCTGTTGGCCAGAGATAAGGTTTTTCTGCAACAACGAGAAGAGGTGCAGAGGCTGGAAACGGAAGCTGCCCAAGAGTTGAATGATGCCCGACAGGCAGTAAAAGCAGCCAAAATGCTCCGCGAAAAACGACGCCAGACCACCCCTCCTCTGTCACCCGAGGAATCGGCTGCCCTCATACGCGAAAGCCAATTCCAAAAGGCTGAATACAAACGGCTGGAACGCCGCTGGAAAGAACGCATAGAAACGGCCCGACAGACCGTAGCTGCACACGAATTCCACCTGCAAGACCTGAAACACGAACGGAAAATCCGCTCTGCTGCCCTGCAACAGCGTCTGTTCGAACAGTTCAAACTGCTGAACTACCGCGGGGAGATGAAAGACTTGTGTGAGATATTTGCCGATACCGTGCAACGTATTCCTCCTGCCGGTGCTGGCGAATGTGCTGCACCTAAACTGCTGCAATATGCTTACCAGCACAGATGGAAACCTCTCGCCATGGCTGAATTCTGGTGGGGAGCATCGCCACAGACTGAAGTGAGAAGGCAAGGTTGCTATTACCCATCATGCACCGGAAAGTGCGGTCCCATCTTGCGGCACATGCTGCAAGGACTGGACGTAGAACCCAACCCGCTGGCACTGCGCAGTGTCGGAAAGGAATTAGAAATCGTGTACGAAGACGATGCCATCATAGTAGTCAATAAACCGGCAGGATTACTCTCGGTGCCCGGCAAGGAAGAGAAATTCTCCGTATATAGCCTGGTACAGGCACGCCTGCCTCAAAGCGAAAGTCCGCTGACTGTACACCGCCTGGACATGGATACTTCGGGGTTGCTGTTACTGGCCAAAACCAAGGAAGCGCACCAGCACCTGCAAGCCCAGTTTGAACAACGCCTCATCCACAAACAATACATTGCCTGGCTGGAGGGAACGGTCAATCAAGACTCCGGACGCATAGCACTGCCCCTCTGCCCTGATCCTCACGACCGTCCCCGACAAAAGGTTGACCCGGTAGAAGGGAAACCGGCCATCACAGACTATAAAGTACTGGAACGGAAAAACAACCGGACCCTTATTGCTTTCTATCCGCTGACGGGACGCACACACCAATTGAGAGTGCATGCCGCCCATCCTTTGGGATTGCATTGTCCCATCGTGGGCGACATGCTCTACGGCAAACCGGCAGAACGGCTTTACTTACATGCTGAAACACTGTCTTTTACTCACCCGGTCACCGGAAAGGAAATGACCTTCTCCGCGAAAAGTCCGTTTTAATAATTGGCCTTTATCGTCGGCAGGGCTTTTTGGATATCTTTAATGCGCTGTGCATCGCTGGGATGGGTGCTCAACAAAGCCGGAACAGTGCCGGTAGTGCCTGCCGACATTTTCTGCCAGAAACCCACTGCCACATCCGGATTATATCCGGCCATCTTCATCAGGATAAGCCCCATGTAGTCGGCTTCGGATTCATGCTTGCGGGAAAAAGGAAGCATCACGCCTACCTGGGTCCCGATGCCATAAACTGTTCCCGCCAGTTTCTGCACGGCAGCACTCTTCTCCGACAGGGAGCGGTTCAGTATCTGCGCGCCATATTGCGCCAATACCTGCTGACTCATACGCTCGTTGCTGTGCTTGGCCACGGCATGTGCCACTTCATGCCCCAACACCACGGCCAGTTCATCATCCGACGAGACAATCTTCATTAATCCTTCATACACCACAATCTTCCCGCCAGGCATACAAAATGCATTTACCTGGTCATCCTTCACAAGGTTGAACTCCCACGAGAAATCTTTCACTTCGGCAGCCAGGCCGTTGGCACGCAAATAGCGCTCGGTAGCATCGGCAATCTTCTTGCCCACCCGAGTCACCATGTTTGACCACTGGGTGGAAGCCGACTTGGGAGCCGTTTTCATGTAATCCCTGTATTGGGTCAGGCTGGAAGAGAGCACATCTTGGTCGGACACCAACAGAATCTGCCTGCGGCCCGTCAGAGGAACGGTGCCACACCCCGACAATACAAGCATCGAGGCAAGAACAATGAGAAGTTTTTTCATATTATTGAATATTATTAATGTAGAAGCAAAGATAGCTCTTTTAAGGAAGAATCTTGGCATTTCCTCGCCTTTTTTGTAACTTGCGACCGTTTTTTCAAGCAGAGCAGAAATGTCACGCATCACCCAAGAGAAACGTATTGTAGAACAGATGATCCGACTCTATTGCCGGCACAAGGAAGGAAACCGGGAATTGTGCGCCGAATGCCGCGCCCTGCTGGCCTATGCCCACGCCCGCCTGGAACACTGTCCTTTCGGAGAGAAGAAACAAACATGCCGCCTCTGCCCCGTTCACTGCTATAAACGAGACATGCGGGAACGGATGCGCCAGGTAATGCGCTATGCCGGTCCCCGCATGTTATGGTTTCATCCTGTAGCGGCCTTACGTCACTTATGGCAGGAATACTGCTGCCGATAACCGTCTGTCAGTTATTGAAATAATAAAGGAAGACGGCCACTCCCTCCAATGCTTTCTTGCGCTCTCCCTCGATGTCGATAGAGAATTTGATTTCGGCTTTAGCCACGCCACGCAAGTTGGCAAGCGACTGAAGGCTGGCATTCAGACGGATGCGCTGTCCTGACAGTACGGCCTGTCCGAAACGCATCTTCTCCATGCCATAATTAATCATCATCTTCAGGTTATTCACCTCAATAATCTGGTTCCAAAGATAAGGCAACATGGAGAGCGTCAGATAGCCATGCACGATGGTGCTCTTGAAAGGACTCTCGGTACGGGCACGGTCCACATCAACGTGAATCCACTGATGATCCGATGTGGCATCGGCAAAGAGGTTGATGCGCTCTTGCGATATTTCCACATACTCGGAAGTACCGATGGGTTGTCCTACCAGTTTCTCAAACTCTTCATACGAATTGACAATTACTTTTTCCATTCTTCTCTATAGGGTTATTAGTTATGAAATCGTTTCCTACGTCATTCTTCGGCAGGACAGTCTGCCTATGCGGAAAACGGAAACAAATATACTTCATATTCTGACAAAACGCAAATTTGATGAAGGATTTATAAAGAAATGGCTTACCTTTGCAGAGAAAAGAAACCAAAAGACTACCATTCGGGAAAAATATGAAACGAGTCGTCATCGTAGGGGCAACCTCAGGCATAGGGCATGAAGTTGCCTTGCAACTTATCCGGTGCGGATGCCGCATCGGGGTGGCCGGGCGCAGGGAAGCAGCCTTACAGGCACTAAAAGCCAGCATGCCCGGGCAAGTGGTGTACCGCAAGATAGACATCACTGCCGAAGATACATCCGAACGTCTGATGGCCTTGGTCGAAGACCTGGGAGGGATGGACATCTTCCTGCTGTGTGCGGGCATCGGAAAGCAGAACCCCATGCTGGACACAAAAGTGGAATTGGCTACGGCACAGACCAATGTCATGGGATTCATCCGACTGATGGATACGGCTTTCGACTATTTCCGACGCCGGGGCAGCGGACACATAGCCGCCATCAGTTCCATTGCCGGCACCAAGGGATTGGGAGCTGCACCTGCTTATTCTGCCACCAAACGCTTTCAGAACACCTACATCGACGCCCTGGCCCAACTGGCACGAATGCAACGGCTGCCAGTCCGGTTCACTGACATAAGACCGGGGTTCGTAGACACCGACTTGCTTCGGGGCGATAAGCACTACCCCATGCTGATGTCGCCCGCCCGTGTTGCCACCCGTATTGTCCGTGCCCTGCACCGCAAGGAGCGTGTCTGCATCATCGACGGACGATACCGGATACTGGTGTTTATCTGGCGGCTCATCCCCCGGTGGTTATGGGAAAGATTGCCGGTGAGGAACTGAACGGAAGGAAACGCCCGGACTGAATCCGGACTAATCACGCTCCTCCCTTCCATACCTCACCTGCCCCCTGGCACTGGGAAAAAGACAATGAACTGAAAACATATACAACCAATAGCAATGAAAAAACATCTCAAGACCACCGCCCTGACCGCCGCAGCAGCCCTCTGTCTCGGCGTGTCGCTGCCCATGCTGGTAGGCAACGGGGAATTCCGCCCCGAACGCGACTCTGTAAAATCGCAAGTACCCTCCTACACCGCCCCGCTCCGTGTGCCGCAAAGTATTGACTTTGCAGGCGAGACTATCGCCCTCGACCGCTACGACCTACGCGAACGGCTGGACCGCGAACTGATGGCATTCACTTACATGCACTCTTCGACCATGCTGACATTGAAGCGTGCCAACCGCTATTTCCCTGTCATCGAACCTATCCTGCGTGAAGAAGGACTGCCCGACGACATGAAATACTTAGCTGTCATCGAGAGCAGCCTCAACCCGCAGGCACGCTCCGGTGCCGGAGCTGCCGGAATGTGGCAGTTCATGAAAGGCACGGCACGGGACTTCGGCTTAGAGGTGAACGACAATATCGACGAACGCTATCATATAGAAAAAAGCACCCGCGCTGCCTGCCAATACCTGAAACAGGCGTATGAGAAATATGGCAGCTGGCTCTGCGTGGCTGCCTCATACAATGCCGGACAGGGACGCATCAGCCAACAGCTGCAAAAACAGGGGGTCACCCGCGCCGTCGACCTCTGGCTGGTCGAAGAAACTGCCCGCTACATGTTCCGGCTCCTGGCTGCTAAGTCTGTATTGAGCCATCCGCAGCAATACGGCTTCCTGCTGAAGCGGACCGACCTTTACCCTCCCATCCCTTACACCACAGACACGGTCACTACGGGCATAGCCGACTTGGCTTCGTACGCCCAAGGCAAGGGAATCACCTACGCCCAACTGAAAGATGCCAACACCTGGCTGCGCGACACCTTCCTGCAAAACAAAAGCGGACGAACCTACGTACTGCACATCCCCACACACGAAGGCATGTTCTACGACCCGAAGAAAACCGTGCCGCACAATCCGGAGTGGACCATCGACTAAAGCAGACCATCGACTAGAAGCTCAAAAGAGACTGAATACAAATCTTAAAGAGGAAAATTTAAACAGGCTCCAAATACGAAATGAAGAATGAAGAATCTACGCGCATAGTGCAATTCCTCATTCTTCATTCTTCCACTAATATTCAGAACCGAGAAAAACTGCTGAAGCGATTTACTCCTCCAGCAGACCGACTGCCCCTACCTACCTTTCCGCAAAACTTCCAAGCGCTAAGCACAAAGCACCTAAGCAATATGAACCAACTTTCTAAGCGCTAAGGAATCAGGCGGTTATATATATGAAAGAAACTCACTGAACATCAAGAACATGGGAATAAGTACGCGCCAGGCATCCTGTGACGAAAAAGAAGAAGAAAAAAGAAGAAACACAACGGACAACGAAACAACTTCTCCCATACCACCCAACAGGATTTGTACAACAGACATCTCTGTCCGATATTTCTTCTCCCCCTCCACCACATAAAAGACAGCTTGTTGTCCGGTTGCCTGCATCCACACAAAACGCAGGAGAAAAACAGACGAAAAAAGGTGGAAATAAGCCCCGAAGCAGAGAAAAAACAGAAAAATGCGGTACAAAATGCGGTTTTTTCCTGAAAAATTTTTGTAATATGCAGGTAAATTGTATATTTGTGTGAATTTTTGGCGGAGTAGCTATGACAGACGAAGGAAAGCAACTTTTAAATGCCTTTGAAACACGGCTCAGACACCTCATCTACCTGCACGAAGAGCAACGGCGCGAAAACGCTGAACTCCGCAGACAGATAGACGAAGCGGAAGAAGCCAGGCGAAATTTACAGGCAGACTTCGATGAACTGGCACAACGCTACACCGACTTGAAGACAGCCACGGCCATCAGTTTGGACGGAAACGATGTGAAAGAAACCAAGCTGAGACTGTCGAAACTTGTGCGTGAAGTGGATAAATGCATCGCTTTGCTGAACGAATAACAACGGAAAGAGAAGAAGATGTATGAACGATAAGATAAGAATCAACCTGAATCTGGCAGGAACCACCTACCCCGTCTTCATCGACCGGAAAGACGAGGAGATTGTGAGAGAAGCCGCCAAACAGGTCAACATAAGGTTCAACCGCAACCAACTGGAACACCCGGAGATGTCGCCCGAAAAAGTGATGGCCATCACCGCTTTCGAGCTTTCACTCCAAATGCAGGACCAGAAGGAACGGAACGATACCGAACCTTATACGAACAAAATAAAAGAACTGACCGAAGTGCTCGATGCCCATTTCAAAGAAACGACATAGGCGCCACACACGGAAAAGGTTCCGAAGAAAAAAGGAAACAAATCACGCACTGTTTGGGCCTCCCTCCGGCAAGAGAGAGGTTCGGGCAGTGTTTTTTATTTTTAATACATTAAATAATTAATAAAAATGGACGTAGTTTCAATATTAGTATCAGTTGCCTGCCTCATCGTCGGAGGATTGGGAGCTTACGTATTCTTCCGATACGGGCTCAAGTCCAAATACGAGGCCATCCTGAAAGAGGCTGAGACAGAGGCGGAAGTCATGAAGAAAAACAAACTGCTGGAAGTGAAAGGCAAATTCCTCGACAAGAAAGCCGAACTGGAAAAAGAAGTAGCTGCCCGCAACCAGAAAATCCAACAGGCAGAAAACAAACTGAAACAACGCGAAATGGTGTTGAACCAACGCAATGAAGAAGTACAGCGCAAAAAGCAGGAAGCCGAAGCTATCAAGGAAAACTTGGAAGCCCAGTTGGATATCATTGACAAGAAAAAAGAAGAACTGGAACACCTGCAACGCCAGGAAATAGAAAAGCTGGAGGCCATCTCCGGACTCTCTGCCGAAGAAGCCAAGGAACGTATGATTGAATCCTTGAAAGAAGAGGCAAAAACCGAAGCACAATCCTACATCAACGATATCATGGACGATGCCAAGATGACTGCCAGCAAAGAAGCCAAACGCATCGTCATACAAACCATACAACGCGTGGCAACGGAAACGGCTATTGAAAACTCCGTCACCGTATTCCACATTGAGTCGGACGAAATCAAGGGGCGCATCATCGGACGCGAAGGACGTAATATCCGCGCCCTCGAAGCTGCCACCGGCGTGGAAATCGTGGTGGACGACACACCCGAAGCTATCGTGCTTTCAGCTTTCGACCCCGTACGCCGCGAAATAGCACGCCTGGCGTTGCACCAGCTGGTAACCGACGGACGCATCCACCCTGCCCGCATCGAAGAGGTAGTAGCCAAAGTGCGCAAGCAGGTAGAGGAAGAAATCATCGAGACCGGCAAACGCACCACCATCGACTTAGGCATTCACGGGCTGCATCCCGAGCTGATTCGCATCATCGGCAAAATGAAGTACCGCTCGAGCTATGGACAGAACCTCTTGCAACACGCCCGCGAGACAGCGAACCTCTGTGCCGTAATGGCTTCTGAACTGGGGCTGAATCCCAAGAAAGCCAAACGTGCCGGCCTGCTGCACGATATAGGCAAGGTGCCCGATGAGGAGCCTGAACTGCCGCACGCTCTCTATGGCATGAAACTGGCCGAGAAGTTTAAGGAAAAGCCTGACATCTGCAACGCCATTGGTGCGCACCACGACGAAATCGAAATGAGCAGTCTGCTGGCACCTATCGTACAGGTGTGTGACGCTATCTCCGGTGCCCGCCCCGGTGCCCGCCGCGAGATTGTGGAGGCTTACATCAAACGTCTGAACGACCTTGAACAGCTTGCCATGTCCTACCCGGGCGTTACGAAGACTTACGCTATCCAGGCTGGTCGCGAGTTGCGTGTCATCGTAGGTGCAGACAAGATTGACGACAAGCAGACGGAGAATCTCTCTGCTGAAATAGCGAAAAAGATTCAAGACGAAATGACCTATCCCGGTCAGGTGAAGATTACCGTTATCCGCGAAACGCGTGCGGTGAGCTACGCCAAGTAAAAGAAATACTCATAGTATTATATTATATAGTATATAAGAGGCGCGGATTACGTGGATTTACGCGGATGCTTATTGATTTATCCGTAAATTCCGCATAATCCGTGCCTTTATTTATTTCACCCTCAAAACTCTTATCAATATGGAAAACTATCTGTTTGAAATCTGTGCCAACTCTGTCGAGAGTTGTCTGGCCGCCCAAGCCGGAGGAGCCCATCGCGTAGAACTCTGCGCCGGCATTCCCGAAGGAGGAACTACCCCTTCATACGGCGACATAGTCACAGCCCGCGACGTATTGACTTCTACCCGTCTGCACGTCATCATTCGTCCACGTGGAGGCGACTTTCTCTACTCACCGCTGGAACAGCGCATCATGCTGAAAGATATTGAAAATGCCCGCCAACTGGGTGCTGACGGTGTAGTGTTCGGCTGCCTCACGTCCGAAGGAGATGTTGACCTCCCGCTGATGGAACGCCTGATGGAAGCCTCTGAAGGCATGTCCGTCACTTTCCACCGTGCATTCGATGTATGTCGTAATCCTCTGAAAGCTCTGGAAGACATTATTGCCCTGGGCTGCAACCGCATTCTCACCTCGGGCCAGCAACCCAACGCCGAACAAGGCATTCCTTTCCTGAAGGAACTGCAAAAGAAAGCCGGCGAACGTATTACTCTGCTCGCCGGCTGTGGAGTGAATGAAAAGAATATTGCACGTATTGCACACGAAACGGGCATCCATGAATTTCACTTCTCTGCCCGCGAGGAAGTGACCAGTTGCATGCAATACCGCAATGAAGCCGTTTCAATGGGCGGAACCGTACACATCTCTGAGTACTCCCGCCCTGTGACTACGGCCGAAAGGGTGACACGCACCATCAAAGCACTTACAAACCTCTGACGGTACGCATTAACTGCTCACCTAACCCGATGGTATAGCCCTGTGATACGAAGACTACGCGGTTGAACGTATCGGTGATGATGAAGATAGGCAATGAACTCTTATTGCGCAACTTCATCTCACGGGCTATCTGTTCGGCGGCCCCATGCGTGTCGAAACCATAGATGATGGTAGACGGCAGACCGGGGAAGTCTTTCTCATGATATTTCTTATACTGCGTTTCGTCGGGGAAGAGCAGTACCATTTTGCGTCCCCAAGCCTCCAAGTCTTTGTTCAGCTTGGCAATGTCCTTCAAAGCATGGTTCGTGGGTTCTTGTCCCGGGCCGAGGATGCCCACCACGTAGTAGCCGCGTCCGCAGGCTGCCAGGAAACTCATCGGTTCTGCTGCGGGTTTTCCGCCATCCAGGGGCGTGAAGAGTGTCTCGGAATTAAAGCTACCGATGACTTGGATTTCGTCCTTGCTCTCGCGCATCTGCAACGGAATGCACGTGGACTTGCCTGCCTCGATGTTGAACGAGCTGATGTGGGCCAGTACGCCGCCATTAGCCAGTCGTGTGCCGGTCACCATCACGTAGTAACCTTCAGGAACGGCGCGCGGGGTCTTCAGGAGAGTGGACCACACGGCTGAATTCTCGTCATAGTTCTGCAACTGCAACCGGCCGTCCACACACTTAGACATGGAGAAGTGGGAGTAATACTTGGGGTCGTCCAATACGGGCGTCGGCTTGTAAGTGGCAGACAGCAGGCCTGTGGGCGGGACTTCTTGTGCGGATCCTCGTTCGAAGTCCACATCGTAAATGGTCCCGTTCTTCTTGCCATCACGGCCGGTGAGGTCTTGGTAACGCACTTTGCCCGTCACCTCGTCTTTCCAAGCCGGGATGCCCAGGCTGCGGGCTACGGAAACGAAGAATACGTCGCGCGAGAGACGGTCGGCTACACGTGCTTTCCATACACCGATGGGCGACATGGGCATACCCTGCGTGTTCAGCTCGTCATGGATGGCAATAGAGTCCTTGCACCATTCCACCAGTCGTTGAGGCTGTTGGCGGAACGTATCGGCCAGGTCGCCGTTGATGTTAGTCTGGAAGAAAGCCTTGTAAGGCACCAGACCTTCAATGGACACGCGCGGACTCAGCAGGTCGCTGATATAGCGGTCGGTCTTCACATCGGGGGTGTTCAGGAAATTGTCCAACAACACATCGTAACTGATGTCTCGCAGGTCTTTGGTGGAAAGCGAGTTTCTTCCCAACAAGCTTACAGCCAACGAGGCTTTCCCTTCGTTGGAGGCCATGGTAAGAAAGCGGGTGAGGGTTTCATGATTGCCGCATGATTGCACCAAGTATTTGGCAGCCAGGTCGGCCTCTTCCGGTTTCAGTCCGGTGAGCGTGGCGACAAACTCGCGTGCTTTGTCATCGTGGAAGAATGTAGCCGTGTAGGCGTTGCGTATGGAGTCTTCTTGCTGCATACGGCGGTCGTTTTCGGCTCGTTGTTCGGGTGTCACCTCGGGCAAGTGGGCATTCTCCACCGGCGGTACAATGTCTATGTCTTCTGCAAAGAGGTCTCCTTCCTGTTTATCCAGTTTCACGGTCAGTTCCTGCTGCTTGCCGAACGATACTTTGGCAAAGCCGAAGCGTCCGTCTTTCGATGCCCAGACCAGCATGTCGCCCAGGCCGGCACTCAAGCTGCAAGTGCCGTCGGCAGCGGTGTACTTGGTACCTACGGTATAGAATTCACCATAGTTGTAAATCTTGAATTCCACGCACGCATCCGCTACAGGCTTGCCTTCTGCATCGGTCACCAATACCTTGGCAGAGGCTATGGGCGCGTAATTCTCCGTGATGTTGATTTCGGTGAGGTTGGGGTTCTCGGACATTATTTCTTCAGGTCCGTTGTAGCGGCCGAACACGTCCGTGTGCATCAGCATGCCACGGCTGGCAGGCGCATTGAACCAGCCCAGGTCGAGCACGGGTTCGGGCTCGCAGGCCCCCAGGAAGTGCCATTCTCCATCGGCCCAGGCTTCTACCCAAGCATGGTTATCGTCGGTATGTGCCCAGCGGGGCGTGTAGACCTGGCGTGCCGGAATGCCTACCGAACGCAAAGCGGCCACCAACAGAGTAGACTCCTCGCCGCAACGTCCGAAAGCAGTACGTACCGTAGCCTGCGGAGAGCTGGTACGGGCATCGCTGGGCTGATAGACCGCTTTCTCATGGCACCAATGGTTTACTTCCAAGATGGCATCGGACATGGATAGATTTTTCACACGATCCTTCAGTTCGCCGTAGAAGACGATACGCGCACTATCCAGTTTCTCGTTGTTAATGCGCAACGGAAGCACAAAATGCCGGAACAACAGTTCAGGCACCTTTTTACCCCAAGGCATCTCTGCCGCAGCCTGTTGCGAAGCATGGACATTGGCCAGGAAAAACTCGCCCGGAAAATCTGCCACGTCAGGCAAGGGCATGTAGGCATAAAGGAACTGCAATGCCTCACGCTCATAAGGAGTGAGGTTCGTGTCGAACACGGCAAAAAGATTGCCATGAGGCAATTGCGACTTTTTCTGCTCGAAATCCCGCTCCACTTGGGCGCGATAGGATTCATCGGTAATGAAATGGGCATTTCCGCCACACGACACCAGAAAAGCCGCCAGACAGCAAAGCCCGAGGAGAGAAACCATGATTCTTCTCATACTACTGAATTTTTAAATTATAACCGGACAAATATACTGGTTTATCTTCACATAAACGTAATATATTAAGGTGAAAAGAGCACTCAATTCTAAAAAAAAACAAAAGAGCACGCATTTTTTATGTTATAAAACATGTTTTCCGAAAACAATTTGTACCTTTGCAGCGTTAATAAGAGAAAGCAGACAAAGTGATTTGAAATTTTGAACTATTTAATGGCATTAATGCCCGACAGCTTGCAAGTACGGACTTCCAAGCCTTAAGAAACAAAACTCAAGGGTATAAGAAGCAACGTCGCAAGCCCTAAGAAGCAGATTCATTATATATAAGAAGTAATCATCTGTCTATCAGAGCCCTGTTAAGGTATTAATGCCATGCAACCAGTGACAGAGAAAAGATTGAATCATTTCGATATAAAGATGTTAAACCGGCTCCCGAAACGCGGGAGCACAAAAACCAAAGAATTATGAAAAAAAACGTAAATGAAATTTTGAAATTGCAGTATCAAATCAAACGCTACCAAGCGATGAGAAATGGCGTTATGTGCCAGACACTGAACGGCAAACTTCAAAAACTGCTTGCTCAGCAGGAGCAAGCGGTTGCTTGAAAAAGGAAAAGTAAAAACAACCTATAAGGCTACAACAAGGATGTAGTAGGAAAGGCAGGGACAAACTTCACATTGTTCCTGCTTTTTTTTGAGATAAAACAGCTTTTTTATGCACAATAAGCGAAAAAATGTGCCAAAAAAACTGCATGTAAATAATAAGTAGTACCTTTGCACCGCAAACAGGTTCCGGACAGCTTTCCGCTTTCCGGATTAAAAGGGAACCGGGTGCAACTCCCGGACAGTCCCGCTGCTGTGAAGCTCTGCCAATATCGTGACACTGCTTGCCACTGATGCCCCCTCCGGGAAAAAGTATCGGGAAGGCCTCAAGATTAGGAGTCAGTCAGAAGACCTGCCTGTGCGAAACAAAGAAACGACCGTCTTTACTCGTGGGATTAGGAAGACGGCACTGAACCAAAACATATTTGAAATATGATTAAGAAAGTATTGATTGCCAACCGAGGCGAGATTGCCGTGCGCGTGATGCGTTCCTGCCGTGAGATGGGAATACTGAGCGTCGCCGTGTTCTCCGAAGCCGACCGCACGTCGCACCACGTATCGTATGCCGACGAAGCCTATTGCATCGGACCCGCCGTGGCAAAAGAAAGTTATCTGAACATCGAAAAAGTGATTGCCACCGCCAAGCGTTGCGGTGCAGATGCTATCCACCCGGGCTACGGGTTCTTGTCGGAAAATGCCGACTTTGCCCGCCGTTGCCGCGAAGAGGGCATCATCTTCATCGGTCCGGCACCCGAAACAATGGAGGCCATGGGCGACAAGATTGCTGCCCGCAAGCGCATGATTGCTGCCGGAGTGCCCGTAGTGCCCGGCACCGAACAGCCGCTGCAAAGTGTGGAAGAAGCCGTGCGCATCTGCAACGAGATTGGGTATCCCGTCATGCTGAAGGCATCGATGGGCGGCGGGGGCAAGGGTATGCGACTCATCCACAGCGAAGACGAAGTGGCCGAGGCATACAACACCGCCCGCTCCGAATCAATGTCGTCCTTCGGCGATGATACTGTCTACTTAGAGAAGTTTGTCGAGGAGCCGCACCACATCGAGTTCCAGATATTGGGCGATAACCATGGCAACGTCATCCACCTCTTCGACCGCGAATGCTCTGTACAGCGCCGCAACCAGAAGATTGTGGAAGAAAGCCCTTCTCCCTTCCTGACACCAGAACTGCGCCGCGAAATGGGCGAGAAGGCCGTAGCCGCAGCCAAGGCTGTAAATTACAGCGGCGCAGGCACCATTGAATTCTTGGTGGACAAGAACCGGCATTTCTACTTCTTGGAGATGAATACCCGCCTGCAGGTGGAACACCCCATCACGGAAGAAGTAATGGGCGTGGACTTGGTAAAGGAACAGATACGCATTGCCAACGATGAAGTGCTGCACCTGCACCAGGAAGAGCTCTTCCAGCGCGGACATGCCATCGAGTGCCGTATCTGCGCCGAAGACACGGAAAACAACTTTATGCCTTCGCCCGGCATCATCAAGCAACTGACCGAGCCTAACGGCATCGGCGTGCGCATCGACAGCTACGTCTACGAGGGCTATGAAATCCCTATCTATTACGACCCCATGATAGGCAAGCTCATCGTCTGGGCCACCACCCGCCAATATGCCATCGAGCGCATGCGCCGCGTACTCTACGAGTATAAGATTACAGGATTGAAGACCAACCTGGCTTATCTGAAGCGCATCATGCACGTGCCCGACTTCGTGCGCGGCGAATACAATACGCTCTTCATCGCCAAAAACGCCAAGATGCTGGTGCGCAACAATACGCACAACGAAGAGTTGGAGAACATCGCCATGATAGCTGCCTACATCGACTATCTGGTGAATCTCGAAGAAAACTCTTCCACTCAACTGCCCGACGCACGGCCTATCAGCCGCTGGCGCGAGTTCGGTCTGCAAAAAGGCGTACTGAGGATATAAAATTAAGGAAGAATTACGAATGAAGAATGGAGAATCAACGGCAAGCAGACATTTCTTTTGATTCTTAGTAAGTTTGGCCGCTCTACACAGGAATTCCTGTTTCTTCACTCTTCATTCTTCTACATTTAATATTATAATATGGAAATTCATATCGGAGACCGCGTGGCCGACGTCACGCTGGTCAGCAAAGAAGGAAACAAAGTGCAGCTTACCATCGACGGCAAACCTGTGGAGGTAGACATCGTGATGGCCGAAAACGGCAACTGCTCCATCCTGCATAACGGCAACTCGTTCAACGCCGGACTGGTACGCGGCGAGGGAGGCAAGAACTACGATGTCAATATCCTGACCCGCTCGTTCCACGTGGATATAGTAGACACGCAGGCCAAATACCTGCACATGCGCCGGGGTGCGGACGAAAAACAAGGAGACAAGATTGTAGCTCCCATGCCTGGTAAGGTGGTCAGCATACCCGTCAAAGTGGGCGACCTGCTGGCTGCAGGCGACATCGCCATCGTGCTCGAAGCGATGAAGATGCAGAGCAATTACAAAGTCAGTGCCGACTGCGTGGTGCGCAACATCCTCGTAGCCGAGGGTGAGGCCGTCAATGCCAACCAGACACTGATTGAGCTGGAAGTAATCAAGGAAGAGAATGAATAAGCAATGAGATTTAGCTATGAACAACAAGTCGGCTTGTAGCCCGTAGCTAAAAAACAAATAACTATGAACAGAGAAGAAATATACCGCCAGTTTGAAGAACTGGACAAGCGCGCCTCGCTGGGCGGTGGCGTGGACAAGATAGAGAAGCAACACACGCTGGGCAAGATGACCGCCCGCGAACGCATCGACATGCTGTTGGACAAAGGCTCGTTCAATGAGCTGGACAAGTTCGTCACACACCGTTGCACGAACTTCGGCATGGAGAAGAAACAGATTGCCGGCGACGGTATGGTGACAGGTTACGGCAAGATAGACGGCCGCCTGGTGTTTGTCTATGCCTATGACTTCACTGCCCACGGTGGATCGCTGAGCGAAACCAACGCCGCCAAGATAGTCAAGGTGCAGGAACTGGCTTTGAAGAACGGTGCTCCCATCATCGCCCTCAACGACTCGGGCGGTGCCCGCATCCAGGAAGGGGTGAACAGCCTCGAAGGTTATGCGTCCATCTTCTATCAGAACACCATCGCTTCGGGCGTCATCCCGCAAATCTCTGCCATTTTGGGGCCTTGCGCCGGCGGTGCCTGCTACTCGCCTGCATTGACCGACTTCATCTTCATGGTGAAAGAGCAGAGCCACATGTTCATTACCGGCCCGGATGTGGTGAAGACCGTCACCAACGAGGTGGTAGACAAAGAAGAACTGGGCGGTGCTTACACGCATAGCTCGAAGAGCGGCGTTACCCACTTCATGTGCAACAACGAAGAGGAAACCATCATGACCATCCGTGAGCTGCTCAGCTTCCTGCCCAGCAACAACATGGAGGATGCTCCCTTCACTGCCTGCACGGACGACATACACCGACAGACAGAGTCGCTCCAGACAATCATTCCTGAAGACCCGAACCTGCCCTACGACATCAAAGACATCATAGAACCGGTGCTGGACAACCAGTATTTCTTCGAAGTCATGCCTCACTTTGCCAAAAACGTGGTCATCGGCTTCGGACGCTTGAACGGACGCTCCGTAGGTATCGTGGCCAACCAGCCTGCCTACTTAGCCGGTGTGCTCGACATCGATGCCAGTGACAAGGCTGCCCGCTTCATCCGCTTCTGCGACTGCTTCAACATCCCCCTCATCACCTTCGAGGACGTGCCTGGCTTCCTGCCCGGTACCGTACAGGAACATAACGGTATCATCCGCCACGGTGCCAAGATAGTTTATGCCTATGCCGAAGCCACCGTGCCTAAGATTACGCTCATCACCCGCAAAGCCTACGGAGGCGCTTACATCGTCATGTCCAGCAAACCTACGGGAGCCGACATCAACTTGGCTTATCCGCAGGCACAGATTGCCGTGATGGGTGCCGAAGGAGCGGTGAACATTCTTTACCGCAAGGCTTCGCCCGAAGAAAAGACCAATATTATAAAAGAATACGACGAGAAATTCTCCAACCCTTACCGTGCCGCCGAACGGGGCTATATCGACGAAGTCATCCTGCCGCGCGATACACGCTACAAACTGGTACAAGCTTTGGAAATGGCTCACAACAAAAACCAGAGCAATCCGCCGAAGAAGCATGGAAACATGCCGCTGTAAGGCAAGGAGGCAACAATAAATGATAAATGGTTAATGGCAGACACCCAGGTGTTCCATTAACCATTTATTTTTTCAACAGAAAGAGGAAAGAAACCGTCTCATCAATCATTAACAATATCCTTTCCAAAAGGTGTCAGAGCCAGTCCTGCCAGTTTGAAATGCTGCAATCCGAAAGGAATACCAACGACTGTGATGCAGAGAATAGCTCCAAAAATCAAGTGGGATACAGCAATCCAAATGCCTCCCAACAGAATCCAAAGCACATTCATCAGCACATGCAGGCAGCCGCTCGAACGTTCACCGCTCACCACCTTCTTGCCAAACGGCCACAGGGCCAGCCCTGCCAGCTTCAAAGTCTGCATGCCGAAGGGAATGCCCACAATGGTCACCATCAGCAACAAACTCGATATTACATATTCAATGGCTGTGAAAACGCCGCCCAATACCAGCCACAAAACATTCATAAAACAACCCATAAGCTTATCCGTTTTTACACTTCATTACAAGGACAAAGATAAATATTTGTGCTGAATTAGCTCCAAAAATATTCAATTATTCTTCCAAGAAGCACCATCTTTTCGTTATCTTCTCTCATCCAAGCACTAAGAGCCGGTTTGGATTCTCTCTCTGAAAGATTTTATTCTGTCGCTTTTGAGGCTTTCTCCGGTCTTTTTCCTTGCTGTCCTTCGGCACGCAGCCTGCTACGCTCCTCACAACCACAGAGAAAAATCCTCAAAAATAGTCACCCCAATCAGGCTAAGCAACATTTTAACCGGCACTAAAAACAGACTTCGGCACAGTGCCTCCCTCAACTTTCAACAGCACAAACACATCCTCTTACGCTTTCGAACTATTCTGCTTATACTCTTTGGGCGTACAGCCTACCTGCTTCTTAAAGAAACGGAGAAAATGTTGCGGATATTGGAAACCTAACATTCCTGCAACTTCCTTTACCGTCAGAAAAGGATTCAGAATTGCCTCCTTAGCTACCTCTACAATCTTGGCTTGTATGTATTCCTGCGGACTTTTTCCTGTAATAGACTTTATCAAATCGCCAAAGTAATTGGAGGAAAGGCATATTTTGTCGGCAAAATACTTCACGGTAGGAAGGCCATGCTGCCTTGCCTCACCGGAATCCCAGTATTCGTTCAATAATTGCTCAAAACGCACAAGGACATCGTTATTTAGCTTTTCGCGACTGGCGAACTGACGCTCAAAGAAACGCATGCAATAGTAAAGTAAGACTTCAATGTTAGAGACTAATAACTGTTTGGAAAACTTATCCATGGGATGTTCCAGTTCCCTCTGTACTTTATCCATATAATCTTGTACAATGAGACTTTCATCGGCAGACAAATGCAGGGCTTCGTTGGAAGAATAAGAGAAAAAAGTAAACTGCTTCATCTTTGAAGCCAATGACGTACCAAGCAAAAGGTCGGGATGAAACAACAGTCCTACAGCCTCCGGCACAGGACCACCCGGCATCCGATAAACCCCGATGGTCTGTCCGGGTGCCAGACAAATGACAGTACTTTCATCAAAATCATATTTAGTCTTGCCGTAATCCATCGTAATGCCTACTGTTTTTACCAGAAACAAGGCATAAAAACCGAATGTCATCTTGTGCGTAGGCTGGTTTTCCGAATGGTCAAAATGAATGATGTCGACTTGCGGATGGCGGGTTTGCTGTCCAAAAAACTGATTATACTGCTGAATCGTATCGGCCTTTATTATACTACTCATCATACTGTCCGTCATGCATAATTTCAGGGCACAAATATACTTCTTCTTCCCTAACCATCCACCTATCTGCCTGCATCACAGGTAATCGAGGTATTTATTTCTGTAATAATGGTACTCATGGGCCGCATCGCCCGGCTACCAACCGGGAAGAAACCCTATCCTTATCGCTTAGTTACTGACGGACACATATACCACTGACAATCAGCATACTGCTTCTTATATATAACAAGTATGCTGCCTATAGCCTGGAAGTATGCTGCTTAGCGCCCGGCTATTCGCTGCTTAGCGCCCGGCACTTTTTATGATGAGCCATCCGGAAAGGCAAGTTGTATTTTCTCAAGAAAAAAAATAAGTTGCTGTTCACAGTTAGTCTATACTATGAAAAGGAATTTGGAAGTCCTGCCGACTTCTGCAAGGGGAGGCTGAAATAACAGAAAGGATTGCCCGATATTTCAATGTTACAGGCAGGAAATAACTGACAACCCGGGCATCCGGGTGCCAACCGCTTATCTACAAACAAGGAGGCTGTCTCAAAAAAAAGTTCAGACTATCATTCCGTTCCTTTGGACAATATAACCATCTGTACTCTATTCCGATACAGCCTCCCTGTCTTTGGGCATAAATTACGTTCTGGTCAGAGAACTGACACGACTTTCTCTCTTCTTTTACTCACCTTCCACCCTGCACTGGTGAAAAGCCATCTCCTGCGCGGCCTTTTCGGGCGGAAAGGTAAAGTAGGTACAAACCGCCTCGGTGCAAAGTTCGCCACGACTGTTATAAAGCCGGGCATCGATAATGGCCAGATTACGCCGCGTCTCACGCAGCCGAGCACGAAGCATCACAAAGCTGTCATCCGTAGAAACAGATTTACGGAAGCGAGTCTCCATCTTGGTGGTGACACCGGCAGTCTGCAATTTGCGGAATACCACCCAGCCGCAAATCTCATCGAGCATCACCGACTGAATGCCCCCATGAAGTGTATGCAGCCAGCCCTGATATTCTGCACGGGGTACCCACCGGCATACTATCTCATCACCGTCCTCATAAAAATCCATGTGCAGCCCCGCAGGGTTGCCGGGAGAACAGCCAAAACAATTATATCCCTCAGTTTCCTTCCAAGGGTTAATGATTTTCTGCATTTCCGGTTATTCTTTTATCAGAACCACTACCAATGTTCCTTCCGCATCATAGAATCCAACGCGGTTTTCCCCATCCTGAATACGGGCAAAAGTACGGGTAGCATTCAATGCCTGCTTCACACGGTCCTCAATCTCCATATCAGGGCAGGCCATCATGGTACTAATGAACTGAGGGAATGAAATAGACGCCAGCTCACCTTCTTCCGTCTGAAAACCTCCGTTAATAAGGTTGCAGCCAGCCTGTCCGTGCATGGTCTTTGCGGCTGTATCCAACTCAATGAAAGGCTGATTCTCCAAGGTATCAGGAATCGCCACTCCTCCTGCTTCCACAATCTTCCACTTACCGTTCAAATCGGCCAAAGTCATGTCGGGTGCCTTGCGCTTCAACACCATGATGGGACGTTTGAGCGACTTGCCGCACAGTCCAATGTTTTCATCACCCAAACGGACATACTGTTTCACCTGGGCCAAGGCGTTGAGCACATTTTGTTCCACAGTCATGTCCGGACACATCATGCGCGTAGTACCCAGTCTGGACAAGTCGATAGTGCCAGGAGCAGCCTGCACGTCAAACGAACCCATCAGGCGGTTACACCCGGCATTGCCATGCACCCGTCCCGTTGCTTTATCGAAACCTATGTAAGGGTAAGCCTGTCCGGGCGCTGGAACTACGGCGGCACCGTTAATTTCAATGATACTCCATTCACCATCAATATCGGCCAACACAGCCGTGTTCTTGGTAGAACCACACGATGACAGCCCTAAAGTTGCCGCTGCCAGACAAAAAGATACAAAAAACTTTTTCATCGTACTTTTCTTTTTAATATTAAAATCTGATAACTCAATCATTATATAAACAAAATCAGTCATCTATACTGCACACATACAGAAGAGACGTGCTGCAAAGGTAAACAAAATAACCATACGAAAAACATTTTGTTCATAATGGAGATAGAAAATGGTATGATGTCCATAGGGATTTTGAAAGGCGATTGTTTGCCTACCTGAGAATTAAACCGTATATTTGCTGACGATAAACAAGATTTTTCCATTCAAACAGATACATTCTAATAATAAAAAAAGACAATGGCCAAAGTTCTTATTATCGGTGCAGGCGGTGTAGGTACCGTTGTTGCCCACAAGGTGGCTCAGAATCCCGATGTCTTTACCGACATTATGATTGCCAGCCGCACAAAATCGAAATGTGACGCCGTGGTGAAGGCCATCGGCAATCCTAACATCCAGACCGCACAGGTCGATGCCGACAATGTGGACGAGCTCGTAGAGTTAATGAACAGTTTCAAGCCGGAAATCGTCATCAACGTGGCTCTTCCCTATCAGGACCTTACCATCATGGAAGCCTGCCTGAAGACAGGCGTAAACTACCTGGATACGGCCAACTACGAGCCTAAGGACGTAGCACACTTTGAATACAGCTGGCAATGGGCTTACAAAAAACGCTTTGAAGAGGCCGGGCTGACTGCCATTTTAGGATGTGGATTCGACCCGGGAGTGAGCGGCATTTATACTGCATACGCAGCCAAACATTACTTCGACGAAATCCAATACTTAGATATTGTGGACTGTAATGCCGGCAACCACCACAAAGCCTTCGCTACCAACTTCAATCCGGAAATCAACATCCGCGAAATCACCCAAAACGGACGCTATTATGAAAACGGTCAGTGGGTCACTACCCAACCGCTGGAAATACACAAATCTCTGAATTATCCCAACATTGGTCCGCGTGACTCCTATCTGCTTTACCACGAAGAACTGGAATCGCTGGTAAAGAACTTCCCTACCATCAAGCGGGCACGCTTCTGGATGACTTTCGGACAAGAATACCTGACACATCTGCGAGTTATCCAAGATATAGGCATGGCACGCATTGACCCCATTGATTACAACGGCATGAAAATCGTACCTTTGCAATTCCTCAAGGCCGTATTGCCCAACCCGCAGGACCTGGGCGAGAACTACGACGGAGAAACCTCTATCGGATGTCGTATCCGTGGACTGAAGGACGGTAAGGAGCGTACATATTACGTATATAATAACTGCAGCCATCAGGCCGCCTACCAGGAAACCGGTATGCAAGGGGTAAGCTACACAACAGGCGTACCTGCCATGATTGGAGCCATGATGTTCCTTAAAGGGCTGTGGAAACGCCCGGGTGTATGGAATGTAGAAGAATTCGACCCCGATCCCTTCATGGAACAGTTGAACAAACAGGGATTGCCTTGGCATGAGGTATTTGACGGAGATTTGGAACTTTAAAAAACAAAAGACATGCAAGTGGGAGACAAAGCGCCCGAATTATTGGGAACAAACGAAAAAGGCGAAGAAATCCGCCTGAGTGACTATAAAGGAAAGAAAGTTGTGCTGTATTTCTATCCCAAAGACAGCACGCCCGGATGTACAGCCGAAGCTTGCAGCCTACGCGACCATTATGACGAACTGCAACAAGCAGGCTACGCCGTAATAGGCGCCAGCGTGGACAGCGAGAAGTCACACCAGAAATTCATTGAGAAGAACGCCCTCCCTTTTCCGCTGATAGCAGACACCGACAAAAAGTTGGTGGAACAGTTTGGCGTGTGGGGCGAGAAAAGCATGTGCGGACGTAAATACATGGGAACATTCCGAACTACCTTTATCATTAATGAAGAGGGTATCATCGAACGCATCTTTACCCCGAAGGAAATCAAAACGAAAGAACATGCGCCGCAGATACTGAAAGCTAATCAATAACTCTTTAATTTAATACACATAAGAAAGTGGCAAAAAAAGACGAACTGAACTTTGAAAATGAAAATGGCGCATCCCAGCAGCCTTCCAACGAAAAGCTGAAGGCTCTGCAGATGGCCATGGAAAAGATAGAGAAAAACTTCGGCAAAGGCTCCATCATGCGCATGGGAAGCCAAGAAGTAGAACATGTCGAAGTGATTCCTACGGGATCCATCGGACTGAATGTAGCCTTGGGGGTGGGAGGTTATCCCCGTGGACGCATCATCGAAATCTACGGACCGGAATCGTCCGGTAAGACCACGCTGGCCATACATGCCATAGCCGAGGCTCAAAAAGCTGGAGGTATTGCCGCCTTTATTGATGCAGAACATGCTTTCGACCGTTTCTATGCTGCCAAGCTGGGCGTAGATGTAGACAACTTGCTTATCTCGCAACCCGACAATGGCGAACAAGCACTGGAAATTGCCGACCAGCTTATCAACTCGTCGGCTGTAGACATCATTGTCATCGACTCCGTGGCAGCCCTGACTCCCAAAGCAGAAATCGAAGGGGACATGGGAGACAACAAGGTCGGGTTGCAGGCACGGCTCATGTCACAAGCCTTGCGAAAAATGACCTCTGCCATCAGCAAGACACGTACCACGTGTATCTTCATCAACCAGCTGCGCGAGAAGATTGGAGTCATGTTCGGCAACCCCGAAACTACCACGGGTGGTAATGCGCTGAAGTTCTATGCTTCGGTACGCATTGATATCCGACCGGGACAGGCCATCAAGAACGGCGATGAAGTGCTGGGACGCCAGACAAAGATAAAGATTGTGAAGAACAAAGTCGCTCCACCTTTCCGCCGCGCAGAGTTCGACATCATGTTCGGCGAGGGAATCTCACGTTCCGGCGAAATCATTGATTTAGGTTCGGAACTGGGCATCATCAAGAAGAGCGGTTCGTGGTTTAGCTATAACGACACAAGGCTGGCACAAGGACGTGATGCCGCCAAACAAGTGATTCTGGATAATCCCGAACTGGCAGAAGAACTGGAAGCCCAGATTTTCGAGGCACTGAAAACGAAAGAATAAGCATCCCTATCCAATACCCATAAGAAAGGCGCGGTTTCCCGCGCCTTTCTTGTTTCCCTCTCTTTTCCCTCTCTGGTAAGGTTTAGTACCGGGAAATTCCTACATTCCATTCTCCCGGCTGCTCCTGAAATTCTTCTATCTGTTCAGTGGATTACGTTGTCGGAAGTCCCTTGATAGAGCAGGATATCCTTCACGTCCTTTTCCGTCATCTTTCCCTCCAGATAGATAAACCGCAGGAACTTATCTTCCTTGTATGTCAGCATAATCAATTCCTCAATGATATCTACATACTTGGAAACGTAGAACTCCGAACTGGTGGACGTTCCCTTTTGTTTCATCAGCAATTTGTAATCGGAAGGCTTGAGCAGAGAACGGATGTCCTTGAACAACTTCTTACATACCACAGAATCTGACGTGGAAAGCAGACGGACAGAATTCAGTTTCTTGGTGCTCGAGCCCAAATAGATATTGGTGAAATACTCCGGTCCCATTTCCAGCATGGGCTTGGAAATATAGACCGACTTCACGTTTTTCATGTCGCTGTACTTGTCGAACAGCTTTTCCTGCCCCCAGCCGCACAAGGGCAGAAGCACGGCCGCAAGGACCAGATAGAATCTAAAAAACTTCATCATAACTAATGTATAAATAAGATTATGGTTCAAACTCTTCATTGATTTCCCGCCGCACCGCCATAAGATCGCGCTGCGAAGCTTCTAACTGCTCCATGCCTTCGTTCCAATGCATCGACATCTCCATGAAGATGGCTTGCAGGGCGCGGTGTGCGTCTTCGGGATTGGTAAAGGTGTCTTGCGGCACAGAAGGCCGACGCATCTCTGCTATGCCCCAACCTATTCCTACAATCAGGAGCAACGAAGCAGCCACGGCTCCCCACCTCAGCCAAAGCCGACGAGGTGCAGCGGCTTTCCGGTCAATCAGGGCCTCCAGACTGGCTTCCAGACCGTCGGGCACAGAGATGTCCTCTCCGGCATGCGGCTGGTGAAGCGAAAGGAACAAAGTTCGCTCCGCCTCTAAATCACCTGGCAGGTCGTCGGCTTTCAGAAGGGCTTGACGCAGACGTTCTTCCTCCTGCTCATCAGTCCGACCTTCATAGTAAAGGGTCAACAGTCGTTCAATCTCTTCTCTTTTCATAGTCACGCAATTTAAAAAATTCTTCACGTATCTTCTTACGGGCCCGCGACAACATCACACGAATGTTGACAGCACTGAGTCCCGTCACGTTCTCAATCTCCTCATAAGGATAACCCTGCACATCACGCAGGCAGACCACCTGACGCTGTTGCGGAGGCAAATCATCGATAAGCATCTGCACTACCTGGGCATCGTCGCTGGCTATGGTATGATCCGGCACAGCCAGCGGAAGGGCATCGGTCAGCTCCACACGTTGCCTGCTCCACGCATAATGCCCGGAACGAAGCAGGTCAAAGCACATGTTGCGCACCAACGTAATACAGAAAGCTTCGGGATTGTCCACAGCTCCCAATGCATCCCGTTTGTCCCACAATTTCAGATAGGCTTCCTGGAGCAAGTCTTCGGCATCATCTTCATTCTCCAGCAGACGAAGAGCTACCCCGTAAAGTTTACGGTGGTAAGGCAAAAACATCTTCTTAAAACTGGCCGCATCCATGAATCTATCGCGTTATGTTTATTGGGTTACACTGAAAAGACGGAAACACCGGCCGAATTGTTACACACAAATGCAGTTTTATGCACCGGGCTTCCTCAAGTACCTCTTGAACAAGCAAAAGTGCCATTTGAGAAAAGCGTCCTTCATCTCTATAAGAAGCACGCTCCAAAGCCCTTTGCACCCGGCTTCTTATAGATAAGCAATATCGTGCCCGAATAGAAGGGAAAAAGCAGGCACAAAGCAAGAGAATGGCAATGCTTCTTTATAGAAAAGATGCGAAGTTTTTAAGCCGCACAGAGGCATTTTTCAAACAGATTTCATTACTTTTGTTCCCTCATTACATAAATATGAAAGAGATTATCCTGATTACCGGCGGAGCACGCTCGGGCAAGAGCAGCTATGCCGAAAGACTGGCCCTTCGCCTCTCCCCTACCCCTGTCTACCTGGCCACGGCACGCATCTGGGATGAAGAATTCCGCCAGCGTGTGGCACGCCACCAGGAACGGAGGGGACCGGAATGGACCAACATCGAAGAAGAAAAGCATCTGAGCCGCCACCGGGTGGAGGGACGTGTGGTTTTGACAGACTGCATTACGCTGTGGTGTACCAACTTCTTTTTCGACCTGAAGGGCGACATTGACCGGACGCTGGAGGAAGCGAAACGCGAATGGGATGCCTTCACCGACCAAGATGCCACGTTCATCTTCGTAACCAACGAAATAGGTTTGGGGGGCACATCGGACAATGAGCTGCAACGCAAATTCACCGACCTGCTGGGCTGGATGAACCAATACATCGCCGAGCGGGCCGACCGGGTCATTCTTATGGTATCAGGCATTCCCGTAGTCATCAAACCCAATACTGCCAATGAAATCGTTTAATATTACTTGCCCCGACGGACTAATCCGTCGCGCGCTGACCGACAAGATAAACAACCTGACCAAACCCAAGGGTTCGCTGGGACGCTTAGAAGAACTGGCTCTGCAAATTGGACTTATCCAACAGACCTTGTCACCCGTACTGAAGCATCCGCAAAACGTCATCTTCGCCGCCGACCACGGCATCGTGGAAGAAGGTGTAAGCGTGTCGCCCAAAGAAGTGACCTGGCAACAGATACTGAATTTCCTGAACGGAGGTGCCGGCATCAACTTCTTGTGCAGACAACATGGATTCGAGCTCAAGATTGTCGATGCCGGAGTAGACAACGAACTGCCCTATGAACGGGGCATCATCAACCGGAAGGTACGCCGCGGAAGCCGCAACTTTCTGCACGAACCCGCCCTGACGGAAGAAGAGTTTGAGCAATGCATAGAGTATGGGGCAGAAATCGTGCGCCTGTGTCATGCTGAAGGAAGCAACGTGCTGAGTTTCGGAGAAATGGGCATAGGCAACACCTCGCCTTCATCGGTGTGGATGCATCTGCTGACCGGAATCCCTCTGGAGCAGTGCATCGGGGCAGGAAGCGGACTGAATCAGGACGGTATCCGCCACAAATATGAAGTATTGCAGCAAGCCGTAGCCCACTACCGGGGCGATGGTTCGGCCTGTGATGTCCTTCGACATTTCGGCGGACTGGAAATGGTGATGGCAACAGGCGCCATGCTTCAGGCAGCAGAACTGAAGATGGTGATTTTAGTAGACGGCTTCATCATGACCAACTGCATCTTGGCTGCTTCGCGCCTCTGTCCGGAGGTTCTGTCTTACGCCATCTTTGCCCACGGAGGCGATGAAGCAGGACACCATCTGCTTCTGGACTACTTGCATGCCCGTCCGCTCCTAAACCTGGGCCTGCGCTTAGGCGAAGGCACCGGTGCCGTGTGCGCCTACCCGCTGGTAGACTCAGCCGTGCGCATGATTAACGAGATGGACAGCTTTACTCACGCCGAAATAACAAAATACTTCTGACGCAGCCATGATGAAAAACATGCTTGCCGCCTTTATCTTCTTCACCCGTCTGCCTTTCTGGCGAATAGCCCATGTGCCCGCCGACTGCTTTAAACAGGTAGTTCCTTACTGGCCGCTGACGGGATGGCTCACAGGAGGCATTGTGGCCCTGACGCTTTGGCTGGCCGGACAGATTTTTCCGCTTTCCGTGGCCTGGATACTTGCCCTGACAGCCCGTTTGCTCGTTACGGGATGTCTGCACGAAGACGGGCTGGCCGATTTCTGCGACGGTTTTGGCGGAGGCACTACACGCGAACGGACACTGGCCATTATGAAAGACTCGCACATCGGCACCTTCGGCGTCATCGGCCTCATTGTCTATTTCCTGCTGATGACGCAGATGAGTGCCATGCCACTCCACACACTATGTGCCGTGGCTTTCTGTGCCGATACCTACTCCAAATGGTGCGCTTCACACCTTATCAACTTTCTGCCCTATGCCCGCAAGGAAGAAGAAAGCAAAGCACAAGTCACTTACAGAAGGATGTCGGCGAAAGAAGCACTAATGGGAGCCTTCTTCGGGTGGATACCCGTATGTCTGCTGCTCCCGGCAGGATGGATGTGGATCTGTCTGTGTCCTCCCCTTGTCTTCTTCCTGCTTTGCCTTTGGATGAAAAAACGCTTGGGAGGATATACGGGCGACTGCTGCGGGGCCTTGTTTCTGCTTTGCGAATTGAGTTTCTATCTCTGCACACTGGCTTGGCTATGGAAGTAATTCTGATTCGACATACTTCGGTAGATGTACCTCCGGGAACCTGCTATGGACAGACAGACGTTGCCCTCTGCCCCACCTTCCCCGAAGAAGCAGCACAAGTAGCCCGTGCCTTGCAGTCAGAAGGCGTTTTGGAAGCAGTCTACACCAGTCCGTTGAACCGGTGCACACGCCTGGCTACGTATTGTGGTTATGCTGATGCTGTGTGCGACGACCGCCTGCTGGAAATTAATTTCGGCGACTGGGAGATGCAACGCTATGACGAAATAACCGACCCCCGCCTGCATATTTGGTACAAAGACTACCTGCATGTAGCTGCCACCGGAGGAGAATCATTCATGGAACAACTGCACCGGGTTTCGCTTTTTATGAAGGACTTGTGCGGGAAACCGTTCCAGAAGGCAGGTATCTTTACACACGGAGGAGTCATAGCCTGCGCACAAATCTATGCCGGAATCATCACACCGGAAGAGGCTTTCCGACATATACCCGCTTATGGGGGCATTGTCCGACTCCGCTTATGACCACCCGACCAGACACTCAGCCAACATAATCAGGAGCAGCATCAGCACTTCTGCCTTTCGGTTGACAGATACCGCCTTTTGCATATCAGCAGTGTCCAACATCCGTTCATTGGAACCGATGTAGGGTTTCCAGACTTCTTCCCCGAAGTAGTTGTGTGGTCCTCCGAAACGGCAATTCAAAATTCCAGCCAGAGCAGATTCAGGATAACCGGAATTGGGACTGGCATGCTGGTTGCCGTAACGGACCACAAACTTCCACAAGTCCGGACGACCGGAAACGAGCAACATGAGCAGAGCCGTGAGGCGGGCCGGAATGAAATTGGCCACATCGTCCATCCGGGCAGAAAAAGAACCGAACTTCCGGTAGCGTTCGTTGCGGTATCCCACCATACTGTCCAACGTGTTTACCATCTTATAGGCCATCATGCCGGGCACCCCAAGCACAAGATACCAGAAAAGCGGCGCGATAACCCCGTCACTTAGGTTTTCTGACAAGGTTTCCAGAGCTGCGGTACGTACCTCCTGAGCCGAGAGCGACTGAGTGTCACGCCCTACAATACGGGCTACCTGCCGACGTCCTTCGGCCAAAGAGCGGTCAACAGCTCGAAAGACTTCGCGCACCTCACGCACCAAGGTTGTTCCGGCCAGGCAATAGAAGATGAATAAAACCTCTAATGCCCGTTCCAACCACGGAGAAATACCACCAGCTCCCCATAGCAGCCCTTTCATAACCAGCCACACACCCGCTACAAGTACCACCGCCATCAATGCCCCTTTTAGCCGACATCGGACACCACGGTTGAAGGTATGTTCACACCAAGCAATGATACGCCCGAAAAGCACTACGGGATGAGGTAGCCACAAAGGGTCTCCGACCACCCGATCAAGTACCCAAGCCAGGAGCAAAGGAGCAACTGTCAACACATATTCCATCATCATTCAACTTTCCAACCATTGCGCCATAGCTTCCAACAAATGATCGTTATCCTCTTTCCGCTGGGCAGACAGGCGAAAGAAAGCTTCGTTCAGTCCCTCAAAGTTAGAAGCATCACGGATAAGTATGCCATGTTCGCTGGCCAGATAATCCTTTAAAGCCGAAGAACGCCCCATGCGGAGACGCACCAGAAAGAAGTGCGTATCAGAATCCCACACTTCAAATACCCCCATGGCACACAAGCGGGACACCAATCTTTCTTTCTCCTTCAAGCATCCCGATAAATCGAAGGGAATAACATTCGGATGTTCCGTCAGGAACAGTCCAGCCTCCAATGCCACTCCATTCACCGACCAAGGCATGCGGTGCGTACGCAAGTGAGCTACCAGCGGGGCTGGCCCGGTAAGAAATCCAAGTCGCAGACCGGGCATGGCATAACGCTTGGTCAGGGAGTGAAGCAGAAGCACATTGGGATACTTCGCCGCCTCACAGGCCGAAAAAAGAGGCTTGAAAGTGAAATCCTCGTAAGACTGGTCGATGACAAACAGCACTTGGGGATTGTTTTCAACCAATAAGGCCAAAGCTTCTTTATCCTGTACCTGACCTGTAGGATTGTTAGGATTGCAAAGCCAGAGCATCTGCAAGTCTTCGGGCAAGCGTCCGTGAGCAGGCCATTGGTAGAGCGAAACCACTCGATGACCATACATGCGGGCGGCATCGGCATACTCACTGAATGTAGGCTGAAGAACAACACTCCGAATGCCGGTAAAAGTCTGGGCTATCAGATAAATAGCTTCCGTAGCGCCATTCGTAACGCAGACATTGTCGGGTAACAAGTGCAAATGACTCGCTATACGGCTTTCGAGAGTAAAAGGTCTGGGTTCAGGATAAACAGAGAGCACTTCACCTACCCGCTCGCGTAGGAACAAGCGCAAAGGAGTGGCATCTATCCAGTCTGTCAAGTTCGAACTGAAGTTAATCCGTATAGGGTACTTATATTTATAAAGGTCATCACCGTGTCCTTCTATCATAAGGCTTCGTGGGGAGTTGAGGTGGTTAATATGCGATAGATTTGCGGCATGTCGGCATAAGTGCGTACATGATTTGCCAGACGGTCGTATTGCGTTTCCTTAAACTGACGGGCATCGAAATCGGATGTCTTTGCCCACTTGCCAGCCAAAGGAGCAAACAGGAGATGAAGGAAAGCCGGATAATCCAGGATACCGTGCAGATAAGTACCCATACATCTTTCATCCATCCGGTAACCATCTGTACCTCCGTCGGCCAGGTAAATCAAGGGAGAAGGTGAAGCTCCCTCACCCAGGACTGTTTCACCCATGTGGATTTCGTACCCTTCCAGCCATTCTCCACCCTCCGGTTGCAGGCGGAAACGGGTGCGCCGTGTCACCTTGTCGGACATCATACAGGTACGCACTGGCAAGAGTCCTAAACCGGGATAGCATTCCATATCACCTTCTACATGATGCGGGTCAAAGATTTCCTGCCCCATCATCTGATAGCCACCGCAAATACCCAAGATAACAGTTCCTTTCTTTCGCGCACGAAGAATGGCCTGAGCGGCTCCACTTCTCCGCAATGATTCCAAATCGGCAATGGTGCTTTTGCTTCCTGGCAGAATTATGACATCCGCTTCCAGCAACTCTTCCGGCCGACGGGTATAAAAAAGATGGATACGCGGGTCTTGCTCCAAAGCTCCAAAATCTGTAAAATTACTCAGATGGGGCAATAAAACCACCGCTACATTGACTTTTCCAGCCTCGGCTTCCGTATGTTTGAAGGCCAGCGATACAGAATCTTCCTCATCAATGGCAAGGCCTTGCAGAAAGGGTATCACGCCAAGGACAGGAATGCCGCAAAGTTCTTCCATCATCTTCACCCCCGGCTGGAAAAGGCGAAGATCGCCCCGAAACTTATTTATCAGAACGCCCTTTATCAAGCGACGCTCCTCCGGACGAAGCAAGGCCAAAGAGCCGTAGACACTGGCAAAGACTCCTCCTCGGTCAATATCGGCCACCAGAAAGACATCAGCTCCGGCATGGGCGGCCATGGAAAGATTGACTAGGTCTGTATCACGCAGATTGATTTCGGAAATACTTCCTGCTCCTTCAAGCACCACGGGGTTGTAACGTGCCGAAAGTCTATCGTAGGCAGCACAAACTTCCCGCCGCAACTCATTGCGCCCCTCTTTACGGAAATAGTCATAAGCATCCAGATTGCCCACAGGTCGCCCATTAAGTACAACCTGCGACGTATGATCGGATTGAGGCTTGAGCAACAGCGGATTCATATCTGCCTGGCAAGGCACACCTGCCGCCTCGGCTTGCACCACCTGCGCACGCCCCATCTCCAGTCCGTCGGACGTGACGTAAGAATTAAGCGCCATATTCTGTGCCTTGAAAGGAGCGGGGCAATAACCATCTTGCCGGAAGATGCGGCAAAAAGCCGTAGCCAGGATACTCTTACCCACATCGCTCCCCGTACCTACCAGCATCATAGGATGTAACTTTTGCCTCATCCCATCAACCCCAATAAATGTAAGCCAGCGTGGCCACGCTGATGGCTATCCAAAGCAATACGCCCTGCACCAGCGGCCGGACACCAACCGCTTTAAGTACATCACGCGAGAGAGAAGCACCGATGAAGAAAAGCGTAATAGTAAGCATCTTGCGGGCAAAATCATTGATGAAAGCTCCCACCTGCGCACCTGTCTCCGTGCGTCCCAATACATAGGTATTGAACACCATGGCAAGCACAAAGAAAAGGATGAACCAGGGCATATACATCTTCTTGCCTTTGCTCTTGAAGATGAAAGAAGTGACAATGGCCAGTGGAATAATCCACAAGGCACGGGTCAGCTTGATAGTAGTAGCCACCTGCAAAGCTTCTTCACCGTATGCAGCACCGGCACCGACCACGGAACTGGTATCGTGTATGGCGATGGCTGCCCAAGTGCCAAACTCATGCTGCCCCATCTGAAGCCAATGACCGATGACCGGAAAGATGAATAAGGCAATGGCATTGAGTATGAATATGGTTCCCAGAGCCACCGACATTTCCTCATCCTTGGCTTTCAATACAGGCCCCACAGCTGCTATGGCACTTCCTCCACAAATAGCAGTGCCCGATGAAATGAGGTAGGAAGTATTGCGGTCTACCTTCAGGCATTTGCGCCCGATGAACCAGCCTATGAGCAGTGTACCTATCACGGAAATAATAGTAAACTCCATTCCTTCCTTACCCGATGCAAGCGAAGCATGCAAATTCATGCCGAAGCCCAAACCGACTACAGAATATTGCAAGAGGTATTTAGACATCTTCTTATTAAACTTAGGATATGCCTGTCCGCACATCAAAGCAAAAGCCAGTCCCAAGAAAAGAGCTACAGGGGGAGTGGCCCATCCCACATAAGGAGCACATACAGGCACATAATCCAGCATGAGACATACGAAGAGCAATGCCAGGAGAGAAACATAAACAGGCTTTTTCCTGGCTTGTAAGGAGGTTGAGGTTTCAGTCATAAAATGATTGTATTAAGTGAATAAGTTTATTGGTAGTTTAAAATTCTTAAGTCAAGGAAGTGATTAAAACTTTCCGACCGCCATACGGCACAATTCTCATTTAATTGATAATCAACATATTATTTCTTATATATAAGAAGCTTACTGCTTATCGCATAGAAGTAAACTGCTTATCGCTTGGCTGTGTGCTGCAAAGCGCGTATCAGGACTGCCATTCTTATGCACGCGGGGCCTCCGATGGCACAAGAAAGTTTAAATAACTTCAAAGCATGCCCGGCACTCATAAACTCAAAAGTTACAGAATCGGAACCTAAAAACAGAAGGTTCTTTTTTTTGCGGGCACAAAGGTACAGCTTTTTACCGGATTTACAAATCATCGGGTGCAATCCCCCAAATATGCATCAGCGAATAGGTAATCAAGTCTATGCTGCAAGGAAATCCCCCATCCGGCTCTTCCAGCAGGAAACAAAGCACCTTACCGAGTGCATCGTCTTCATCCGACTCCGTATTGAAATCATGTAGCGTCTTGGCTAATTTTTCTCCATATTCATAGAAATCCGGTACCAGCAGAAGGCGTTTCACCTCCTTGGCATCAAGCGCCAACTTCATCAATTCAGCAAACAAATCTGCACGCGACACCAATCCTGCCGAAGGAACAACAGAGAAAGAGAACTCTCCTATCGGAGTCTGACAAGCCTGCCCGTCCAATTCCTCCAAAGCAGAGGGGATACATCCCGGCATTTGCCGGACACCTTCATCAGCCACCCAAAGAACTTGCAATTCGTTGCTTTCGCCACGCAAACCTCCATCCAACGCGAGGCATATCAACCAGTCCACCAAATCCGTATCGGGCAACTCGCGTCCCAGCTTATTACCCATCAACAGCTTAATGTCACGAACCGTCCCATTCAAGAATGCCGCATCCAACAGAAGGACATTCGGAGCAAATATAATGTCTTTTTTATCCATATCAGAAAATATTAACGAAGTTCTTATTCAACCCGGACTACAGACTACAAGTAAAATTATCCGGGAATCTCTTTGGCACAACAGCACCTATGTTAATAAAGAAAGACGCCTGCCACGCCACAAAGCACAATCATCAGAATGGGATTCACCTTGTATCGCTTGGTGCCGATGAAAGCCACGACAAAAATAACGCAACTAATCAGAAACGAACGCGTATCATCCACCGGCGAACCGAAATTCTCCACATTCATAAGCACCAATGCAGCCGAAGCCAGCAATCCCACCACAGCCGGACGCAAACCACTAAACACCGATTCTACCACAGGGTGCTTCTGGTATTTCAAGAAAAAACGACTAATAGTGAGCATCAGGATAAACGAAGGGAGTACCACTGCAAATGTAGCCAACACTGAACCCAATACCCCCCAACCCATTCCATATCCGGCATTGACTATGGCATCATACCCTACGTAGGTGGCAGAATTGATGCCAATAGGTCCCGGAGTCATCTGACTAATGGCCACAATATCCGTAAACTCTTGCGGCGTAAGCCATTCGTGGCGGGTAACGACCTCTCCTTGAATCATGGAAAGCATAGCATAGCCTCCACCAAATCCAAAAAGACCGATCTTAAAGAAGGTATAGAAAAGTTGCAAAAAAATCATTGCGCAATGACAAATTAAAATAGAAATAACTAATCAAATTTAGCCAGGATGTACATGTACCGCTTCGTCACACTGGAGAAAAATCTCCTCTGTAAACTCTATGCAGCACACGCAAACAGGCAAAATTCTCTAATAGAAAAGCATCACGTCCTATGTTCTGTGTCTGCCTTCTTATTTTTCATCTTTCCATAAACATATCCTCCTACACCAGCAGCAATAATAATCCAGATAGGTGAGAATCCGAGCAGCCAGATGAGTAAGGCCGACACAACAGGTATCCATACATTATACCGGTTGATCCGAGCAGACTTGGCCATGCTGAACGTCGGCGCCGCAATCAGTGCCACCACAGCCGGACGAATCCCTTTGAAAATACGCTCCACCAAAGCATTGTCCTTGAAATTATGGAAAAACAAAGCAATGGCCAGAATGATGAGAAACGACGGAAGCACCGTGCCCAAAGCCGTAACTATGCTTCCCGGCACCCCTTTTAGACGATAACCGATAAAAATGGAGATGTTAACAGCCAGGATGCCTGGCGAAGACTGGGCAATGGCCAATAAATCAATGAAGTCTTCCTTGGCCAACCACCCACGCCGGGTCACAATCTCATCCTCTATCAACGGCACCATGGCATAGCCTCCACCAATAGTGAAAGCACCAATCTTGAAAAAGATAGAAAAAGCATCCAGATACAGATTCATTTCGCCATACAACTAAATAATTCAACTTTTGCCACTTGAGTTGCAACAAGCAAGAGACAGACCTGCCTGTTTCTAATTACTTGATAAGATTGTCTTTGGCATACCGGCTGGGGCTGACGCCAAAGTGCTTCTTGAATACCTCACGGAAATATCTGGCATCGCTAAATCCCGTCATCTCCGCCACTTCAGTAATGGAATAACGATGTTCCCTTAACAAAACCCTGGCACAATTCAGACGAATAAGCCGTACATAATCTGCCGGAGCCTGCCCCGTGAGTGCCTTTAGCTTGTTGTAAAAGCTGGTACGGCTCATATTAAGCAGGTCGCAAAGGGAATCAATGTTGAATCCAGGATTATTCATATTCTCCTCCACATATTTCTTAACGTGGGCAATGAATTTCCAATCTTGCTCGCCGGTGCAGTTGGCACAAGGTTGAAAAGAGCCTTGTGATCCTTCACACGGTTGCTTGGAATAGAGACGGGCATACGTCCTTATTTTCCGCAAACGGGCACTCCACACATTAGGAGTCTCCTTCTCCATGCGGAAATGATGCCCCACCCCCTCGGCCATCCGATAGAAAACACCGGTTTGCTGGAGCACCGAGTACACTTCGCTGCGTGCATCTTCCGGCAAATCTCCACGTCCTGCCAATGCCTCCAGCCGCTCTTTCATAGCGGCCAGAGGCATACGGAGGTCATAGAGCGTCTGAATAAGCAGAGCGTTCTCTTGCTTGCGATAGTGCTTCTTCTTGGGTTTCATAAAGCACAATAAGAGTGAGAACCCATGTCGAACGTCCTCATTTTCTCAATTTCTCCTCTATCCACTTGCGGGCATTGACAAAAGCCTCTATCCACGGCGTCACCTGGTCGGTCTTGACACGGTCGGCCAGATAAGAAGCATTCTGCCAGGGGAAGATGGCACGCTCCAAGTGGGGCATAATAGCCAGATGGCGTCCGTCAGCACTGGCCACAGCTGCTGCCGAATAGTCAGAGCCATTGGGATTGCCAGGATATTCATCGTAGCTGTATTTGGCTACTATGTTGTAGTGCTCTTCCGCATAGGGCAAAGAGAACTTGCCTTCGCCATGAGCCACCCAGATACCCAGCTTGCTTCCGCTCAGCGAACCGAACATCACACTTCGGTTAGTGGGAATGGTAAGACCCAGGAAGCGACTCTCAAACTTATGCGAGTCGTTGTGGAGCATTCGGATTCGCTTCTCGTCTTCGGGAACAATGAGGTTCAACTCCATCATCAGCTGGCAACCGTTACATACTCCCAGCGAAAGCGTGTCTTCGCGAGCATAGAACCGGTCGAGGGTTTCCTTGGCCTTGGGATTGAAGAGGAAAGCACCCGCCCAACCTTTGGCCGAACCCAAGACATCGGAATTGGAGAATCCGCCACAGAAGACTATCATATTTATATCATCCAGTGTCTCACGCCCACTCACCAGGTCGGTCATCGTCACATCCTTCACGTCGAATCCGGCCAGATAGAGCGAATAAGCCATCTCACGCTCACCGTTGGTGCCTTTCTCGCGGATAATAGCAGCACGGATTCCAGAAGGTGTACGACGGTCGGGACTGATGCCGTAGCCAGAAAGCTTGCCGGTAAATCCGGGCTGGAAAATAAGTTCTACCGGCTGCATCTTATAGTTCTCATAACGCTTCTTGGCACAGCCGTTCATAGATTGCTTACGGTCGAGCAGATAAGAAGTAGAATACCACACATCGCGCAGATAGTCGATGCCAAACTGATAAGTTGCCTCGTCCTTCGTTACAAGAATATGGCGCTCATCGGTAGGCTTACCCAACTTAATATAGCCCACACCCGCATCTTCCAATAGTTTCTTCACTTCATCCTTGTGCTTGTTGCTTACCTGAATAACTACACCAGGATTTTCGGCAAAAAGAATCTTCACCAAGTCCGTCTCCTTGAACTTGTCAAGACTAATATCCAAACCACCCTCCATATTAGAGAAGCACATCTCAAGCAAGGTCGTTATAAGACCACCTGCCGAAATATCATGTCCTGCCAAGACAAGCCCGCGGCTGATAAGCTCCTGAACAGCCTGGAAGGCATCGCGGAAATATTCGGGATTCTGTACCGTAGGCACCTCGCTACCCACCTTGCCCAAACTCTGCGCAAAAGCCGAACCTCCCAGTTTAAGACGGTCGAAACTAAAGTCGATATGATAGAGCGTGGTATGCGGATTGTTGACTAAGACGGGCGAAACCACCTTCTTGACATCACTCACCTCACCACCGGCCGATACAATGACCGTGCCCGGAGAAATCACCTTGCTACCATCGGGATACTTCTGCGTCATAGAGAGTGAATCCTTGCCGGTAGGTACATTGATGCGCAAGGCACAGCAGAAGTCGCTTAAAGCCTCGACCGCCGTATAGAGGCGAGCGTCCTCACCCTCTTGCGAGCGGCAGGGCCACATCCAGTTTGCCGAAAGCGATACGGTATCCAATCCCTCAACCAGGGGAGCCCAAACGATGTTAGTCAGAGCTTCGGCCACAGAGAGCACGGAACCGGCCTTCGGATCGGCCAGCCCAGCCTGCGGTGCATGTCCCAAAGCTGTCGCAATGCCCTTTTCGCCCCGGTAATCCAATGCCACAACGCCACAGTCGCTCAGCGGCAACTGAAGTTCGCCCACACACTGCTGCCGGGCAATCTTACCCGTCACCGAACGGTCTACTTTGTTGGTCAACCAGTCTTTGCAAGCCACTGCCTCCAACTGGAGCACATTAGCCAGGTATTCATGCAGTTTAGAAAGCTCATAAGTCGGCATCTCATAGTGATGCTCTACCGTCTTGTCTATCATAAACGTCTTGGGCGACGAGCCGAACATTTGGTCGACCGCCAAATCGAAGGGGCGCACTCCATCAGCCTGCTGGAAAGCAAAGCGATGGTCGCCTGTAGTCTCGCCGACCACATACATCGGGGCACGCTCGCGTTCGGCAATCTTGGCCACATGCTCAATGGCTTCTTCCTTAATCAACAGCCCCATACGTTCCTGGCTTTCGTTAGCAATGATTTCCTTGGCCGAGAGAGTTTTGTCGCCAATAGGTAATTTGCTCATATCAATCAATCCGCCACAATCCTCTACTAACTCAGAGAGACAGTTGACATGTCCGGCCGACCCGTGGTCGTGAATGGAAACCACCGGATTAACATCTTCTTCACAAAGAGCACGTACCACGTTATAGACACGCTTCTGCATTTCGGCATTGGCACGCTGCACGGCATTCAGTTCAATGCCGCTGCTATAACGTCCGGTATCGACAGAAGACACCGAACCTCCGCCCAAGCCAATGCGGTAGTTGTCGCCGCCCATAACCACGATTTTGTTTCCTGCCTCCGGATGACCTTTCTGGCAATCACGCTCCGTGCCGTAGCCTACGCCACCAGCCAGCATAATTACCTTGTCGTAGCCATATTCGGCATCGTCGGGTGTTTCCTGATGCTCAAAAGTCAGCACCGAACCGCAGATAAGCGGCTGGCCAAACTTATTGCCAAAGTCGCTGGCACCGTTCGACGCCTTGATAAGTATCTGTTCGGGCGTCTGGTAGAGCCATTTGCGCACAGGCAGTATTTCCTCCCACGGACGTCCTTCCTCCACACGGGGATAGGCAGTCATGTAGACAGCCGTTCCGGCAATGGGCCACGATCCTTTGCCTCCCCCCATACGGTCGCGGATTTCTCCGCCCGTACCTGTTGAGGCACCGTTGAAAGGCTCCACAGTGGTAGGGAAATTGTGCGTCTCTGCCTTGAGGGAGATGACGCTCTTGATGTCTTTCACCTGGAAATAATCCGGTTTGGACTGATCGGCAGGAGCAAACTGCTCGATGACAGGGCCTTCGGCAAAAGCCACATTATCTTTATAAGCCGATATGATGCGGTTGGGATTCTCTTTGGTAGTTTTCTTAATCATCTGGAAGAGGGACGATTCCTTCTCTTCGCCGTCGATGACAAACGTGCCTCCGAAGATTTTATGGCGGCAATGTTCGGAATTGATTTGGGCGAACCCAAAGACCTCGCTGTCCGTCAGAGGACGTCCCAAGTCTTTCTCTACTTTCTTCAGATAAGCTATCTCCTCGGCACTGAGCGCCAGCCCTTCCTGTTCGTTATAAGCCTCCAGGTCCTCGATGTGCCGGATAGGTTCGGGCTGACGGTGTGTAGTAAACACGTCTTGGTCCAACCCCCGGTACATGCGTTGCAGCATGGGATCATGGTCAGCATCTTCGCTCTGCACGGGGAAGTATTCCTCGATGCGGGTAATGCCCTTCAAGCCCATGTTCTGGACGATTTCCACCGCGTTGGTGCTCCACGGAGTAATCATCTCGCGGCGCGGTCCGACGAAATAGCCAGCAAGATTGTTCTCGGCCTCAGGGGTTGCTTCCCCAAAAAGCCAACAGAGTTTCTCGTTCTCTGCCCGATCGGGCGTATGGTCGCACTCTACAGCAATCACGCTCTGCGACTGGGTTCTGAAAAAGCTAATCATTTCTTTTATAAGGTTATAATAATATTTATCGTTGCGTATCAGGCGGCAGGCCTTCAAACTTGTGCAAAGATATAAATAAAATATGAAACAGCCACGAAACAAAGGATGGAAATGGCTGTCTTAAAAAACACAAGCGTCTGTTATCCCGCTGCCACCCTCGGCTTATCCACCGGCAAAACTTGTTTTGTACCGATAAAAAATGCAAAGAAGGGATAAAACTGTCCAGTCAACCGCTTGCCAGGATAAACTTCCAAGCGCAAAGAAGCAAACTCCCAAGCGCGTAGAAGCGGGCTTCCAAGCGCGTAGCAACGGCTTTCTTATAGATAAGAACTACCCACCTGTCTATCAGCCACATACATTGCCAACCAGAACATCCTTTCTTTCTCAAACCAGCCATTCCAACGCCCCCTGCCGGATGGTTGTCAACACACGCAGGCGAGCTGCGACAAAACATACGGATTTTATTTTGCAGCACCATAAAAACAGAGGCAACAAGAGAGTGATGACATTTTGCGAAACCATTCCTTTTATTTACCTTTGCAGGAAATTCATTCTCAGAAAAAAGCAAAAAGGTTATGCACATCAGACAACTACTCCTCACCGCCTTGTGTCTCCTGCTGGCCACGGTCACCTCGGCGCAAACTACGGTAGACGCGTCACGGTATCCCAAGCGCGAATTTCGCGCTGTCTGGATTCAAACTGTCAACGGCCAATTCAAAGGAATGCCGACCGAACAGATGAAACGCACGCTCGTACGTCAGCTCAACTCCCTGCAGGAAGCGGGCATCAATGCTGTCATCTTCCAGGTACGCCCCGAAGCCGATGCACTCTACGAATCGCGCTTAGAACCTTGGAGCCGGTATCTGACAGGCTCACAGGGCGTGGCACCCTCGCCCCGATGGGACCCGCTGCAATTTATGATTGACGAATGCCACCGCCGCGGCATGGAACTGCATGCCTGGGTGAATCCCTACCGCGTGAAAACGTCGCTCAAGAACCAATTGGCGCCGGGACATGTGTATAACCTGCATCCGGAATGGTTTCTGACCTATGGCAACCAGGTGTTCTTCGACCCCGGCCTGCCCCAAAGCCGACGGCACATCTGCCTGGTGGTGGCGGACATCGTGACGCGCTACGATGTAGATGGCATTCATATAGACGATTACTTCTACCCTTACCCTATCAGCGGACAGGACTTCCCTGACAACGCCTCATACGCCCGCTACGGACAGGATTTCAAGAACAAAGCCGACTGGCGACGACATAACGTGAACCTACTCATCTGCGAACTGCATTACACCATCCGCGAGGCCAAGCCTTGGGTGAAATTCGGGGTATCGCCTTTCGGTATCTACCGCAATCAGAGCAGCGACCCGCTGGGCAGCCGCACCAAGGGACTGCAGAACTACGACGACCTGTATGCCGATGTATTGCTTTGGGCACGCGAAGGATGGATTGACTACAACATCCCGCAAATCTATTGGGAGATAGGGCATCCGCGGGCCGACTACGAAACGCTGGTGAAATGGTGGGCCTTACATTCGGAGAACAGGCCTCTGTTCATCGGACAGAGCATCGACAACACCATCGCTCATGCCGACCCAAACAATCCCAACATCAACCAGCTTCCAAAGAAAATGGCTTTGCAGCGCAGCTATCAGTCCATCGGAGGTAGTTGCCAGTGGTATGCAGCCGCATTGGAAGAGAATAAAGGACGTTACCGCGACGCGCTGATTCAGGAGTATCACAAGTACCCCTCGCTTATTCCCGTATTCGATTTCATAGACGATGAAGCTCCCAAGAAAGTACGCAAGCTGAAACCCGTGTGGATGGAAGACGGATACATCCTCTGCTGGACGGAGCCGAAGTACCGCCACGAGATGCAACGGGCTGTGCGCTACGTAGTCTATCGGTTTGACGACAAGGAAGATATAAACCTGGATGATCCCAGCCACATCGTGGCCATCACTCCTATTCCTTTCTACAAGCTGCCTTACACAGACGGTACGACCAAGTACCGTTATGTGGTGACGGCACTCGACCGAATGTGGAACGAATCGAAGTCGGTGACAAAGAAAGTAAAACTGTAAACGGGTATTCATTTTGCAAGAGAAGACTAAGGATACAGAACCGCATCATTTGTACTTGAAGAGTCATCCCGATAATTTATCATTTATGCCAGAACAAGATTATATACTCATAAAGGGTGCCCGCGTCAACAACCTGAAGAATATTGATGTGAAGATACCCCGCAACAAGTTGGTGGTCATCACAGGTCTCAGCGGTTCGGGCAAATCATCGCTGGCTTTCGACACGCTTTATGCCGAAGGGCAACGACGGTACGTGGAAAGCCTCAGCAGCTATGCCCGCCAATTCCTGGGACGCATGAGCAAACCGGAGTGCGACTACATCAAGGGAATACCGCCTGCCATCGCCATTGAGCAGAAGGTAAACAGTCGCAACCCGCGCTCTACCGTAGGTACATCGACGGAGATTTATGAATACCTGCGCCTGCTATTTGCCCGCGTGGGACATACGTTCAGCCCTGTCAGCGGACGAGAGGTAAAGAAACACACGCCCGAAGACATCGTGAACTGTATGCTGGAACATCCCGACGGTACGCGCTATACCGTACTCTCTCCCATCCTCCTGCGCGAAGGTCGCACCTTGACACAGCAACTCGACATCTACCAGAAGGAAGGATTCACCCGCCTGGAAGTGAACGGCCAGATGACACGCATCGAAGAATATGTGCCCCAAGAAGGTGACACCGTATTCCTGCTCATCGACCGGGCCACAGCTTCACACGATAAAGATGCCATGAGCCGGCTGACTGATTCTGCCGAGACTGCCATGTACGAAGGCGACGGGGCATGTCTCCTGCGTTTCTACCAGGCAGACGGTAGCACCAGTCTCTATCGGTTCAGCACCAAGTTCGAAGCAGATGGAATAACCTTCGAGGAACCCACCGACCAGATGTTCTCTTTTAACTCCCCCATCGGTGCCTGCCCCGTGTGTGAAGGATTCGGTCGAGTGGTGGGCATAGACGAACATCTGGTTGTCCCCAACCGCGCATTGTCGGTCTATGACGGGGCTGTGGTGTGCTGGCGGGGCGAAAAGATGGGGCAGTGGCGTGATATGGTCATCCGCGGGGCAGAAAAAGCAGGCTTGCCTATCTTTACCCCTTACTACGAACTGACTGACGAACAACGGCGGATGCTTTGGGAGGGCACTCCTTACTTCGAAGGCATCAACGCCTTCTTCAAGATGCTGCAAGAGAACCAATACAAAATACAATACCGCGTCATGCTGGCCCGCTACCGGGGGAAGACTACCTGCCCCGCTTGCCACGGCACTCGGCTCAAACCACAGGCAAGCTATGTGCACGTGGGAGGAAGGAATATCTCGCAACTGGTGGACTTGCCCATCACGGAACTGAAAACATTCTTCGACCAACTGAAGCTGAACGAACACGATACGCAAGTAGCTACCCGCATCGTCGCTGAAATCAAAAGCCGCATCCGTTTCCTCATTGATGTAGGACTGGGGTATCTGACACTGAACCGCCTGAGCAACTCTCTGTCTGGCGGCGAAAGCCAGCGCATCAACTTAGCTACCTCACTCGGAAGCAGTCTGGTGGGAAGTTTGTACATACTGGACGAACCGAGCATCGGTCTGCACAGTCGGGATACAGACAAGCTCATCCGCGTACTGCGCCAACTCCAGGGCCTGGGCAATACAGTGGTAGTGGTGGAACATGACGAAGAAATCATCCGCGCAGCCGACTACATCATTGACATCGGTCCTAAAGCCGGACGCCTGGGAGGCGAAGTAGTGTATCAGGGAGATATGAAGGATATATTAACTGCCAACAAGGATAAGGAAGATAAACTCACCGCAACGACTCAAAGCTATACTGTACGTTACCTACAGGGCGAAGAAACCATTCCCATTCCTGCCCAACGACGCCCCTGGAACAACTATATCGAAATAAAAGGTGCCCGCGAGAACAACCTCAAAGGCGTGGACGTGCGTTTCCCTCTGAATGTAATGACTGTAGTGACAGGAGTGAGTGGCTCGGGCAAATCGACTTTGGTACGCAACATACTCTACCGTGCCCTAAAACGTGAACTGGACGAATGCAGCGAGCGGCCCGGCGAATTCATATCCATCGACGGCTCCCTGAACGACCTGCGCAACGTGGAATTCATCGACCAGAACCCCATCGGCAAGTCCTCACGCAGTAACCCTGTGACTTATCTCAAGGTGTACGATGACATCCGCAAGCTCTACGCCGACCAACCTCTCTCCAAACAAATGGGCTACACGGCAGGCACTTTCAGTTTCAACAGCGAAGGTGGAAGATGTGAGGAGTGCAAGGGCGAAGGCACTATCACCGTAGAAATGCAGTTCATGGCCGACTTAGTGTTGGAGTGTGAATCATGCCACGGCAAACGCTTCAAGCAGGATGTGTTGGAAGTGAAATTCCACGAAGCCAGCATCTATGATGTGCTGGAAATGACTGTCGACCAGGCCATCGAGTTCTTCGACCAGCACAGGCAGAAGAAGATAGCCAAAAAACTCCGCCCTCTGCAAGATGTCGGCTTGGGTTATATCAAACTGGGGCAGTCCTCGTCCACACTATCCGGAGGCGAAAATCAGCGTGTCAAGCTGGCTTACTACCTCAGCCTGGAGAAAGCAGACCCCACAATGTTCATCTTCGACGAACCTACCACGGGACTGCACTTCCATGATATTCGCAAATTGCTCGAAGCTTTCAATGCACTTATTCTGCGTGGACACAGCATTGTCATCATCGAACATAACATGGACGTTATCAAATGCGCGGACTACGTCATAGACCTTGGTCCAGAAGGAGGCGACCGTGGGGGTAACCTTGTAGTAGCCGGTACTCCCGAAGAAGTAGCGGCCTGCGCAGCCAGTTACACCGGACAATTCCTGAAAGAAAAACTGGAAACAGCAGAAACTGGATAATCTGCCTATTGTCATTATTCAGTCATACTCACTGGGATACAGGCTGTCTGCTGCACAAAGGTACTTATAAGAATACCTATAATAAACATACATATAAATTATCAACCATCAATTTACAAAGAACCATGAGAAAATATCTTACTCTCGGCTTGGCCACACTGCTCGGCCTTGCGGCAAACGCACAGACGTTTACCGAATGGCAAGACCCGCAGGTCAATGCCATCAATCGTGCTCCAATGCACACAGATTACTTTGCCTACGAGTCGTCTGATGCGGCCCAGCAAGGCGAACGTACCCAATCAGCCTATTACATGTCGCTCAACGGCATGTGGAAATTCAACTGGGTGAAAGATGCCGACGCGCGCCCCACCGGATTCTGGCGTGCTGACTACAATGACAAGGCATGGGCGGAAATGCCCGTACCCGGCGTATGGGAGCTGAACGGATATGGCGACCCCATTTACGTGAACGTGGGTTACCCCTGGCGTGAACAATACAAGAACAACCCGCCGCAAGTACCCGTTGAAAACAATCACGTAGGAACCTACCGCCGCACCATCACCGTACCGGCTTCGTGGAAAGGCAAAGACATCATCGCACACTTCTGCTCTGTTACCTCCAACATCTACCTGTGGGTCAACGGACGTTTCGTAGGTTATAGCGAAGACAGCAAACTGGAGGCCGAATTCGACCTGACGCGCTACCTCCGTCCCGGTCAGGAGAACCTTATCGCCTTCCAGGTATTCCGCTGGTGCGATGGTACCTATCTGGAAGACCAGGACTTCTTCCGCTACTCCGGCGTAGGCCGCGACTGCTACCTCTACGCCCGCGATAAACGACGCATTGAAGACATACGAGTGACACCCGACCTTGATGCTGACTATAAAGATGCCACACTCACCGTAGACGTGCAACTGAAAGGAAAAGCCCGGGCATCTCTGATACTGAAAGACGAAGAGGGAAAAGAAGTGGCACATGCCACCACACAAGGCGAAACCGTAACCATGAACATCGAAGCTCCCCACAAATGGACAGCCGAGACGCCTTACCTCTATACCTTATACGCACAAATTGGCGAACTGGCACCGACCGAAATCATCCCTGTCAAAGTAGGATTCCGCAAAATAGAACTGAAAGGCTCGCAGATACTCGTTAATGGCCAGCCCGTTCTCTTCAAAGGAGCCGACCGCCACGAAATGGACCCCGACGGAGGCTACGTGGTGTCGCGCGAACGGATGCTACAAGACGTACTGGTAATGAAGCAACTCAACATCAATGCCGTACGTACCTGCCATTATCCCGACGACTCTTACTGGTATGACCTATGCGACCGGTACGGCCTTTACATGGTAGCCGAAGCGAATGTCGAATCGCATGGAATGGGCTACGGCGATGAGACACTGGCCAAACGCGAAGACTATCTCCAAGCGCATCTGGAACGTAACCAACGCAATGTACAACGAAACTTCAACCACCCCGCCATCATTTTCTGGTCATTGGGCAACGAAGCAGGTTACGGTCCCAACTTTGAGCAGGCTTACGACTGGATTAAGGCCGAAGACCCCAGCCGTGCCGTACAGTTCGAGCAGGCAGGATACAGCGGCAAGACAGACATCTACTGCCCCATGTACCTCGACTACAAAGACTGTGCCGCCTATTGTGAAGACGACTCGAAAACCAAGCCCCTCATCCAATGTGAATACGCTCACGCTATGGGCAATTCGATGGGAGGATTCAAACAGTATTGGGACCTTGTACGCAAATATCCCAAATACCAGGGAGGATTTATCTGGGACTTCGTCGACCAAGGTATCCACAAGATAGGTTCTAACGGAAAGCTCATTTACGCTTACGGAGGCGACTTCAACCGTTTCGATGCCAGCGACATCAACTTCTGCAACAACGGCCTTGTCAGCCCCGACCGCGTGCCTAATCCACACGCTTATGAGGTACGTTATTTCTACCAAAACATCTGGACCACACCCGCCGACCTGAAGCAAGGCAAGATAAATATCTACAACGAAAACTTCTTCCGCGACCTCTCTGCCTATTACTTGGAATGGCAAGTACTGAAGAATGGAAAAGTTATGCGTAGCGGACGCATAGACGACCTCCAAGTGGCTCCCCACCAGACTGCTACCATGCAGCTTCCAATCGGTCCTACATGCCAGTGCGCCGAATGGCTGCTCAACGTGTCCTACAAGCTCAAATCCGACGATGGCATCCTGCCGGCCGGTTTTGCCGTGGCACGCGACCAGCTGGTGCTGAACCCCTACAAGCAGCCTTCTCTGGATTTCGCCAACCAAGCCGGAAGCAATGAAGAGACGGTACCGCCTACAGTGCGCGACAACGACTCGCATTATCTCATCATCACGGGTGAAGATTTCCGCATCGAATTCAACAAGTACAACGGCTTCCTGTCTCTCTACGAAGCAAAAGGACTATCCTACCTGAAAGAAGGCAGCGTGCTGAAACCCAACTTCTGGCGTGCCCCCACAGACAATGATTTTGGAGCCGGCCTCCAAAACCGCTTCCGCGTATGGCTCAATCCCGAACTGAAGCTGACCGGTCTGAAGCAACACTCAGAAAACGGACAGGCCATTGTAGAAGCTACTTATGACATACCTGCCGTATCGGGTAAACTGTCGCTGACCTATGTCATCAACAACCAGGGAGCCATCAAAGTTACCCAGCAATTGAAAGCCGACAAAAACGCCAAAGTTTCCGATATGTTCCGCTTCGGCATGCAGCTTCAGATGCCGCGCTCGTTCGAAACCATCGAATACTATGGCCGTGGTCCGGTAGAAAACTACGCCGACCGCAACCATAACACGTTCTTGGGAGTCTACCGGCAAAGCGTAGAAAGTCAATTCTACCCCTACGTACGTCCTCAGGAAACCGGCAATAAGACAGACCTGCGCTGGTGGCGGGTGCTCAATATTGGAGGCAACGGGCTGGAAATCGTTTCCGAAGCTCCCTTCTCGGCATCGGCCCTGCACTATACCATCGAATCGCTGGACGAAGGTCCCCGCAAGATTCAACGCCATTCCAACGAAATAGAACAGGCCGACCTGACCAACGTGTGCATCGACAAAGCACAGATGGGACTGGGATGTGTCAACAGCTGGGGAGCCTGGCCGCTGCCCGAATATCGTCTGCCTTACCAGGATTATTCATTCACATTCATACTCACGCCGGTGCAACACCAACTGGGATTGAATGCAAAGTCCTGCGAGTAAGCAAGAAATGGAAGCTTGTTAAGCGCCACATTAGTACACCGTATATAGAAGGGCTTCGTTGATAAGCCCTTCACAAAAAATTACTAAGCGATAGGCAGCCAACTTCCAAGCGATAAGCAGCAAGCTCGTTACATATATAAAATACAATACTGATTATCAAAAAGATACCAACCAAAGTATTTGTCAGGCAAAAAGTTCTAATCACTTCTTTGCCTGTCCTATAAGACCAATATGATATGGATGAAATCATAATCAGGCAAGAAAAGGAAAAGGATTTTAACCAGATACAAGAGGTAGTGAGACTCGCGTTTTTGCAAATGGAGGAAAGCGACCATACCGAACACAAGCTGGTGGAGCGGCTACATCAGTCGGATGCGTTCATACCGGAGTTGTCTCTGGTAGCAGAAACCGCCGACAAGAAGATAGCGGGATATATTCTGCTGTCCGAAGCAAAAGTCGTCTCAGGAAGCCTCAGCCACACGGTGTTGGCAGTCGCCCCTTTGGCCGTATTACCCGCATTCCAGGGCAAGGGCACAGGCGGAATGCTTATCCGTGCAGCACATAGCAAAGCTTCGGAATTGGGTTATGGAGCAGCAGTGCTTCTTGGCCACCCAGATTACTATCCGAAGTTTGGCTATCAGAAAGCTTCATCGTTCGGGATTCAATTTCCGTTTGATGCTCCCGACCCGTGTTGCATGGCCATAGCACTGAAAGAACACGGGCTGGACAACGTGCAGGGAATGGTAAGCTATCCTGATGCATTCTATCAGTAACAGAGAAATATATATAACGAGAAAAAGTTGAGCCAATGGCAGTCTGACGACAACACTTCGTCTTTCTGCCATTGGCTCAACTTTTTCTTAACGACTATACCTTAGATTTATTCAGGCAATGTAAAAGCGTAGACATTTCCGGAATAGTCAGCAGCAAACAAGCGATTTCCAACATTGGTAAGGCTGGAGAATACAGGAGCTCCCGTCCGGTGCTTCCAGACAACCTGCCCGTCTTGCCAGTTTACTCCATACAAGATACCGTCCGAAGCACCGAAGTAAACGATGTCTCCCACCAGGATGGGTGATGAATCGACAGTAGCTACCGGATGACGCGAATAGGGCGAGGTATAAATCAATGACGGACGTGTCTGCACGCGCCAGACTTCTTCCCAAGTCTCACGGTCGAGAGCAACCAGTCCGCAGCCTTGCGTCCCGAAAATCACCAGGCGGTCGGTTAACAGCGGAGTAGAATTCGTATTGGCACTGAAAGGCAGCGGCTTTCGCAGGATGATATGCCCTGTAGACGGTTCTATTACAAAGAAGGCATTACCGGATGCCATGTAAAGCAGCCCGTCGACATAAGCCGGTGTAGCTCCTCTTTCCCGAATATCAGGTTCTTCCAGTTTCCATCGCAAGTCACCCGTTTCCAGATCATTCCCATAGAGTCCGCTCCATTGAGTACCCATGACCAATACATCTTCAGTCACCAGAGGATGGCAAGTAGCGGCCTGATTCCGTTGCCAACCTACATTTCTCCAGATTTGTTCTCCGGAGGCTATATCATAAACAGCCAATCCGTGTCCGGTACCGGCATAGACCTTCCCGCGGTCGACAGTCAGTCCTTCCAGCACGAGTGGCAATCCGTCAAGGGCCAGTTTCTTTTCCCACTTCACCGCACCCGTACCGGCATCCAGAGCGTAAAAGTAACCTTCCGCATCTTGTGCAAGCACCGTACCTTCGGCATAGGCTATGTTGTTTTTGATGGAATTACGTACCTCATGACGCCACAACTGTTTGCCGGTTTCTGCATCGAGAGCAAATACAGCCGCTTCCCCTCTCAACTCTTCATCCAGTGAAGCAATAAAGACTTTTCCTTCTGCCACCACCGGTTGCGTATAAAGAAGATTGGCTTTCAGGTTGGTTACCCAATCGGCATGCAAGACGTTATGAGGCGAATCGTACACAAATGAAGTCCGCTCCTTAGCAATACTTCCGTCTGAGAAACGGACGGTGGCAGTTACAAAGATGCGTCTGCCCCGGCAGGTTTCGGGAAGCCTGAAATGAGCCCGCCAGTTCCAATCGCTTTGCGGAGCCAGAGATTTGACAGGAGCCAAGGAAGCACCGTTATTGTCAGTAAATGAACAAGTAACACTCTTGGCAGGGGCTGCAGTGTGGTATGTATTGATGGAAAGCAGGAAATCGCCTGTTCCGTCTTGCACGCACACATCGTTAGCTATGGAGGCGAAAGCAACGGATTGATGAATGTAGGTGTATCGCAAGCGACTTTCGATATTGCCCTGACGGTCAATGTCTACGACCCGGAAGGCAGAAGTAGCATGGTCTATTCCACCCTTGTCGGGAGTAGAAGTCGATACGGTGCGTATGCGCCCCTGCTGCCGTACAAAGTGACTGTGCCAATGTCCATAAAACCATCCTTTCACATTGTAAGCACTTAAATCGAGTGTTTCTCCGTCACCCAAATCAAATACAAATTGGTCGGTGTAGCTTATCAGGTCGTGATTGAAGAAAATCACCGGCTTGCCTTCCGGCTGTTGCTCCAGGTCGTTTTTTACCCAGCGGAATACATCGCGTGCCTTATAACTGGGCTGATAGTCGCCGCCCAGCATCGGGGTCATGATGTAGTGGGTGGAACCGACATCAAACGAGTAACATACCGGACCGTAAATGCTTTCGAACAATTCTTCTCCATATTTCCCTTTTACCAAATCATGGTTCCCTATGCCATAGAAAACCGGACAGCCCATGTTGGAAGTATTCATCAGCCGGATGTGGTTAATCAGCCCGTTCTCGTAGCAAATATCGCCGGTATGCACCATGAATGCCACTTTCTCATTAGCAGCATAGTCACGCAGTTCGTTCGCCCAGTCTTCCTGATTGACCGTGTTGAAAATCTCCGTATCGGCCACGTGAACAAAACGGTGGCTTCCATCTTTTCCGATGCACCTGTTCCATTCCTGCAAGCCGAAGTCGTATGTCTGTCCTTCTTGATTCCCTTCGGTCCGCAGATAATATTTTCCTTCCGCACTGTAACCGGAAGGGGTGGTAATGAACACAAAGCGCTGGCACTCGTGTCCGGGCAATGAATAGGTGCCGTCTGCTCCAGTTTTAACCACATGAAGCCCGTCTGATACACATACGTTGCGAAGAGTTTTCTCTCCTTTGTCATACACTCCGTTCCGGTTGGAGTCTACATAGACCCTCCCTCGGTAAGTTGCGTGCCCGGCCAGCGTACAGCCGAGCATCAGTAGCAATAGATAAGTTTTTCTCATAATATTTTATGTCTGTTAAGTTGGTCATTCATCGCTGTTGAACGGACGACAAATTTAGATATAATATTCAGTATGCACAAGCATGACCTACGGAATGTTACGCATAACACAGACTTTGTGGCACAACAGATAAGCCGACTTCCAGGATGAACTGCATATATTCACATTTTTGTCGTATCTTTGTGCCTTGTAAATAGAAGTGATTTAAACTTTTTATGCGAAACACGGGTGCACCGTACACCAAGCAGCTTCTCTGATAACCCCTTCAGAGCAGGTTGCCAAGCGATAAGCAGCCAACTTCCAAGCGATAAGCAGCGAGCTCGTTATATATACGAATCAGAAAACTGATTATCAGCATATTAAGAATCAAACCATTGGACAGAAAGTTTAAGTCCCTTCATAGAAACATTGAAAATGAACGAACAATATCCATCGGTATTATTGGAGAAGGCCGTAAGTGAGTTTGCCAAATTGCCCGGCATAGGACGCAAGACAGCCATGCGCCTGGTGCTTCATCTGCTCCGCCAAGAGCGGGAAGCAGTAGAGGCTTTTGCCGGTGCCGTGGTTACGCTGAAACACGAAGCCAAGTTTTGCAAAGTATGCCACAACATTTCTGATACGGAAACGTGCCGCATCTGTTCCAATCCCCAGCGGGATGCTTCTACCGTCTGCGTAGTAGAAAATATCCGCGACGTGATGGCCGTGGAGGCTACCCAGCAGTATCGCGGACTTTATCACGTGCTGGGTGGAGTGATTTCGCCTATCGACGGCATAGGTCCGGGCGATTTGCAGATTGAAAGTCTGGTAGAACGTGTCAAGGCGGGGGGAATAAACGAAGTCATCTTGGCACTGAGTACTACGATGGAAGGCGATACCACAAACTTCTACATCTATCGCAAGCTGGAGCCGCTGGGTGTAAAACTATCTGTCATTGCAAGGGGCATTGCCGTGGGCGATGAACTGGAGTATGCCGATGAGGTAACTTTAGGACGCAGCATCGTGAACCGTACCCCCTTTACTGGAAGTCTGTAGAAATTGTTTCATTATTTTATATCTATATTCTATCATGGAAGAACAAATCAAACGTGCGGTCCGTATCCTGAAAGCATGTTATGCCATCTTCTGGGCAGCTCCTGTAGCAGTCGTAATATGGGGAGAAGCCGGAGCTTCGTGGACGGGGCTTCTGGCTGGCAATGTACGGATGACGTATGGAGCAGAAACCATAGTGATACTTCTCACTGTGCTCAACGTGCCCGTGTCTCTCAAGCTCTTTGCCCGCATTTTGTCAAGACAAATTGCTCAGACTGGCATCGGACAGGCAATAAGCCTTTATGTACGGTGGAGTGTGTGGCGACTGGCGATGCTTTTCTTGCCGATTGCCTGCGGCATGGCCGGATATTACCTGCTGATGAGCAACAACTGCCTGCTGTGTGCCCTGATAGGCTTGGTGGCTTCGCTGTTTTGCGTTCCGGGCGAACAACGTCTGCGCAGAGAGTTGAACATTGACAAAGAAGAGGAATAAGGAATGAAGGAACATCTATTTCTGCAAGGCCGGCATCTCGACTTGCGTGCGGTGGAACCGGAGGATCTGGACTTCATGTATGATGTCGAAAATGACCCGGACTGCTGGAACGTGTCCGACCTCACGGCCCCTTATTCGCGCTTCGCCCTCCGCCAATATATCGAAAGTACGCAGTGCGATGTCTATGCCGACCGTCAGCTCCGGCTGATGGCCGTAGAACGGGCAACGGGCCTTGTAGTGGGTACGGTAGACATCTCCGACTTCTCGCCCCGTCATGCCCGCGGCGAAGTGGGTATCCTGATTCACCACGGGCATCGCCGCCAAGGATATGCCCGCGAAGCATTGGAGTTGCTCTGCGATTATGCTTTCCGTTTCCTGTCTTTCCACCAGTTGGTAGCCCGCATTCCTTCAGACCACGAAGCCAGCCTGCACCTGTTTCGCTCATGTGGTTTCGTGGAATGCGGCCTGCTGAAGGAATGGTGGCACGTGGGCAACACGTTTAAGGACGTGGTGCTGATGCAGCGACTGGCACATCAGAAATAAAAGAGAGAAAGCGCCGGTCTCAACGACTGAGACCGGCGCTCAAAACACACAATAAGCTGAGTGATATAGAATCTGCGTGGAGCCGTGCTGTCTCAGCGCGGCATTTCGTTGTTGTCTTCTGCTTGGAATTTGCGACTTACCTTCAGCAAATTAGTGGTATAGGTTACTACGTTCTGTGCCTCCTGAATCATGGTCAGATATACCATGCTTACCTTGATACTGCCGCTTTGTCCCTGTATACGTTGCAGTTCTTCGCGCTTCAGGTGTGACAGCTGTCCGTTCAGGTCGTTTGCCTTACGTACAATGTCACCCAGATGTTCGTAGTTGTTGTCTTCTACTGTCTGACGACTTGTCTGGAGCAGACTCGTGATGTCTTCGCTCACATCGCCAAACTCACCTTTCTGAATAGCATCCAGAGGCTTGAAGTTGTTGTCGATATGCTCCAGGCAGGGTTCACACAAGCGACCGATACTGTACACCAGTTCGCTGGCGAAGTCATTGCCCTGGAAGTAATACAGCCCCTTATCCAGCACAGTCTTGTTATCCAGACGTGACATGGCCAAGGTTCCCGTACGCTTCATCTGCTTGATAAGCTGCTTTTCAAACTTCACCGAACCCATAGAGCGGCGCAGACCGCGCAGGTTTTCGTGCAAGAAAGAAGTAACAGTACGTTCGTAATTCTCTTGCGTAAAGCTCAGCACCTTGGTCAGCTCTTCGCGAGTGTGCTGGCGCAGCAGAGTCAGTACTTCTTCGTTGTCTTCGCTCTGCATAATCTGCTTCACAGTATCCAGTATCTTTTCCTTCTGTTTGCGCTTCTTGAACATCATCTGGCTATGGATAAGCGAGTAAACAGCCACGGCAATGAGAGCCACAATGGCAATGCTGCCGCCATAGTGTATAATCAACGTAACGAAGAAACAGATGGTGAATGCCGCACCTGCCGTGATAAACCAGCCACCGATAACACTAAGCACACCCGTGATGCGGAACACTGCAGAGTCACGTCCCCAGGCTCGGTCGGTAAGCGAAGTACCCATAGATACCATGAACGTAACGTAGGTGGTGGAAAGAGGCAGCTTGAGCGAAGTGCCCAGCGCGATAAGCAGACCGGAAAGCACGAGGTTGACCGAAGCGCGCACAAGGTCGAATGCGGCCCCCTCTTCCAGCGTCAACTCTTCTTTACGGAAGCGAGTGGAAATCCAAGCCTTGGTACGTTCGGGAGTAATGCGGTTGAGTGTATTGGCCAAGTTAAGGCTGAAACGCACGATACGGCGAGCAATAGGAGTAGAACCGAAACCCTCTTCGCCCTCGTCTTGACGGGCCAACGACACCTCGGTTTTAATAACATTGTGTGCCTTCTTTGAGGTGCACAGGGCATAGACCATCACTGCACCTGCCAGAATAAGGAAGTACCACGGCGTCTTGGCCGAGCCCAGCAGCGAAGTCATCAGCCAGCCGTCGGGACCTGCCGCCTGTCCGTTGGCCATATAGTCCAGGTAGGCGTCATAACCAGCCAAGGGCACACCAATGAAGTTTACAAGGTCATTACCAGCAAAGGCCAGGGCCAGAGCGAAAGTACCCATCATTACTACAATCTTGAACACGTTTATCTTGCACCAATGCAACACCTGCATCAGGATGGTGAAGAACACGAAACAGCCCAGCACAATGTAGCCCGTGTGAGCGTGAATCCAGTTATTCACATCGGCGGTCATAAACGAACTATCCTTCAAGCCTTTGATGAGCATGAAGTAGATAATACTTGTAGCAGCGACACCTCCAAAAAGGGCTATGCTGTACTTCAGGTGCTTCTTGTAATTGAAGGTGAAGATGATACGGGCCAACCACTGCACCACCATACCGAAGAAGAAGGCAATAGCCACACTCACGAAGATGGCCATGATAACCGTCAGTGCCTTATCCGTATTGATAAGCTGACCCATCGTGTAGTCGTCAGAACCCAACGTCTTGACCATAGCCAGGGCGAAGGTACCTCCCAGCAACTCAAACACCATCGACACGGTGGTACTCGTAGGCAGACCCATGGTGTTGAACACATCGAGCAGCACTACGTCCGTCAGCATCACAGCCAGAAGGATGCACATCAGTTCATCGAAGAAGAAGTACTGCGGCTGGTAAATGCCGTGGCGTGCAATGTCCATCATACCGTTACTCAGCGAGGCGCCCACAAATACACCGATACTGGCAATGATGAGCATGGTTCGAAACGAAGCCGCCTTGGAGCCGACGGACGAATTGAGAAAGTTCACTGCATCGTTGCTAACACCTACCATGAGGTCGAAAACGGCCAGAATGCCGAGGAAAATGACGATGCACAAGTAAATTGTTTCCATAAAATGTATTATAAAATAATGTGTGATTCTACTCACTTCAGCTTTCGGGTGCAAAGGACGGCATTCCGTGTTACATACGCTTGTCATACGTATTACAAACATGTTACAGAAGAAAGGGAAGCGAAGAAAGAACGGGGATGTACTCCCCTCTGCTCCGACTTGAATGCTGAAATAATTTAGACTCTCCGACCAGCGCACAGCCGATTCGTTATTACATTGATAATCAACACCATGCACCTTATATATAAGAAGTATACTGCTTAGCGCCTGGAAGCTGGCTGCTTAGCGCTTGGCCGTTTTCTACGAAGCGCTTACCAGAATAGGAATGTCCCTTTTACTCAAGACATCCGTGTTACGAAAAAAGTTTCAATCACTTCTCTTCATTCCCGATATAAACCTTATCTTTGTCTCAGGTTAGGAAGCGCCGCCAAACCGGGCTCCCTTTAATTATGGATGCTAAACTCTTAATGCTCAATTTATGAAGAAGATAGGACTTCTCTCCGACACGCATGGCTACTGGGACGACCGCTACCTGAAGCATTTCGAGCCTTGCGACGAAATCTGGCACGCAGGCGACATCGGCTCTGCCGAACTGGCCCTCCGCCTGGCAGCCTTCCGCCCCCTTCGTGCCGTCTACGGTAACATCGACGGGGCCGAACTGCGACGCCTCTACCCCCAGACACTACGCTTCACCATAGAGGGTGCCGAAGTAGTGATGAAACACATTGGCGGATACCCCGGACACTATGACCCCTCCATACGCGGCTCTCTCCTGACCCGCCCACCCCGCCTATTTGTCAGCGGACACTCGCACATCCTCAAAGTGCAATACGACCGCACGCTCCAAATGCTCCACATCAATCCCGGTGCGGCAGGCGTGCAGGGATGGCACACCAAGCGTACCCTCGTGCGCTTCGTAGTGGACAACGGCCAATTCGGCGACCTTGAAGTCATTGAACTGGCAGAGCAATGAAACGCACGGCACGCATCGCCCGAACACAAAGGCCAGTAGCACAGCGCAAATATCTTTTCCCCGATAGCTTCCCCCTCAGGGAGCAGGACGAGTGAAGGTTTCGGGCTGAAAGTTTGGACATGTCCCGATTTTTCCGCATCTTTGCACCCGTGAATAATCGCGAGAGCCGTGGGGCATCGTCCTCCTTCTTATTTTATTCTAATTTGAACAAGAGTAACTCATTACCCTATTAAAAAAGAATGAAGATATGAAAGGAATTATTCTGGCAGGCGGAAGCGCCACCCGCCTCTACCCTCTGAGCAAGGCTATCTCCAAACAGATAATGCCTGTCTACGACAAGCCCATGATTTATTATCCCCTTTCCACACTCATGCTGGCCGGTATCCGCGAAGTGCTCATCATCTCCACCCCGCGCGATCTGCCCATGTTCCGCGAACTGTTGGGCACAGGCGAAGAACTGGGCATGAAGTTCCAATACAAGGTGCAAGAACATCCCAACGGTCTGGCACAGGCTTTTGTGCTGGGTGCCGACTTCCTCGACGGAGGCCCTGGCTGCCTCATCTTGGGCGATAACCTCTTCTACGGGCAGGGATTCTCTTCCATGCTGCGCCGCGCCTCTTCCGTAAAGCAAGGAGCCTGCATCTTCGGCTACTACGTCAAAGACCCCCGCGCTTACGGCGTGGTAGAATTCGACCATACGGGACGCGTCATCTCCATCGAAGAGAAGCCCCAACACCCCAAGAGCAATTATGCCGTGCCCGGACTCTACTTCTATGACCATACCGTCACTGAAAAGGCGCTGGCATTGAAACCTTCGGCCCGGGGCGAATACGAGATAACCGACCTCAACCGCCTTTACCTTAATGAAGGAACTCTCAAAGTAGAACTCTTCGGCCGAGGCTTTGCCTGGCTTGACACGGGCAATTGCGACAGCCTGCTCGAGGCTTCCAACTTCGTGGCTACCATACAGAACCGTCAGGGCTTCCGCGTATCGTGTATTGAAGAGATTGCCTGGCGCAAAGGTTGGATAGACTCTCCACAACTGCACCGCTTGGGCGAACAGCTCGGCAAGACAGAGTATGGACACTACCTCATGGAATTGGCAGATACACGAAAGTAATACTCCATAAATCATTGCCCCATTAACCATTAACCATTGATCATTATGAAGACCTATCTCGTAACGGGTGCCGCAGGATTCATCGGCGCCAACTTCATCAAATATCTCCTGAAGAGATACGACAACATCCGTATTGTAGTGCTCGATGCACTGACTTATGCAGGCAACCTGGGTACCATAGCCGATGACATTGACAACGACCGTTGCATCTTCGTGCGAGGTGACATCGGCGATCGTTCCCTTGCCGATGACCTCTTCGCCCGCTATAAATTTGACTATGTGGTGAACTTCGCCGCCGAAAGCCATGTGGACCGCAGCATTGAAAACCCGCAGCTCTTCCTGCAAACCAACATCCTCGGCACGCAAAACTTGCTCGATGCCGCCCGACGCAGCTGGGTAACGGGTCATGACGAAACGGGCTATCCGCTTTGGCGTAACGGTGTACGCTTTCACCAGGTCAGCACCGATGAGGTATACGGCTCACTTGGAGCCGAAGGATACTTCACCGAGCATACTCCCCTCTGCCCTCACAGCCCGTACAGCGCTTCAAAGACCAGCGCCGACCTCTTCGTTATGGCTTACCGGGACACCTACCACATGCCTGTCAGCATCACCCGCTGCTCGAACAACTACGGGCCCTATCACTTCCCCGAAAAACTCATACCGCTTATCATCAAGAACATTCTCGAAGGGAAGTCACTGCCTGTATACGGTGATGGCAGTAACGTGCGCGACTGGCTCTATGTCGAAGACCATTGCAAAGCTATCGACCTTGTTATTTCACAAGGACGCGCCGGCGAAGTCTACAACGTGGGTGGCCATAACGAAAAGACCAACCTGGAAATTGTACGCCTCACCATCGCCACCATCCACCGGCTCATGGAGTCGCATCCTGAATATCGCAAGGTACTGAAGAAACAAGTAATTACTCCTGACGGAGACATTGACATCTCGTGGATAAACGACAGCCTAATCACCTTTGTAAAGGACCGTCTGGGACACGACCAGCGCTATGCCATCGATCCTACCAAGATTCACAACGAACTGGGCTGGGTGCCTGAAACGACCTTCGAAGTAGGTATTGTCAAGACCATTGAGTGGTATCTCAACCACCAGGATTGGGTGGAAGAGGTGACCAGCGGCGAGTATCAGAAGTACTATGACCGCATGTACGGCAACCGATAAAGGGGAGTGTATAAAAACCAAAGGGAGGGACGAATATTCGCCTCTCCCTTTGGTTTTTATCTGGTTCCAGTCTCTATTTTTTCGTCATAATATCCAACACGACCCTATCGGTCTCATTCATGCCACGAGTACCTATTTGAGTGAGGTTTCGGATGCTCCGGTCCACGTCCTCATCAATAATCCCCTCCACGGAAGTAACAGTTCGGTTCTCCATAGCCATGATAGCAGAAAGCACGGCAGTAGATACGCCAGTGGTGACTTTCAGCGCGCAACTGGGTTTGGCACCGTCACATATCATGCCGGTCAGGTTGGCTATCATATTTTGTACTGCATACGTTATCTGCCGGTAATCCCCGCCCATTAGCCAGGTAATGCCACAGCTGGAACCGGTTGCTGCTACTACACAGCCGCATAGGGCAGAGAGTCTGCCTAAACTTTGTTTAATATAGATGACTGTCAAGTGGCTTAACATGAGCGCACGGATAAGCTCTTCCTCCGTTTTACCGTTTTCTTCGGCAAACACAACGACAGGAATAGTAGCCGAAATCCCTTGATTACCACTGCCCGAATTGCTCATTACCGGTATCATGGCACCAGCCATACGGGCATCGCAAGCACCGGAAGTATAAGAAAGAATATGTGAGAAGACACTGTCGCCCATGATACGATGTTCGTAGTTGCCACGCAGCATCTTACCCAGCCCATGTCCGTAGTCGCCCTGAAAAGATTGTTCGGCAGCAGCCTTGTTGATGCGGGCCGTTTCAAGTATGAAGCGTATTTCGTCCAAAGGAGCCGTGGTGGCAAACTCATAGACCTTATGCAGGTTCAACTCTGGAGCGGTTTCTTCTTCCTCGGCCGCAGAAACAGACTGTTTGTCCAATAAGACTTCACCGTTTCTCGCCAGATAACGGAAGTCGGTGTGTCCGCCTGCAATGACCGCAGTAGCCTGCTCTGTACCTGTCTGACAAATAACTTCGATGTAAAGTTTTTCTTCAATGCCATCTTTCAACGCAATATGGATACGCTTCTCATCAATAAACTGTTTGCCCTCGTTTACTGCCTGTGGTGTACAGTCTTTTAATACTTCAAGCTGATATTCCGACCGTCCGATGAGAGCCCCCAGCGCAATAGCAATAGGGAGTCCTATCATGCCTGTTCCGGGTATGCCCACCCCCATGGCATTCTTCAGAATATTGGCACTGAGCAGGGCAGTCACCTTTTCGGGGCGATGCCCTAATATTTCAGTGGCACGAGCCACACAGAGAGCTACGGCCATGGGTTCGGTACAGCCGATAGCAGGCACTACTTCGCGCTTCACAAGCGCTATGATTTGTTGTCTTTCGAGTTGTTCCATCTCTTTTTTTTAGATTGACATGTGGGTATTTCATGAATATGAATGCAAAGCTAACAAAAATAAGTTAAAGCCGGTATGGTAAGCAGAAGAAAAATGAAGAAGAAGTGGTCTAAACTATTTACGCACAAAACTGATGCACTGCACATAGAGCAGCTTCTCTGACAAGCTCTTCACAAAGAACTTCCAAGCAATAAGCAGTCTACTTCCAGGCAATAAGCAGCAAGCTTGTTATATATTAGAAACAAAATACTGATTACCAACAAAATGCGATTACTCACATCACAAAGGAAAAAGGTCTAAATCACTTCAAAATCTTTTGCCTATAGCGATATGCCGGCAACATACTTCATGACAACATTATTCGTGGTGATAAGGACTACCGGCCAAAATGCTCATGGCGCGATAAAGCTGTTCGACAAAGATGAGGCGCACCATCTGATGAGAGAAAGTCATACGCGATAGAGAAAGTTTTTCGCGGGCTGCTTCATAGATACGCGGGGCAAACCCGTAAGGTCCCCCGATTACGAACACGAGGCGCCGGGGTACCGTATTCATTTTATGACGCATCCATTCGGCAAATTCCAATGAGCGCATTTCTCGCCCGCCTTCATCGAGCAACACCACAAAGTCACCCGGCTGCAAGGCGCGTAAGATGAGGTCGGCTTCACGTTCTTTCTGCAAGTCAGTGGAGAGATTACGCGTATTTTTCAACTCAGGAATGACTTCAAGGTCAAAAGTAAGATAACGTTGCGTACGTTGCATATAGTCATTGATGAGTATCGTGAAATGAGGGTCCGTTGTACGACCCACTACAAGCAGGAGGGTTTTCATTCGTTTTCTTTTTTCTTGTATATCAAATATCGATGGCAAAGGTAGTGAATATTTTTTCTGTACAGCCTTTTCGCCGACTCTGTTTTACAAGCGGACATCAGTTTGAACTAGCTAAAAAAAGCTCCCACCCTTCAAAGAAGGGAAGGAGCTTTTCAAACTTATGCTAATAGGAAGTTTACTTCTTCAGCATTGTATCCGGCGGACATACGCCCCAGCTTTCAGCGGCCATGCGCTTGTAGCTGGCGTAACGCCACTTAGCGTTGTCTTCGGCAGCCTGGAAGAGTTCTTCGGCTTCCTGCGGATATTGCTTCATCACAGAAGCATAGCGCACTTCACCTTTCAGGAAGTCCTTGAAGCCTTCCCATTCCGGTTCCTTGCTATCCAATGTGAACGGGTTCTTGCCTTCAGCTTCCAGAGCGGGGTTGTAGCGCCACAAATGCCAATAGCCACACTTCACAGCCTTTTCTTCCTCAGCCTGGCTCTTACCCATACCAGCCTTCAGACCGTGGTTGATACACGGAGCATAGGCGATGATGAGCGACGGACCGGGATAAGCCTCGGCTTCGCGCAGAGCTTTCAGGGTCTGTGCCTGGTCGGCCCCCATAGCAATCTGTGCTACATAAACATAACCATAAGTCGTAGCCATCAGACCCAGGTCTTTCTTGCGTACACGCTTGCCACTGGCAGCAAACTTGGCAATGGCTCCCAGCGGAGTAGCTTTGGAAGACTGACCGCCGGTGTTGGAGTAAACCTCTGTATCGAGCACGAGGATGTTGACATCCTTGCCGCTGGCGATAACATGGTCCAAACCACCGTAACCAATATCGTAAGAAGCACCGTCGCCACCGATAATCCACTGGCTGCGTTTTACAATGTACTGCTTCAAATCGTAGATGCCTGCGCAAATAGGACACTTATCCTTGGCAGCTTCCAGCATGGGCACGATGCGCTCGTAGATGTCTTTCGTCTTATCGGCATCCAGTGCGTTGTCCAGCCATTCCTGGAAGATGGCTTTGTATTCGGCAGGAGTAGCTTCGCTTGCGATGCCTTCTTGCATCAGCTTGGCAATACGCTCACGCAGCTTCTCGTTGGCCAGTTCCATACCCAGACCGAACTCGCAGAAGTCCTCGAACAAGGAATTTGCCCAAGCGGGACCATGCCCCTTCTCGTTCTTTGTATAAGGTGTGGAAGGCACAGAGCCGGAATAGATAGACGAGCAGCCCGTAGCGTTAGCCACCATTTCACGGTCGCCGAACAGCTGGCTGATGAGCTTCACATACGGAGTTTCGCCGCAACCGGAGCATGCGCCGGAGAACTCGAACAACGGAGTAGCGAACTGGCTGTTCTTCACGTTGGCCTTGATATCTACCAGGTGTTGTTTGCTCTTCACTTGTTCCGTGCAGTATGTCCAATTGTCAGCCTCTGCCATCTGGCTTTCGAGGTGAACCATTGAGAGAGCCTTGCCGCCCTTCTTCGGGTTACCCGGACATACATCCACGCAGTTTCCGCAACCCAGGCAGTCCAATACGTCTACCTGCATACGGAAGGTCATACCATCGAATGCCTTTCCTACAGCCTTCAGCATCGGGAAGTTAGCACCCTTTTGCTCTTCAGCATCGAGAACGAACGGACGGATGGCAGCGTGCGGGCAGACATAAGCACACTTATTACACTGGATACAGTTTTCAGGATTCCATACGGGGACGAAAGCAGCCACACCACGTTTTTCGTACTTGGCAGTACCCTGATGCCACGTACCATCTTCGATGCCTTTGAAAGCCGATACCGGCAGCAAGTCGCCGTCCTGTGCATTGATAGGACGAACTACTTCGTTGATGAAAGCCGGGTCATTGTTTGCAGCCTTCTCATCATCAGGCAGGTTAGCCCATGCCGGGTCGATGGTCAGTTGCTTGTATTCACCACCGCGGTCAACGGCAGCATAGTTCTTGTTCACCACATCTTCACCCTTCTTTCCGTATGACTTCACAATGAACTTCTTCATCTGCTCTACAGCCAAGTCTACGGGAATTACCTCAGTGATGCGGAAGAATGCCGATTGCAGGATAGTGTTGGTGCGGTTGCCCAAGCCGATTTCCTGTGCAATTTGCGTTGCGTTTATGTAGTAAACGCTGATGTTGTTCTGTGCAAAATAGCGCTTAACCTTGTTCGGCAGGTTCTTGGCCAGTTCGTCGCCTTCCCAAATAGTGTTCAGCAGGAAAGTACCGTTCTTGCGCAAGCCACGGGTTACATCGTACATGTGGAGGTAAGCCTGAACATGGCAAGCTACAAAGTTAGGCGTATTTACCAAGTAAGTAGAACGGATAGGCGTGTCGCCGAAACGCAAGTGCGAGCAAGTGAAGCCACCGGACTTCTTGGAGTCGTAAGAGAAGTAAGCCTGACAATGCTTGTCTGTATTATCACCGATAATCTTCACAGAGTTCTTGTTAGCACCTACCGTACCATCGGCACCCAAACCATAGAACTTAGCTTCGAACATACCTTCGCCGCCCATGGCAATTTCTTCTTCCTGAGGCAGAGAGGTGAACGTAACATCATCGACAATACCTATCGTGAAGTGGTTCTTCGGTGTGTTCATCTTCAGGTTGTCATATACAGCCAGGATTTGCGCCGGCGTGGTGTCTTTTGAACCCAAGCCATAACGTCCACCCACGATGAGAGGAGCGTCTTCTGCGCCATAGAAGCAGTCTTTGACATCCATATAGAGAGGTTCGCCGTTGGAGCCGGGTTCTTTCGTGCGGTCGAGCACAGCAATACGCTTGGCAGTCTTAGGCACAGCAGCCAGGAAATGCTTGGCAGAGAACGGACGGTAGAGGTGAACGGCTACGAGACCCACTTTCTCACCCTTGGCGCGGAGATGGTCAATTACCTCGCGGATAGCCTCTGTAACCGAACCCATAGCGATAATAACACGGTCAGCTTCGGGATCTCCGTAGTAATCGAAGAGGCCGTATTGCCGTCCGGTGATTTCGCTGATTTTCTTCATATAATCTTCTACAATGGCGGGCACTTGCTCATAGAACGGGTTACAAGCTTCACGGTGCTGGAAGAAGTGGTCGGGATTCTCGGCCATACCGCGAGCTACGGGATTCATCGGGTTCATGGCACGCTGACGGAATTCAGCCAAGGCCTCCTGGTCGATAAGCGGAGCCAGATCTTCGTTGTCCAGCTTTTCAATTTTCTGGATTTCGTGTGAAGTGCGGAAACCATCGAAGAAGTTGATGAACGGCACGCGGGCTTTCAGCGTAGCCAAGTGAGCCACGCCAGCCAGATCCATAACCTCTTGTACGGAGCCTTCGCACAGCATGGCAAAGCCTGTTTGGCGGCAAGACATAACATCTTGATGATCGCCAAAGATACAGAGGGCGTGGCTAGCCAGTGTACGGGCTGATACGTGGAACACGCAAGGCAGGTTTTCACCGGCTATCTTGTACATGTTCGGAATCATCAGCAGCAAGCCTTGAGAGGCTGTGTAGGTCGTAGTCAATGCACCGGCTTGCAAAGAGCCATGTACGGCACCGGCAGCACCGGCTTCCGACTGCATTTCCTGTACGAGCACCGTCTCGCCGAAGATATTCTTGCGACCGGCGGCCGCCCATTCGTCTACGTGCTCAGCCATCGTAGACGACGGAGTGATGGGATAGATAGCCGCAACTTCTGAGAACATATACGAGATATGCGCTGCAGCTTCGTTACCATCACAAGTGATGAATTTTTTCTGTTTAGTCATAACTAATCACGAATTATAAGTAATGAACATATATGTTGGTTAATTCTCTATTTCGTCTTTTCTCTTCATTTAATAAAGAAACCCGAACAACCACAACGGAATCTGGTTTCCCCTTCCCACCTCCGCGCGGTGTACAGCATAGGTAACGTCTGGATTGTTTTTGATACGCAATCCCTCCGTACATATCTTAAAGGGCATACTTCCATCTACCAGGAATGAATAATTCTTATTTCCCTGATTGACCCGGTGGTCTTTCCAAAGCGTGTTCACGAAGAACGTGTTCAATATATCCAACTGTTCTACCTTAATGGGGTAAATGGAGTACATCAGATTGGGGTTATGCATCATAATGACTCCCGGTTTCTTAGGAAACTCTTCCCCGTTGGGGTAAACCATGTTAATAAGGCGTGCATCGGCCAGATATTTGATGTAATTCATCACTGTAGCACGCGAGGTTTGTATATCACATGCCAGCTGGCTGATGTTTGGAGCCTGAGGACCGTCTACAGCCAGCAGGTAAAACAGTTTCTTTATCTTCGAGAGATACTTCAATTCTATTTGCTTAATGAGCAGTATGTCTACCTCCACCATCATGTTCATGGTTTTGAGCAGATTCTCCGAAAAGTTCCGTTTCTCCAAGAAGAACGGATAGAAGCCGTGGTGCAGATAATCCTGGAAGTAATCCAGCGGCCGCACCTTAGCCAGTACCCCGCGCGCAATCTGTTCGTGCTTTGCAAGAATCTCTTCCAGCGTAAAGGAATGAAATTTCATGCCCGTCTGCAAATTAAGGAATTCGCGGAAAGAGAAGCCACGCAGGTTGTAACTCTTCACCACATCGCCCAACTCCGGGTTCTCCTCCTTGAGGCGCATTACCGACGAACCGGTAAATACAATTTTCAGGTTGGGAAACCGGTCATAGCACTGACGGAGTTCCCGGCTCCATCCGGGATGTTTGAACACCTGGTCGATGAGCAACACTTTTCCTCCCCGATTCTGGAATTCAGCAGCAAACTCCACGATGCCGTGCCCAGAGAAATAGAAGTTGTTCATGTTGATAAAAAGACATGAACGGTCGTCTGTCCCGAACTTTTCTTTGGCATACTGAAGCAGGAAAGTCGTCTTACCCACACCACGCGTTCCCTTGATGCCTATGAGGCGGTCGCTCCAGTCAATCTCATCCATGAGATCGCGGCGCACGGGAGCGTTGGTATGCTCCACCAGATAAGCGTGTGTGCGGTAAAATGATTCCATGCCTTTCTTCTTATATCAGGGGGCAAAGATATGTCTTTTTTATCTAATTGCAAAGTAGAGTTAGCAAAAATAATGTGTAAGTTTGCACCATGAATCTATATCTTTTCAATCCTGATGCCGATTTGGCCTTGGCCGACGGAAGAGTCAACTACATACCTCCTGCCTCTGCCCGTCAGATGGCCTGTGACTTAGCATTGCTCCCGGCTTGGTATGCCTTGCCCGGCAGCGGTGTATTGGCTGCATCGGCCTATAATGATGTGTTTCTGGAGCGTATGTCTGACCTTTGGGGACTGGACGCTCACTTGGTAACCGAACCGGAACTGGGAGAAATCGAATTAGAGAGTATGATTCCTTGGGGATGGAATGCTGCGTTGCGCAATCGCCTACTACGCAATGGTGTATCAGAAAAGGCATTGCCCACTACAGAAAAGCTGGACTCATGGCGGTTACTGGCTTCGCGTGAACGGATGGAAGAAGCCCTGAAGGCATTCCGGCATTTGTCTTTTTGTGTGGGCGAAAGCAGAAACCTGTATAATATAGAAGAGTGCCGCACGTATGTGGAAACCCGCAAGCAAGTGGTGCTGAAAATGCCTTGGTCGGGAAGTGGGAAAGGTTTGTTCTGGTGCCTGGATGGTAGTTGCACGCAAACTGTTCAGAACTGGTGTACGCGGGTGCTGCGCACACAAGGATGCGTAGTGGCTTCTCCTATATATAATAAGGTGTTGGACTTTGCTCTTGAGTTTTACATGAATGAGCAGGGAGAAGTTTCTTTTGAAGGATATTCTTGTTTCAAGACGACTGCAAGAGGAGCCTACACAGGCAATTTACTGTTTGCAGACAAGGAAGCAGAAAAATACCTGTCCGCACACGTGCCTTGTGAATGGCTGCATCAGGTGTGCAGAGAAGCCAAACTGATGTTGCAGAAAACCTTTGCCGGTTATGTAGGCTATTTAGGCATTGACATGATGGTGTGCCATACAGAAGATGCTTATGCCATTCACCCATGTGTTGAAGTAAACCTGCGCATGAACATGGGGTTAGTGGCAAGCAACTTGGCCAGACGCCTGCTCGCTCCCGGCGCCTGCGGTTCTTTTTCGGTGGAATACCATCCGTCCGCCGACGACTTGCGCGCATGCCACGAACGCGACATGGCGCTGTCTCCGTTGGTCGTATGTTCCGGACGCATATCGGAAGGCTATCTACCCTTGGTGCCAGTCACTCCTTCCGCACATTACCGGGCTTTTGTGCGGGTTGCCCCTCCTGACAAGGATTGCTTTCGTTCCCATAACGGTCAATAGCCGTTACAGCAAAGTGTTTGAATCCTTCCCAAGGCAGAATAGGAGCGTAAACAAAACTGGTATCGCGTATTCCCGTAGCCACGATGTAATGAGGGTTACGGATGTCCACCGGCAGAGAGTCGGAAGCATAAACCACGTAAGTGGGCGCATTGGAGGGGTCATTGTCCGCAGCCGCCTTCCAGACCAGGGAGGTGGTTCCATCATCCCGACGATTTACCTGCAATGCCGAAGGGGCAGAAGGAGCCTGATTGTCCAGCCAAGGCATGGCGGGTTGCAGGGCGGGACAGGTATAAAATTCTTCCTTCAGCAAATCATAGAGCCCTTGCGTATTGTCCATGAGGAAAGCTACCCGATAATGTGCTTCTCCGGCCATCTGTTCGGTACGGACGAAGCGAAGCTGTCGTTCTATTTCATCAAGGCTCCAGTTTCCTTCGCTCGGGTGCAGGAAGTAAATGCCCAGCCCTGGGACGATATGCCGTCCGTTGCTCTGTTCCTGCCAGTCGAGGGCAAAGGGATAAAAGTGATTTCCCCGGAAATACATCATCGGATAGATTTGGTCCTGAATACCTTCTCCAAGCCAGCCCTGCACGTCTTGGTAGACGGCATGATAGGCGTTCCAACCGCGGGAGGGATAGCGGCTTGTATCCCTGTATTTACCCACGGGGCTGGTGCTGACTTTTACCCACGGCTTCAGTTCTTTTACTTTCCCATAGATATATCGGAGAATTTCCGTCAGATTATCCCGCCGCCACTGTTCCAGGCTCCGTCCCCTGCTCCGCTTGTTGTAGTCATAGCTGTCGGGGAATCGGCGGGCATGTTCGGGATAGCGCAAAAAGTCAAAGTGCACGCCATCTACGTCGTAGCGTGTCACCACCTCACGCACCAGGCTCATCAGATATTCTTTGGTTTCAGGGTTTCCAGCGTTGAGATACCATTGCCGTCCGTAAGGCACACAAATGTTGCGGTGCGTCTTGGTGACGGAGCGTGCCCCCAGGTAATTCACATGTTTGCGGTTTCCCAAAGGCAGCGTCACCATCCAGGCATGACACTCCATACCGCGCTTGTGGCACTCTTCGACGGCGAAAGCCAAAGGGTCATAGCCTGGGTCACCGTACTTTTTTCCGGTAAGCACGGAATTCATCGGTTCGATGTCTGAGCGATAAAGCACATCGCCCCGGGTGCGTGCCTGAAAAAGCACGGTATTGAAATGAGCTGCTTTCAGCTTGTCCAGTATTTCAATGAGTTCCTGTTGCTGGCGTTTCATGGTGGCGGGGGAGGTGGCACGTGTGCGAGGCCAGTCCAGGCCGTATGCAGTGGTCACCCACGCCGCACGCACTTCATATTTGGGCTGGGCTTTCACAGTCAAAGGCAACAAAAGCATCAAGCTTAGAAAGCCCAGTAGGATATTCGTTTTTTTGCTCATAACTTGTCATTTTGGCGGCGAAGTTACACAAAAGGTTGGACAATCTTGCGCAGATAGGAGGGAAAGTGTTACTTTTGCGTCCATTATCTTTAAAAGAAAAGCATTATGAAGAAGTTAGTGTTATTGATTTGCCTGTTGGCCAGTGTGGTATCGGCTCAGGCTCAGTTCGAGAAAGGGAAATGGGTAGTCAATCCTTCGCTTACGGGAGCAGGATTGTCATACGATACCGGATTGGACAAGGCTTCATTCGGATTGGATGTAAACGGTGGGGCTTTTGTGGCCGACAACCTGGCTCTGCTCATCCGAGGTGGCTTGGGCTGGAATGAAAACGGAGGAGATACCGATGTTTATTACCTGGGTGTGGGTGGACGCTACTATTTCAGCCAGGTAGGCATTTATCTGGGCGCCAATGTCAATGTCGACCGTTTGGACAGGGGTAACCATAGCGACACGAAGTTTTCTTTCGGCATGGAGGCAGGTTACGCATTCTTTCTCTCGAAAACTGTAACCCTGGAACCAGCCGTATACTGGAACATCAATGGTGACCGTTCGAAAATCGGACTCAAATTAGGATTCGGACTTTACTTTTGATAGTTTATCTCATGCCTTCACTGCTTTTCCCCTTTTGTATCATAAAATAAACAGCTGATGCTGCTATATAGGGGAAAGAAACTTCCAAGGTATGAGAAGCAAATTTCCAAGGTATAAGAAACAGGCTTCCAAGGTATAAGAAATATACCTGTGAAGCCTATGCCCCAAAATGACTTCATTGAACACAGAACTGCCGCAGCCCGTTTTTCTGTTATGCAACCGGAAGAGGGCAGAATGCCCCATGCATGAGAAGACAGCAAAAGGAGCCTCAGGACCTCCACCTACCCCAGCTTCTCCCACCGGAAAGGGAATGCAGACAAGACTTCGCGATGCAGCGGTTCTGTGTTCTGAAGAAAAGGCCACTTCTACTTGACAGGCAAATCCATCAAATCCAGCATGTTGAAAACGCACAGCCACTTCCCGACAGACAACAGCCTGCTTCTGTTTCAGCCTCCCAAGAAAAGAAAGCATAGAAAATCGCCGACAAGCATCAAATCCGAAAAAAATGTCTACCTTTGCGGCCATGAAAGTAAGCCAAGTTTTTATTACCGCTCTCATAGCCCTGCTGCTCTTGCCCTTTGCCGGGAAGGCGGCACCGACGCGCGACATAAGTCGCGACTCCGTGCGCATCAGTCTGCTGACATGCGCGGCGGGACAGGAGATATACAGCCTGTTCGGACATACGGCCATCCGGTATGAAAACTTCACGACGCAGACAGACGTAGTATATAATTATGGTGTATTCGACTTCAGCTCCGACGGCTTTGTATTGCGCTTTGCATTGGGAGAGACAGACTACCGGCTGGACAAAGAACCTACGGACTACTTCTGCCAGGCCTATTACTTCCACGGACGCGACGTGTGGCAACAAGTGCTCAACCTGACCCCGACAGAAAAGCGACGGCTCGTCAACCTGCTGGAAACAAACTACCTCCCCCAAAACCGGATTTACCGTTATAACTTCTTCTACGACAACTGTTCCACCCGTCCGCGAGACAAGATAGAGGAAGCCGTGGAAGAACGCGTAGACTATGGAGCCGACATGTCAGACACCGATACGGATACCACCTTCCGCGACCTGATAGACCGCTATAGCAAAGGGCACCCGTGGTCGCGCCTGGCCATGAACCTGTGTCTGGGCAGTGAAGCCGACAAACCCATCAGCCGGCGAATGATGGAATTCGTCCCTTTCCTCCTGCAAGCTGATTTCTCACGCTCACAGATAGTAGACTCTGCCGGACAGGCCCGCCCCTTGGTGACAGCTGAAGGAAGACTGGTAAAAGCCATGCTGCAGGAAAGTCCTCGGCAAGAAGGCCTCACTCCAATGAAGTATGCCTGGCTTTTGTTTAGCATGACATTGGTACTTACCCTCTGGGGCATCCGAAAAAGAAAATCCCTCTGGGGCTGGGATGTCTTGCTCTTCGGCACGATGGGTATCGCCGGATGTATCCTTGCCTTCCTGGTGTTCTTCTCACAACATCCGTGCATGAGCCCTAATTATCTGCTCTTTGTATTCCATCCCTTGCATCTGTTCTGCCTGCCCTGGTTGGTTTACGAGGTACGAAAGGGGCGCAGAAGCCGTTATTTAATGCTGAATCTGCTCGTTTTAACTTTATTTATGGCGTTTTGGGCTGTCATCCCTCAAAAAATCCCGCCAGAGGTAGTACCTTTGGCACTATGTTTGTGGATGCGAAGCATGGGTAACTACGCCCTCGCAAAGAAAAAGAAATGAAAAAAGGACTGATAACATCCATATTGGCACTGACCATCGGCGGGCTTCATGCCCAACCGTTGCCCGTCCTCCCCCGATTGGTGGTGATGCTGACGGTAGACCAATTGCGCACAGACTATCTGGAAAGCTTCGAGTCGCTGTATGGCGAAGGCGGATTCCGTCGTCTGTTGCACGAAGGGAAAGTCTACCGCCAGGCTGATATGCCTTTTGCCGGAGCCGACCGCGCCTCGGCCATCGCTACCCTCTATACGGGCAGCACGCCATCGGTGCACGGAATCATCGGAGACAATTGGATGGATGCGAAGACCTTACGTCCTGTAAATTGTGTAGACGACCCGGCTTTCATGGGCAACTACACCAACGAGAGCAGTTCGCCCTCCAAACTGCTGGTATCGACTTTGGCAGACGAACTGAGAGTGGCTACCAGCAACCGCAGCATTGTCTACGCGATTGCTCCTACCCGCGAAGCTGCCATCTTCGGCGCAGGCCATGCAGGCAACGGAGCTTTCTGGCTCAATCCGCAAACGGGGAAGTGGTGCAGCACCACCTACTACGAAAACTTGCCGTGGTGGATGGAAGGCTATAACGAAACCCATGCCCCCGACAAGCAACTGAAAAATACCACATGGACGCCCCTTTATCCTGCAGGACGGTACACTTGCCTGCCGGGCAAATCCAGAGAGACATTCAAATATGGCCTGAGAGGCGATGGAGTCAACAAGTACAGCCGACTGGCTGCTACCCCGTTCATCAATGATGAGGTGAACCGGTTGGTAGAGGAATTGTTGGACAAGAGCGAGATGGGCCGCGACAGTGTCCCCGACCTCCTGTCGCTGACCTACTACACGGGAATTTTCCATCCCTACCCCACCCTGAGCCAAGAGACAGAAATACAAGATACCTATGTACGCACAGACCGCAGCCTGGCCCATTTGTTGGAATTGCTCGACCATAAGGTGGGCTTACGCAACGTGCTGTTCTGCCTGACATCGACGGGCTGCACAGAACCCCAAATGGCCGATACCGACCTCTACCGCATACCGGGAGGCGAATTTTACCTGAACCGGTGTGCTACGTTACTGAACATGTTTCTGATGGCTACATACGGCGAAGGACAATACGTGGAAGCCTATTACAACCAACAAATATATCTCAACCATAAGCTCATTGAAGACAAACAACTGGACCTGACAGAAATTCAGGAGAAAGCAGCTGAATTCCTCATGCAGTTCAGCGGTGTGAATGAAGTCTATTCGGCTCATCGCCTGCTGTTGGGCTCGTGGTCGCCCAAGGCCGACCGCATCCGCAACAGCTATCACCGCCTGCGCTCGGGCGACCTGCTCATCGAGGTGCTTCCCGGCTGGACCGTGATGCACGAAGACGGTTCGGAACATTACACCATGCGCACGGCTGCTGTTCCCTCTCCTTTCATCCTGCTGAATCCCGGCATACGTCCGGAAACGGTCCGCATCCCTGTCAGCGCGGCACGTATAGCCCCCACTGTGGCCGGTGCCTTGCGCATCCGTGCCCCCAATGCCAGTACAGAGGCATCCCTCGACCTTTAAAGGAAACTTCCGGGAAAATATCACTACCCCGAAGGTAAATCAAACACGTACTGTATTTTCATCAGATTTTATTCCCGCAGATGCGGGTTATCTGTAAGGAATTAAGTAACTTTGCCGCGCCATTCCAAATGGTGCACCCAACAAGTAGAATAATAATAAAAACAGAATAAAAAAGAATGGGATTCAACGATTTTTTAAGCTCGATTTTCGGCAACAAGTCCACGCGAGACATGAAAGAAATTCAGCCGTGGGTAAATAAAGTAAAAGCCGCCTATCCAGAAATTCAAAAGCTGGATAACGATGCCCTGCGCGCCAAGACACAGGAACTGAAAGAATATATCCGCAATTCGGCTGCCGAACAACGGGCCAAAGTGGATGAGCTCAAAGCAAAGGTGGAAAGCACTGAACTGGAAGACCGCGAAGAGCTCTTCAACCAAATAGACAAGATTGAGAAAGAGATACTGGATATCTATGAAAAAGCGCTGGATGAAGTGTTGCCTACCGCCTTTGCCATCGTAAAGGATACGGCACGGCGCTTCACCGAAAATGAAGAAATTGTGGTAACCGCCACCGATTTCGACCGTCAACTGGCTGCTACCAAAGATTTTGTACGCATTGAAGATGACAAAGCCATCTACGTGAACCATTGGAAAGCCGGTGGCAACGAAATCACCTGGAACATGGTGCACTACGACGTACAATTGTTCGGCGGTGTAGTATTGCACAAAGGTAAGATTGCCGAAATGGCCACAGGTGAAGGTAAAACATTGGTAGCGACTTTGCCGGTATTCCTCAACGCCCTCACTGGCAATGGTGTACATGTAGTGACGGTGAACGACTATCTGTCCAAACGTGACTCGGAATGGATGGGACCGCTCTATATGTTCCATGGCCTGAGCGTAGACTGCATCGACAAATATCAGCCTAACTCCGATGCCCGCCGCAAAGCCTATTTAGCAGACATCACTTTCGGTACGAACAATGAGTTCGGCTTCGATTATCTGCGTGATAACATGGCTATCAGCCCCAAAGACCTCGTACAACGTCAACACAATTATGCTATTGTGGATGAGGTGGACTCAGTGCTGATTGACGATGCCCGTACACCGCTGATTATCTCCGGGCCCGTGCCTAAAGGCGACGACCAGTTGTTCGAACAGTTGAAGCCGCTGGTAGAACGTCTGGTGGAAGCCCAGAAGAAACTGGCTACACAATACCTGGCAGATGCCAAACGCCTCATCGCTTCGGATGACAAGAAGCAACAGGAAGAAGGCTTCCTGGCTCTCTACCGCAGCCACAAGTGCTTGCCTAAAAACAAGGCCCTCATCAAGTTCTTGAGCGAACAGGGCATCAAGGCCGGTATGCTCAAGACCGAAGAGATCTATATGGAGCAGAACAACCGCCGTATGCACGAAGTGACAGACCCGCTGTACTTCGTCATTGACGAGAAACTGAATAGCGTAGACCTGACCGACAAGGGAGTGGACCTTATCAGTGGCAAGACCTCCGACCCTGAATTCTTCGTTTTGCCGGACATTACTTCCCAACTCTCGGCCTTGGAAAATGAAACAGACCTGACGGATGAAGAACGCTTGGCCAAGAAAGACGAACTGCTCACCAATTATGCCATCAAGTCAGAACGCGTTCACACCATCAACCAGTTGCTGAAAGCTTACACGATGTTCGAGAAAGATGACGAATACGTAGTTATCGACGGGCAAGTAAAGATTGTAGACGAGCAGACGGGCCGTATCATGGAAGGACGCCGTTACTCCGACGGTCTGCACCAGGCTATCGAAGCCAAGGAAGGTGTAAAGGTGGAAGCTGCTACGCAGACTTTCGCCACCATCACACTGCAGAACTATTTCCGTATGTATCACAAGTTGTCCGGTATGACGGGTACGGCCGAAACGGAAGCCGGCGAATTCTGGGACATCTATAAGTTAGATGTAGTGGTTATCCCCACCAACCGCCCGATTGCACGTATCGACATGAACGACCGTGTCTACAAAACGAAGCGCGAAAAATACAAAGCCGTCATCGAAGAGATAGAAAAGATGATTGCTGCCGGCCGTCCGGTACTGGTGGGTACCACGTCGGTAGAAATCTCTGAAATGCTGAGCAAGATGCTGGATATGCGCAAAATCCCGCACAATGTATTGAACGCCAAATTGCACCAGAAAGAAGCTGAAATCGTGGCTTTGGCCGGACAGAGCAGCACGGTGACCATTGCCACCAACATGGCGGGCCGTGGTACGGATATCAAGCTGAGCCCCGAAGTAAAAGCTGCCGGAGGTTTGGCCATCATAGGTACGGAACGACACGAATCACGCCGAGTAGACCGCCAGTTGCGTGGACGTGCAGGGCGTCAGGGTGACCCCGGTTCATCTGTTTTCTTTGTATCACTGGAAGACGACCTGATGCGCCTGTTCTCTTCCGAACGCATTGCCAGCGTGATGGACAAGCTGGGTTTCAAGGAAGGAGAAATGATTGAGCACAACATGATTTCAAAATCCATTGAACGCGCACAGAAGAAGGTGGAAGAGAATAACTTCGGTATCCGTAAACGTTTGCTGGAATACGATGACGTCATGAACAAGCAACGTACCGTGGTGTACACCAAACGCCGCCATGCTCTGATGGGTGAACGAATCGGTATGGACATCGTAAACATGATTTGGGACCGCTGTGCCAATGCTGTAAATGCTCCCGACTACGAAAACAGCAAAATGGACATTCTGCAGACACTTGCCATGGAACCTCCTTTCACCGAACAGGAGTTCCGCGAAGAGAAGAAAGAAGCATTAGCCGAAAAGACGTTCAATGCAGCTATGGAACTCTTCAAGCGTAAGACAGAACGCATGGCTCAGATTGCCTACCCTGTCATCAAACAGGTGTATGAAAACCAGGGATTCATGTATCAGAACATTCTCATCCCCATCACCGACGGCAAGCGCATCTACAATATTTCCTGCAACCTGAAGACCGCCTACGAAACGGAAGGTAAGGAGATTGTCAAATCGTTTGAAAAGGCCATCCTTCTGCATGTTATCGACGAAGCCTGGAAAGAGAACCTGCGCGAACTGGACGACCTGCGCCACTCGGTACAAAACGCCAGCTACGAACAGAAAGACCCGCTGCTTATCTACAAGTTGGAGTCTGTCAACCTGTTCGACGCCATGGTGGACAAAATCAATAACCAGACCGTTTCTATCCTGATGCGTGGACAAATTCCGGTACGCGAACCTCAGGAAGTACGACAGGCAGCTCCCGAACAACGTCAGGACATGAGCCAGTATCGCGAACAGAAACAAGACCTAAGCGACCCCAACCAGCAGGCTGCAGCCGCACAGGATACTCGCGAAAAGCCCAAGCGCGAACCTCTCCGTGTACAGAAAACCGTAGGACGCAATGATCCTTGCCCTTGCGGAAGCGGGAAAAAGTATAAAAATTGCCACGGAAAGAATCTGTAACTCTCTGTCTGGCACAAAATCAATCAACCCCGAACGTTTTTTTAACGGTTCGGGGTTTTGTTTATCCGCACAAAAGCGTACATTTGTCCTATCAACTGGAAAAGATGCTTCCATACGGTCACAGCCCACTGGAAACAGAACAATTCCCGCAACTAAATGCAGATGATAATGAAAAAAGAACTCTACAGCTCGCTAATAGCCATTATGCTGATTATGAACGCCTGCCAAAGCGTTGAACAACTTTCCATAGACTATATGCTGCCGGCCGAAGTCAGCTTCCCGGCTTCTTTGAAACGGGTGGCCGTGGTCAACAACATGCCTGATTCCCCGGAAAACGCCTCACAGGCATTATTGAAAGAAAAAGAAGAGAAAAGCGAAAGCGAAATAGCCCGCCAGACCAATTATTATACAGGCAACGCATCACTCACAGCCCAGGCACTGGCAGAAACCCTGGCCGACGGAAACTATTTCGACCAGGTCATCATTTGTGATTCGGCTTTGCGCACCAAAGACAGGCAGCCTCGTGAGGCGACTTTATCAACCACAGAAGTAAACGAACTGACGCGCAGTTTAGGGGCCGATTTCCTTATCGCTGTAGAAAACGTGCAACTACGTTCTGTCAACAAACTGAGTTTCCTGCCCGACATACAGGCTTATTACGGCACAGTCGATGTTACTGTCTACCCGACCCTCCGCATCTACCTGCCCAACCATCCAGGTCCCATAACTACCATCAGCAGCCCCGACAGCATCTTTTGGGAAGAAGCAGGAATTAGTGAAGCAGAAGTACGTTCCCGCCTCATCGCCAAAGAGGATCTGATAGAGACGGCTTCCGAATTCGCCGGTTCCTCCCCTGTACAATATCTGCTTCCACATTGGAAGACCGCTCCCCGCTATCTTTTTACAGGTGGATCTGTAGAAATGCGCGACGCTGCCGTCTATGTGCGTGAGCAGAATTGGGAAGACGCCATCCGTTTGTGGAAGCAGGTCTACGAAACAAAGAAAGGCAAACGGAAAATGTATGCCGCGTACAACATTGCTTTAGGCTACGAAATGCAAGACAGCATACACACTGCCGCCCGGTGGGCAGCCAAGGCACAACACATAGCCTACGACATTGACAGGGTGGAAGAAAAAACACCACAGGGTTTGGATGGCAGCAACATCCCCAACTATGTGTTCACTACCCTCTACGTAAACGAACTGACGGAACGCGACCAAAGCATTGCCCGCCTGAATCTACAAATGCAACGTTTTAAAGACGATTTTTAACCCTATATGGTCTAAGTTATCATTTTCTTTTATAACTTTGGGCCAACCAATAATAAGCAGATACCCATTATGAAACTCAGCCAAGCATCATTAGCACTGATAGAATCTACCATCGGTAAAGCCATTGCCAAATACCACGGTTGTGAACAAACTATTGTGACGGACATTCACCTGCAGGCCAACGCCACGTCAGGAGAACTGACCATTTTTGATGATGAAGATACCGAACTGGCCAATACAACCATAGAGGAATGGACAAACTACAGCGAGGAAGATTTCTACGACGGCGCAGAACGTGTGCTCACCTCTGTGCTGAACACGATGAAGACAGCCGGCGACTTCGACAAACTGACTCTGATGAAGCCCTATTCGTTCGTTTTAGTAGATGATGATAAAGAATCTATTGCCGAACTGCTCCTGATGGATGACGACACATTGTTGCTGAACGATGAATTACTGAAAGGTCTGGATGAAGAACTGGACGCTTTTCTGAAAGAACTGCTGGAGAAATAAACCGGAATCGTCCCGACGAGCAGAAAACTTTGTATTCCATTACATTATCTCAAAATGAAGAATTTTAAGCCGTTTCTTTTCAGAAAGGAAATATCTAATTTTCAGACTAATAAAGTTTAAAATACACACATCCCGAAAAAATAGTCTGAAATATATTTCTTAGAGCCGCAGAAAAGCTATATATTTGCAGTCCAAAAAATTAGGGAAACATTAGTAACAATATTTTTTTTAAAGAAAATGACTAAAGCTGATATTGTAAACGAAATTACAAAGAACACCGGGATTGACAAGGTCACAGTACTGGCTACCGTTGAAGCATTCATGGAAGCCGTGAAATCATCTTTAGCAAAAGATGAGAACGTATATCTCCGCGGATTTGGTAGTTTTATCGTAAAGAAAAGAGCACAGAAAACGGCTCGTAATATTTCCAAGAATACAACTATCATCATTCCGGAACACAACATCCCGGCCTTTAAGCCTGCCAAAACTTTCACTCTTTCAGTGAAAAAATAATAAACATGAGTATTAACCAGTAAAATTTCAAGAACTATGCCAAGCGGTAAGAAGAAAAAAAGACATAAAATGTCAACGCACAAGCGTAAAAAAAGACTAAGAAAGAACAGACACAAAAGCAAAAAGTAAATTTTTTAGTCTGGAAGACAAAACAAAGAACAAACTTGTGAAGCACATGTCTCGCGGGTTTGTTCTTTGTTTAAGATGTGGAGCCGCTTGAAAAGAGCGGCTATAAATTGGATTTAACAATAAAAAAGCGATTATTATTGTGACAAACGAACTCGTTGTAGATGTACAGCCCAAAGAAGTTACCATCGCCTTGTTGGAAGACAAGAGCCTGGTGGAACTGCAAAGCGAAGGACGTAACATTTCCTTCTCGGTGGGCAATATGTATTTGGGACGCATCAAGAAGCTGATGCCCGGCCTGAATGCCTGCTTCGTGGACGTGGGTTATGAGAAAGACGCTTTTCTTCACTACCAGGATTTAGGTCCTCAATTCAACTCTTTAGAAAAATACGTAAAGCAGACTTTAAGCGACAGGAAGAAACTGAATTCCATCACCAAAGCCACTATTCTGCCCGACCTGGAAAAAGACGGGACTGTAGCAAATACCCTGAAGGTAGGCCAGGAAGTAGTGGTGCAGATTGTCAAGGAACCCATCTCTACCAAAGGGCCCCGACTGACCTCCGAACTGTCTTTTGCAGGCAGATACCTGGTTCTCATCCCTTTCAACGACAAGGTTTCCGTATCACAAAAAATTAAGTCGGGTGAAGAACGGGCACGCCTGAAACAGTTGCTGATGAGCATAAAGCCCAAAAACTTCGGTGTCATCGTACGCACTGTAGCCGAAGGCAAACGCGTAGCCGAACTCGACGGAGAGCTTAAAGTCTTAGTGAAGCACTGGGAAGATGCAGTCGTGAAAATACAAAAAGCGACCAAGTTTCCGACGCTCATCTACGAAGAAACCAGTCGCGCTGTCGGCTTGTTGCGCGACTTATTCAACCCTTCTTTCGAAAGCATTCACGTTAACAACGAAGCCGTCTTCCACGAAATCAAGGATTACGTCTCCCTCATTGCCCCCGAACGGGCAGACATCGTGAAGCTCTACAAGGGAAAACTTCCCATCTTCGACAATTTCGGCATTACCAAACAAATCAAGTCGTCATTCGGCAAAACCGTTTCCTATAAAAGCGGAGCCTACCTGATTATTGAGCATACTGAGGCGCTTCACGTAGTAGACGTGAACAGCGGTAACCGCACCAAGAATGCCAACGGGCAGGAGGCCAACGCGCTGGAGGTGAATCTGGGAGCTGCCGATGAACTGGCAAGACAGTTACGACTCAGAGATATGGGAGGTATCATCGTGGTGGATTTCATCGACATGAACCTGGCCGAAAACCGACAGAAACTTTACGAACGCATGTGCCAAAACATGCAAAAAGACAGAGCCCGACACAACATCCTGCCGCTCAGCAAATTCGGACTGATGCAGATTACGCGCCAGCGCGTGCGTCCGGCCATGGATGTCAATACCGAGGAAACGTGTCCCACCTGTTTTGGCAAAGGCACTATCAAGCCATCTATCCTCTTCACCGACACGCTGGAGAGTAAAATAGACTACCTGGTAAACAAACTGAAGATAAAGAAATTCTCACTCCACATCCATCCCTACATCGCTGCCTATGTCAACCAGGGCATTATGTCGCTGAAACGCAAATGGCAGATGAAATACGGATTGGGCATCAAGATCATTCCTAACCAGAAACTCGCATTTCTGCAATATGTCTTCTACGACCAGCATGGCGAAGAAATAGACATGAAGGAAGAAATCGAAATCAAATGAAACTAAAAGGAAAGAGGGTATGTTAATGACAACATTACCCTCTTTTTTATTATACAGTTCAAACAGACCCGCTGTTTTCCATAGACAACCTCTTATTCGGTTTCGGTCACAACAGCCCGCTTCTTCCGGAACACTACGGCATCGGCCAGGAAATAATTGAAAAGACCGGAAATAATCAGGGCGGCAAAGTTACAATAAATAACATCCCATCCGAAAATCTTCTCGAAAAGCAACAGGAAAAGCATCTTCACCAGGAATCCCACTCCCGAAGAAAGATTGAAGATGACAAAACGGTAGCAGAAATCACGCGTGCTCCGCTGCCCGATACGGCTTTTCCAAATCCAGCAATAAGACCAGAGAAAGTTGCTCAATACGGCAAACTCAAATGAAATGATGGGAGAAAGTACATATATCGTCCAATAAGTGCTGAACAGGAAATCAGAACAAATCCAAAGCACCAGCGTATCGATACCGGTACCAAACAGACGCGTTGCCAAAAACTCCAAGTATGTTTTCAACAGTCTCATCACATTCTTACGCCTTATCATCCGCCTTCGAGTTAAATGGTTTTAAGGGGTCACGCAAAGACAAAACCTTGCGGTCTTTGACGAACTGACAAAAATGTATAAGGAAAAGAAAAGCGGCAATGGCCAACCCGATGAAATCGAATACTCCGAAATCGCATCCCAAAACCAGATAACGGGTATCCGTCCCCGGCGTATACATATAAACCGTATTGAGAATAATAACTACCAGACGGAATTCTGTAGGCCCGAAACTGCTGTAAGTCAAACGGAATTCATCCTTCAGTATCGTACAAATATATGTATAGATGGAAAGAACCAGATAACCGGCAAGTACCAGCAAAGTAACGTCCAGCCTGAAAGCCGGAGAAAGCCCGAAGCCCACACACATGATGCAAATGGTAATGGCATCCAACGTATGGTCTATGAAGAAACCGTAAACCGGTCTTTGGGCATTCCTCACACGTGCCAGTGTGCCGTCCAGACTATCACCATACCAATTGATAACCAATCCCAAAGAGGAAATCCACAAGAAATTTTTATCTACATTAGACAACAGGCATCCTATAGCACAAACTACAGCCCCCATTACTCCCACATAAGTCAGGAAATCTGAAGTAACCCAGCGAGGCTGCCTTTCGGCCAACCATACCAATGCCTTCTTCTCTGCCTTATTTAGAATAGAGGTCTGTATCCGAGAGGACATTTCTTTTCCCATCTTTTCTTCTTTTTCTATTTTCTAAATTATTTTGCAAAAGTACATCATCTTTCCCGAACTGATGGGAATTTTCTCTATTTTTTGCGACTGTTTAACAAATTAGTTTTCGGGAAAACAATCTGGAAGCGCGTCCATCCGTCATCACAGGTTCGCAAAGAAAAAGAACATCCGTGTTTGCTAAGCACTTCGCGAATGAAAACCAGCCCGATACCCTGTCCGTCGGGTTTAGTGGAGAAGAAAGGGGTAAACAATTTGGATTCTACCTCCTTACTGATACCCGGGCCATCATCGGCCACTTCCACAACGGCAGGCGCCTGGGTACGTACCAGGATATGTCCGCCCCTTCCCTGCCCTTCGGCTGCATACATCAAGCTTTCGGCTGCATTTTTAATGATATTCACCAGTGCCTGTTCAAAAAGTGATGCGTCCATCTTCACCTCTCCCACCGCAGGGTCGCACTCCAGCTGCAAGGCAATGCCCGCATCGTTGCACATGCCTTCCATAAAACGCTTGCACGAAGCCGCCATCCCGTTCAGCGATACAGGCAACAGGGTGGGTTCGGGAATTTTCACCACATCGGCAAAGCGGGTGATGAAGCGGCTCATCGAATAACAGCGCTCCATGCAGACACGCATCACCTCGCAAATATCCTCCATCCCCTCCTCGGCAGCCAGCGTCTGCTCCACCGTGTCGAGCGTAGAAGTGATGCCCGCCGTTGTGTTGTTCACCTCGTGGGCAATCATCCGGATAACTTTCTCGTAGGCTTTTTTCTCTACCCGCCTCACCTCGTCCGTCATCCGCTCAATCAAGAAAAAGGGATGCTTGAAACCACAGTCGATAAAATAAGAGCGTGTACACTTATACACATTGGCATCGTTCAGACGAACCACGCGCGTTTCTTCATTGGGCAATTGCGCCAGTTCGGCAGCCAGCGGAGAATCCAGTTGCTCTATTTTTTTCCCTGCCACAGGCGCAGGACCTATATCCAGCATCTTTACCGCCATCGGATTCATTTGATTGATTTCCTCGTTCAACGTCAGGATAATGACTCCCATCGGAGAGGCCTGGATAAGCAGGTCCAGGAAATAGTTCTGCTCACGCATGCGGAGACGCTCGTTTTTCAACTGGTCCATCATCCGGTTAAAGATGTTCACCAAACGGTCTGCTTCATACTGCCCCACGGGAGCCAGACGGCTACTGAAATCCTGTTCGCGCAACAGTTCCATGCCATTGCCGATAGTGTTCAGCGGCTTCACTATCCGCTGATAGAAAACAGAAAGATAAACCAGAAGGAAAAAGATGGCTCCTTCGGCCACAAATCCGTAAATAGGGGGCATCTGGTGAAAGAAGTAGCCGATATAGAATCCCAAGCCCACCAATACAATGACCAGAATAAAAAACAAAAACTTAATGCGCACGGTTCAGACAGATTTAAATTCCGCCGGCAGTCATTCGCCACCGGTCCATTCTATGATGCCCCATTGATGTTTCCCAATGCTATCCCATATTTTTCCAGCCTCCGATAAAGCGCCGCCCTGCTGATGCCCAAAGCTTGTGCCACCTGGCTGAGATTGCCTTTGTGCAAGTCGAGCGTCTGCAGAATGGTGCGGCGTTCAATCTCGTCCAAGGTCAGGCCAGCCCAAGGCAGCGCATCCGTCTTCTTCTTTTGCTCGCCCAGATACTGGCATTGTGCCTCGAAGTCTGCTGCTTCCAAGACTTTTTTCCCACAGACCAGGATGGTGCGTTCCACCAGGTTTTTCAATTCACGGATATTTCCCGGGTAAGGCAGCCGCTCCAGAAATTGCAGGGCATCGGCAGCAAACTCAGTCCGGGGCAGTCCGTTGGCTTCTGCCTGGCGGTCGGCAAAGTGTCTGGCCAGCAGGGCAATGTCCTCCTTCCGCTCGCGCAAGGCAGGCAAATAAATGGTAATCAGGTTGATGCGGTAAAACAGGTCTTCCCGGAAAGTATGTTCCTGCACCATCTTGCGCAAATCGGCATTCGTTGCCGAAACGACACGTACATCCACCTTCCGCGGACGGCTGTCGCCCAAGACCTCGAAGGTCTGGTCCTGCAACACACGCAGGAGTTTCACCTGACACGACAAATCCAGGTCTCCGATCTCATCCAGAAAGATGGTACCCTTGTCTGCTAATTCAAAACGACCGACACGATCGGCCACCGCATCCGTAAAAGCCCCCTTCCGGTGACCGAACATCTCGCTTTCAAACAGGCTCTGCGAGATACCTCCGAGATTCACCTTTACAAAAGGCTGGGTTGCCCGGCGACTGTTCCGATGAACGGCCTCCGCTATGAGTTCCTTACCCGTACCGCTCTCGCCGGTCACCAGCACAGAAGCATTGGTGGGAGCAATGCGTGCCACTGTATCGAGCACCTCCATCAGCCCCCTGGACTTACCGATGATGCGGCTGCGGTCAAAAGAACGGTCTCCGACAGTCTGCCCGACAGGAACATTGAGTTGCAAGGCTGTTTCTATGCGTTGCAGCAAAGCAGCATTGTTCCAAGGCTTGGTCACAAAGTCAAAGGCTCCCGCCTGCATTCCCTGCACGGCAAGCTGAATGCTTCCCCAGGCAGTCATCAGGATGACAGGCACCTTCGGGCAAAAAATCTTCACTTGCTTGAGCAAGGTAAGCCCTTCTTCACCACTGGTGGAAAGAGAAAAATTCATATCCATCAAGATAAGGTCGGGAGCTTCGGTCCTCACTTCCTGCATGGCATCGCGCGGACCGGGCACTGCCTTGGCCTGATAGCCCGCCCGTTTCAACATAAACAGAAGCGAGGAACGCACAGCATTATCATCATCTACAATCAATATCATAAGCCATTAATCAATAAGCTATCCAAGTTTTACACAGACTCAACTTTTTATCAATCGACAAGGATTCTGCCTACATAAGCACAAGGCAGGACTAATCCGACTACAAAAATACATAAAGTTATCCACATCACCACTTAAGTAATCCATTAGATTTAATTTACATCAAACACAGAGACGCAGAGACACAAAGTACCGTAACTTTCTGTTGGGAAAAAATGATGAGAGGAGGACACGGAGTTCACGGCTTCGCCACACACGAAAGAGGGGAATAACCCTGCGCCTCCATGGAGATATGTTTAACAAAAAAATAAAAACTCTGCGCCTCTGTTTCTCTGTGTTTAGTATCACTTAACTTTGCACATTTACTCATCCGGCAAGAATATGATCGCTCCATTGCATCCCCTCCGTTCATCTCACCACAGCCTCAAAATCAGCTTCTAACTCCCTGTTCTGCTCGAAGTCCCAAAGCGTCAGGCTTCTGATCTGATAGAAATAATACCAATAGTAATACAGTTCGGAAATATGCTTCTGCCGCGCCTCATCCTTTGAATTCTGCGCATCATTCAAGTCGAGGGTACTGATACGGCCAATCATGAAAGTCTGCACGCTGGTATTGTAGCGCTGTTCGGCAATCTTATCCGCTTCTTCGGCGATGCCCAACTGTTGGGCCTGGTTGTTGAAATTGGCTACCAGCAGGAAAATATTCTGGTTGAAGTTCATCTGTTCTTGTTTGATGCGCGACATCTCCAGTTCGCGGTTACTCTTGGCCACCTGCACCTGTCCGCGCCTCTTGCCCCAGTCCAGCAAAGGAATGGTGAAACCCACTTGCACAATCTGATTGTCCAGCAAGTTCTGGTATGACGGCCGTAAATCCTTATTCTGCCCGGTAAATCCGACACTGGCAAACAGATTGATGCTTCGCATATTCCCCTTAGCGGTCGCCACCTGATAGTCAGCCTCCAACTGTCTCCGTCGGATGTTCTGCGCAAACGAATTCCGCTCCAAAGCCTTACCCAACACATCATCATAATGTATATCCACCTCAGGGACTTTCTCCGGCAGCACCGGATTCAGGTTTTCCTGTTCCGATACCCCCAGGAAAGAACGTAGCTGGAACATCTGCGCGTTGAGGTTACTCTCGGCTGCCGTCACATCGGCCTGTCCCTGCAAAGCATTCAGTTTCAGTTGCAGCAGGTCGTTTTTGGAGATTTGTCCCCGCTCCCGCTTGGCCAGCGCCACCTGGTAAAGACGGTCGGCATTCTCCTTGTTCTGCCGTGCCGTAGCCAGGTTTTCTTTGGCAAGCAACAAGTTGAAGAAATAAGTGATGGTGGTCATCGTCACCTCTTCGGTAGCGCTGATAAACTTCGCCTTGGCCTCCGCATAACGCACAGGTTCTATACGGCGGTCCCACTTCAGCGTGTTCACTCCGAAGATGGGCTGCGTCAGTTCGAGGCTGACGGGCACCGACATAAACTGGTGGTAACTTCCTCTGCCCAACTGACTGACATAATCAAGCGACGAGGTAAGTGAAAGTTTTCCACCGGTCAGCCAGATGTTCTGGTCAATGGAAAGTTCCCCGGAAAGCCCCAGCGTATTGTTGCGCACAAAGGTATAGGAACCGTCTGAATTCTGATACGAACTGTACGACTTGTTGTAATTGGGCAACTGCCCCGTGAAATTGACCTCCGGCAAAAGGTTGGCACGGAAAGTGCGGTATTCCCAATAGGCCGTCTTCAACTCGTTCAGTGCCACGGCAGCATCCACAGACTGTACCCTGGCCAAGGCTATGGCTTCAGAAAGGGTAATGTCACGCTCATAGCCCGTCGAATCTTTGTCTTCCTGAGCGACCAATGCCGCCGACATCAACAGACACACAACCAATAATAAGATTTTCCTCATATCTCTATCCATATTTTATTTCTTAAACGTATGCCAAACACAGAGACGCAAAAACGCGGAGTTTTTTCTGCCGCACCGGAACCGAACCGCTCTGCACCTCTTCGGTCCCGCACTCATTGCAAGGCAAAGACCGTGCCAAGTGCTCCACAAGGCCTCTGAAGAGGTTTGGTGTTCGAAAACGGACAATCCAAGTGTCCGCAAACGGACAATGTACGGACTCACTCCGCTCTATCCTTTTGGCGGTTTAAGAATTTATTCGTACCTTGGCGCATTGAAAAGCAGAAATAGACAATTAAGAAATCAATATGGACATCAACCAAGTCAAAAAAGAATTTACGGAATTGTTGCGCTCCACCGGGCGCGACGGCGTAGAAGATGTGTTGGAAGGTCTGGAAGAGATGGGGTTCTTCACCGCCCCCGCTTCGGCCAACCATCACCTGAACATCGAAGGCGGTCTGCTCATCCACTCCGTCAACACGTGCAAAGCCGCCCTCATGGTATGGGAAGGCATGAAAGCCTTGGAACCGGGACTGGAAAAGGAGGTGCAGCGCGACAGTGTTATCATCGCCAGCTTGCTGCACGATGTCTGCAAGAGCGACATCTACATCCGCTCGGTGAAAAAGCGCAAGAACGTGCTGGGACAGTGGGAAGACAGCGAAGGATATAAAGTGTCCTACAAGAACTTTCCCATGGGCCACGGCGAGAAATCCGTCATCCTGCTGCTATGCAACGGACTGGAAATGACCGATGACGAAATGCTGGCCATCCGCTGGCACATGGGTGCCTGGGGCATCAACATGAATAGTTTTGAGGACCAACGCAGTTTCGACACTGCCCAGAAACTCTATCCGCTGGTTTCCATCGTGCAGGTGGGCGACAAGCTGGCCGCTTCTATTATGGAACGCAGTGGGGAGGAAATGGACGAGCTTTAATGTTGAAGGACTATCCGGAACCTCAATCCGCTATACGAAACGCTTTTGATCGCTTTATAACCAACAGATTGCAATGAGGAGGTATCAAAACATAAATCAACTTTCATTTTGTCATCTTGAGTGAAACGAAAGATCTCAAAACAGATGCTGATGTAATCGAGATGCTTCACTTCGTTACCAATGACATAACTTTTTGATAGCCAAATTCGGTTTTGATACACCCTCATCTGAAAAGGCCAATTACCAACAACTGAATGAAACAGAATGAGTGCTTTTGACAAATATATAAGACAAGGCGAACCTGATAGTAAAGAAAAGGCTCAAGCCTGGAAAACCGCAATCGGTCTGCAAGACGTTGACGGTCTAAAGCCATCGGAATATTTGTTGCAGACGGCAGGCAGACACATCGAAGGCGATATTACTATTAGCGAAGTAAAGCTTTTGATTGACAGCTACTACCAATCAAGGGCGAACAGAAAGGATGTAGAGAATGAACGAACCGAAGAGGCTGATAAAGTATCTGCAAGAATTACTGAAATACCATCCGAGAAATCCTTCTCGTTCACACCGGATTATCTGATACTCATCCATAGACGGTTGTTTGAAGGCTTGTACAAATTTGCAGGAAGATTGCGCGATTATGACATAACCAGGAAAGAGTGGGTACTTGACGGAGATACCGTTTTATACTCCAACCACGAGTTAATCCGTCAAACACTTGAATATGATTTCGGACAAAAAAAGAGTGTCGATTATCCGTCACTTGATGCCAACCAGGCATTGAAGCATATATGTAAGTTTGTTTCAGACATTTGGCAAATCCATCCTTTTGGAGAAGGGAACACACGTACCACTGCCGTGTTCACCATAAAATACCTTCATACATTTGGATTCACATTCGACAACAGCGTATTTCAAGAACACTCCTGGTATTTTAGGAACGCATTGGTTAGAGCCAATTACAACAATTACTCCAAAGGAATATCCGCTACAACATCATTCTTGGAAATGTTTTTCAGAAACTTGTTGTTTGGCGAGAAAAACGAGTTGCATAACCGAGCACTGCATATCGCGGTCCTTCAAAGTGCCAACACCAATGATTCAAAGAACCAAAATGACACTTTGAATGGCACTTTGGATGAGATTGCCCTGCTGAAATTCCTCAAAGACAATCCCGAAGCTACTTAAACTGAGATTGCAGCACATATCGGCAAATCTCTCCGAACCGTTAAGCGAATGACCCCCTCTTTGATAGAACGTGGCTTGCTGGAACGGGAAAACGGAAAAAGAAACGGAAAAATGGATCGTTAAAAATATAAACTTAAACCGCTAAATTCCCACTTATGGAGCTAAAGAAAATACACATGTCAGATATTGGCAAAGTGGTTACTGGGAAAACTCCCAGAACGTCTATTGTTGAAAACTATGGCGATGATATTCCTTTTCTTCCTTTTCTTACCCCATCAGATGACTTATCTTATAAGTCAGTTCCTAAAACAGGTAAGACCCTTACAGAACAAGGATTGAAGGAAGTGAAAAATTGTTTGCTCCCTCCGTACTCTGTGTGCGTAAGTTGTATTGGTTCTGATTTAGGTAAGGTCGTAATGACATCAGAACCAACTATAACCAACCAAGGCTTTTCAGCATTCTTTTTTCTTTTATGGCAGTACCCTTACGACAAAAAAGTGATGTTTGTATATGAAAATGGCTCAAATGGTCTAAAGAACTTAAATATCAATAGTTTGATTGAAAGAGAATTATTCGTTATTCCACCCAAAGACGTAATATCAAGATTTAACCTTGCAGTTGCACCTTTACTTTCAAAGAAACAAACTAATGGAGTTAAGTCGCTCGTTTGACATCCCTCCGCAACACCTCTTTCCGAAACTGATGTCGGGCGAATTGAAAATTAGTGAAACTGAAACAAAACATAGTCATGGATAAATCAATAGGCATATTAGATAAGGATTACTCTTTATGGGTTGATGAGCTTGTAAAGCGTTATCGTAGTAGTCAAATCAAGGCAGCAATAAAGGTGAATAAAGAACTGCTGCGCTATTATTGGGAGCTTGGTAAAGATATTGAGGAAAAACAAGCAGACAACAAGTATGGCAGTAAGTTTTACGCTACATTAAGCCGTGACTTGCGTCATGAAATGCCTGATGTTGAAGGACTGTCCGAAACTTCAATTCGATACGCAAAGCGATTTTATACCCTTTATAGCCAACAGGTTGCAATTCTTCCACAAGTTGTGGAAGAATCTGAAAAGGAAAATCTTCCACAACTTGTGGAAAGATTATA
>DGYFI06202__coassemble_328_pt1 | contig 112490 bp, 88 predicted proteins | sample DGYFI06202__metabat2_high_PE_032 | metagenome-assembled genome bin DGYFI06202 | reverse complement strand
AGCGTCTGCCTTACAAGCAGAGGGTCGGCGGTTCGAATCCGTCAACGTCCACCAGTTAATTTTATTTTTATAATAGTTTTCATGGTAAAATGTGAGGCTTGGCAAGTGATTGTCGAGCCTTTCTCATTTATTCCCTCTATTATCCGAAGAGGTTGCGGAAGGCTTCCTCCACCTTGCGCACGGGCACCAGCTCTATTTTTATTTTAGCCGTATTCAACCCCTGCAAGTTTTGCCGGGGCAGGATAAACCGTTTGAAACCCAGTTTTTCCGCTTCGCCGATGCGTTGTTCGATGCGGTTGACAGGACGGATTTCGCCCGACAGACCCACCTCGCCGGCCATGCACACTTCTGCCTCAATGGCAACGTCCATGTTGCTGCTCAGTATGGCGCTGATGACAGCCAGGTCGATGGCCGGATCGTTCACTTTCAGTCCACCGGCAATGTTCAGGAATACGTCTTTCTGTGCCAGTTTGAAGCCCACGCGCTTTTCCAGCACCGCCAGTAGCATGTTCATGCGCCGCGTGTCGAATCCGGTGGCAGAGCGTTGCGGATTGCCGTAGACTGCGCTGCTCACCAATGCCTGTGTCTCGATGAGAAACGGGCGTATGCCCTCGATGGCCGAAGCGATGGCTACGCCACTCATGCCTTCGTGGTCCTGGCTGAGCAGCAGCTCCGAAGGGTTGCTTACCTGGCGCAATCCGTCCTGCCGCATCTCGTAGATGCCCAGTTCGGCAGTGCTTCCGAAGCGGTTTTTGATGCTGCGCAGGATGCGGTACATATAGTGCTGGTCGCCTTCAAACTGCAATACTGTGTCTACGATATGCTCCAGCACCTTAGGTCCGGCGATGCTTCCTTCTTTGTTGATGTGCCCGATGAGGATGACCGGTGTGTGGCTTTCTTTGGCGAAGCGTAGGATGGAGGCGGCGCACTCTCTCACCTGGGCGATGCTGCCCGGCGATGATTCCAGGCTTTCGGTCGAGATAGTCTGTATGGAGTCGATGATGACCAGGTCGGGCTGTGTATTTTTGATATGTACGAAGATTTGCTCCAGCGAAGTCTCGCAGGCAATGAGGCAATCGCTCGACGTGTGAGTCAGCCGGTCGGCTCGTAACTTCAGCTGGCGGGCACTCTCTTCGCCCGATATGTAGAGGATGCGTTTCTCAGGCATCCGCAGTACGGTTTGCAGGATAAGCGTAGACTTTCCGATGCCCGGTTCGCCGCCCAGCAGCACCAGCGAGCCGCGCACCAGTCCGCCGCCCAGCACGCGGTTCAGTTCGTCGTCGTGCATGTCGATGCGCGGTTCGTCGTCGGCATCTATTTCGTTCAGTGTCACCGGTTTCGATTTGGTCTTGGCAAGCCCGGCGAGGGAAGGGCGTGCTGCCGATTCCTTGCGCACGATTTCTTCGACGAAGGTGTTCCATTGTCCGCACGAGGGACACTTGCCCAGCCACTTGGGCGATTCCTGCCCGCAGTTGCTGCATACGTATACGGTTTTTTCTTTTGCCATTTCGTTGCTTATTTGCGGCCAAAGGTACGATTAATATGGGTAGTTTTTGCCTTTTTCTGCACTTTTATCGCAAAAAAGTGGGAGAATGTGATAGAATGTATGCTTTTATTGTTACATTTGCAACATCTTATCCTTTAAAGACGTTAGAAACGAGACTATGAACAAGTATTATCCGCATACCGTCACATCGATGCGCACCATGACCCTTCGGGGTTAGGGATAGTTTTTCGTGTTTCTACGTGTTACACATCGTTTTCGGTTATTTCCTTATCTCCGCAGGCGGAGGCGCCCGTTCGGGAAGCGGGTTTTTTCCTACACATATTTATATATATTATAGTAACTTCATTAAAACAGCATAGGATGAAAGTAATGAAATTCGGCGGAACGTCGGTAGGTTCCGTGGAGAGCATATTGAGTGTGAAGCGCATTGTTGAAGCAGAGGCCGGGCGTGAACCGGTCATTGTGGTGGTGTCGGCATTGGGTGGCATCACGGACAAACTGATAAAGACCTCGCGCATGGCGGCGGCAGGCGATGCGGCGTATGAAGACGAATTCCGCGAAATTGTGAGCCGGCACGTAGAGATGGTGAAGCGGGCTATTCCGGAGTTTGACGCGCAGATGACCATGCAGCGCCGGGTGGGAGAACTGCTCAATGAACTGAAGGATATCTTCCAAGGCATCTATCTCATTAAGGACCTGTCGCAGAAGACATCGGACACGATAGTGAGCTACGGCGAACGTCTGTCGTCTATCATTGCCGCTCAGTTGACGGGCGCACGGTGGTACGACTCGCGCAGCTTCATCAAGACGGAGAAGAAATTTGCGAAGCACGTGCTGGATACGGAACTGACAAACCGGCTGGTGCGCGAGACTTTCAATGAATTGCCTCCGCTGGCGCTGGTACCGGGTTTCATTGCCACGGACAAGGACACGGGCGAGGTGACCAATCTGGGACGCGGTGGCTCGGACTATACGGCGGCCATCATTGCGGCAGCACTGAACGCCGACTCGCTGGAGATTTGGACGGACGTAGACGGGTTTATGACGGCCGATCCGCGCGTCATCTCTACGGCATACACCATCAACGAACTGAGCTACGTGGAGGCAACGGAACTGTGTAACTTCGGTGCCAAGGTGGTTTATCCGCCTACAATATATCCTGTGTGCCACAAGAACATACCTATTCTTATTAAGAACACCTTCAACCCTGAGGGAGCAGGCACCGTCATCAAACAAACGGTGAGCAGTCCGCAGGGCAAAGCCATCAAAGGTATCTCGTCCATCAACGACACGAGCCTTATCACGGTGCAGGGCCTGGGCATGGTGGGTGTCATCGGCGTGAACTACCGCATCTTTAAGGCCTTGGCGAAAAACGGCATCAGTGTCTTCCTGGTGTCGCAGGCTTCGTCGGAGAATTCCACATCTATCGGTGTGCGCAATGCCGATGCCGACTTGGCGTGCCGCGTACTTGGCGAGGAGTTTGCCAAGGAGATTGAGATGGGAGAGATTTCGCCCATACAGGCCGAGAAAGACTTGGCCACGGTGGCCATCGTAGGCGAGAACATGAAGCATACACCGGGCATCGCAGGCAAGCTGTTTGGCACGCTCGGCAGAAACGGTATCAACGTCATAGCTTGTGCGCAGGGTGCCAGTGAGACCAACATCTCGTTTGTGGTAGACGGCAAGTCGCTGCGCAAGTCGCTCAACGTCATCCACGACTCGTTCTTCCTCTCCGAATACCAGGTGCTCAATCTCTTCATCTGCGGTATCGGTACGGTGGGCGGCAAACTCATCGAGCAGATTCAAAGCCAGCGGCAGCGACTGATGCAGGAAAACGGCTTGCAACTGAACGTGGTGGGCATTGCCGATGCCTCGCACTCGATGTTCTGCCGCGAGGGATTCGACTTGTCCCGCTTCCGCGAGGAGTTGAAGGAAAAGGGGCAGGCGAGCGACACACAGCGGCTGCGCGACGGCGTCATTGGCATGAATATCTTCAACTCGGTCTTCGTCGATTGCACGGCCAGTCCCGACGTGGCAGGTATCTACGAAGACTTGCTGCGGCATAATATCTCTGTCGTGGCTGCCAACAAGATTGCTGCATCCAGCGAGTACGAGAATTATCTTCGCCTGAAGCAAACAGCCCGGCAGCGTGGTGTGAAGTATCTGTTCGAGACCAACGTGGGAGCGGGGCTGCCCATTATCAACACCATCAATGACCTTATACACAGCGGTGACAAGATATTGAAGATTGAGGCCGTGCTTAGTGGCACACTGAACTATATCTTCAACCAACTCAGTGCCGACGTGCCCTTCAGCCAGACGATACGCATGGCGCAGCAGGAGCGTTATTCTGAACCCGATCCGCGTATAGACCTCAGCGGCAAGGATGTCATCCGCAAGCTTGTCATCCTAGCCCGTGAGGCGGGCTACCGCATTGAGCAGAGCGATGTGGAGCGTCACCTCTTCGTACCCGACGATTTCTTTGAAGGTTCGTTGGACGACTTCTGGCGCAAGGTTCCCACGCTGGATGCCGACTTCGAGGCCCGCCGCCAGAAACTGGAAGCCGAGCACAAGCATTGGCGTTTTGTAGCGCGGTTGGACGGTGGCAGGGCGTCGGTCGGACTGATGGAGGTAGCCCCTGGTCACCCGTTCTACGGACTGGAGGGAAGCAACAACATCATCCTGCTGACTACCGAGCGTTACCGCGAGTACCCGATGATGATTCAGGGCTACGGCGCAGGAGCTGACGTGACTGCTGCTGGCGTCTTTGCCGACATCATGAGCATTGCCAACGTTTGATGCCCTACTTAAGTATAATCCCAAAACACGAAGAGATATGAAACACCTTATTATATTGGGTGACGGCATGGCCGACCATCCCGTTTCCTCGTTGGGCGGGCGGACACTGCTCCAGGCCGCCCATACCCCTTGGATGGACCTGCTGGCGCGGCAAGGACGATGCGGGCGGTTGGTCACTGTGGCACCCGGCTTCCATCCCGGCAGCGAGGTGGCTAACCTCTCTGTGCTGGGCTACGACTTGCCCACTGTTTACGAAGGCCGCGGTTCGCTCGAAGCAGCCAGCATCGGCGTGGAGCTTATGTCGGGCGACATGGCTATGCGCTGTAACTTGGTCTGCATCGAAGGTGACCTGCTGAAGAATCACTCTGCCGGACACATCACTACGGAAGAGGCAGATGTGTTGATTCGCTTCCTGCAAGAACGCCTGGGCGACGGGCGTGTACATTTCTATACCGGTGTGCAATACCGTCACCTGCTTGTCATTCGCGGAGGGGACAAACGCGTGGACTGTACGCCGCCACATGACGTGCCAATGAAACCCTTCCTTCCGCTGATGCCTAAAGCTAAGTGTATCGAAGCGCAGGCGACAGCCGGACTGCTGAACAGTCTTATTCTCCGTTCGCAAGACTTGTTGAAGGATCATCCACTGAATAAGCAGCGCATCGCTCAAGGCAAAGACCCCGCCAACAGCATCTGGCCCTGGAGTCCCGGCTACCGTCCCCGGATGGAACCTTTCTCTGTCCGCTTTCCTCAGGTGAAGAGAGGAGCGGTTATCACAGCCGTCGACCTTATCCGCGGTATCGGGCGTTATGCCGGACTGCGACGCATCGATGTACCCGGCGCTACCGGACTTTACGATACCAACTACGAGGGCAAGGCCCGTGCCGCTCTCGATGCTCTGCGCACCGACGACTTCGTCTACCTGCATATCGAGGCCAGTGATGAGGCAGGACACGAGGGGGATGTCTCTCTGAAGATGCGCACTATCGAAGACTTGGACCGTCGCGTCGTCGGTCCTATCTATGAGGCGGTGAAAGACTGGTCGGAACCAGTCGGCATAGCCATCCTGCCCGACCATCCTACGCCTTGTGAGGTGCGCACCCATACTGCCGAGCCCGTGCCCTTCCTCATCTGGTACCCTGGCATTGTGCCCGATGCGGTGCAGACTTTCGATGAGGTAGCTGCCTGCCACGGCTCGTATGGCTTGCTGAAAGAAGACCAGTTTATCCACGCATTCATCAACGATTAATCTTATGAACTACTACAGTACCAACCACCACTCGCCCGCCGCCACCCTCCAAGAGGCTGTGGTGCGCGGACTTGCCCCCGACAGGGGACTCTACATGCCCGAGCATATCCACCCCCTTCCGTCAGACTTCTACGACGGCATCGACCGTCTCAGTCTGCCTGACATCGCCTGCCGCGTGGCCGATGCTTTCTTTGGCGACGACATCCCGCAGGATACGTTGCACGAACTGGTGCGTGACACGCTCAGTTTCGATATACCGCTTGTGCCTGTCACCGGCCGTATCCACTCGCTCGAACTCTTCCACGGGCCCACGCTTGCCTTCAAGGATGTGGGTGCTCGCTTTATGGCTCGCCTTTTGGGGTACTTCATCCGCCGAGAGGGCGCTGGCGAGGTCAACGTTCTTGTGGCTACGTCGGGCGATACGGGCAGCGCTGTAGCCAACGGTTTCCTGGGCGTGGAGGGTATCCGCGTCTATGTGCTCTACCCTAAAGGCAAGGTGAGTGAGATACAGGAGAAGCAGTTCACTACCCTGGGCCGCAATATCACAGCCCTTGAGGTAGACGGCACCTTCGACGACTGCCAGGCCCTGGTGAAAGACGCCTTCATGGACGGCGAACTGAATGCCCGCTTGCGCCTGACCAGTGCCAACAGCATTAACGTGGCCCGTTTCCTGCCACAATCGTTCTACTACTTCCATGCCTATGCCCAGCTGAAACGCGAAGGACGGGCGGACAACGTGGTGGTGTGTGTGCCCAGCGGCAACTTCGGCAATCTTACCGCCGGACTCTTCGCTGCCCGCATGGGACTGCCAGTCGGTCGTTTCATCGCCGCCAACAACCGCAATGACATCTTCTACCAGTACTTGCGCACCGGTGTATATTCTCCCCGTCCCAGTATCGCTACTATCGCCAACGCCATGGATGTAGGGGCACCCAGCAACTTTGCCCGCATCCTCGACCTTTACGGTAACAACCATGCTGCCATCTGCGCCGACATCAGCGGTGCCACTTATACCGACGAACAGATAGCCGACACCGTGCGCACCACGTGGCAGCAGCACCACTACCTGCTCGACCCGCACGGAGCCTGCGGTTTCAGGGCCTTGCAGGAAGGACTGCGCGAAGGCGAGACGGGTATCTTCCTGGAGACGGCACATCCAGCCAAGTTCAAAGACACGGTGGAGCACATCATCGGACAGCCCGTCGATATTCCTGACAAACTTCGGGCCTTCATGCAGGGCACCCGAAGGAGTGTGCCGATGTCGAAAGACTTCTCCGCTTTCAAGGACTACCTGCTTCGGCAGTAAGACCTATGTATAACCCTTTTAAACGATTCAAACAAACTATGTTATTATCTTCTATTCCTTTGCTGGAAATAAATCTCGGCGACCTGGTGTCTAATCTTCTCAACAGTGGCATCAGCTTGGGCGGTCGTATTCTGGCTGCCTTGGTCATCTTCATTGTCGGCCGTCTGCTCATTTCGTTCCTTAACAAGATGTTTGCCCGCATTCTGGAGCGGCGCAAGGTAGATGCCGGCATACAGTCGTTCCTCAAAAGTCTGGTGAATATCCTGCTGATGATTCTGCTCATCGTGGCGGTGATAGGCAAGTTGGGCATCGAGACCACGTCGTTTGCCGCCCTGCTGGCTTCGGCGGGTGTAGCTGTAGGTATGGCTCTCTCCGGCAACCTGCAGAACTTTGCCGGCGGACTTATCATTCTGCTGTTCCGCCCCTACAAGGTGGGCGATTGGGTAGAGTGCCAGAATGAAAGCGGTACGGTGCGCGAAATACAAATCTTCCACACCATCCTGACCACGGCCGACAACAAGACAGTCTACATCCCCAACGGTGCGGCATCAAGCGGTGTCATCGTCAATTACAGCCGCGAGGAAACACGTCGGGTAGAATGGGTGGTCGGTGTGGAATATGGCGAGCATTACGACCGGGTGGAGGATACCGTGCGCCGCATCCTCTCGGCTGAAAAGCGCATCCTGGAAACACCGGCTCCGGTCATTGCCCTGAATGCGTTGGATGCCAGCAGCGTCAACGTGGTGATTCGCGTGTGGGTGAAGAACAGCGACTATTGGGGGGTGTATTATGACGTGAACCGCTCTATCTACGAAGAGTTCAACAAGGCCGGCATCGGCTTCCCCTTCCCGCAGCTTACCATCCACCAGGCCAAAGACTGAACCGGACCATCCTTGCTGCGGGGCAAGCGGTTGCTGTCTGCGTACAAAGAAAAGAGGATACCTTTATGGGCATAAGGTATCCTCTTTCACTTTATTCCGCAAGGACGGAATGCTTGCCGGCGGTCCGCCGACCACCGTATTTACTCTTTGCTTTTGTTCATTTCAAAGTTCAGAGTAAGCGGGTTGAAGCCGGGCAAGGGTTGCAAGTCTTCGCCGGTACCCAGCGATACCTCGTCGGCGCCTAATTGGAAATTCAGGGCAGAGGTAGCCACTTCGTAGCTGGCACCTTCTGCACCGACGATGTTTACCTGGATGTTCATGCTGGCGGCCTCCTCGCCTTCCGCAGCAGCCGGAAGAGTAAGAGTCAGTTGCAGGGGTTCCGGTTTCATGTCGAAGTAGATGCTGTCTTGGGCAGGCGTGAGGGCAGGCTCGTAGCCCACGTTATAGTTTACGGGACCTACGGCAGCTACTATCTGGTCGGCTGTGGTCTCATCGCCCACCACGGCCATTACCAAGTCTTTGATTGGGAAGTCTTTAAAGTAAATGGTATCATTGTCAATGGTAGCAGTGGCGGTGGTGCCTTCCGGTTCGCCGCTTTCATCGGTCAAGGCAGATATGCCCGGTGCGACAGACAAGATGGACAAGCTGCCCGTGTAGTTGCCAAACATGGATTCGGTGGTAACAATGCCGGGAATCGGGGAGGGCTCGTCGTTGCTGCAAGAAGTGAAGCCCCATGCACATCCCAAGGCCAATGTGGATATAATTAAGCGGTTTAGTTTAAAATCTTTCATTTTGTTTTCGTTCGTTTCTAAATGAATACTTGGTTTAAGTTGATCAGCTGATTCGCTTAACTAAATGACGGATAAAGGCGATTACTGCTTGAGGAAAAGTTAAAAGCTGTAAACGCTTGGGTGGCGTGTGGATAAGGAGGGGGAGGGATAAATAGCAAAAAGACCGCCCCGGATATTTCTCTTGGGTCGGTCTTTTGTGTGAGTAGCGGGACCCGGGATTGAACCGGGGACCTCATGATTATGAATCATGCGCTCTAACCAGCTGAGCTATCCCGCCATCATTTTCTCGATTGCGGGTGCAAAGATAGAGCATTTCTTTGAATTGGCAAAATAAACCGCAGACTTTTTCGCGTTTTTTTTATCTCTTCGTTTTTCTTGTACTGTAATTGTCTGTAAATGAGGATATTTGTGAAATGCATGTTCCCCAATGCTTGGCTGCAAACTTCCAAGCGCTTGGCAGCGTCCTGCTAAGTGCCTGGCAGCAATCTTCTAAAGGCTTGGCAGCGTTGGCGCTTGGGCTGGCAGATGCGGGTGGATGCCTTTGCCGGTTTTTACCCCGGGGAGAAAGCTCGATTTGCCTCATGACGTGCGTGGGGCAAGTTGTTGCCGGCCGTCGTTTTTTTGCCGGGCAAGCCGTGCGCTTGGGCAATGCTCATGCGTCCGTTGTTGTGTATGGAAGTGAAAAAGAATACCTATTCCTTAAAAGAGATAAAATATGTGCGGTATTTAAGAAAAAGTCTTTAACTTGGCGGCACAAACTTGAATCAAAAACATGGAAAGAAGAAAGATACATTTGGAGTATTTGTTAAATGCTACTTCCCGGAACATCTTGTGGGAGGCTATCAGTACCCCCATAGGGCTGGAGGGGTGGTTTGCCGACCGGGTGTTGTCCGACAACAAACACCTCATATTCTGTTGGGGAAAGACAGAACGGCGCGCAGCCGACATCGTAGGTCTGCGTGCCTATTCGTTCATCCGGTTTCATTGGCTGGACTCGCCTGTCGAGCGTGAATATTTTGAATTGCGGATGACCAACAGCGAGCTGACCAATGACTTTGTGTTGGAGATTATCGACTTTGCCTCGGCAGAAGAAGCCGATGACGCGTGCGAATTGTGGGAGTCGCAGGTGGAAACTTTGCGCCGGACGTGCGGATTTTAGTTACTTTCTGCTAAAAATTTCTCCTACTCCCGTTTTTGTACTACTTTTGCACTTCAAAAGTATGTTACGGAACTCATGCTGCACATCAAAAAGTTAGATATATTCATTTTGAAGAGCTTCTGCCTGCTTTTTGCGGGTACCTTTTTCATTTGTCTCTTCATATTCATGATGCAGTTCCTGTGGAAATTCGTAGACGAGTTGGTGGGCAAGGGACTTGAAGTAAGTGTGTTGGCCCAGTTCTTCTTCTACGCAGGACTGACGCTCGTCCCTCTTTCGCTGCCTCTGGCTGTGCTTCTGGCCGCATTGATTACCTTCGGAAACTTCGGCGAGCGCTTTGAACTGCTTGCCATGAAAGCGGCCGGTGTCCCTCTGCTGCGCATCATGTGTCCGCTTATTCTGTTCATTGCCCTGGTTTCCTGTGTGTCTTTCTATTTCCAGAATGTGATTGGCCCGCGCGCACAGACCAAACTCTATACACTGATGTTCTCCATGAAGCAGAAGTCGCCCGAGGTGGATATTCCCGAAGGCGTGTTCTACGACGAAATCAAGGGATACAATCTTTATGTGAGGCACAAGGACAAGGATACGGGGATGCTCTACGATGTGCTTATCTATAACTTTGAGAAAGGCTTTGAGAACGCGCAAATCATCAAAGCCGACTCCGGACGCCTGGAAATGACGGCCGACAAGAAGCATCTCTACCTTCATCTGTACAGCGGTGAGCAGTTTGAGAACCTGAAAGACCAGCGCACGTTGCGCAAGAACGTACCTTATCGACGCGAGAGTTTTCGTGAAAAGCATGCCGTCATAGAGTTCGATTCGGAGTTCAATATGGTCGACGAGGGCATTATGGGCAACTCGGAGAAAAGCAAGGACATGTGGACCTTGCAGGCCGACGTGGACTCGATGACGCATCGTACCGACAGTATCGGACGCGCCTTCTTCACCGAAGCCATGCAGGGTACGTATAGCATGCCTTCCAACCTCAAACGGGAGGATACGCTGAAAATAGAGAAAGCCGTGCTGTCCAATTACAACGTAGACAGCTTGCTGGATGCCGCCACCCTGTCGGAGAAAGAGAAAATCCTGTCTACTGCCGTCAGCCGGGCAAGCAGCGCGGAGAGCGACTGGAACTTCAAAAGCTTCAACATGTCGCAAACCGACACCGGCATACGTAGGCACGAAGCAGCCTGGCACGAGAAAATCACCCTCTCGCTTGCCTGCCTTATATTCTTCTTTATCGGGGCACCTTTAGGAGGCATTATCCGTAAAGGGGGGCTGGGCATGCCCGTGGTAGTATCGGTACTGATATTCATTGTCTATTACATCATCAACAATACGGGCTTCAAGATGGCACGCGACGGCAAGTGGATTATCTGGATGGGTATGTGGACCAGTACTGCCGTGCTGGCTCCTTTGGGGGCTTTCTTCACCTACAAGGCCAATAAAGACTCTGTGGTGTTCAATGCCGAAGCTTACCTGCATTGGATTAAGAAGGTGTTGGGCATACGCAGCGAACGTCATCTTTTCCGCAAAGAGGTCATCATACACGACCCGGACTATGCCCGCCTCCCCGCCGACTTGGAGGCGCTGTCCGAATCCTGCCGTGCATACGCTTCGCGGCACAACCTGAAACGTATGCCCAACTACGTGCGCCTTTGGATGAATACGGACGAGGACCGCGAGGTGGAAAGCATCAGCGCACGCATGGAAACGCTCATCGAGGAAATGTCCAATACGAAATCTCCCCGCCTGATAGGGGTGCTCAATACTTATCCCATCCTTTCGGCGCAGGCCCATGTGCGTCCTTTCCGCCTCTACTGGCTCAATGTGGCGTGTGGTGTGCTTCTGCCCGTCGGCCTTTTCTTCTTCTTCCGCATCTGGGCATACCGTCTCCGTCTCAGCAAAGATATGGAGCGTATCGTCAAAGCGAATGAAGATGCCGTCTATGTTATCCGCTCGATGGAAAAGGACCGATGATGATTGAATCTTGAATATCAACCCTCAATTATAAAGTTATGGAACACATTAAACTGAATACGATAGAAGAAGCCATTGAAGACTTCAAGGCCGGCAATTTTGTCATCGTGGTGGATGATGAAGACCGTGAGAACGAAGGCGACCTGATTATAGCCGCCGAACTGATAACCCCTGAGAAGGTGAACTTCATGTTGAAGCATGCACGTGGCGTGTTGTGTGCCCCCATTACAATCTCCCGCTGCAAGGAGCTGGACCTGCCGCATCAGGTGCTGGACAATACTTCGGTATTGGGTACGCCTTTTACAGTGACCATCGACAAGCTGGAAGGGTGTAGCACGGGTGTGTCTGCCGCCGACCGTGCCGCTACCATCCGCGCTTTGGCCGACCCGGCTTCTACGCCAGCCACCTTCGGACGCCCGGGGCATATCAATCCGCTCTACGCTCAGGAAAAGGGCGTGTTGCGCCGTGCCGGCCATACGGAGGCTGCTGTGGATTTGGCACGTCTGGCGGGACTCTATCCGGCCGGTGCTTTGATGGAGATTATGAGCGATGACGGCACCATGGCCCGTCTGCCCGAACTCCGGCAGTTTGCCGACAAGTATGGCCTGAAGCTTATTTCCATCAACGATCTGATAGCTTATCGCCTGAAACAGGAATCTATTGTAGAGAAGGGCGTGGAAGTGAACATGCCTACCGCTTACGGCGATTTCCGCCTGATCCCTTTCCGGCAGAAGTCTAATGGCCTGGAACATGTGGCTTTGTTCAAAGGGACGTGGAAGGAAGACGAACCCATCCTGGTGCGTGTGCATTCTTCTTGCGCTACGGGTGACATTTTCGCTTCCAAGCGTTGCGATTGCGGGGAGCAGTTGCACAAAGCCATGCAGATGATTGAGGCAGCGGGCAAAGGCGTGCTGGTTTATCTTAACCAGGAAGGGCGTGGCATAGGCCTGATGGAGAAGATGAAAGCTTATAAGCTGCAGGAAGACGGGATGGACACCGTGGATGCCAATATCTGCCTGGGACATCTGGCTGATGAGCGTGACTACGGCGTAGGTGCACAGATATTGCGCGAACTGGGAGTGCATAAGATGCGGCTGATGACCAACAATCCCGTCAAGAGGGTGGGGCTGGAAGCCTACGGTCTTGAAATAACCGAGAACGTACCCATCGAAACCACGCCCAATCCTTACAATGAGCGTTACCTCCGAACCAAGAAAGAGCGCATGGGGCATACGCTGCACTTCAGTAAATAAAGAAGCCAAGTAATTAAACCATCTTTTAAAACAAATAAATTATGAACCAATTATCAGACCGTTTGAACAGCTTGTCGCCTTCTGCGACATTGGCCATGTCACAGAAAAGTGCCGAACTGAAGGCACAGGGGGTGGATGTTATCAACCTGAGTGTAGGAGAACCCGACTTCAATACTCCCGAGCATATTAAGGAAGCCGCCAAGAAAGCCATCGACGAGAACTACTCGCGCTATTCTCCCGTTCCCGGTTACCCCGCTTTGCGCAATGCTATCGTGGCCAAGCTGAAAAATGAAAACGGACTGGATTACACCGCCGCCCAAATATCCTGCGCCAACGGTGCCAAGCAGTCCGTCTGCAACACCATACTGGCACTGGTCAATCCCGGCGACGAGGTTATCGTGCCTGCTCCCTATTGGGTGAGCTATCCTGAAATGGTAAAGCTGGCAGAAGGGGTGCCCGTTATCGTATCGGCCGGCATTGAGCAGGACTTCAAGATGACGCCTGCCCAGTTGGAGGCCGCCATCACGCCCAAGACCAGGGCGCTGATTCTCTGTTCGCCGTCCAATCCTACGGGCTCTGTCTATAGCGGTGAAGAACTGGCAGCCCTGGCCGCCGTGCTTCAGAAGCATCCTCAGGTCATTGTCATCGCTGATGAGATTTACGAACACATTAATTATATAGGCCGTCATCACAGCATTGCCCAAGTGCCCGGCATGAAGGAACGCACGGTGATTGTCAACGGCGTGTCCAAAGCGTATGCCATGACAGGCTGGCGCATCGGCTTCATTGCCGGTCCCGAATGGATTGTGAAAGGTGTCAACAAGTTGCAGGGCCAGTACACGTCCGGTCCTTGCTCGGTGTCGCAGAAAGCAGCCGAAGCTGCCTACACCGGTACGCAGGTTCCCGTAGAGGAGATGCGTCAGGCCTTCCAGCGCCGTCGTGACCTTATTGTCCGTTTGGCCAAGGAAGTGCCCGGTCTGGAGGTGAACGTACCCGAAGGTGCCTTCTATCTCTTCCCCAAGTGCAGTTCCTACTTTGGCAAGTCTGCCGGCGACCGTTCCATCCACAACGCCGAAGACCTGGCCATGTATTTGCTTGAGGTAGGACACGTGGCCTGCGTGGGCGGCACGTCGTTTGGTGCCCCCGATTGCATCCGCATGAGTTATGCTACCAGCGATGAGAACATCGTAGAAGCTATCCGTCGTATCAAAGAAGCTTTGGCTGCCTTGAAATAAGAGCCGTTTTTTTCTTGTTATAAAAGGCGTGGATAACACATTTTTGCGGGAGAAGGTTTCCCGTAGAAAATGCCGTTATCCACGTTTTTTTTGCCGGATACATGCCGTTGAGGCGGATTTCAGGCTGTGTAGACAATCATGTGGTTGATAATCAGGCTGCTGTTCCTTATATACAACGAGCCTGCTGCTTGTAGCTTGGCACCCGACTGCTTATCGCTTGGCTGTTTTCTCCGAAGAGCTTGTCGGCGCATCCGGTAGGGGCTACATTCGTGTTTCGGCATAAAAAGTAGGAATTACGTGGTGGAGAAAGGGCAGAAATATAGGCTTTTCCCACTTTTTTTGAGATTTTCTGCAAAAAAAAGCTCGAATAATTTGGAGGTTCAAAAAAAAACCGTACCTTTGCACCCGCAAACGACGGAAATCTTCGGGGTGTAGCTCAGCCCGGTTAGAGTACACGTCTGGGGGGCGTGTTGTCGCTGGTTCGAATCCAGTCACCCCGACGCTTTATCGAAGGTTTCCTGGTGCGGTAGTTCAGCCTGGTTAGAATACATGCCTGTCACGCATGGGGTCGCGGGTTCGAGTCCCGTCCGCACCGCGATAAACATTGAAAATCAATGCTTTACAAATTAAGCACCCGATTTTACACCCAAGAATGTAAAGTCGGGTGTTTTTCATTAAGAAGCAAAAAGAAAGGGGCTTAACTTACTTGAGTTTGCCCCTTATCTTGATTTTGGCATTAACAGTTCCGCTCGGTATTGATGATTTGTCTAACCCTATCTTTATTCAACTTGCGACAAGTCATTTATTAATACTTGCTCTAATTGTGGTGCTAATGGGGTTACTATTGTGCTATCTATATTCCACTCAACTTGGGAGGCTAATTTTGACTTCAAAGTTTTTTTGTACAGTTTCATTTCGTCTTTTGTAATATACTCATGTTCCAAAACATACAGTTCATCAATGATTTCAATCATCTGTTCTTTAATGTCTTTTTTGTGACTAAAGAACAACTTTCTATAGTTCTTTCTGTTTATCAAATCCATATAAGACTGATATTCCGGGTTATAGATATAATTCTCTGTCTGGTAATAGTTTTCGAGACGAGTAGTGTAACCGAAAAGTGTTTTGGGAGTCTTTTTTTTAGTTGCAAGTACATCGTATTCCACTCGTAAAACTCTTTGTATTGTATCTATCCTTATTGCGCCTCCAACCACTTCATTTAATCGAAGTCGGCTATCTATGCTATCAGTAGTAAATTTCCAACCTTCTTTTTTCAACCTTTCCATTAGAGTGAGACCATCCAAACTGGGTGTGTAAATGTATTTATCTACAAGAGTATTTGCTCTTTCCTTGTCCATATCTATCAATGAATCGTTTTGGAAGTTACGAATCTTGATTGCAAATCTTTCCGCATCTTTATGTTTTGTGTCAATAAAGAAATCCAAATATCCATCCCTGAAATATTTCATACAGGAATCATTCAATTGATAACTTCTGAAGTAAGTCTTGAGATGAATATATTCTCTATTCTTCGCCGTAACTGTTACTGCGTTCAACTGATACTCAATGGGGTTTAGATAAATAGGGATATCCTCCTTAAATAGAGATGATTTAACACTTTTAGGCTTATAGGCAATATGCTGAATAGTAACAACTTCATCGTTCAAGTCTTGAGGTAATGTACCATCTATATCCGTCGTACCTATGACTGCCCCTTTGCTATTTAGAATCTGTGCGTATGATATACGTTGACCGGTCGTTTTGTCAAGCAAGACAGCTTGCCCCGAAACGTTAAGACTCACAAATAGTAATAAGAGTAAAATTGCAAAGCCTCGACATTCATACTTAATAATTGTCCGTAAGAAATCATTGCACATGATTCTTACTTTTACTTTTTTAATGCCCATCGCTGTGTCATTTTGTTCTTTAATATTCAGTTTTTCTTCTTTTGACATACAAATCGTAGATTTTATTCATTTGGGAAATGCCTGTCTGTGATTCTTTATTTACTTAGGCGGCACAAAAATAGGAATAAAAAAGGAGCAACCAACATTTTTTGATTACTCCTTCTGTTCGATACGAGTGAATTAATGTTTATAATCTAAATCCACCTCCTTTTCTCGGTTCATTAGGTGCTTTCCGGAAGCTATGCCCTAACTTGCCAAACTGTTCTTTGAACCATTCACCAATCGGCTGTTTGTTTATGGTCAGAACCAGTTTGCCGTCATCGGTCGGATTCCTTTCTACCTTGAAAACATCATTTTTGATGTCAAACTTCCGTCTGTGTTCTTCGGAATAAATCCTGCCATTGCATTTGATGGCTTCTTTCTTTGTCAAAAGGCTCTCTATCATTTCTTTGGTGAAGCCGATGGCAGCGCACAATTTTTCCATTCTCAGCATCTCTTTAAGCATCGGAAACCACTTGAAAGCCTTTTCAAGCAAGGTATTCAACCGTGATATTTCCTTGTCTTTGGCTTCAAGTTCCTGATTGTGTATTCCTTGCAGATTGCAAATCTGCTGACCATGCTGTTCCTGCATGTGTCGCATTTGGGCTTTCAGGTCATCAATTCCCTTATCCCGTTTGGCTATTTCCTGATGCAATACTTCATTGGACTGCTCCAGCTTCTTCATTTTTCCGCTGCCGAAAAGAGAACCTACTCCGCTTACAATGACCGTAGCGGCATCGGTGGCTGCGCCTTTGAGCTTGTCCGTGCGTATTTCCGATTTCACCTGACGGAGTTCTTGTTCGGCAAGATTCACTTGCTGTTCCTTATGTCGCTTTACGGCTTCTATGCGTTGCAGTTCGGCTTTTTGTTTCTCAATGATAAAATCGTTCCTCTCCAGATGTTCTTTGCCTGTTACGGCCTTTGACTGTCCACGCTCCATCAACAGAATGTCGGATGCCAAGCTTTGCATTTCGGTCATGTCCTCATCATTGAGCTTTCGGCTCTTTCCTGTATCATGGTTCATCCAGTCAAATACAATATGGGCATGGTAATTCGGCTTGAACCATCTTTCTCCTACTTGGAAACTCTCTTTGTCCTCTGGTGCAGGCTGACCGTTCAGCCAATGCCCCTCGTCCTTGTGCAGGAAAATTTGGAGCGGTGTGATGCCCCAGCGTTTTTGGCATTCTTCACCGAATTTACGCACATCCTCCAGCGTGGTGTCCGGTCTGATTAGCAATACTCCCTCACGGATGGGCGAGCATCCCGCCACCTTGATAATTTTTCCGTTCTTCCCTTTGCGCTCACGCTCCTTTTCCTGCATGGCGCGTCCTGTTTTTTCCTTGACCATGCGTTTGATGTTCTCATAGTGCGTCTGCAATTCGGGACTGCCGAAATCCGGATTTATCCACTGTTCATTATCAGGCGTAAGGTCAGGCACGATGTAAATTTTGGACTTGCCGATGTTGCGCATATACTCGGCAGTCCTCCGGTTATGAGCCTCGCTTGATGCCACGTTGCAAGGCTTGATATGTATGCTTGATTTTGTTGCCATCTTTTCAATTTTTGATTCGGTTATTACTAATTTTGTTTGCTGCTTCCCGCTCATAACCGCAGGGGGGGCTTAGGGGTGTAACCCATAAGCGGAGTTTCCAAAGAGAGGGTCACTCTTTGGTCGGGTTGCATAGGACTGAAAGCTCTTGCCGGGTTCTTAGGGCAGCGTCCTAAGCCCCTCGGGAGAGCCCACAACTACGAAAGCGAAGCGTGTAGTTATAGTGGGCTATAACCGGAAGCCTTTCGATTTCTTGGATAACGCATCATTCCTCTTTTTGACGGATTGCATTTGCTCTTTTCTATCCGCCATGCGTTTCTGCAAATACTCGTTCAGGTCTTTGCATCCGCTGTAGATTTGTGAAGCGTCCCGTATATTCCGGGTGTTGTCGTATTCCTTGCGGATTTGCTGAAGGGCTTCCATTCCTGCACGGTCATTGTCAAAAAAACAGTGGATTCGCTCATAGCTTCCCAATGGATAAAGTGCTTTGGAAACATTGGCAACAGAGTTCAGAACCATGTAATCCTGCCTGTCGAAGTCAGGGTGTTGCGGACAGTTTTCGAGCCGTAGGGTCAGAAATGAGAGGTAGTCCATAAATCCCTCGAAAATGAAACACGTGCCCTTTGGCTCTCCCGACTGTCTGATGTGGGATATTTCCTTCGGTGCGATACAGCCCTTGAAATATCGGTTGCGGATTTCATAGCCGCCCGACATGTTGGGAAATGCAATGGCGAAGTACCGTTTGCCGTTGTGCGTAAACCGCGCTTCCTTACATTCTTTTTTCGCCAGTGCCGGATTTATTCCCCTTTCCTGCAAGTAAGCGAGCAAGGCAGGAGAAGAAAGCGGCACAATTTCCAACTGTTGGAAACTCGGCTCTGTAAATGACTGCTTGCGAAAAGAGAAAGAAACGGGGCGCACGTGCGGTGCCTGTTCCTCTATGCGTTTCAAAAGGTACGGCACACTGTCCGTTGCATAGAGGTGCGAAGCCAGCGCGATGATGTTGCCGCCCTTGCCGAGCGCAAAATCGTACCATTGGTTCCGCTCGGTGTTCACCTTGAACGATGCTTCGGTTTCTTCCCTGAACGGTGACTTGTACCATAGATTGATGCCCTGCCGCTTCACCGGGCTATATCCCAAGCTGTGCAGGTATTCTTCCAGTCTGATTTGTTTTGCTGTCTGTATGTCCATAAATGATTGTCTTTATCGGTTATTGTTTGTTTTTCTTTTCGCCAGTACCTGTTTATAAGTTACTGGCTGTATAACCACTTCACTTTATTGTCGTATATATAGGATACGGCTTAAAGTGAAGCGGTTTGATGTGTCCCTGCAACCACTTCGCTTTATCCTAATATATAGACCCGGAGAATAAAGTGAAGTGATTGCAGGAAGCGTGTCAATAGTGGAAATCCGGTTCGTACCTGTACTTCCTGCCGTTTTCCTGTACTATCATCCGCTTGTTCTTCAACACTGTGATGAGTTTGACCAGCTTGTTGTCGCTTAACGGAACACCCACCAAGGCATACGACTCTTTCAATGCTTTGCCCAGTTCCTTATATCCGTATTCGTCCTGCAACGAAAATGCTGCTTCCAGTGCTATCCGGTGTTGTTGCTCGGAAATGTCCTTGCAGGCATCGAACCTTTCGCCTTGGGGTCTGCCGGGTGCTTTGGCTTCTGTCTGGTAATCCTCTATCAGTTCGGGCAATGCCCTGTCATTTATGCGGAAGGCAAACGGCTCGAAGTCCATCGCACGGATGTGCATGGCGGAAACCTTGCTGATGTCCCCGTTGTTCTTGTCCTTTTCCACAAGGAGAACGGTCTCAGCCTTGTTGTTCAGTTCCGTGCCGATATGTCCCCTTGCGTTCTCATCACCCTTGTTCTGGTGGAGTATCGTGTGGATATGTATCTGCCTGTCGTCCGTCCACTGCATCAGTTTCGATATGATGCGTGTCGATTCGCTGGGGCTGTTGATGTCATACACCATGTCACGGATACCGTCTATCACCATCAGACCAAGGTTCGGCGTATGGTAGATTGCCTGTTCGACAATCCTTATGCGCTGCTCCGGCGTGTATTTTCGCAGGGCAAGGAACTCAAGGTTCTCGTTGTCCCTGTCATCGGGCAGCCCTGCCATGCGCATGATGCGTTCCATCACATTCAGGCAGTGGTGAGGGCTTTGCTCCGTATCGACGTAAAGTACTTTCCGCTTGGCTTCGGGAAGTTCAGCCGCATACCGGAGTACCGTGCCGTTCTTCAATGCAGCAGCCACGATAGCCGACACATTGAATGTCTTCTTGCTTTTGGCCTTTCCGATGGATGCGCTGAAATTTCCCAGCGTGCCGATAACGGAACCTTTCACGCTGAGGATTTCGGGCGCTTTCTCGTATTTTCCCGACAGGCTCAACCGTGAGGCTTGCCAGAGGATTACCGCCTGTTCGTCCGATATTTCCCGGATGTCTTTCATATAGTCCATAGCAATGCCTCCCATTACTTGCGTCCACCAGTTTTCTTTCCTGCCAATTCAAGGGCAAGTTCCGCATCCACGATAATCTTGCGTCCTATCTGGGTGATAGCCTTGTCTATCCTTCCGCTTTTCTTTATGCGGTTGGCGGTAGGCAGGCTGCACCCGAACAGTTTGGCTATGCCGAGTATTCCGTACACATATTTCCTGCTTGTGTCCGTTACGGGCTGCGGCTGCGCTTCCGGCTGACCGGATGCGTGCCTGCTTAACATGATGAACTCTTCGCCTGTCATCTGCCAGACGGGTTTGGATAATAACTCTTGTAGATTTTGCATGGTTCTACTTTTTTTGATTCAACAATCAGCCCTGCGCACTGGCTGTTATTTCTGTTCTCGAACGATGCAAAATTAGGTAGGGTTATGGGTGGTAAGGATGGGGACGGTATAATCCGAATATCGCTGTATCTTATTGAATATCAGAGAATAAAAATACCACTCAAAAATAAATTTGAGTGGTAAAAGTGGAACTTTCGTAAAATATCAGGATATGTCACCGATTATCTGAATATATGTTCCATTTCTTTAGCGAATTTCTGGTTGCTGTCACTCGGAAAATCGGAAACAGGCTCCTTGTACTTTGACTTGTAATAGCTGTCGTCAATATCCAGCAGTTCCAGTATTCCGGCTTTCCATTTTTCCCTGTCCTGTTTGGAGAGTTTCTCGCCCATCAGAAATATCAGATAACATACACGTATTTTCTCTCTCGGTTTGGTTTTCAGCTTGCAGTTACAAGGGTGCAGGTTCATGTTGGCATAAAAATCCGGTGCGGAAATTTCCTCGAACTGTTCTCCAACACATACCTCATGAATGAGCGAAAGCAATTTCATGCTGAAATACTCTTGTTGTTCATCCGCCGTTTCCTGCTGACTGATTGGCTTGCCCGGCTCGTCCTGTCGTTTCCCGTCAGGAATGTATTTCTTCAATATATCCAGAAAAAGGCAACTTTGGCGGTATATGTCCGCACAACGGTTCTTCATATATTGGAATGCCTCCTTTCTTGTTGCCTTTTGCTGGTCATAGAGTTCATTCAGTTTGGCTCTTTCCTTGTCATATTCAGCCTTGCAGCGTTCATATTCTTTTTCAGCCTGTTTTTCCTCTTCGGCAGTATGTTCCCTGTAGCCAATGGAATCATACCTGTTGTTGGCTTCATTCAGCGGTTTGCTTAGGCTCCTTGTTACATCCAGTTGGGCTTCAATTTCAAGGGAATACCTTTCCATATGCTGATGGCAAACACGCTCTACGGCACTGTCACTTATGGGGTGTGTTTCATAAGCCTGTATGCTCTTTTCAATTTCGGTTTTCAAGCTGTTGAGTATCAAGGTGTATTGTTCTTTTTGCCTGTCAAGCACCAGTTCAAGGATGGCTGCTTCAAAAGATTTCATGTCATTGTATTCCTGACAGAAATCAGAAATGAATTTCTGCCTGTCAAAAGAGAAAACGTAATTATCTATATAGTCCCTGTATATTCTGTTGAGTTCCCCGTATCGGGGAATCATCGTCTGTATCTTGTCTGCCATAAGTGTCCTACTTTTGTTTGTTCTTTTCATTGTCAAGAAGCATCGTCAGTTCTTCTTCCACCTGTTCTATGCTCGGCAACGCCGATTTCAGGTTCTCCGGCACAGCCTTGCTGAGCTGATAATCGCTGATGCCGATAGGCTGGTCATAGCCTGTCAGTGCATATTGTGCTACAATCTCATCCTTGCCCTTGCATAGCAGCAGCCCGATGGTCTTGTTGTCATTCTCTCCCCTCAGCTTGTCATCCACCACATTGATGTAGAAGTTTAACTGTCCGGCATATTCCGGTTTGAACGGGGTCGCTTTCAGTTCCACGACCACATAGGCATGAAGTTTTATGTTATACAGGATTAAGTCGGCATAGAAATCGCTGTCGCCAATCTGGAAATGCTTCTGTCTTGCGACAAAGGCGAATCCGTTGCCCATTTCCAAAAGATAACGGGTAACATGCTTCACCAACTGTTCTTCTATATCCCTTTCGTCCGCACGTTCTTTGGCTCCTGCCAAGTCAAAGATATACGGGTCTTTCAACAGGTAATTGGCAAGGTCGCTTTGAGGTACAGGAAGCGTGGCGGTAAAATTATTGACTTTACGGCTGTTGATTTGCCGTTCATACAGTTTGCTTTCAATCTGCATTTTCAAGACATTGCTGCTCCAGCCCATTTCCACGGATTGTTTCATATACCAGTATTCCACACCCAACGGAAGCGAACTGTTGAGCATGACCATTTGGCTTGCCCAATTAATTCTTGCCACAGGCGATGCAAGGAACAGTTTTTCTATATCTCCGATGTCTGTTCTATAAATGGCAGATACGGTTTTTGCCACATTCTGAATTTGCGCAGGAACTTCCTGCGTAAATTCTAATTCTCGAAAATCAACTGATTGTATTTGCGCAGTAAGCTCCTGCGTAAATTGCCCGTTGTTTAATTTCAAGACTTCATCTGTTACATTCCGTATGTTTGGAAGCGACAGCCTTGCATCCGTTTCAATAAAACATCGTAGTACGCTCAATGGATACGACCTTGCGAATTGGCACATATAAGTAAGGTTGCGTTCCGAATATCCTTTCTTTTCGGGATAATTGAACCGTATCGCTTGCGCCAGTTTCTTGATGACCTTGCCGCCCCAGCCCTGTCGGTTCTGGTGGTACAGGATATAATTGCCCATCTTCCAATAGTGGAACAGCATCTGCGCATTGGCGGCACTGATGAGCCGGACTTGCGCCTGCTCTATTTCTGACCCGATGGCATTAACAAAAGCCTCGAAACTTCTTTTCTCTATATTGTTATCGTTGTTGCTCATTGTTGTATGTATTGAAAGTTACAAAGATAAGCCCAATAACAGGCATCCCGTGAAACTTGCTGATTGTTTTTATAGTTGGTTGAATTTATTCATCGCATTGGCTTTCACATCATCGGCGATGTCTATGTAGGGTTTCATCGCCTTGTAGTCGCTATGCCCTGTCCATTTCATGACCACCTGAGCCGGAATGCCGAGAGCCAAGGCATTGCAGATGAAAGTCCTTCTCCCGGCATGGGTGCCCAGCAATGCGTATTTGGGCGTAATGGTGTCTATGCGTCTGCTCCCTTTGTAGTAGGTCTCGCTTACTGGCTCGTTGATTTCGGCAAGCTCGCCCAACTCCTTCAAATAATCGTTCATCTTTTGGTTGCTGATGACCGGGAGAGCCTTATGCCCCTCAAACTCCACATCTTTATATTTATCCAGTATCGCCTTGCTGTGGTTGTTCAGCTCGATGATAAGCCTTTCGGCGGTCTTTACGGTGGTGATTTCTATAAATCCGTCCCTGATGTTGCTTTTCTTCAGATTATGTACATCCGAATACCGGAGTCCGGTAAAGCAACAGAACAGAAAGACATCCCTCACCCGTTCAAGATATTGCTTGGTTTCGGGTATCTGATAATTTTTGAGTTTGTTCAGTTCTTCCCAAGTGAGGAATATCACCTTTTTCGGTGTGCTTCGCAATTTGGGGTTGAAATCTTCATAGGCATTGTTCATGCAATACCCTTTCTTGGTACACCAGCGCAGAAACCATTTCAGATAAGCGACTTGTTTCATGATGGATGTGTTCCGCATATCTTCGGTGTCTTTCAGGAAATTCACATACTTTGTTAGCTTGGGTTCATCCAACGATTCAAAAGTCAGTCCCTTGTCAAACTTCTCAAGATGTTTCCTGACTGCGGCAAATTTCTCATAGGTGGCATCAGACCAGCCGTTTTGCGTGCCGCACTCCTTGATGAATTCGTCAAATACCTCCAAAGGCAGAAATACCACCGGAGCCTGTTCCCCATCTTCCTTTTTTTCATTGTGCAATCTGTTGAATGCGTCCTTTACCTGCTCGGTAGTCGGCATGAATCCCTGCACCTCGAACTCCTTGAAGATGTTCTGTATTTCGGTGTAGTATTTCAGCAAGTCCGCATTGATTTCCGATGCACTTTGCTTCAGCTTGTTGGTGCATCCGTTCTTTACACGCTGCTTGTCGGCATCCCATTTGGCAACATCAATGCGGTAGCCTGTTGTGAACTCAATGCGGTGGCTGTCAAAAACAACACGCATACGGATAGGGACATTCTCCACGATTGGCACTCCGTTCTTCTTGCGGCTTTCCAATGAAAAGATGATGTTTCTCTTGATGTTCATAGCTGGGTGTATTAAAATCAACACCCAAATATACACCCAATAATTGAAACAGCAAAAGGTATTTAATGATATTTAGTAATATAGTTGATTTGTAATAACTTGATTATTATCAACATATTGCAGCTTTGTGAGATTTCTTGATTGTATAAGTTAAAGTCCCATACGCACCGCTGAAAACGAAGTTTGTAAGTCCCTAAGTTCGAAAGCAGCTTGGGGACTTTTTTTATGACCGTTTTCTTTCTCCCTGGGGAGTGTCACGTTGGGTGTTGTGGGGTGTTGCCTCTTTGACAAAGCTGAATCATTCATTAAATATTTCCAGTTATGAGTAAGTTTCGTGATTTTTCAGCTTATATGGCATTCTGTGTTGAATCTTTGGAGAAAGAAGGTCGTTTTGGCACGGCTCATGTTTATCGGGCCGTTTTGCGCCGTCTGCTCGATTTCTGCGGTAGCCGTCCGCTCGGGTTTCCGCAACTCACCTCCGGATGGCTCCGGCGTTTTCAGAACTATTTGCTGGAGCATCGGCTGAGGTGGAACACCATATCCACTTATATGCGCATGTTGCGTGCGGTGTATTTCCGTGCGGTAGATGAGCGTCTGGCTGAGTTCCGGCCCCGCCTGTTCCGCGATGTGTATACGGGCACCCGGGTGGAGTGCAAGCGTGCTGTCGAGGAGGTGGTGTTAAGGCGTTTGTGCGCTACTCCTCAGACTGATTCCCGTCTGGAAAATGCCCGTCGGCTTTTCTTGCTGCTTTTCATGTTGCGTGGCATTCCCTTTGTCGATATTGCCTATCTTCGTCCTTGCGACTTGCAGGGCGACGTGTTGTTCTATCGTCGTCGCAAGACGGGTACAGGCCTCCGGGTCCGGGTGGAGCGGGAGGCTATGGCTCTGCTCCGGGGGCTGCAGTCGTCGGACTCCTGCTCTCCTTATCTGTTTCCTTTTGTGCGCCGGGTGGGGGCCGATGGCTACCGCCAATATCAGAATGCGCTTCGCACCTTCAATCGACGGCTCAAGCAGTTGGCGGCAAGCATGGGCATTAACGGAGGGCTGAGCAGTTATAGCGCGCGCCATAGCTGGGCCACGCTGGCCAATTTCAAGCACTATCAACTGGAGTTGATTTGCAACGCCATGGGGCACTCGTCTGTGAAAGTGACCGAGACTTACTTCAAGCCTTATGCCGATGAGCAGATAGACGAGATGAACCGCAGTCTGATGGCTTCCGTCCTCTCCTGCACGTGTGTCGGCGAAGAGGGGAAAAGCCTCTTATGTGCACATGAATAACTAAAAAAGAAAGGGAAAAAACTTTATAAATGAAGTCCGTTACTTTGCAGGTAACGGAAAAGGTTTCGCCTGCAAACTTACGCAAAATAATTAGAACAACAAACAATTTTGTAAAAGATTTACGGAAAAAATATTAGGTTGACTGTAAATACCTATTATTCAATAGATTTTATGTCGGCTTTGAACCCTTATTGTGTAAAGCGTACGACAATAAGAACCTTCTCTGCGTTGAATTAAATTAACACAAAGCTTTTCGTTACAGTTCCCGGATTCCCCGGATTTTCTCCTGAACGTCTTTTATTATCTCAAATGCCGATGCCTGCGGGGTTGTAGCGCACGGAAGCCGTTACCTGCAAAGTAACAGTCTGTCTGAAATCAGACCTTTGTCGCAAGTACCGAAAATCTTTCACCGAAGAACTAAGAGCAATTCTTACTATAAAGAAAAAGAGACATGAAAAGGAGCTTACTTCTGATTTTGCTGTTTATCGGTGCATTCTCTTTACAGGCCCAAGACGTGGCTGTAAAGACAAATCTCCTGTATGATGCTACGGCTACCATCAATCTGGGTGCCGAGATCGGACTGGCACCGAAGTGGACACTCGACCTCTCCGGCAACTACAACGGGTGGAGTTTTAATGACAACAAGAAGTGGAAGCACTGGATGGCGCAGCCCGAGGCGCGCTATTGGCTGTGCGAGGCATTCAACGGACACTTCTTCGGAGCGCATTTGCTGGGTGGGCAGTACAATGTGGGGGGTATCAACCTGCCCTTCGGTATCTATGACGGCCTGAAAGACCACCGTTACGAAGGATGGTATGTCGGTGGAGGCTTGGTGTATGGATACCAGTGGCTGCTGGGCAAACGCTGGAACCTCGAAGCGTCTATCGGCGTGGGGTATGTGCGCGCGTGGTACGACCGCTACGACTGTCCGCATTGCGGTGAATGGCGCGGCGATGGAAAGAAAAACTACGTGGGTGTGACGAAGGCTGCCATTTCCCTTATATACATTATTAAATAACAGGAGGAAGCAACGTATGAAAAAGATTATGATCACAATAGCATGGTTATTGGCCGCTTTCCCCGCTGCTTTTGCGCAGACTGCCTATCTGGAGTCGGTCAAGGTGGAGAACCGCCGGGTGGAGAAAGTGGGCGGGGAGGTCCGGGTGCAGATGGACATCTGTCTGGACGACTTGCAGATGAAGAACCAGCACTCCCTGCAACTGGTGCCCGTCATCCTTTCGGAAGACGGCTCGTTGGAACAGCCCTTGGAACCTTTGTATGTAGACGGAAGGATACGCAGCAAGGTGGTGAAACGCAAGGCGGCATTGGAAGACTGGCAGACCGACGGGGAGAGGCTGCGCCGACGCAACGGGCAGACGCAGACGATGCACTACGAAACTGCCGCCCCCTACGAACCTTGGATGCTCAACGGAAGGTTGGAATTGCGTGCCGACGTGACCGGATGCGCCGAATGCGGGGAAGGACACGAGACTTTGACCACAGGCGGCATTCTGCCTTACCGGGAACCCGAATATGAAATGGCTGTGGTGCAGCAACCCAAGGAGGAAGTGGTGAAACGCCGCTCCGAAGTGCGCACCGCCCGCTTGCAATACCGCCAGGACAGCTACCGTGTGCTGCCGAAATACAAGAACAACCAGCAGGAACTGGACAAGGTGCAGGCGTCTATTGATGCCGTGAAGCAGGATGCCAACCTCACCATCACGGGCATTTACATCACCGGCTACGCTTCGCCCGAAGCTACCGTGGCATACAACCTGGCGCTGTCGGAACGCCGTGCCAAGACCTTTACGGACTACATCAGGCAGCGTAACCCCGAACTGGATGCAAGCTTGTGGCACGTGGACTGGAAGGGTGAGGACTGGGACGGACTGCGCAAGGTGGTGGAGCAATATCCCAACTTGCTGAAACAGGACGAGGTGCTTGCCATCATAGACAACTGCCAGGGTGACCAGGATGCCTGCGAAGAAAAAATCAAGGCATTGGTACCGCCCGAAATCTACCAGCGTGTGCTGAACGAGATGTACGGTCCCCTGCGCCGCAACGAATACCGCATTGAGTACAATGTACGCCACTTCGATTTGGCTGAGGCACGCGAACTGCTCAAGTCGCGTCCCGACCTGCTGAGTGTGGCCGAAATACAGAAGGTGGCAGACAGCTACGGCAAGGATACCCCGCTATACCGCGAGGCTCTGAAAGTGGCGGTAGATACTTATCCCGACAACGTGACGGCTCTCAACAACTATGCCCTGGCCCTTATCAGTGCCGGCGATTACGATGCTGCCATCGACCTGCTGGAGCAGAAGGCAGGCACGGACGGCTCGCTGCTCAACCTCATGGGTGTGGCACACTTCAGGGCAGGACGCATGGAGGAGGCAGAAAAGGCTTTCCGTCGTGCCGCCGAAGCAGGCTATCCCGGCGCTCAGGAGAACGTGCAGAAGTTGCAGGAGGCAAGGGAGATGTTGGGCGAATGAACCGACGACAACAGAATAACGAGAGATTAACTAAATATATTGTTTTATTAACTTAAATGTTAGAAGTATGAAAGTGAACAAGTTTTTGATGCTGGGAATCGCTGGATTGGCTTTTGCAGCATGTAGTAATGACGAAAATGTCACAAATAATGGCCTTGAAGGCAATGGCTCTGTGACAGTAAGAATCGTTTCGCCTATGACCAAAACTGTAGGTGATCCTACAACAGGGGAAGATGGTGTGGATAAGATTGCCGTTGTACCGGCAGATGGAAAGATTTATGTCAGACTGACAGCTACTACTGGTGGTACAACAAAGGAAATTACAGAAGGAACGGAAGTTAAGTTCTATGGTGTTTCTAATCCTACTAAAGTTGAAGCGTGGGTAAACAACGGCGAAACTGAAGGACAGGGAGCTACTGCAATAACGACTTTGCAGACTAGCTATATTGATACTCCGGAAAATATTCCCGCTTATGGAAGTACAGAAACTATTACATTGACTGGTAGTACCGAAACCGTTACAGAGGGTAGTGAGACAACGACGTATGAAATGTATGAGGCTACTGTTACTATGGAGATTCCTGTAGCTCGTTTGGAAGTTTCTGGTATTAAACATGCTACGCACCCTGTTTCTGGTGATCCTGATGAAGCAACTTGCAAATATGAGTCTTTGACTATTGATGGAATCTATCTGGATAAAGTCAAAACTACAGCTACTGGTGATATTGAAGATTATCACATGCCTGCAGTTGGAACAGATGGAGAAGCAGATTATATACCTGCACCGATTTTGTCTGATCTTATTACCGCACCTAATAATTTCTTGGCTACTGGTTCTGTTTGGCCTGCAGCAAGAATGCCGGAAGAAGGAGAAGGTGATCAACCTATCGCTCAATCTTACAACTATTATTTTTATCCGGATGCAAGTCAGATGCCTATTCTGAAAATTTATTTTGCTAATGCAACAGCTGTTGATGATTCAAATCCTGTTTCAGAACCTCGTTATGCCGTTATCAGGAGTTATAATGGAAATGAGAATTTCCAATTCCAGGCTGGTACAATCTACCGTATCACGGATGTGACTTTGAAAGACGGGAATATTATTGGTGATGAAGAAGGTAATAATCTGTATGGTGTAGACGTTACCGTTGAAGAAGCTCAATGGGATGTTCAGACTATTACCGGCGAATGGGTTGAACAATAAATAACTTCATTTTTTCATACCCCGACTGACTCCTCCCTTTCTCTCTCCAACTTTGGGAGGAGTTAGTACCCATCTCGCAGCCGGGCGATTCTTCTCGGACATTCGTCCGGCTGCGTTTAAAAGACTCAAAGCAAAATCTGAGAATGGTCCGCCCTTGGCGGGATACAACTTTAATAACAGAAACAATGAAACATTGGAAGAACATAGTATTGCCGCTGCTGCTGGTTCCTGTCCTGGTGACCGGTTGCATCAAGGATGACTTCGATGACTGCGACAACGTCACCATCTATTTCCAATACTTGGCAGACGGTGATGAGGACGTGCTCTACCGCTACATGGATAAGGTGGACTTGTACGTCTTCGACGAAAGCGGCCACATCTTGGGGAGCGGCACGTATAACCAGGACCAGTTGAGCAACTTTGCGGCCGTACCTTCTTTCAAGCTGACACCGGGCAAACGCTATAAGGTGGTGGCAGTGGGCAACGCCTACGATGCCACGCAGGTGGTCAACCTCCAAGCTACGAGCTTCGACGACATCTACATCCAAAGCCCCCTGTGGGACGGCGATGGCGGCAACGTGGTGAATACCCACGATGACAACTACCTGGGGCAGGAAGAATTTCAGATGCCCGAAGGAGAGTTCGTGGTTTACCGCGATACGGTGACGCTCTACAGCGCCCACATCGACACCGACATCCGCATTACCGGTTTGCCCGCACCTTCCGAAGCCGCCGCCATGCTGGGAGTTGATACCAAGGCCGACGGCGACCTGCCCATCCGTCTGTACATCCAGAACTCGAATGCACAGACTTCCTTTAACAACGAAATCAACGAAAGCGAGAAGGGTACCATCGTTCCCGACTTGGTGTGGGACGCAGACGAACAGTGCTACCGCACGGAAGACCTGGCGCTGTTCCGCATGGATACGAACGGCGTGCTGGATGCCAACCGCTGCCAGCACCACTTGGTACTGGAAGATGCCAACGGCAACGAATTAGTGAGCGGTGACATCTACGACTACCTGCTGCGCAACCAGGATGCGATAGACGTCACGAAGCAGGAGGCCCTCTTGCCCATCGAGATACACTTTACGCAAACCAATGTGGAAATCAAGTTGCCGCAGTGGTACATCGAGGACATCGAACCCGGTTGGCAATAATACCGAAAGAAAGGAGGAATATCTTATGAAGATAAAAACCTTAAAGAAATATGCCGGAGGCATGGCTCTGCTGACCCTGCTTGGTCTGTTGCCGGCGAGTTGTATCAAGGATGATACGGCAGCCGTGAAGGAGACGACGCTGACGCTGACCGTGGCAACGCGGGCAGGCGAGACTGTGGGAAATAACGAGATGGATGCCAACGAGCAGATGAAGACGCTCCGTGTCATCGTGGCTCGCAGCAGCAACAATGAAATCCTATACAATGAGTATAGAGATGAAATAGATGATAATGCGTCTCAATACGTTTTTAATTTTGGCGAACTGACCATTGAGGAGAGTGAAGAATTCGACTTTTATGCTATTGCCAATGAAAATAGTTTGGACTTGAGGGGAAGCGGCATCACATCGCTGGAGGAGGTTACGAATACTGATTTAACGGCATTAAAGAACTGTATTATTAATCGTGATTACAACGAGATCGTAGAGGGGAACCCTTTGCAAATTCCGCAGACAGCTTTCAAAACCATTCCGGTTGGTGCAGGGGAAAAGAAAACGGCTACGATTCAGTTAGAGTTTGTGGTGGCGAAAATTTCTGTAACCTTTACAAACCAAACCGGGAATTCACTTTACATTGACGGTTTATCCATTGAAGATATAAAGCCGGATAGAGGCTTTTTGTTTGACCCCAATGGTGCTGAAATCTCTACTGTGGTCATGCCGGAAAATACGACATGCACAGCGGTAAACGGAAGTGAAAGAATCTGGGTGGGCACTAATCAGCCTACTACTGTCAAAGCCTATATCTATCCCACGGTAAAAGATGATCAGAATGCCTTTGTGCTCAAAGCCAATGGATACGAAGACCTGGAACTAAACCGTGAGGACGGCAGTCATCTAACAAGTCTGGACCGCGGTGAATGGTTACGCATAAACATTACCCTTATCCCAAAAGTAACCGAAGTCTATCCGGATATTGAATGGGAGGTCGTTGACTGGAGTTCATCAGAAGTAGAAGTTCCATCATTTGAATAATGGAAGGAGATTATCGTATGAAATTAAAACATTTACTTTATATTAGTCTCGGAATGGCCATTTCGTTGTTCACAGCATGTACGGACAACGAGTTTGCTGAAAGCGGTACTCACTATATTGAAGAAGGTATTCCTGTCAGCGTAGATTTGAAATATGGCGTGGAAGAAAGTCGGCAAGCAACTCGCAGTGCTCAGGATGCAACCGTGGAGCAGACAGTGAACCGCCTATTTGCCATTGCCTTTTATGCTGACGGCAGCATATCGGGATATGGGGCATACGATGCTGTTAACAATGCAGAGGGGCAGGGTACTATTAATGATTTTCCCATGCACTCTGGAGCCAACCAGCAGATATTCATTGTGGCCAATCCAGGTACAGGAATGGGTACGCTAACGATGGATCAACTGGTAGCATTTGCTGTAGGAAATGGAACGTTGGATGACTTTAAACAATTATATTCCGCATTTAATGACACAGACAATATAGGCACTAATGTAGAACGCATGAGTTTCTTGATGTTTGGTCAAATGGTGAACCAAAGTGGCACTTCTGCTATGAATGTCGAAACCGACGGTACCATCTCCAACTATTCTAAAGCCGTTGAATTAGAACGTGTGGATGCACGTATCACCTTTAAAATAAAGGTACAGAGTGATGCAAGCCATCAGGATATGACCTTCATTCCCCGCTATTATCAGGTGAATAATATCCCGGCAGGGACTTATCTTTATCCTCAAGAAAACGATTATGTTGATGCCGGATATCAAAACATGAAAGATGAGACAGTAAGCATTACCAAGAACTTTGACGGGACAGAAACGGATAATATGTATTTCGAGTTTTACCTGTTAGAAAATCGCTTGCAGCCCACCCAAACATTGTCTATGTCTATGATTGAAAGCGGAGGACAGTATTGGGACAACAGTTCAAGCACGCCTACTGTACAGAACCTGTACGCATTGCGCGAAAAGCGGCAGGCCATTAATGAAGGGCAGAATTTTGACAAACCCGGTCAGGAGTATGAGTTGGGTGATTATATCTATGCTCCTAAAAATGGTGCGTATGTCATTTTTAGTGGTACACTGACCTACCGGAATGAAAATAATGACATGGTATATGCCAATACAAGCTATACGGTGCATTTAGGTAGCACAGGTAATAGCATAGACAATGGTTCCACCTGGTACAATGAAGAGGATTTAGTGAATAACTACGATACCGAACGCAATACACACTATACTTATACGGTGACACTGACGGGAGTTAACTCTATTCAGGTGGAAGTAGAGAACGACCGCGAAAAACGTCCTGGCGTAGAGGGTGATGTCGTAGTGGCGCAAGGAGAAGTGGAAGATCTGGATGCGCACTATGGTCGCGTATTGTTCACGTTGACACGTGGAGAAATCTTGGCAGGATTGTCATGGGCCATCCGCACACCTTTCCAACAGGGTATCAAAGTTTTTAACCGGGAGAATTATTTGGTTGATGGAAACATACCTGCTGATGAAAGCTCATTGGCTGACCGTGAAGCATTGAAGACCGGGATCTCTTTGAATGATTATAAGTGGGTACAATTTGTCATCAATGCTGAAGCAAATAGAAATAGGAACTGGAATGAAGGCATATCAGCAGGTGTTGTCCCCGATGATGAGTTTGCAAAGTATCCCGGTCATGAGGCCTATGACGGTGGCACTGAACAGACTGCAGCGCCGGCTTTTGGTGGAAATGGTTATCATTACGAAGGTAGTGGCTGGAGCAATAATGGATATTATTCTGAAGATGTGGTGATGTATGATGTCAACCAGTTGTTGAACCATCTTTACATGGAAGCCAATAAGTCAGACAGTGAGATATTCCATCTGAATGGAAGACAAAGTCCATCCGATGACGCTTCTGTGGCTATCACCGCTTTCATCGATGAATATGTTTATATCTATGATCCAACGCAGGTGTTTTACCGTCCACCCATGAGTGAAGATGTGCCGGAAAACGACCTTGTCAGTCTATGGAAAAAAGTTGTGAATGGCGAGAACCGTTTGTTACATATTTGTAAAGAAGGTGCAGAATATAGTCCAGACGGGAATAGTTCGTGGGCCAATAGTGTGATGACGTTTTCTCAGCGTCCCATTTATACATTCTATAATCCGAATGCCAGCGGTATAACGACTGCTTGGGGCACGGAGTCTAAGAATGAAACCGGGAAGTTGGAAGTGGGGGCTCCCAGTCTTTCCAGTCAACATTCCAACACAATGGATAATGGTCGGGAAAACACGCTGAATATTATTCCAAGTGGATGGAGCGATGAACTGAAATGGTCTGCCGTATTGAATCGGGACGGAGATGCATTTGGTAAACTGCAAAGTGGTTACAACAACATCTGGTATGCTTGTTTGGGACGTAACCGTGACTTGAATGGAGATGACATTGTGCAAGAAGATGAGATTCGGTGGTATTTGGCCAGTATTGACCAATTAACTGACCTGTGGATTGGCGAGGAAGCTGTGCCTAATGCCAAATTGTATGATGAGTCTTTGTATGTCAGCGGAAATCGTATTGAGCGTTCGCACGTAGCGAGCAGTTCTTACTATAATGGGGCAGCCTCTAATCCTTGGGTAATTTGGGCAGAAGAGGGAGCTTCCCGTGGAGATAAAAATGCTTCTCAAGGAAGCAACGGTAGTGGCAGTAAATATGATTACCGTTGCGTGCGGAATTTAGGTATCGGATTGGAAAACATAGACGAATCGCCCGAAGATTATGCCACTGTCAGCACCAGCAGCTGGAATGGACGTTATCAAGAACAGATTATTGAAGTCAGTGACTTGAGCAGTGAAGCCCGACGAGCGTATACTTCAGGCTATTTGCCTGCCAATTCGGAACGAAGCTATAATAATCGTCCCTACCAAAAGTTTGCAGTCATCATCAATAATCTGTACCCTACCAGTGGTGCAACAACCCGATGGAATGTATATTATGAAAATGAAGAGGAATACACCCCTTGCCCAGCAGGCTATCGTATTCCTAATCAACGCGAATTGATGTTGTTGTACACACGTATTCCCTCTTTATTTAACAGTGACACGGACTACATGACTAAAACTGAATTCAGTTTTAAAGATTATGCGCCCTATACTACAGAGGCAGATCAACATGGCGAACGAATCGGGTTTTCTTATGCAGGTGGAAACTTGTATTTGATATCAAGTAAAGCTAAAAATAATTATGGACAGCTTGTAGACAACATACCGGTCGTTCGTGTCCGTTGTGTTCGCGATGTAGCAGGAAACTGATTAATTTCTTCCGTCCCGCCGCGAGGCGCGACCTCTCTTCATCTTAGCGAGATGGAGAAAAGGGGGACAATCTCAATGTTCCCCCCCCGTTTGTTTGTTTTGTTTGCAGAGGATGCCTGTCGTGGCATCCTCTTCTTTATAGACAGTTATTCGGCTGGGGGGGACGGAGAGAATGTCATTTCCCCTTTTGGGGCTTTGGATGTCAATGACTACCTTTGCAAGGTGTATATGATAGCTGCTGTTTGGTGGTGCGGCTGTGAAAGCGTAACACGGCCACTGTTACACTGTAAAATGCCTGTTGTTACAGTGTAAAAAGCCTGTTGTTACAGTGTAAAAAGCCTGTTGTTACGGTGTAACATCGCGTAATGAGGCAGCTGTTACATCGGATGAACTGATTTAAACAATTTACTGGTATGAAAAAGGAAATGAATGTCTGGCAAAGATTACAGCGTAATCAGACTGCCTTTATCCTATTGGTGCTGTGCTGCTTGTTAGGGGGCTGTTCCGCGCGGGCAGGTGTACCGAAAAGTAAGGTGGAAACGGCAAATGCAGAGGCGGCTGCCGCCTCTCAGCAAAGGGTGGCTGTTCAAGACGGCTTCCCCTTTCCGCAGATTCCTGCCGTGCTGACCTCACCCGAAGAGCGGCGCAGCTATCTGCTGGCACATTACTGGGATGAATACGACTTTGCTGATACTGTCCTGCTGCATAAGGCCGAAGTGACCGAGCAGGGACTGGTGAACTATATCGACTTGGTGGTTTCGCATCCCGATGCAGAGGAGGCTGCAGGGGCTGTGGATGCTTTCTGCCGGGCCGTGGCACTGTCGGACGAGGCGCGGAAGACGATGCCGACGTTGCTGGAGAAATATCTCTACGACCCCATGTCGCCCATGCGCAACGATATGCTCTATGTGCAGTTCCTGAACGGACTCCTGGCTCATGCTCCGGCTGCTGATGCGCGCCGCGACCGCTGGACTTTCTTGCGCGATTTGGCCGGGCGTAACAATCCGGGGCAGCGGGCAGAAGACTTTACTTTTTACCTGCCCGATGGAACCCGTCGTACGCTCTATGGCATGCCTTCGCAGAAATTGCTGCTGCTGTTTTTCTATGACCCGGAGTGTGAGAACTGCCATGCCACGCTGCTCGCGATGAAGTCCAGTGAAGTCCTCGCCCAAGCCATGCAGAGCGGACAGGTGGCGGTACTCGCCGTCTATACCGAAGGAAACCCGGAAGTCTGGCGTGCCCGTCTGGATGAGATGCCGCAGGATTGGACTGTAGGAACCGACCGTGAACTTATCAAGCGGAAATCATTGTATGATTTGAAAGCCATGCCCTCCCTTTATCTTCTTGATGCCTCGAAACAGGTGCTGATGAAGGATGCGTCGTTGGAGGAAATACTGGCGGGGCTTTGAGACGGCACTGCACCGTGACTTACGGCTTCTGTGCCTTGAGTCCGTCTAATTCGGTCGATGCCTGTTCCCATTGCTCCATGACTTCCTCCTGCTGCTTCTTCAGGCGGGCGTGTTTCTCGTAGAGGGTCGTGTCGGCGGCACCTTCGGGAGTCGTCATCTGTGCCTCTACGATGGCAATGGCTGCGTCCAGTTCTTCTATGCCCTGCTCGCATTCAGAGACCTGCTTCTCCAACTTTTTGATGCGGCGGTTCAGTTCTTTCTGGGCTTCCCAGTTGAGCTTCTCTTTCGTATCCTTGGGCTGTGTGGTGGGGGCTGCGGCTTTCTTCGGTTCCGTGCGGAACACATCATCGAAGCGGTCGGCGGTTTCCCCGCTGTTTTTGCTGCGCAGGAAGTCGTAGATGCCTCCCAAGTGCTCCTTCACCTCTCCGCCTCCAAATTCGTAGACTTTTGTCACTAAGCCGTCCAGGAAGTCACGGTCGTGGCTCACCACGATGACTGTGCCTTCAAATGCGGCGATGGCCTCCTTCAGCACGTCTTTCGAACGCATGTCCAAGTGGTTGGTCGGCTCGTCGAGGATAAGAAAATTGGTGGGTTCCAGCAGGAGCTTGATCATGGCCAGACGGGTGCGCTCTCCTCCGCTGAGCACCTTTACTTTCTTTTCCGATGCCTCGCCGCCGAACATAAAGGCTCCGAGAATGTCGCGTATCTTCAGTCGTATGTCGCCTACGGCCACCCGGTCAATGGTGTCGAACACAGTCCTGCTCTCGTCCAGCAGCTGTGCCTGGTTCTGGGCGAAATAGCCTATTTGCACATTGTGGCCCAAGGTCAGTCGTCCGGTGTAGTCTGTAATTTCGCCCAGTATGCACTTCACCAGCGTAGATTTTCCCTCTCCGTTTCGTCCCACGAAGGCTACTTTCTCTCCGCGGCGTATGGTGAGGTTCACGTGGCTGAAAACAATATGGTCGCCGTATGCCTTGCCTACCTCTTCGCAAATGACGGGATAGTTGCCCGAACGGCTGGCGCAGTTGAATGTAAGCCTGAGTGCCGAAGTGTCTTCTTCGTCCACCTCCACACGTTCCAGCTTTTCGAGTTGCTTGATGCGGCTCTGTACCTGCACGGCTTTGGTGGCTTTGTAGCGGAAACGTTCGATGAAGGCTTCCGTGTCTTCTATCTGTTTCTGCTGGTTTTCATAAGCGCGCAATTGCTGTTCCCTGCGTTCCTGTCGCAGTCGGACAAACTCGTCGTATTTTACCTTATAGTCATAGATGCGCCCGCAGGTAATCTCGATGGTGCGGGTGGTGACGTTGTTGAGGAAGGCCCGGTCGTGGCTGACCAGCACCACGGCGTTGGCTTTCGTGGCGAGGAACTGCTCCAGCCATTGTATGGACTCAATGTCCAAGTGGTTGGTCGGTTCGTCCAGCAAGAGCACGTCGGGTCTTTTCAGCAGCAGCTTGGCAAGTTCTATGCGCATGCGCCACCCGCCGGAAAATTCGCTGGTGGGGCGGTCGAAGTCTGTCCGTTCAAATCCCAGTCCCTGCAAGGTGCGTTCTACTTCCGCCCGGTAGTTGTCTCCGCCCATCAGCAGGAAGCGGTCGTTTTCATGGGTAAACCGTTCGATGAGCTTCTGGTAGTCTTCGCTTTCGTAGTCGGTACGGTCGGCCAATTCCTGTTGCATCCGTGCCAGGGCATCTTTCTGTTCCTGTATGTGTGCAAATGCCAGTTCGGCTTCCTGCAACACCGTGCGTTCGTCGCTCAGCACCATGACTTGCGGCAGATAGCCGATGGTACAGTCGCGGGGCACGGCAACGGAACCTTCGGTGGGCTGTTGCAGTCCTGCCAGTATCTTCAGCATGGTCGATTTCCCAGCCCCGTTTTTCCCGACTAAGGCTATGCGGTCTTTCTTATTGATGACGTATGACACGCCTTCAAACAGGGGCGTGGCGTTGAACTCAACCTTGAGGTTTTCTACGGATATCATGTCTTTTGTCTCTTGTTTCAGAATTTACAGGCGCAAAGGTAGTGATTTTCCACCGAATGCCGTCCGCCGTAGCGATAAAACCCCTATCTTTGCGCCCGAAACAAACCGAATGTATCACATTAATATTAATAAGTACTGATAATACTGATATGAGTAAAGAAAAGATTATCCTCACCGGCGACCGTCCCACGGGCCGTTTGCACATCGGGCACTATGTGGGCTCTTTGCGTCGCCGCGTAGAATTGCAGAACGCGGGCGACTACAAGAAGATGTTCGTGTTCATAGCCGATGCCCAGGCACTGACCGACAACATGGAGACACCCGAAAAGGTGCGCCAGAACGTGATAGAGGTAGCCCTGGATTACCTGGCCTGCGGACTCGACCCGGAGCGTTGCACGCTCTTCATCCAGTCGCAGATACCGGAGTTGTGCGAGCTGACTTTCTACTATATGGATTTGGTTACCGTGAGCCGCCTGCAGCGCAACCCTACGGTGAAGACCGAGATACAGATGCGCAATTTCGAAACCTCCATCCCCGTGGGCTTCTTCACTTATCCCATCAGCCAGGCAGCCGACATCACGGCTTTCAAGGCTACTACCGTGCCCGTGGGGGAAGACCAGGAACCCATGCTCGAACAGGCCCGCGAGATAGTGCGCCGCTTCAACCATATCTATGGCGAAACCCTGGTGGAACCCGAAATCCTGCTGCCCGACAATGCCGCCTGTCTGCGCCTGCCCGGCACCGACGGTAAGGCCAAGATGAGCAAGAGCTTGGGCAATTGCATCTACCTGAGCGATGACGCCGATACCGTAATGCAGAAAATCAAGACCATGTATACCGACCCCAACCATCTGCGTGTGCAGGACCCCGGCCAGGTAGAAGGGAATCCGGTGTTTACCTACCTGGATGCTTTCTGCCGTCCCGAACACTTCGGTCGTTACCTGCCCGACTATCCTAATCTGGACGAACTGAAGGCACATTATCGCCGCGGCGGTCTGGGTGATGTGAAGGTCAAGAAATTCCTCACTGCCATCATGCAGGAGACGCTGGAACCCATCCGTACACGGCGCAAGGAGTTTGAACAGGACATCCCTGCCATTTATGCCATGCTGAAAAAAGGATGTGAACAGGCCCGTGAGGCAGCTGCCCAGACGTTGGACGATGTGCGCCGGGCCATGAAGATAAACTACTTCGACGATGTGGAGCTGATAGCCGAGCAGAGCCGTAAATTCCATCAATGAACCAAGGACTTTTTAATATAATAGTTATATGAACGCAAAGCATTATCTTACCGTTGCAGCTGTCTGCCTGAGTATGGCAGCCTGCAACTCCGGCAAGACGGGAGCCCTGACTACGGGTATCGACCTTGCCAACTTAGACACCACCGCCCTGCCGGGTACTGACTTCTACCAGTATGCTTGTGGCGGCTGGATGAAAAACAATCCCATGCCTGCCGAATACTCGCAATACGGCTCGTTCACCATCCTGGCTGAGAACAACCGCAAACAAATGCAGGGACTCATTGAAGAACTCGCCAAGAGTCAGCACGAGCAGGGCAGCGTGGCACAGAAAGTGGGCGACCTCTATAAGATTGCCATGGACAGCGTGAAGCTGAACCAGGAAGGCATCAACCCCATCAAAGGCGAGATGGATGAAATCAATGGCTTGAAGGACAAGTCTGAACTCTACTCCCTGTTGCCTTCGCTGGCACGCCGCGGCGTGGGCTCGTACTTAGGCATTTATGTGGGGGCTGACGAGAAGAATGCCGCCATGAATGCCGTGCAGATTGGGCAGAGCGGTCTTTCGATGGGCGAACGCGATTACTACCTGGCCGATGACGAGGCTACCACGAAGATTCGCGAGGCTTTCAAGGCGCATGTCGTGAAGATGTTCCAGTTGGCTGGTTACGACGAGGCTACCGCCAACCGTGCCCGCGACATCGTAATGGATGTAGAGACGCGTTTGGCCAAGGCTTTCCGCAGCCGGGTGGAACTGCGCGACCCGCAGGCCAACTACAACAAGATGACGATGGACGAACTGAAGAAGCAGTATCCTACCTTTGACTGGGATGCTTACCTGGCCGGTTTCGGACTGAAGGACGTGCAGGAAATCATCATCGGACAGCCGGCTTCACTGGCTGCCGCTGCCAAGGAATTGGATACCCTGCCTTTGGAAGACCAGAAACTCTACCTGCAATGGAAGCTGATTGATGCCGCAGCTTCGTGCCTGAGCGACGAACTCAATGAGCAGAACTTCGACTTCTACAGCCGCACCATGTCTGGCGCACAGGAGATGCAGCCCCGATGGAAGCGTGCCGTGGGTACGGTAAGCGGTGTGCTGGGCGAAGCCGTAGGCCAGATGTACGTGGAGAAGTATTTCCCCGCTGCTGCCAAAGAGCGTATGGTGGCTTTGGTGAAGAACCTGCAGACTGCCTTGGGTGAGCGCATCCGGAACTTGGAGTGGATGAGCGACAGCACCAAGACCCGCGCCTTGGAGAAACTCGCTGCGTTCCGCGTGAAAATCGGCTATCCCGATAAGTGGAAAGACTACAGCAAACTGGAAATCAAAGACGATTCGTATTGGGCCAATATCGAGCGTGCCAGCCAGTGGGCTTACGATGATATGATGTCCAAGGCTGGCAAACCCGTCGACAGAGACGAGTGGCTGATGACGCCGCAGACCGTCAATGCCTACTATAATCCGACTACCAACGAAATCTGCTTCCCTGCCGGCATCCTGCAACCGCCTTTCTTCGATATGAATGCCGACGATGCCTTCAACTACGGTGCCATCGGTGTGGTAATCGGACACGAGATGACGCACGGATTCGACGACCAGGGACGCCAGTATGACAAAGACGGTAACCTGAAAGACTGGTGGACGGCCGAAGATGCCGAGCGTTTCAATGAACGTGCTCAGGTGATGGTGAACTTCTTCGACAGCATCGAAGTGGCTCCGGGTGTACACGCCAACGGCAAGCAGACGCTGGGCGAAAACATTGCCGACTACGGCGGCTTGCAAGTAGCTTATCAGGCCTTCAAGAATGCCACGAAGGATGCTCCCTTGGCTGCAGTGGACGGTCTGACTCCCGAACAGCGCTTCTTCCTGGCATACGCCGGTGTGTGGGCCAACAACGTCCGTCCCGAATATGTGCTTTACCTCACCAAGATGGATGTACACTCATTGGGCGAATGGCGTGTCAACGGTGCCTTGCCTCAGATTGATGCCTGGTATGACGCCTTTGGCATCAAGGAAGGCGACCCGATGTTCCTGCCCAAGGAAGAAAGAGTTGCCATCTGGTAAACTTTTGCGATAGGCCGAATAAACAGAAGCGGCTGTCTTCCAACCTTGTGTTGGGAGCAGCCGCTTCTTTATTTTTTTTCTTTTTTTTAACAGGGGGGGGTAAAAATAAGAGGAAAAATGCTTAACTTTGAGGCGTTAATCCCAAAAACTTATTTTCATGAAAGCAACATCTTTCCGCACACTTTTCGTGGTGCTGCTGTCCGTCCTGTCTTTGGGGGCGGCGGCTCAAGACACTTTCCTTTGGCCCATTCAGGGCAAGACGGCGGGCGAAGACATCCTTTACCGCCCGCAAGAGTACATTGGCAGAGAGCAAAACACGGACAAATTATTCATAGCCGCGCCTTTGGGCACGGAGGTCGTGGCTCCGGCCGATGGAACGGTCGAGGTCTACGCCGTGGGCTATATTCCCCAGTTGCATCAGATTTCGTTAGGCCATCCTCGTGACGGGGTTGAAAACCATTTTGACGCGATGATTGCCGATTTTCTGGAGGAAGAAAAAGACCTTCCGGTTCCCTCGCAATACGTCTGCGGCTTCCTGACCATCCGCTTGAATGACGGCCGCAAGCTGCATCTGGACGGGTTGAGGGGAAATGTGGTCTATAAGACGGGTATGGCCGTTCGTCGGGGTGACGTGCTGGGCACGGTGGGTTATTGCTATCGTGGCATCAAAGAGCCGCACATCAACCTGTCCCTGTCCGACACTCAGTCGAATCAGGACGACCCGATGAAACCTTTCGGATTGAAGTCTACCTTCATCCCCCCGAAGGAAACCAAGGCACCCGAAACACTGACCCGGGCGCAGGCATTGGAGGACTTTGGCGTGTTGACGGCCTGCTTGCAGGAAGCCTATCCCAGCTTGTATGACGTAATCGGCAGGGATGAGTTTGCCGCCAACGACTCAACAGTACGTGCACGCCTGTCGGAGAAGGAAGGGATTTCCTACCGTGAGTTTTATTTCATCATCGAACGCTTCATGGGCTATCTGCACGATAGTCACCTTTCTATCAAGACTCCCGACCCCATAGATGTTTTTCGCGACGCCTACATCCCTAACCTGTGGCTTACCACGGAAGGCGATTCGACCTGGATTGAGGGAACCCATCCGGCATACCGGCGTTATCGGGGCAGGCGCGTCACCGCTATTGATGGCGAGGAAATAAGCGCGCGCCTGGAACGCCTCGGCCGGGGCATACCGGGGGCAGACGGCGACAACCGGAACTGGATGGCCCACCGGTTTCTTAGTAATTGGGGTGTTTATTACGGCGACAGCCTGCTGTGGCCGCGTACCACAGTCGTGACGTTGGATGACGGGGAGACAGTGAAAGACGTGTGGAAGCCCGTCGCTCAATCTGAAATCTTCAGCCGGATGCTAATGATCGGGCAGGTGGATTACCATCAGCGCGATTCGCGCAATTACAACTTCCCCTATACGTTCAAGGTGCTCAACGATTCGGTGGGCTATTTCAGCCTTTCCTATTTCGACCTCAACGAAACGCAGATAGAACAGTTGAAAGACTCGCTGGCACCGTTGTTCCGCTTGCCCTACATGGTGGTGGATTTGCGGTACAACGGGGGTGGTGACGGCAGGGTGATGCAGCAAATGCTGGCCTGGTTTCTCCAGGAACCGAGCCGTCCCTTGGGGTCGTATTCCCGCGTGACCAAGCCCGGTCCTTTCCGCAGCTTCGCCCATTGCACCAACTTTGACTCTACGATGGTGGTCTTCCCTGAAGCGCGCCGGGTGGAAGGCAAGGAAGGCTATATCTTCAATGACAGTGCGGTATCGCTTTTGCCGGACACGGCCTTCAATTACAAAGGCAAACTGTATGTGCTGACAGACGAGACATCGGCTTCTGCCGCTACGCTTTTCCCCGCCACGCTGGTGCGCAACCACCGGGCCGTCACCGTAGGGCGCGAGACCTGTTCCGGCTATCACTACATGACTGCCGTGAAGTTCGCCAACTTGTATCTGCCTCATTCGTTCATCATGCTGCGTATCCCGCTGGTGCAGGTCGTCTTCGACCCGCTGGTTACGGAACGCACGCCGTGGAACCGCGGTCTGTTGCCCGACTATCCTGTGCCCATCACCCGCCAGGAACTCTTGTATTCTCCCCGCGACACCATCTTGAACCATACTTTGCAGTTGATAGCCGAAGGCAAGTATCTCGGCCCCGACCCTTTCCCGCAGCCTGTGGCAGAAGAAGAGGACAACGGCCTGCCCATGAAGGTCACTATTGTCGCAGTGGTGCTGCTCGTGGCCTACATCATCCTGCGGCTTACTTTATGGAGAAAACGCACAAGTAAGTGTGCCCAATGAAGTGATGCCAAACACAGAGACACGGAGTCACAGGGTTATTTTCTTTCTCTCGTATGCGGCGAAGCCGCGGACTCTGTGCCCTCCCGTCATTTTCCCGACAGACGGTTACGGAACTTTGTGTCTCCGTGTCTCTGTGTTTGATATAAACTAAATCCTATGGATTACTTACAAATTTGAAAAAACAGTTTTTATGAAAGCAACATCTCTACGCACCCTTTTCGCGGTGCTGCTGTCCGTCCTGTCTTTGGGGGCGACTGCCCAAAACACATTCCTTTGGCCCATTCAGGGCAAGAAGGCGGGCGAAGACATCCTTTACCGTCCGGGTGAGAACATTGGCGATGAGCCGAACTTCAACAACCTGGTCATTGCCGCACCTTTGGGCACGAAGGTGGTGGCTCCTGACGACTGCACGCTCGAGTTCTTCAGCGTGGGTTACTACATCGACCTGCTGCAATGCATAGCCAGTAGGCCGGCAGGGGCGGATGTATTTAACTTCGATACGATGATTGCCGCGCTCCAGGCGGAAGGAAACGTCACCGTTCCCGCGCAATATGTCTCTGGCAGGTTGGTCCTTCGCTTGAAAGACGGGCGCAGGCTGTACCTGGACGGACTGAGGGGGGACATTGTTTACGATGAGGCGGGCATGAGCTTCCGCCGTGGCGACGTGCTGGGCACGGTGGGCTATGCCTATCGCAGCATCAAGGAGCCGCACATCTTTGTTATTCCGTCCGGCACCTGGGACCCCAAGGACCTGATGAAGCGTTTCGGGCTGTAGTCCGCCGATGTGCCGACTTTATTTAGAAGGCGTACAAATTAAGTGTTTTTTATTTCAATTCAAGTACAACGTAAGGAGAAAAGCCTTACATTTGCACCATCCAATTAGGACTAACAACAACTTTAAAATTAGAACAAAAATGGCTTACGTAATTAGTGACGACTGCATTGCTTGCGGAACTTGCATCGACGAGTGTCCGGTAGGCGCTATTTCTGAAGGTGATAAGTATTCAATTGACCCCGAAGCTTGCACTGAGTGCGGTACTTGCGCCAGTGTTTGCCCCTCTGAAGCAATTCATCCGGGAGAATAATTCGGCGGTACACCTTCGTTGGAGGAATAAAAAAGAGGCTGTCTCAAATCATACTGAGACGGCCTCTTTTCGTTGTTACGCAAACTGAATTTGCGCCTCTTTTCCGCTTATTGCAGCACCGGCACGTCTATTTCCTCGCTGTTTTCGTTCCAGTCATCCACGGTAAAGTCGCCCGAACCTTCTTCTTCCAGAATATCTCCGATGCTGACGGTCAGTGTCAGCAGGTCGTTGGCCTTCAACGGTTCTTTCAGTGTTTGGCTGAATCGTTTGGTATTTCCGTCTTGCAGGCTGATGATGAACTGCAATTGCGGATTGCCGTAGGAGGGGAATAACATCACCGTTCCGTTGCTCATCTGCAATCCGTCTGTGGAGCGGACCAGCGGGAAAGCTACTGTGCACGATTCGCCGTGAGGTTCGGCCGTATAGGCATTCAGCTTTTCGGCTATGTTGGTCACGCGCACTTCTACGTTGGCGATGCCCGGGTCCATGACTTTGCCGTTTTTTTCCTTCATAATGACTTTCAGTCCGGCCACTACCCGTTTCAGGTTGGCATCCAAGTCTTCTTCGCCCACTTTGACGGTGCGTCGGGCATATACCAAATCGTACGTGGGGTAGTAGGTAGTATCTTCCGACATTTTCAGCAGCGTGAAGTCCTGTTCGGTCAGGTCTCCACCGATGGTATAAGCGGGGTCTCTCACTGCGGGGTAAGCATAGACAGGGTCTTCGTATTTGGGGGTGCCCCAGTAAATCATGTCGTATGCTCCGGTGGGCAGATATATCGACCGGTTGGCATCGCTGTCGTACAGATGTCCTTCTTCGACGAAGAAGTATCCATAGAACGGGCTAAGCTTCTGATTTACATAATTGCCGTAATAGATAGACGTACCTTCTGTGCAAGGTGCCACACTCAGCACACCGGTGAAAGGCAGGTTGCCGTTGCGTGTCGTTACATTCATGTAGAGGGCGGGAGCTACCAGTTCGCCGTTCTCTTCCGGATAGCCCTGATTGATGGGCGCATCATCGTCGCAGCTTGCCGCTACAAAGGCAAGTGCTGCCAGAAACATTAATTTTTTCATTCTTTCTGATTTTTGGGGATTGTTAAATTCGTTCTTGTAATAGTCTCTTCAAACAAACACACAGAGACGTGAAGTCAGAGCGTTTTTTTATTTCATGATGTTTTCCTGAAATATGTTTGACTACTTATAGAACACTGCCGAAAGGGTTTTGTTCGGCAAAAGGTGATTTATTTTTATAGCAGCACAAAATTCGCAGCTTCCTGCTTATCGTTTGGAAGCAGATGCCTTGTCGCTTGGGAGCCGGCTCCTTAGGGCTTGGAAGCACAGCCGTTCTTCGTGAAGGTTGTGAAAGATGCGTGAAGGAAGTATCTTTCACAGCAAGTGGCTGACAGCTATGTAGTTGCAGTAGCGTGAAGCCGTGAAGGCAGTTGGGGAGAAAAGAAACTGTGGAAGGGGTGAAACTCGGTTTATACGGTCGGGAACAGATGAATGCACAGAAAATGTATCTTGGATGTTCCTGGAAAATTGAAAGTCATATCCGTATTGCCCGCTCTGAGGATGAGGCTGCTCAAATAGAGGTTTATGGCGCTCAAATAGAGGTTTACGGTGCTCAAATGAAGGGTTACAGTTCTCAAATGACTTAAATATGGAGATTTATATCTAAATTTGCAGAGAATTCAAGCATGTCTTTTTTGTATCTCATTTCTGATTGATTATACATTATGGGTAAAGGAGAAACCAATCGGCAGAAAATACTCACAGAGGCATTCCGGCTATTTGCTACCATGCCATACGACCGCGTGTCTTTCAGTGTCATGGAAAAAGAAATCGGCATAAGCCGCGGCTCCATGGTCTATTATTTCGGGAACAAGGAAGGGCTGTTCAGAGAGGTGGTTCATACGTTCGTCTATGGAGCGTCCTCGGTAAAAGCAGTGCCGGATGCCTATAAATTATCTCTTTGTTCGTTTTATAATTATTTTGTCGAAACGCTGAAGCGTGAACAGGAAAGAAAGGCCGGCATGGGCATTGTCAACGTCAATGAGGCGCTGATGCGTATTGAAAACTCAGCCTTGACTTATATTCCCCATTTCAAGGAGCAAACCATGCAATGGTACGAGGAAGAACTGCAAATCTGGCAATCTGTTATTGAGAATGCGATTTCTACCGGAGAAATCAGAAACCGGATTGATGCCGTTACCGTTAGTTGTCTTTATGAAGATTGCTATCTGGGCAGGGCGTTTAAGGGAGTATTTACCGATAACGGATACGACATAGACGGGCTGAAACAAACTTATGACCATATATATGCGCTTCTTAAATGAGCCATTCCTCCCCGTCACTTTTTAAGGTATATTGAAATAAGGAATTCACGCCCACGGAGTTTGCTTGAACGCTCATACTGCGATACGGTACCATACGAGGTATAGCTATACTCCTTTCTGTTGAGTAAGTTTGTAGCTGAAGCAGATACCTCCATGCGTTTGCTGATGTTGAACGTCAGTTTGGTGTCCAGCATAAACATCTCCTTATAGCGTCCCGCCTCAATCTGATTGCGGTAATATTCGCCTCCGGTTGTCCAGGTTATCAAAGAGCAGGGCGTGAGCGTCACACTTCCCGAATAGATGTAATTATTGGAATCGCGACCCGGCATATCAGAAATTTTCAGCCGGGATTTATCCCATGTAAACCGGAAGTTCCAGTTCAGGCAGGTGGATATGTTTCCGTTTATGGAAGGAGACAGAGAGAAAGAATCATGGCGGTAATCGGTAGGCAGTCCTTGGGACAACAGACTGTTTTCCATTCTGCTGTAGATTCCTTTCAAACCGATGGCACCTCGCATGAAATCAAGGGTCTTGCTTGCGTTGAAAAACGCCATCGCATTGCGCGAGTCCGACGGTTGTGACTGATAGGAGTGGAACACATAATCACCGACCACGTTCTGCACCGTTCCGAACTTGGATTTGTTCCATCCGTAGCTGCCCATGGTCATCACGAATATTCCGCTTGGAGCATTCCGATAGCTGTAGGTAGCGGAAAGGGATTGTCCGGACGAGGTGTAGTAATCATCCACTCCGGCACTGAACGACCGGTAATCGGTAAGTATGGAAGAATCATGAATGTCATGCAAGGATGCAGGAGAGCGTCGGGCACTTCCACGCAAGGTAAGCGACATCCGGGGCGTAAGGCGGAACCTTGCTGCCAACGAAGGCGACAGGAAGAACTCCGTGCGGTTACCCATGGCTCCGGAAAAGAAATAAGAATACAGGTTGACCGGAAGATTCAACGTGAGTTCCAGTTTCTTATAGCTCCACTCGAATTTCGGAGCGGCGAAAACGCGCAAATAATCGGTGGTTAACGCTTCAGTCTCTGTTACATCCGTCCTGTCCACCCCAAACAGGTATGTATCCAGGTTCCTGAAATATCCGGACACACCGGCTTCCAAAGACAGAAGCACCTTATTGAATACAAAACCCAACGAGGCTCTCTCATCCGTGTAGAAAGCATGCTGCTTTATCTTTTGTCCGTAATCCTGCCCTTCATGGGTGACGGTCAGCTTCTCGGGCAGGGAATTCCATTCATTGCGGCTTGTGAAGGTGACCAGCTTGTTGTTGCTGAAACGCTTGATGACTTTCAACAGATTGCTTACCGCATATTCCGGCATCCTGGCCGATTGGGTAGTGGGTAGTGACCCTGTGGTGTTCAGCGTCAAATCATTCCATGAAAAATCAGCCGACAAGGTATTGTTGAGGAAATAGGTCTTTTCATTGACTTCGTAAGAAAACTTCCCGGTCAGGGCATTGCGGTGTGACAGCGAGTTCTTGTCTTCGAGAACGATTTGGTCCCCGGACTCCAGGAAATAGGTCGTCGTACTTGCTCCCTGCGCAGAGACACGGTCATTGAGATAGTCTATCTGGGCTTTGAACTCGCCTCCGTTTTTTGTTTTGAGGAGGTGGCTGGAAGACACCATCCACGAACGGTTGAAGTAACTCCTGTTCCGTTGCAAGTTGGGAGTAGCCGGAGTGGACAAAGCTATATACCCGTCTAATTCCTCATCCGATTTATCAGAAGTGAAGTCCAGAAGCTCATCGGAGAGGTTCAGCCCGGTGTTGTTTCCTTTCAGCGTAGTTATCATCTGGTACTTCCCCGTGACCATCATGGTGAAGATGTCCCCTTGCCAGAGCGCACCTTGCGGCTGTTCAGACCAGCCGCCACCCATTGTGCCGTGAACAAGGAAAGTCGCTTTCGCGCTGTTCTTCATCTTCAGGTTGATAGCTGCCTGGTCTGAAAAACTCAGTCCGCGGAGCACCTGCATGGGCTGATGGTTCTCCATGACCTCCACGGCACCGATGTCGTCATAAGCGATGCCGTTTGTAGCGATGCCGTATTTCCCGCCCAAGAGGTCGTTGCCCTCGATGTAGAACTTATTGATGTCTATGCCTTGATATTGAATTTTCCCATTGTTGGCCACGTCAATGCCGGGCATACGTTTCAGCACATCACCTATGCTCCGGTCTTGCTTTTGGGCAAAGCTGCCCACATTATAGGTTATCGTGTCCCCGCTCTCCCGTATGCGGTCGGCCTTGACGGTTACCTCCTGCAATTGGAAAGCCCCTTCTTCCATCCTTATTACGATGGGTTTGCCATCAAGCACCAAAGGGGTGGAATAGGTACGGTATCCCATTATGGTGACATGAATGGTAAGATTTTCACTTGTCGAGGGCGGCATGATGGAGAACCGCCCGTTGGCATCACTCACTCCGTAGGCCAATAACTTCCCTTCAGCGTTTTTCAAAAGGACATTGGCCCCCGCTATCGGAGATTGGTCGGAAGCCTGGACGACAGTACCGGTAACTGGATTACCCGCAAAGCAGTCCAGCCATATTGTCATTGCTAATAGGATTGTTAATAGTAGCCTCATATCAAAATGGTTTGTTTTTTATTTCCGTTTACTTATGCGGATAGTCTCTTTCTTGATAATCATATTGTGAGACATAAGGAGCTTTTTGCGAGCCATTGCCATGCAAGGAACTCATTTTGAATGCGAAATCGCCTAAAATGTATTCCTTATACATTTTCTGGAGATATGCTTGTCTGGATTTTAATTTATAAGGTTTACCACTAATATTATATAGTCTTATACCCACAGGAAGCAGATTTTTGGTGTAAAGCCCGACAGCCTTGTAGGCATAATGCTTTTTACTATCCCATGCTTCCAAGACAAGACCGGGTAGGCCGAATAGTTTCCAAGGCCCTTCATTGATAGGTATGTCGGTTGAAAACCATGCATACCATTGGCGCCCTCTGAAATCGCACGTGGCAAGCTGGCAGTTATACCCCATGACTTCTTTCGTTTCCGACTGAATTTGCCATACGGGCGTTTCCGTGGGTTCCGTGTACGAATAGGCTTCACCTCCCATTTTTCGGTAAACCATCGTTTCACCATCGTTGATATTGCGAAACAGGTATTCACGTTCCATACCTCCCAGCGGCTTGTATTCTATCTGACCGGGTGGATTCATTTCCCTGTGGAGCTTCTCATGAAGCTCAAAGTTCGTTTGCAATAGTGAATCTACCCACATCCTTTTAGGAGGGTAAAACATAGCTGAAGTTTTACCAACCCTCAAAGTCATAGGGTCTGTATAACTCCGGTTTTCCAACGTGTCCGCTACCCAAGTTTTCATATAATGTACTTCCAAAATGGCGGGTTCCTTGTCTTCTATTATCTGTGCCATCACATTTGATGTCACGAAAAGTAATACGAACAAACTGACGTATCTCATGGCTGGTTCCTCCTTTATTGTTTGAAATCAGGTTCTAACCCATCTAAATAACGGGTATCCATATTTGTTTGATTATCGATACCAAGCTCAACACGATATTTTATGAGGTTATTTTTTAAACTTTTATATCTCATGTTGAGAAATTCTTTCCTTCGAGTGCGTTTCGCATTCTCACACCAATCTAACATAGGATGGTTACATTCATTTAGACTAAGTAACTTAAACACATATAATTCATCTTTATCTTTTGCTTCAATAATAAGACCTGGGAGATTACAAAACTTCCATGGCCCATCAGACCATGGCAAATCAGGACAAAACCACACATTCCACAGTCTTCCGTGGTAAGTACATTGTGCATTGATTACCGACATTCCGTCAATTATCTTTATGCTATCTGTTATATTCCAAACAAAGTCTGCCATGGAGTCACAATACTGATAGTATTCATTATCGCAATAATCTTTGGTGATAATGGATTTACTATCGGGGTATTTTGAAACCATAAAGGTGCTCCTGCGATGAGGATATGTGCATGCCCTGGGACCGTCTTTTAACAAAGATGCAGTCAACAATTCATCATACAATTTCTCCCCATAAGGACTGTTGATAATCGAATCCAATTCCCACGTGTATTTGCTAAAACAAAATGAATGGTCTTCATATAATTCTAAATAGAGGATGTCATACCCTTTCGTAGAATTAATACTGTCTTTTGTATATTCAAAGCCATACACTGCTCTATATGTTCTGCTTGAGTTCTCTGCTGATAATTTAACAGCAAATAGACAGATTGTAATTACAAATAATATTCTTTTCATTGTTAAGATACCTAAAATCCTATTATCGCATAAACTGAATTTCAACATCTTCTTATAGACTATTGCTTAAAATCAGGTTCTAACCCATCTAAATAACGGGTATCATTCTTATTTTCCGGAACATTTGTCCCCATTTCTGCATTGAAAATCCGCGTGAGGTTTTTCCGATATTGATAATCCTTCCGCAGGAATGAAATCCGGTCAGTCTTTTTCCCCTCGTCCAGCCAATCCTTTTTGGGGTCTGGATTGGAGGTCAGTCCCTCCAGACGGAAGGAAAACAAATTGTCCCTGTCGTATGCTTCGAGAATAAGCCCGGGGAGACCGCAGAACACCCAAGGCCCGTCGCTAAAGGGAATGTCGGGCGAGAACCAAACCGTCCATTCCCTGCCATGATAACAACAAGTGGCTTTGTAGGCTTCAAAGCCATTGATGTTCTTTGTGGAATCACACAGCTGCCAATGGAACTCACTCTTGAAGGTGTCATATTCATAAATATCTTGGTCGATGACATCCTTTATACGCAGGGTGTCAGACGCATAACGTTTGGTCACCATAAACGTGCTGCGTTTATAAGGAAAAGAAGTCGCATTGGTGCCATCCTTCGCGATGGCGGCCGAGAAGAGTTGTCCCCAAACGGCCCGTCCATTGGGCGTGTTCCACAGGGAATCAGAGTAATATGTATGATAACTGAAACAGAAAGATCCTTTTTCTGCTATTTCCAGATACAGAATGTCTTTTTCTATGATTGAATTGATACTGTCTTTCGTATATTCAAAATCATAGATGGCCCTATAGTTTGCACCGATGGCATTAAATCCAAACAAGAGCGCCATCATGATTGTAATCAATAGTTTTTTTGTTTTCATATGATTAGGAATTATAAGAAATCTTTCTTATCTGTTTTTCGGTTATGCACCTTTGTGGTATAGTTCACTGGTATTATCAGCATTGGTCTTGTGAAGTATCTACAATGAATTCCACTGCAAAGTTAGAAATATTTTATATTAGTTGTTATATGATGGTTGATGTTTTTGTTACCGCATACAATGTTTTATAGTCAAATCTATTCGGTTGTTTGATTTTTACAATGTTTTATATATAATTGAATACGTATAAGTCGTATTTGACGGATGTATGGCATTAATCTAACGATTGTTTATAACGAGTGTTCTATTAGGTGGGTGATAACTTAATTCTCCTCAACTCCTTTCGATGAGGAAATGCTTATGATAACCTCTTGTAACTTCGGCTTCCCTTCGGGGGGGAGGTTGGTAAGGAATCCGAATTTTCTTGCCAAATCATCTGTCACATATAACAGATATTCGTAACTTTGTCCGCTGGAAACATAGGACCGATTGTTTACATGTTGCAGTGGGTACTGTATGTGCCAGATTCATGTTACATAAGTGCCTGCCTACCTGATGGGCGGTACTGGTTATGTTTGGCTGAAAGATTAAGGTAGAAGTGAATGCCGGAAAAATGAATAATCTGATGAAGAAAATATGGAATATCAGATGCAAGCAGGAGCTTCCCGCTGGTGATGCCCCTGCTGACGGAGGCTGTCGTCGTCCGAAGTGGGTACGTTGTATCCTTTGGTGCCTGGACCGCCTGGTCGATGTGTGTTTTTGGCTCTGCCTGCTGGTGGTAGCATACGTCGTGTTGCAACTGTTTGTTTTGACCTCTTTCCGGATACCTTCCAAATCCATGATACCTACGCTGGTGCCGGGCGACCGCATCCTGGTGGATAAACTGTCGGGGGGCGCGCGTCTGTTCAATGTGTTCGATGCGCTGGAAAAGAAAGATATCAGCATCTGGCGTATGCCGGGCTGGCGGGACTTTCAACGGGGCGATGTGTTGGTGTTCAACTTCCCCTACGGGGTAGCCGGGCGTTGGGACAGCATTGCGTTCGATGTAATGAAGTATTACGTCAAGCGCTGCATTGCCGTGCCGGGCGATACGGTAGAGATTCGCGGAGGTTTCTACCACATTCCCGGCGTGGAGGAACCGTTGGGAAACCAGGCGGCGCAGGCAGAGATTGCCCAATTGCCGGATAGCGGCGTACGAGGCGTGCAGATGGAAACTTATCCGTGGGACAGGAAGCTGGGTTGGACGGTGAAGAACTTCGGGCCTCTGGCAGTGCCCCGGAAGGGTCAGACTGTAAGGATGGACAGCACTGCATGTCGCCTTTACCGCACTTTGGTAAGCTGGGAGCAGAAGAAACAGTTACATACAGATAGTACGGGGGGAGTCCGGTTGGGTGACAGTCTGATTACGCATTACACATTCCGGGAGAACTATTACTTTGTGGCAGGCGACAGGGCCATGAACTCGCAGGATTCGCGTTACTGGGGACTGCTGCCCGAGCCTTACATCGTGGGTCGTGCCCGATGGGTGTGGAAGTCGGTAGACCGTAACGGCAAAGTCAGATGGGAGAGGGTAATGAAACGGGTGAAGTAGCGGCAGGTGCCTGCCGGAAAAGGATATACCGGTAAGCACCCGCCTGGTACGACGCTTGTCTTTAATGAATTATCACCTTTTCTACCGGCTGCTGCCTGACCGTGTCCATCGCTACAGCCTGGTAGCGTGTTTGGGAAAAGTCTATCCCGTTGAGGTCGATGCAGCGGATGCGGCTGTCGTACATGGTGCGGAAGTAGATGCACCCGCCCATCATGTCGGTAGCCGATGTCCATTGTGTGGCACTGGGGATGTCGGCTGGCACCTTGCCTCCGGCAAATTCAATACCCACGGGGATGTCGAAGTTGTTCAGTATCTGGAAACCTTGCAGGACAGTCTTTCCGGCCGTGTCCTGCTGCGGGGCGCTGGTCTGGTAGAACGCGGCACGCACAAAGCGTGAAGGGGGCGTTACGTCGCCCGGTAATCCAAGGAAACCGCTGCCCGCACCGAACTGTTTCAATTCCATGCTGCCTAATTGTTGTGCCGGTGCCGGTCCGGGGAAAAGGTTGACATAGTTGTTCAGGTTTGTCAGGTGCCAAGGCAGGTCGGGTGAATTGGTCAGCACGCCAAGTGTGTTCTCGTAGAAGCGCAGTTCGCCGCCATTCACGATTTCCAGCACAATCTGTCTTCCTGTGCGGTCGGTAAACCGCCAGTGTACGGTGGAAGCGCGCGGGTCAATCTGCACGACGTGTACTTTCTTCACGGCGGCTTTCACCTCGTCCACTGTGGCACATTCGCCGAGCAGCCATGCCACCACTTGCAGGTCGGCCACAGTCGATGCCTTTTCGGCGGGGTTGTAGGTCTCATATTCTCCGTAGGCAGGGAAATAGAACAGTCCGGCAGACAAGCCAGCTTCGTTCAGTCCTTCGGCCACGAATTGTTCCTGTTCCACGGCGAGGCCTACATAGCCATAGCGTGCGTCGAACGTCATTCCGTCCGTCTGTCCGCCGGGCAGGAGTGATTGCTGGCGGTAGCCGCGCGGCACAATGACATACTGGCTGTTGAGGTCGCTTCCGCCCCATTCAATGGTGCGTGCCACTACGGTATGTCCGTCTTTACTTTTCAGCGTGATGCCTGTACAGGCACTGGTAGGAAAGGATAACAGCAGGGCTGCTGTTGCGAATAATAAGTTGAGTACTGTTTTCATCATCGGATAAATATTTGAATAATGAAAAGTTAACGCACAACAGCCCCCGGTTGTTCATCCTCCGGCGGGTTATTCTTGCAGGATGCCTGCCCCTTGCCGCACGATGGTCGGCTCATCGCCCGTGCAATCCACTATGGTTGAGCCATCCAGTCCGCCGATACCTCCGTCGATGACCAAGTCGACCAAGCTGCCGTATTTCTCGTCAATCAGTTCCGGGTCGGTGGTATATTCCGGGTCGTCGTCTTCGTCGTGGGGCAGGGTAGCCGTCATGATAGGAGCATCCAGCAGTCGGGCTATTTCGCGGATAATGGGATTGTCCGGCATGCGGATGCCCACCTCCTTGCGGTTGCGGAATATTTTGGGCAGTCGCGTAGTACCGTTCAGTATGAAAGTGAAAGGTCCGGGCAGGTTGCGTTTCATCAGTTTGAAAGTATTGTTGTCTACTTTGGCATATTCGCTGATGGCAGCCAAGTCGTAGCAGATGATGGACAGGTTGTTCTTCTTCGGGTCGATGCCTTTGAGGCGGCAAATGCGTTCGATGGCGCGTTCTTTCAGTCCGTGGCAACCGATGGCGTATTTCGAGTCGGTGGGATAGATGAGCAGACCGCCGTCGTTCAGCAGGTCGACAATGTGCTGCAGGTCGTCGGGATCGTTGTTCTTGTTGTAAAGTTTTAGTAGCATAGGGCCATGGGATGATTTTCGACAAAGATAGGAAACTTTCCGCAATATCGGCTGGTCTGAATCAAAAATAATGGGAGAAATCCCGCTTATATATATGAAGCAAATTTCCAAGCCCTTGTGCGTTTGCTCCGGAGCCCTTGGAAATTTGCTTCATATATATAAACTGCGGCTTAAGTGCGTGCCGCTTTATCGGGATGCCTGCTGCAGGACACCGATTTGTCCGTTTCCTGTCAGCGTTTCAATGGTGATGCGCGGCTTGCTGCAACGGCTGTTGTTGAAGAAGCGGAGCCGGGCGCGGCCGTCTTTGTCGGGCACTACTTCAGGGTTCCAGTACAGCGTGCGGCGGTAGTCATCGGCCTGTGGAGGCAATACGCGGTAGTCGGGCTGATAGAATTCCTTCACCTGGCTGTAGCCTTCCAGATGCGTTTTGCGCACCCCTTTGGCGGCCCGGGCGGGAATCTCGGCTTCGGGGTAAGTTTCTATCAGGACGGCACAGCCGTAAAGATCAAGAATGTCAAAAGGAGACAGCTTGGGGTCGGCATATTGCAGGATGGTCTGCAAATCTTCGCTGATGTAGATTGATTTAATAGATTCCAGTGTCAGCAGGCGGTATCTGTTGGCACTCATTTCATCAAGGTATGTCCGTTCATAGTTGATGACAAAGAGAATCTGTTTCCACTTATACCGTAAATACTCCGTTCCTCCCGGTGCTATTATCTTGCTGAAGTTGGAGTTCATGTTCGTCAGCAGTTCATGAATGTCATCGCCGATGAACTTGTTGCGGTCCAGTATGTCGTCTATTTCGGAAGCCACATCGTAGTATGCCACCGATTTCCGGCGCGCTTCATATACATCGTGAGTGCGGTCGCGCTTTTTGGTTGTCACCACGACTTCGTCCAGACGGTGTATCTTTTCGGTCTGTCCGGTTTGGCGCAGCGAGTCTTCATAAGCATCAATGATACGGTCGAAATCCAACTCTTCCGGTATCGCATTCAATGAATCGGGCGTCAACACCTCTTCTTGAACGGTCTCTATTTGCATTTCGGCCAGCGGATAGGTCTTGGGAGACGGACTGAACACGCGGTCGAGCACGATGCGGTGGTCTTTCTTCTTCCCGTTTTTGGTGACAGAAAGTATCAGGTCCCAACGCCCTTTCACGTCGGTGCATAACCGGAAGCGTCCTAAACTGTCTGACACCAGACTGCTGAACAACGTTTGGCTGCTGTCGTTTCCGAGGGTGTCGCGTTTCATCAGGACGGTGATGTCCATGTCGGCCTTCGGTTTGCTTTGCACCATGGAAACGACCTTGCCGTGTACTTCAATGCCCTGTTCGGGTCGGTTTTTCAGTTCAAACGGAGTGACGCCGGCTTGCTGTTCCCAGTCGTAGCGCCGCCAGCCTTGCACCATCAGCAACTGGTCCAGGGCACGGCGGTGCAGCTCGTCGTCTGCTTCGAAATACCAGGCAGGATGCCGGACATAGCCTTTGATTTCCGACATCAGCAGGAGGTCGGTCAGCAGCGAATGCCGTTCTTCCACCTCGTCCTTCCCATCGCGTACCGATACGGACATCGGGGCACGGAGCGGGTTGCCCATCGTGTCTTGCAGGCAGATTTCCAAGCCGATGGAATCGTATGGAAGGTAAGAAGCCCTGTCGGTCTGAGCCGTTATGCACACGGTGTCCGGCCGTCCGGTAAAGAACAGACGGTCTGCCAGAATGTGTCCGTCGCTGTTGAAGACCACAGCCTGCGCTACTCCCACGGGCATGCCGTGCCGGCTGAGGTTGAAGTGCAGGGGCTCGCTTCCGTCGTTCAGGTCCAATAGGTAGAAACGGTGCAACTGTCCCCGGCACAGGATGGCCAGTCCTGCCATGTCGTCTGCCATCTGCCGGTGTTTCTGCAAGCGGATGCCGATGCTGTCGGCCGATGCCAGATTGTCCACGCCGAAGCTGATACCCGTGGGTTGCACCTCCGGAAGGTCGAAACGATACGTTTTTCCTTCCCATTGCACCACAGCCCGGACTTCTTTCTCTCCCGGTGTGTAGCTGAACACGCCCCGTCCTTCGTGCAGGCTGGCGAAGGCAAAGAGAGAATCCTTTTCACTGTTTATAATCTTTCCGGTTATATCCACCGGATTACCCCACGCGTCTGTGGCTTCGAAGGCGATGCGGGCGGGCAATCCCTCTACCATATAGCCTCCTTCGGGATAGAACTTCAGGTTCAGCTTTTTGCCTTTCTTGGGCTGTTTCCGTATCCGGGGATATTTATAAACGGTGTAAGGGTGGATTTCCTTTTGAGCATAGTCACCCGGCGTTTCCGGCTTTTCAAATACGGGAAGGATGCGCGAGAAAATGCAGTCTTCGCCGAAGTTCAGCATATATTTCGTGTAGGCTCTTACTTCGTAGAAGCCGGCGTAGAAAGGCAGTTGCGTCAACGAGAAATTGCCGTGGCAGCGCCCGTTGCGGATGGGGAGAATGCGGGTGGCGACGATTTCTCCGCCCGGATTGAGCAGTTCTACATACAATGTCTTGCTCAGGGATGTGGGGCGGTTGCGTTCGGGGGTGACGATGTAGCACTGAAACCAGATGTCGTCGCCCTGATAGTAGCTGGTATTGTCGAAGTGCAGGCTGACTTTCTCTTGTGGCAGTGACAGCCCGAAGCGCTGGGCTGCCTGAGCATATTGGAACAGGCGCAGTGACAGACTGTCTTCCGCAGACCGGGCTGTCGCAGTGAGGGCACATGCTCCAAATAGTAGTACCAACCAAAGTCTTTTCATTTCATTGATTCTCCTTTTTTATTTCCTTATCCAGTTTCTTTATCTTAGTCCATGCTTCGCGGAACTTTGGACAGAGTGCCACTGCTTTTTCATAATTGCGCATGGCGGCTTCTTTCATGCCCAGGTTCAGGCATTCATCGCCCATCTGGATGTATTCGCGGGCATATTTCACCAGCGTCTTTTCCTTTTCTACCGCTTCTCGCCGCAGGCGCATGTTGTCTTCGCGGAGGCGGTTGATGATGTTCAGCTTGCGGCGGATGAGGCGTTGGGCGACAGGCTTTTCGATGTCGTAGCGGGCGTGTATGGCTTTGAAAAACTCGGTCAGGAAGGCATCGAAGTCGCCTTGGTCGAAAGCGCGGGTGGCTGCGGCATAGCGGATGTCGGCTTCAGCCTGCTTCAGGGCGCGGTCGATGGCTTGTGGGTTGTTGAACCGCCGGGCGAACTGGGTGATTTCCGGACGCACGAACACGTCGGCAGGCTGGATGGGCTGTCGCAGTTGCATGCCTTCCAGCGAGGTGCAGCGGCTCAGCGCTACATAGGTCTGCCCGCCGGCAAATACACCGCCCGTCAGGTCTATCACCACTCGGCTGAAGGTCAGCCCCTGGCTCTTGTGGACGGTGATGGCCCAGGCCAGGCGCACGGGAAACTGGGTAAATGTGCCCAGCACTTCTTCTTCTATTTCTTTTTTCTCTTCGTTGTATTTGTAGCGGATGTTCCTCCACGACTCCGGCCGCACGTCGCATTCGTGTCCGTCGTCGGTAATGATGTAGAGGATGCGTTGCTCTTCGTCGAATCCGCTTACTACACCGATGGTACCGTTCACCCAGCGGTGTTCAGGGTCGTTCTTGACGAAGATAATCTGTGCGCCGGGCTTCAGTTCGAGGTCGCGGGTGGTGGGCAGACTGCTTTCTGGAAAGTCGCCCGTCACTTTCCCCTTGAAAGCGACCGGTTCTCCCGGCAGTTCGTCCAGCTTGCGTTCGTTGATGTAGTCCACGGTGTCGCGGCGTGTGGCAAGGGTGATATACATGTCTGCCTCCGAATCTTCTATCTGTGTGCCGCAGCGGGCATTCAGTACCTGTAGGTCGGTCTGGGTCAGGTTGGCATTGCGGATGTGGTCCAATACACCAACAAACGTCGGGTCGCTTTGCCGGTACACCTTCTGCAGTTCGATAGACACCAAGTCAATTTGTCCGAATACCCGCGCCGAGAAGAAGAAGGGGTTGGGGTAGAAGCGGTTCAGTATTTCGCGTTCGTCGCTCTTCACTACTGGTTCCAGCTGGTAGACATCGCCTACCAGCAGCAATTGCTTGCCGCCGAAAGGTTCACGCAAGTTGTGGGAATAGACGCGGAGAATGCGGTCGACGGCATCGATGATGTCAGCACGCACCATCGAGATTTCGTCGATGATAATCAGTTCCAGTTCCTCCAACAACTTGCGGTGTTCCTTGGTATAACGCAAGAACTGATGGATGCGTCCGCGCTGGAGGCTCAGGTTGGGGTCGTCGGGCAGCAGGGGGTGGAAAGGCAAACGGAAGAAGCTGTGCAGCGTGCTGCCTCCGGCATTGATGGCGGCGATGCCGGTCGGTGCCAGGACGACGTGCTTCTTCTTCACGTTGTCGCAGATGTACCGCAGAAAGGTCGATTTGCCCGTACCTGCCTTGCCCGTCAGGAAAAGCGACTGGCGGGTGTATTTGATGAGTTCCAATGCCTGGCGGAACTCCCGATTGGCGGTGTCGGGTTGGAAGGCGGTCATACGAGTCCGAAGTGTTGCAGGGCCTTGGCGATGCCGTCCCGGTCCACGGTGTCCGTCACATAGTCAGCTTCGGCTTTCACCGGGTCATTGGCATTGCCCATGGCCACGCCGATACCCGCGTGGCGCAGCATGGGGATGTCATTGCCCCCGTCGCCGAAGGCCATGGTGTCTGCCACATCGATGCCGAAGTGGCGGCACATCAGGTCGATGCCCAGTTGCTTGTTGCAACCCAGTGCAGAGACATCAACGAAGGCAGGATGCCAGCGTCCAATCTCGCAGTTGGGCAGAAAGGGGCGGACCTCCTGTTCCTGCTTCTCGTCGAAGAAAGGAGACAACTGGCACACATCCGGGATGAGCTGCAGGGCTTCGGTCGGGGTTACGGCTGGCACCTCTTTGGCGTGCAGGTACTCTACGAATACCTGCCGCAAGGTCTCGCTGGGGTAGCAGGCACAGATACGGTGCTCGTCTACTACGGTGCAGGTGATATGGTGTGCCTCGCAATAGTCCAGGATTACCTTCACTTCCGGGGCAGGAATTACTTGCTTGTGGATGACCACACCACCCACGTAGCAGTAGCCACCGTTCATCGTGACGTAGCCGTCTATCAGTTCGCGGTCCTGCAACGCCCCCAGATTGTTGATGAAGCCTGGAGCGCGTCCCGTGGCGATGAATGCTTTTACACCGTGGCGACGGGCAGCGGCGATGGCCTCGACGGCAGAGGTTGGGATGCAGTGGGTCTGGAAGCTGACCAGTGTGCCGTCTATGTCCAGAAACAGGGCTTTTATCTGTCTTTTTTCCATAATGTCAGTGATGCATAAGATGTTGTTCACGCGCAGAGGCAGTCAGTATGTACTCCGTCAGGTGGAAGTCCGTACGGAGGTTTTGTCTGCAAAAATAAGAAAATATCGGGAGAATTCGTACTTTTGCCTGCATTTTGAAAGATACGACTATGACTTACGATTTTGATGAACTGATACTGCGCCGCGGAACTGACTCAGTAAAGTGGGATGGCGTGAAAGAACTTTGGGGGCGCGATGACCTCCTTCCTATGTGGGTGGCAGACATGGACTTCCGTACACCTCCTTTCGTAATGGATGCCCTGCAACGCCAACTCTCGTCCGGCATCCTGGGTTATACTCGCCCCTGTGACGACTGGGCACCAGCCATAAAGGACTGGCTGCTGCACCGCCACGGCTGGCAGATTGAAACGGACTGGCTTTGTTTTGTGCCCGGCATTGTCCGCGCTCAGGCTTTCGCCCTGCTGTGCTTCACCCGTCCCGGCGACCGTGTGCTGGTGATGCTGCCTGTCTATCATCCTTTCTTCCTTGTGACGCAGAAATTGAAGCGCGAGGTGGTATTCTCGCCCCTCGACCTGCGCGACGGGCATTACCACATCGACTTCGACCGTCTGGAACATGACGTTGAGGGATGCCGCGTGCTCATACTCTGCAACCCTCACAATCCCGGCGGGCGCGTCTGGACAGCGGACGAATTGCGCCGCGTGGCCGACATTTGCCACCGCCACGGTGTGATGGTGCTTTCTGACGAGATTCATGCCGATCTAACACTGCCCGGCTACAGCCACCATCCCTTTGCTACCGTGTCGCCCGAAGCTGCCGACATCAGCCTCACGTTCATGGCGCCCAGCAAGGCGTTCAACATGCCGGGGCTGGCTTCATCTTATGCTGTTGCTGTCAATCCCGACATCCGCCACCGTTTTCACGAGTTTATGGAGGCAGGCGAGTTCAGCGAGGGGCACATGCTGGCCTATGTGGGTTGTGCCGCTGCTTATCGTCAGGGTGAAGAGTGGCTCTTACAGTTATTGACTTATATCCAGGGCAACATTGACTTTACCGAAGCATTCCTGCGGGAGCGTATTCCTTCCATCGGCATGATACGTCCGCAGGCCTCTTATCTTATTTTCTTGGATTGCCGCCGTCTCGGTCTTGCGCAGTCAGAGCTTTTGCGCCTCTTTGCCGATGGGGCTCGTCTGGCATTGAATGACGGCACCATGTTCGGACAGGGAGGCGAAGGCTTCATGCGCCTCAACGTGGGTTGTCCGCGGGCGGTGTTGAAGCAGGCGTTGGAACAATTGGAAGCAGCGGTGTCCCATATATAATATATTGTGTATATGTCGATGCGCTTGTTTGTCCTGTTCGCTTGCCTGTTGCTGACGACTGCTTGTCGTCGCGGGGCGGACGACCTTACGTTGTTGCGCCATGCCGATACCCTTTGGCTGACAAACACCGATAGCGTTGCCGTCTTATTGAGGCAAATGGAGCGTCCCGAACTGCTGCCCCGCGAAGATCGCCTGCGTTACGGCTGGCTGAGGGCATACGTGGATTATGACCGGAATGCTTCCATGACTGAGGACTCCCTCATCCTGCCTGCCTTTGACTACTTCACTACGTCCGGTGATAGCGCCCGTCTCCTGACTTCCTACCTGCTGAAAGCCGCCTACTTGCACGCTAAGGGGCACCATGACCGGGAGTTGGCTGTACTGGACAGCGGCTGTGTCCAAGCCTTGTCGTGGGATGACCGCATCCGGGCAGGTGACTTCTTGGCGGAAAAGGGTGAGTGCTACGTCTATACCTATAAGGATTATACCCGCGCTGCCGATGCCTATCGCCGTGCCTTGACCTTGCGCGAAACGGCCGCCAATCATTTTTCGCTGGGCATCTGCCTGGGCTTGCAGAAAGCTGATTCCGCTGTCTGGCATACTAATCGCAGCGTTGTCCTGGCCTTACAGCAAGGTGACACTACCCAGGCTGTCCGCTACTTGCGCAACCAAGCCCAGATGATGGTCTACGTCTCAATCGACTACTACGAGGCCATCCGTTTGCTGCACCGTTTACTGGCCCTCACGGACAGTCCCGATGTGCTGGACATTGCTTGTGTCACGATGAGCGAATGTTTCTTGAAGTTGGGACGTTTTGATTCTGCCCAATATTACTTGGACAAAGGACGGGCCTATTACCACCGAGAGGGGTATAAGTCTGTGACTGCCGAAAACCAGTTGGGCTACCTGCAAGGTGTGCTGGACTACGCCTGTACCGGCACCTTCGACTACCTTAGCCTGATGCGCTACAACGATTCCGTGGGTAACGCCCTCAACGCCCTGCACAGTACCATACGCCAGAAAGACCGCACGCGTGACGACCTGTCCGAAGCCAACCTGCACCTGCTGGTCGACCGCCAGCGTATGCGTCTTTGGCTCCAGGGCGCATTGTTGTTCCTGCTGCTCATAGGCGGGACGACTTTCTATCTGTTCCACCGTCGCCGCGCTCGCCTGATTGAGGCTGAAGAGCGCATCGAAACCCTCGACCGTCTGCTGGCTGAGGCTTCTGTCCCTTCGCCCTCATCCACGGCCTTGTCTGCCAGGGAAGACGACCGCTTGTTTCGCCGCATTCTCCTGCAGCAGTTAGGTCTGATACGACTCGTGGCAGGACAGCCCACGGCACAAAATCAGGAATTGCTGCGCCGCTTCTCTACCTTGCCGCATCCGGACGACACAGCCGAAGGGTTGTTGGTGTGGGACGACCTCTATCCCCTCATTGACCGTCTTTACGATAACTTTCATGCTCGGCTTGTCGCCCGTTTTGGTACGCTGCTGACCGACAAGGAACAGCAACTCTGTTGCCTGCTCCGTGCTGACTTCACCACCAAGGAAATCAGTGTCCTCACCGGTCAGAGCGTCCCCACCATCTACCAGCGCAAGACTACCATCCGCAAGAAGCTCGGCATGGACGAGAAAGGAGACATCGTGTCTTTCCTCGCTTCCTGACCGTCCGGCTGCGGGGGATATGGACGGGGCATAGACGAGCCTGAGGCTGATATAGAAGAGCGGTTCGTTAAATGCTTGTTAACCAGTGAGGTATGTCGGCTTTATATAGACTTTTTAGTCGTTCATATAGACCGTTTGAGAGCTTCTTTCGCCTTAACTTTGTAGGCAAAGAAACTTAAAAACGTAACGCGATATGAAACGAATCTTACTCCTCTTGGCGTGCCTCGCCACGCTGACGGGCGTCTTCGCCCAGACCCTTTTCAAAGGCCGAATAGTCGACGAACAAGGTCAACCCTTTCCGTATGTCAATGTTGTCCTCCTCTCCCTGCCCGATTCGGCCTACGTGGCGGGTGCGGTGAGCGGCGACGACGGATGCTTTTCTCTTCCAGCCTCGACCCGTGGCCGGTTGCTGCGCGCCTCCTTTATCGGTTATACTACATTATATAAAGAGGTCGCGGGGGCTGACATCGGCACCCTGGCGTTGCAACTCGATGCGCAGATGCTGGGCGAAGTGACCGTCCGCGCTAACCTGCCCAAAGTGCGGTTGAAGGGCGATGCCCAGGTGACCACCGTGCAGGGCAGTGTCTTGGAGCAGGCCGGCACGGGTAACGACCTGCTGAACCGCATCCCGGGGTTGTCTGCCGACGAGGGCGCGGTGAGCGTCTTCGGCAGCGGCTCGGCCGAGGTGTATATCAACGGGCGCAAGATGCGCAACGCTTCCGAACTGGACCAGCTCTCATCCGACAATATCCGCAGTGTTGAGGTCATCCGTAATCCCGGCGCGCGCTACGATGCTTCAGTTCAGGCCGTGGTGCGCATCTACACCAAGCGGCCGCAGGGTGAGGGCCTGGGTGTCAACGAGCGGTTCAGTACCAATTATAGCTACGGCTGGAGCGTGCTCAACCAGATTAATCTCAATTACCGCCGCGGTGGCTTCGACCTCAACGCCATGCTCTATGCTTCCGACAGACGCGAAGAAGATAACAAGGGACTGGTGCAGGAAACCTTCCTCGACCACACCTGGCGGCAGGAGAGCAATGTCAATACCCGCAACCACTCGCAGAACTTAGAGACCACGCTGACGCTGAACTACCAGTTCAACGACCGCCATTCCATCGGCGCCTACTACGACTTCGACCGCACGCCCAAGAATAAATGGAGCATTCCACCCTTGCCCACCAGCGTTTACCGCGATGGCGAGTTGTATGAAACCAGTGTCAGCAGCGGCTGGGAAAACCGCACCCGCTACGCCCACTCTGCCAACGCCTACTACAATGGCCGACTGGGCGACTGGACCATCGACTTCAACGCCGACGGCTTGTGGTCCACTGCCAAGACCCCGCAGAACATGCTGGATCAGGTGACGCCCGTCGGTGCGTCCACACCGCAGGAGCAGACCGTCACCAACCGTTCGCAGCAGGAGAACACGCTATACGCCGCCAAGCTCTTAGTGGAACATCCCCTGTGGGGAGGCAACCTGTCGCTGGGCAGCGAGTACACCTACACCAACCGCCTGAACCGATACACCAATGCCGAAGGCATCCTGCAAGATGATGACAGCCGCATCCGCGAAAATGCCTGGTCCGTCTTTCTGGAGTATGGCCGTTCCTTCGGGAAATTGCAGGCCAAGGCGGGCGTGCGCTACGAGCACCTCGTCTCCGACTACTATGAGCAGGAGCGGCGCATCGAAGGGCAGAGCCGCACGTACGACAATGTCTTCCCCTCCCTCTCCCTCCTGATGCCTGTGGGCAAGGACGTGCAACTGCAGCTGACCTACTCCGGCAGCATTAACCGTCCCAGCTACTGGCAGCTGCGCAACAGCGTCACCTACATCAACCGTTATACCTACGAGAGCGGCAACCCAGCCCTGAACCCTTCGCTGGTACACCGCCTCTCGCTCAGTGCCGCCTGGAAGTGGGTCTATCTGAATCTGGGCTACCGTCACGTGCGCGATGGCTTTCTCTACCACAGCGGCATGTACGACGAGGCGAATCCCGCCATCAGCCTTGTGCAATACATCAACACGACCGATGCCGACTACTTCAACGCTGCGCTCACCCTGGCTCCCACCATCGGCCTCTGGTCTCCCCAGTTTACCGCCATGCTGTCTCAACAAGGGTTTTACGTCGATACGCCCGACGGGCGGGAACTGTTCAACCACCCCATGGCCTCTTTCCGTTGGGGCAACACGTTCGACCTGCCACTCGGCTTCCGGCTCAACCTTGACTTCAGCGCACAGACGCGCGGCCACGAAGAGAGCTATCATGTGTTTCGCCCTTCGTGGAGCATGGACGCTTCGCTCTACAAAGGCTTTCTGGACGACCACCTCAGCCTCCAGCTTCAGGGCACCGACCTCTTCAACTCCAGCCGGGCCCCGCTGACCCTGTATAGCGGCAATCGCTTGATGACCATCGGACAGGAGACGCGCCGCCGCTTCCGCTTCACCTTGCGTTACAGGTTCAATGCCTCAAGGAGTAAATACAAGGGCACCGGTGCCGGACAGGAGCAGCGCCGTCGCATGTAGGTCCATGATGATGAAAAAAAGCACCGGAGGAAAACGCAGATGCGGATTCCCCCGGCGCTTTTTGTTTCTTGCGGCCGGTTAGCCCGTGGCCGTTGCCTACAGCCGTTTGACGGTGAATGAATAATTTCCTTTCTTGACCTGCTGTCTCGCCTTGAAACACAGGCGGTAGATTTCCTTGCCCCATACGTTGGACAGCCTGGGGTCGGTCAGTTCCTTCGTTTCCGTGGTCAGTTCGAAGCAGTCGGGGTCATAAGACAATTCTGCTTGTGTGCCATTGATTCGGATGCGGACTTTTCCCGCCGTAGAGGTATCCACCTCTCCCCATGTCAGGAAGTTGACAATGTTGGGCGATACGACCTCTTCCAGTTCAAACGCATCGTTTATCTTCACCTGTTTCCCTTTCAGGCGGTACGAACGGAGCCATTGCTTCACTTTGGCTTCCTGGGGATAGGCCGTGGCGATGTTAACCTCAAAGAATCCCGGTTGTGCTTTCACGTCCGTGGCTTTGTACTTTCTGCCATAGCTTTCGGGCACACCGTTAATCAGAGGCAGATTGTGGTAGTTGCTCTGCATGGTCCAGATGCTGTAACGTTCGCTGCTGAAGGTTTGCCGCGTGTAGGTGCCCACGCCGGCATCAATCAGCACAGGCGTCTGGTCTATCCAGAGCGAGAAGGTGCCCACATCGTTATGATTATGGCTTTCGTCATTGTATCCTCCCTTGGTGGCGAGGAACATTCCATGCTGGCTCATGTAGCAGAATTCCGTTTCCGGATACCAGGTGAAAGGAGGAATCTCATGCTTGGGCGTGGCCTCCTGCAATTCCCCGTCTATGGCCAGTGCAGCCAGTGTGCGGAAGAAATCCCGTCCGTTGCGTGGGGCGGCTTTCGGCTTGCGCATCAGTGCGGCAAATCCTTTCAGTTCGTCGCTGTTCACAGCCTTTCCGAAGCGGTAGACCAAGGCGGCATTGGCATCACCCTTTGCCGACGCGTCGGCAAAATTCACCACCCAGCCGTTACCTATGTACGAGCGTGAGATGTATTCGCCCATCTTCCGTATCATCGGTTCGTCGAAAATGCTGACTTCCCCCCCGGTTGCGTCATACAGTAGTTCCAAGTAATCCAGCGTCTTGCCGGCTGCATGTCCCCAGTAAGACGGTCCTTCCTCACAGCCGCCGTCTGCCTTGATGTAGTTGAAGAACTCGTCGACCGATTGCATGGTCAGATACACGGCTTGCGCCAGTCGGTCGCGGTCGTTTTCCATCAGCAGGAAGCACATCAGCACATTGCTGTTGCACCACGGGTTCCAGTTGTTCAGCATGCGTCCTTTGTTTTGTCGTCCCATCCACCAGAAAGAGTCGTTGGTGAGATAAGGTTGCATGACACGCGTTTCGATTTCGTGGCGCAAGCGGCGGGAGATTTCCGGGTTCACCTTGTCGAATGTCTCGTGCATGAAATAATAAGTCCACGAGAGCAGTCCACCCATGTCACCGGATACCAGGTCGATGACCGGATAGTCGTAGACGGGCAAGGAGCGGTTGGACGGCTGTACGATAAGATGGGCGGCGAGAGCCCATGAGGTCATTTCGCACGCCTGGAACACGCCGTTTATCAGCTGGTCTGTAAACCTGCCTTTCCCTTCGGCCAGTTCGGCCAGCAACAAATCGGTGATGGCTCGGTTGTTCGCTTCGAGCGGCCCTTCCATGATGTCCCGGTTTCCGCTCCGTTCAAATTCCAGATAATCGGTGGCATTTACTCTCTTCCAAGAATAATCGAGCAGCTTCTCGCCTTGTCTGATATACGTTTCTTTATACGCCCCCATGAGCGAATCCCATCCGGCGCGGTCGGCATAGGCGGGATATTCTACCCATTGCTGGTTCATGACAAGCACTTCTTTCAGTTTCTCCAAGTCGGCTTCTTTTTGTAAAAGGTTACGTTCGGTGTAGCCGGATGCCCACGTTGCGCAGAGTAATAGCGCGATAGTTAATAGACAGATTCTTTTCATCGTGTTAAATATGTTTTTAATAGTTGTTTTATGAAGCAAAGGTAAGATATTTTGGGGAATATAAAAATAATGGTGAGCTGAAAAAATGCTGCCAGAAAACCGGTAGCTTGGCAATTTCGGCACAGATTCTTTGCCCGGTCTTGGGATTGAACTTCTAAGCGCTTCGGACGAAACTTCTAAGCCTTGAGAAGCCGGCTTCTTATATAGAGGAAGCGGAGGAGTAAAGTATAGGGGGGTACCAGCGGTCTGCTCTGGCTGGTTCTTGGGGGGCATGTGCGGGTTGAAGCCGTGGATGGAAGTTCTCTGCCTATGCCATTCGGGGCATCCGGCATTTTTATTGAAAATAAACCAGATATAATTTGTCCGTATCCAAAATAGATGTTATCTTTGTGCTATCAAAATAATATCATTCTAATTTTATTTGCTATGGAAACAAAAGAATTTATGTTCAAGGGATTCAAGATGAATGGTTTTGCCATGCTTTTCCTTCATCTGCTGGTGTTTACAGCCGTTATTGTGGCCTGCTTTGCCGTGGGTGGTGTGGCCCTCTACGTGGCGGGCAGCGTACTGACGTTGGCGTGGTTTATCCTGCTGGCAGGCTATATGCAGTTGGAGCCGAACGAGGCACGCGCCATGGTGTTCTTCGGCAACTATAAGGGCACGTTTCGGGAGACGGGTTTCTATTGGGTCAATCCTTTCTTTGACAAGAAGAAACTTTCGCTGCGCGCCCGCAACCTCGACGTTGAGCCTATCAAGGTGAACGACAAAGTAGGCAACCCTATCCTCATCGGCTTGGTACTGGTATGGAGGTTGAAGGACACGTATAAAGCGATGTTCGAGATAGACTCGCAGACCATGGCTTCGGCCTCTGCTCCTGCCTCCAACGGCAAGGAAGTGGCCGTCAGCGTGGGCAACGCGGTTGCCGGGCGTATGAATGCCTTCGAGAATTTCGTGCGGGTACAGAGCGATGCGGCCCTGCGCCAGGTGGCCGGGCAGTATGCCTACGACGACAATGAGGGCGAGGCCGGCGAACTGACTCTCCGTTCGGGTGGCGAGGAAATCAACGAACAGCTGGAGCAAAAACTGAACGAGCGGCTTGTCATGGCCGGGTTGGAGGTGATGGAAGCCCGCATCAACTACTTGGCTTACGCACCCGAGATTGCTGCTGTGATGCTGCGCCGCCAGCAGGCATCGGCCATTATCGGTGCCCGCGAGAAGATTGTGGAAGGGGCCGTATCGATGGTACACATGGCACTGGATAAGCTGAAGAAAGACGACGTGGTCGACTTGGACGAGGACAAGAAGGCTGCTATGGTAAGCAACCTGCTCGTGGTGCTCTGTGCCGATGAGTCTGCCCAGCCGGTTTTGAATACGGGAACCCTTAATCATTGATATTATGATGCGACGATTGATGTGCTTCCTTTTTCTCTGTCTCCTCGGACTCGGCCTCTGCGCCCAGACTGCAGATCGCCTGCCGTTGGCCCAGTGTGCCTACCTTTATTTCGTGTCGGGGCAGGGCGATAACCTCCGCTCAATGCTGAGTGACGAGATGCAGGCCTCCTTGTCTGCCGATGTTCTGGGTGGGATGTACCGCCAGTTGGAGGGGCAGTTCGGTTCCCTGCAATCTGCGGGTGAATGGCACCAGGTCGAAGCCGAGGGACTGGCAGTCTGTTATCGCGACCTGACGTTTGAGAAGTACCCCCTCCGCTTCCAAGTTGCATTCAATGGAAACGGGCGCATCGCGGGTCTCTTCGTGAAGCCTGCACCAAAGCCTTCTCCTGTTTCCGTCGCACCGGACAGCTTGCAGGTGATGGAACGTGACACGCTCGTTGTGTGCGATGCTTTTCGTCTGCCTGCCACGCTCACCCTTCCCCGTCGGGCGGTGGAGAAGGGGAGGCCGGTGCCCTGCGTGGTGCTGGTGCATGGTTCCGGTCCGCATGACCGTGATGAAACTATTGGTCCCAACAAACCTTTCCGCGACTTGGCCAGAGGATTGGCAGCGCGGGGCATAGCCACCTTGCGCTACGACAAGCGCACCTTCGTCTATCGCGCCGACTGCGTACCCGAAGGTCGCCAACTTGACCTCGATGTAGAGACCGTGGACGATGCCGTGGCTGCGGTGAGGTTGGCTCGCACTTTGCCCGGAGTGGCAGCAGACAGTGTTTATGTGCTGGGGCATAGCCAGGGAGGCTGGCTGGCGCCTCGTGTGGCAGGACGTGTATCTGGTTTGGCGGGCATCATCCTGTTGGCTGCTCCCGCCCGTCCGTTGGAAGACCTCCTGCTGGAGCAAGTTACTTACCTGGATAGCCTCGCTCCCTCGGCACAGGGCAAGGCGCAAGTGGCCGACCTGCAACGCCGGGTAGAGAACGTGAAGCGCTTGGGCACGTCTGCTTTTTGCGACACCATTCCTTTCCCGTTTGCAGCTCCCCGTTCGTATTGGGCAGATATAGTAGCCTACCGTTCTGTGGAGGCAGCCGCCCACTTGACGCTCCCCCTGCTGGTGTTACAGGCCGAACGTGACTATCAGGTGACGATGCGGGACTACAGCCTGTGGCGTGCGGGTCTGTTGAAATGCCGTAACGCCTCGTTCAAGTCTTATCCCCGCTTGAATCACCTCCTGCAGGAAGGCACGGGTAAGGCTACGCCTGATGAATACCAACGGTTCTCGCCTGTTCCCTCCTATGTGATGGACGACGTGGCTCGTTTCGTTCGTACCGGTCGCCTGGAGTGACTGTACCCTGTTCTTTGTTTTATTATTTATCATTCCTAATTTTTTATTGCATCAGTGGCTAAAAAAGAATCGACAACCAAGAGTTTTATCCTGCGTGTGGATGCCGCAACGATGGATGCCCTCGAAAAGTGGGCAGCCGATGAGTTCCGCAGCATCAACGGCCAGCTTCAGTGGATTATCACTGAGGCTTTGCGCAAGAACGGCCGGCTGAAGAAGCCGCGTCAGACTCCGTCTGCCCCTGAACAATAATAGTATCGCTTATGAAACTCATCAATCTTGGTTCCCGTACCCCGCAAGATGTGCCTGACGTCCGCTTCCGTCCTTCGCTCATCGACCATGTGTTGGAGGGAATTGCATTCTTGCCCGTGCTGGTCAACTGGATATATATCCTTTATCGCTACCGCATGTCCGGGGGCAACCTTCCGTCCGATCTTTTTCTGTCGGGTGGAACTGCGCTGTTTTTATTCATTCTGTTGGGTGTCGGGGGATATTTGCCTTCCCGCTTCATCAACTTCCCCTTCCGTGTAAGGGCGCACAACCTGGTGGCTCAGTACATCCTGGTTTTGCGTCTGATACGGGTGGTGAACATCATCATCTGCCTGCAATTTCTCTTCGCCACCCTCTCCACCTATCATGACTGGGCGAATGTCGGTTTCTCTGTCTGTGTGAGTCTGCTGTTAGCGACCTTTGCGGGCTATATGCTATTGGCTTGGCGCAGACGTTGAGATAAGCAGTATTGCGAATCTGTAAGTCGTAGTGTCCGTGTCCGGAGGTTTCTCCAGACACGGACTGTGCTTTTTCAAGTCTGGATATTTCTTCTGATACGAGGGGTTGTATGCCCGTTTGTGGCGTTTGGTTATGCGCCTTCTTATCTCTCCTTCCTCTTTTCTGTTTCTGCTTTTACCTACTTGTTACTACTTCCTTCCGATTATACCTTTTTTTAGGTATTGCCTTACTTTTTAACCGCCCTTACCTTTGCAGCCGATAAAAACAACAATTATTTAGGTAAGAAATGAAAAGAATTACGGGTTTATTTATGTTGTGCTTTCTGCTGACATTTAATGGCGTACGGGCAGAAGAACCGGAAAAGACACCGGAAGCGGAAGACACAAAGACAAGTCTGGTGCAGAAAGCCAAGCAGAAAATTGCTGCTACGGCTGAAGACGATTACGAGAAGTTTCGCTTCGGAGGCTACGGCGAAATGGTGGCTGCGTTCAAGGATTATGGCATCAACCGCTTCTACGGTGGCAGTACAGGTAGTGGGCGTGACCATCGCAATACCATCTCTATTCCCCGCTTTGTACTGGCTTTCGACTATAAGTTCAATTCCAAGTGGATTCTGGGCGCAGAGATTGAGTTTGAATCCGGCGGCACCGGACAGGCCATGGAACTGGAAACCACCGAGAACGGCGAACGCGAAGTGGAATTGGAGAAGGGGGGCGAAGTGGCTTTAGAGCAGTTTCACATCACGCGCCTTATTCATCCAGCCTTTAATATTCGCGCCGGACACATGATTGTACCCGTAGGGTTGACCAATGCCCATCATGAACCGGTGAACTTCTTCGGTACGGTACGTCCCGAGGGAGAGACTACCATTTTGCCTTCTACATGGCACGATACCGGCTTGGCTGTCTTCGGTACTTTGGGCAAGGGATATGCTACCTTCGACTATCAGGCGATGGTGGTGGCTGGTTTGAATGCCAACGGATTCAACCGCGACGAGTGGGTGGCAGGCGGCAAGCAGGGATTCTTTGAAGAAGACAACTTCACTTCGCCCGGCTATGCCTTCCGCCTGGATTACCGCGGGGTGCCGGGATTGCGCGTAGGTGCTTCGTTTTATTACTGCGCCAACACCATAGCCAATGCCGACAAGCCCACGGAGTATAGCAAGACGGACGGTGGACAATACCGGGCTCCGGTGCGCATCTATACGGCCGACTTGCAATACATCAACAAGTATGTCACGGCGCGGGCCAACGTGGTCTATGGTAACCTGACCAATTCCACAGCTATCAGTAACTACAACCGTCGTCTCTCCAACGACTCTCCTTATAGCCGCATGACCCCTGTGGCCAAACATGCCGCCAGCTATGCCGGTGAGGTCGGGTTCAACCTGCGTTCTATCTGCGGCGGCAACCGCAAGGTGCCCGTTATCTATCCCTTCGTGCGCTACGAATACTACAACCCGCAAGAAGGCGGCGAGGCCGGACAGTCGATGGAGATTCGCAACAAGGTGAGTATGTGGACAGCCGGACTCAACTGGCGCGCCCTGCCCAACTTGGTGGTGAAGGCCGACTATACCACCCGGCAGATTGGCTCTGGCAAGATGTTTGGCAAGACCGACTATAACTACAACAGCGAGAACGAGTTTGCCATCGGTATTGCCTACGTGGGCTGGTTCTTGAAACGATAAAACAACCATACGAATAATCCATTTAAATATCATTACGACAATGAAGAGAAAAATTTTCTTTGGTGCAGCCTTGTTGGCCGCACTGACTTTGGGCACGGTTTCGTGCAGCGACGATAACAACGGAACGGGCAATGGTAACGGCGACTGGACGTATGACGGCGATGCAGCCGACATTGATTACACCTTGGCGAATGCCAGCGACTGGCACAACTACATGGGTGTTGTGGCGCAGCTCCTTCGCGAAGATGCCAGCAACCTCTACAGCTATTGGGCAGAGTCTTACCAGGGCAGCAGCTCGTATGCCGAGTTTTTCAAGGCACATGCCGAAGGCACTACCTTCCCCAGTGCCCTGTCGGCCATTGGGCAGATTATAGACGGTTGTTGGGACATTGCCAATGAGGTGGGTGAACAGAAGATTGGCGACCCCATCAACAAGTGGAACAGCGGCGACCACACAGCCGCCGTGTATGCCGTGGAGTCGTGGTATAGCTGGCACTCCCGCGAGGACTATTCCAACAACATCATCTCTATCTACAGTGCCTTGTGTGGCAGCCGTAACGTAGTGGTGGATAACGAATTGTCCCTGAATCTGGAGCAGTCGGAAGTGGCAGAGCACAGCATCTATAATATAGTGAAAAACCATGACCCCCAGCGCATAGACGACTTGATGCTGCTGGTGAAAAATGCCCACGATGCCATCTTGAACATTCCGCAGCCCTTCCGCAGCAATATCAACAGCCAAGAGGCATTGGATGCCCAAGATGCCTGCGCTGACCTGGCAGACGGACTGACGGCTTTCAAGAATTACCTGAACAACGAGACGGCCATCAACTCCGACGAAGTGCTCAACCCCGTGGTAGAACAGTATGTGGACGAGGTAGTAGTGCCTACGTATGCCGACTTGAAGCAAGAGGTGGAAGACCTTTACAGCGCTATTGCCACCCTGGCTCAGAACCGTACCGATGCCAACTTCCGCGCGGCGGCTGCCCAGTGGATTGTGGCCCGCGAACCGTGGGAAAAGAGCGAAGCCTTCCTCTTCGGACCGGTGGCTGATCAGGGACTGGACCCGAACATGGACTCGTGGCCCTTGGACCAGGACGGCATCGTGAACATCCTGAAGTCTGGCGATTATGGCCAGTTGGAGTGGTCGGGCGACTTTATGACGGACGAAAACGGTGACCCTGTAGAGAACATCGCTGCAGCACAGAGCGTGCGTGGTTTCCATACGCTGGAATTTCTCCTCTTCAAAGACGGACAAGCCCGTACGGTGCCTGCCGAATAAGCCGGTGCCAGTGCCCGGAACAACAGAAAAGTAAGGGAATTCAAACAATTCCTTTACTTTTTCACTGTGTTTGTACATCTTGAAGCTGTATGTGGCAGATCTTTCCCCCTGGTAGAAGGTGAAATCATATTTTTCTGATAACCAGCCGCTTGCTCCTTATATATAACGAGCCGGCTTCTTATCGCTTGGAAGTCTCTTTCTTATCGCTTGGAAATTTGCTTCTTATCGTTCAGGAGTCCGTTCCTGAAAAACGGGTGGATGCCATCGGCTTCCTGACATCGGTGTTACATCGCAGAAAGTTTTGTATCGTATTTAAAGTAAGTACATCATGCAAATAAGAAAATATATTTATCCGTTAGTGCTTTCCGGTCTGATAGTCTGTACGGCCTGCGAGGATGAGGGGCTGGATGTGCTGGACGTCGAGGTACCCGAAGGGTTTGCTCTCTCTGCCGGTACATCTACCAACTTCCTGACCTCCTCCAAGGCCTACGACCAAGAGTCGTCCTGGATTACAGGTAAGTACCTGAACCGTTTCAACGAGGGAGACGCGCTCTACGATGATGTGCGCACCAGCAGCAACGGACAGGGTGGCGGTTTGGGACCGGTGTATGCCGGCTACAGTTGTGGAAGCTGCCACTTGAACGCCGGACGCACCCGTCCCACGCTGTGGACAGAGGGCGGGTCGGGCAGCAGCGGCTTCTCTTCCATGCTCGTCTACATCACCCGGCGCAACGGAGCTTTCTTCCGTAATTACGGACGAGTGCTGCACGACCAGGCCATTTACGGTGTCGAACCCGAAGGCAAGCTGAAGGTGGAGTGGAGGTATGAAACCTTCGAATTTCCCGATGGCGAGACCTATGAACTGGCTGCTCCTACCTATACCATCACTGAATGGTATGCCGACAGCATACGTCCCGAAGACCTGTTCTGCACCGTGCGCATCCCCTTGCGGCATGTGGGCATGGGGCAGATGATGGCTATCGACACCCGCGAGATAGAGGCCCTGGCCGCCAAGAGTAACTATCCGGAATATGGCATCAGCGGCCGTTGCAACTACATTACCGAGAAGGGAGTTACCGGTGTCGGTCTGTCCGGCAACAAGGCGCAGCACCTCGACCTGACCGTTGAACTGGGTTTCTCCAGCGATATGGGCGTGACCAACAGTCGTTATCCCGAAGAAATCTGCGAAGGGCAGGCACAGGTAGACCAGGGCAGCATGATGGGGCTCAGTTACGACCAGTTGGACGTGTCGACCGAAGAGATGGAAGATGTCGACCTCTACATGCAATCACTCAGTGTACCGGCGCGCCGCAATGTCAACGATCCACAGGTGCAGCGTGGTGAGCAGATGTTCTACCAGGCCAAGTGCCACCTCTGCCACACCGTCACCCTGCATACCCGTCCCCGCGGTTCTACCTTACTGAACGGCACGCAGCTCACCTGGTTAGGCAGCCAGACCATCCATCCTTATTCTGATTTCCTGCTGCACGACATGGGCAGCGAAATCATGGATGTGGGACTGAACGACAATTACGTCAGCGGCCTGGCACGCGGCAATGAGTGGCGCACTACCCCGCTGTGGGGGATAGGTCTGCAGGAAGTGGTGAACGGACATACTTACTTCCTCCACGATGGTCGTGCCCGCAATTTTGTCGAGGCAATCATGTGGCATGGCGGCGAGGGCGAGGCTTCGAAGAATCTCTTCAAGAACATGTCCAAAGAAGACCGTGATGCGCTGGTAGCCTTCTTGCGCTCTCTTTAAAGAAAGCATCCTTCTATGCATCATGTATGGAAGAATCTTTTTTCCCAATGATAACCTTTAATGCAGAAATAGATGAAAAAGATATTTGCAATCGCACTCGTGTCGGCACTCCTTCCCTTGCCGGCCCTGGCGCAATACGAAGCTGATACGGAGAACGGAGTTGTTTCGTTGGCCGGTAGGGAAGGCTTCTCCATCGAAACCAAGAAAGGCGACTTTGTGTTCAAGCCTTACCTTTTGGTGCAGGCCAGTGCCAACTACAACTGGTATGACGACGAAGGGTTGGACCCCGCTTACAACCAGGACAACGTGGCTAATTCGGGCTTCTCCATTCCGTACGCCGTGCTGGGCTTTACAGGCAAGGCCTTCGAGAAGGTGACGTTCAATCTGTCTATCAATGCAGCTGCTTCGGGTGGAGCTTTGTTGCAGCAGGCTTGGTTTGATGTGGCGTTGAAAGAGCAGTTTGCTGTCCGTGTGGGCAAGTTCAAAACTCCTTTTTCGCACGCCTATCTCACTACGTTGGGCGAAACACTCTTGCCCGTAATGCCGCTTTCGCTTACCACGTCCGTCATCTTGCCTTATTCGCTCAATGCCGTTACGCCCAACATAGGTACCGGTTTCGACTTGGGCGTGGAAATTCATGGCCTTTTGGCGGGCAAGTTCGGTTACGAAGTAGGACTCTTCAACGGTACGGGCGCATCGGTCAACGTGGCTGGCAAGACGTTGAGTGACGACTGGCACATTCCTTCACTGCTTTATGCCGGCAGGTTGACTTATATGCCCAAAGGAGTGATGCCTTCTACGCAAGGCAATCCCAACCGCTTGAACGAGGATAAGCTGATGGTCGGTCTTTCGGCTTCGCTCAATGTCGAGAGTGAGAGTGAGAGTACCAACGATACGCGTGTAGGTTTGGAGTTTGCCTGGTTGCACCGCAAGCTTTATCTCGCAGCCGAGGTCTATTACATGAATGTAGGGTTTACCAGTCGCCAGAAGATAGACAAGTCCTATAATTACTTGGGCGGATACATTCAGGGCGGTTATTTTGTGGCTCCGCGCCTACAATTGGCGGCACGTTATGATTTCTTCAATCGTAACGGCATGGATACCGATGGCTTTATGAACATGCCTGCTGTGGGAGTCAATTATTTCTTCAAAGGATGTAACCTGAAACTGCAGGCCATGTATCAGTTTGTAGGTCGCTGGGGACATGACACGCAACTGGACCGCGATAACGACGATTTAGGCGTAGCTACGCATTCGGGTACCGTCTTGTTGCAGTATTCGTTCTAAGACAATAAGGAGTATGGGTAGACGTATGAGAAAGTATTTGTATATCTTGACGGTGCTCGGTTCGCTTGCCTTAGGAAGTCTGGCTTCCTGCGACAGCGGCCCGGTGGACGAAACCGTCGCCTACGTTCCCCAGGAAGGGCGTACGGTGAAAGTAACCGGTACTTTTGAAGGCATGGATTCCTGGTCGGGCGGCTATACTGTGGCTGTGGCTGGTTTCAGCCATGCTTCCGAATATGCTGTGGTGGCCAAGAACATTGCTGTGGGCAACGGCGAAGTGCAAACGATAATGAGCGGCGTATCTGAAGAGGTGACCGAGGTAGAGGTTTGTGTTATCGACCGTCTGCGGGTACGGGTAGCCACGTTTGCCGTGGTGGAGAACATCAATGAACTGGCCGACGACACCATTCGTCTGGATGTAGGTACGCTGGATGTGGGTATGTTCAATACTGTTCAGCAGAGCGTGTTCAATGCCAATTGCATAGCTTGCCACGGCATGAGTAACGAGGCTGCACGCGGTCTTTACCTGACAGAAGGGAGAAGCTACGATTGCCTGGTAGACAGACAGTCGTCGGCTAATCCGGAGTATTTGCTGGTGAATCCCGGTAACAGTGCAGAGAGCTTCTTGCATCTGGTGTTGCACGACGACGGCTATCTGAGTCACGGTCATACGGACATCTTGTCGGCAAAGACGGAACAGCTGAACCTGATTGATGATTGGATAGACAACGGCGCCAAACAGTAATGAATGAATAACCTTTTATGAACAACAACGAACAACAACAACCTATTATGTCGGAAACAACAAATACTGAGATATTCAGGTTCTGCCCCGAAACAGGAGTGGCAGAATATCATACCATCATTCACGTAACGGACACCAAACTGACCTTTACCGAACAGGCCGAAGCCGTGCGGACCGCTTTCTGTCGTCTGTTGGAGGGCGAACTGAAAGGAGCCGTGCCCGTATTCAAACGCTATTTTCTCAGCGATGCCGCCAATCAGGCCGATTTACTCTTGGGTATGGAAGACGAAAGTCCCGACTGTCCGCTGTCTATTGTAGAGCAGCCTCCTCTGGACAAAACCAAGATTGCCTTATGGGCTTATCTGCAAACCGGCGTGCAGAGTCGGGTGTTGCATAACGGTCTGTTTGAGGTGAAACATGGAGCCTGTCGCCATTTGTGGGGAGCCGCTGCCTATAATCATGCTGCCAATTCGGAGTATCAGACCCGTCTGCTACTGAACGACTACGTGATGCAACTGATGGAAGAAGGCTGTAAACTGGCCGATAACTGCATCCGCACGTGGTTCTTTGTACAGAACGTGGATGTGAATTATGCCGGAGTGGTGAAAGCCCGCAACGAGGTGTTTGTCACACAAAACCTGACGGAGAAGACACACTATATAGCCAGTACGGGCATTGGAGGCCGTCACGCCGACCCTAAGGTTCTGGTACAGATGGACACCTATGCCGTAGACGGATTGCTACCGGGGCAGGTGCATTATCTTTATGCCCCTACCCACCTTAATCCCACTTACGAATATGGGGTCAGTTTCGAGCGGGGCACGTATGTGGACTATGGCGACCGTCGGCAGGTGTTCATCTCCGGCACGGCAAGCATCAATAACAAGGGCGAGGTGGTTTATCCACGGGATATACGTCGGCAGACAGAACGTATGTGGGAGAATGTGGATGCTTTGCTGAAAGAAGCCGACTGTACTTTTGACCACATCGGGCAAATGATTGTTTACTTGCGCGATGAGGCGGATTATGATGTGGTGAAGGAACTGTATGACGCCCGCTTCCCCCATACGCCCAAGGTCTTTGTGCATGCGGCTGTCTGTAGGCCGGGATGGCTTATCGAGATGGAGTGCATGGGGGTGAGGCAGTTAGAGAATAAAGACTTTGCCGCATTCTGACGGAAATAAAATGAGGAAACATTGAAACGTTCGATTCTATTTCTGTACGTGGCTTTGGTGGGGTTACTGGCTGTTGCCACCTTTGTCGAACGGGCACAAGGCACGGACTTTGTGGCACGTCATGTATACCACACCGGCTGGTTCTGTTGCCTGTGGGGATTGTTGGCTGTGCTGACCATTGGGATTTTTGCCTGGGCTCGTTTGTGGAGGCGCATGCCTTTGCTGTTGCTTCATGGTTCTTTCTTAGTCATTCTGATAGGAGCTTTGATTACGTTCGTATGGGGGCGGCAGGGATATGTGCATTTGTCGGAAGGGCAGGAAACCTCGCATTTTGTAGAGCATGACAGCCGTCGGATGGTTCCACTGCCTTTTACATTGCATTTGGACAGTTTCCGCATCGCGTATTACCCAGGTACGGAGGCACCGGCAGACTACATCAGTTATGTCCGTGTGTCGGACGGTGGAATTGCAGAAAAGTCTGCTGCCGTTTCGATGAACCGCATCTTTGTGTGTGACGGCTACCGCTTTTATCAGTCTTCTTACGATCCGGACAAGAAGGGAAGCTGGTTGTCTGTCAATCACGACCCGTGGGGGATTGGTGTGACGTATGCAGGATATACTTTGTTGGGCTTGTCGATGGTGTGGATGTTGCTGGCACGGTCGGGTGAATTCCGTCGGTTGCTGAAGCATCCGATATTGCGCAAAGGAGGTCTTCTCATGTTTTTTCTGTGGGTGGCAGGCATGCCGGTGCATGGACTGGAGCGTCGGTTGCCGGTGCTCACTCTGCGTCAGGCAGATAGCTTGGCATCGGTGCAGGTGCTTTATCACGACCGTGTGACTCCGCTGAATACTTTGGCACGTGACTTCGTGTTGAAGCTTACGGGAAAGCCTACTTACAAAGGACTGACTCCCGAACAAGTGATAGGTGGCTGGCTGTTGCATCCGGAAGTGTGGAAAGACGAGCCGATGATACGCGTCAAGCATGCCGGCTTACGCTCACGGTTGGGCATCGAAGGAGATTATGCCCGTCTGAGCGATTTGTTTGATGGCTCGGAATACCGTTTGCAGAAGTTTTGGGATGCCTTGGGAGGCGCGAAAGAGAAAATGTCTTCTTTAGAAAAAGCCATTGTGGAAACAGACGAGAAGGTGGGTCTGATTCTGATGCTGCAACAGGGGACATTGGTCAAGGCGTTGCCGGAGGATGGAAGCGTAGCACCGCTTTCCGAAACGGCTGTCCGCGCCGAGCTGTTGTATAACCGCATTCCTTTCAGCCAGTTGCTGTTTATGTTCAATCTGACGTTGGGAGTGTTTGCCTTTGCGTGGTTGCTTTATAACGGATTGCGTGCCGTGTCTGTCTCCCGGCGTGGATGCCGGTTGGTAGAGCGTTGTTTCGCGTATGCCTTGTGGGCAGCTTTGCTGTTTCAATCGTTGGGCTATGGTTTGCGCTGGTACATTGGCGGGCGCATTCCTCTGAGCAATGGCTATGAAACGATGCAGTTCCTGGCTTTGTCCACGCTGTTGTTGGCTTGCATTTTCCGGCGCCGTTTCCCGTTCACATTGCCTTTCGGCTTCCTGTTGTCGGGATTTGCTTTGCTGGTGTCTTATCTGGGTCAGATGAATCCGCAGATTACGCCCTTGATGCCAGTGCTGGTGTCGCCTTGGCTTAGTTCGCACGTATCGCTCATCATGATGTCATACGCCTTGTTTGCCTTTATGATGCTCAACGGAGTGCTTGCCTTGTGTGTGCGGCGTGAATCGCGGCGACTGATGTTACTCAGCCGTTTGCTGCTCTATCCTGCCACGTTCTTTCTCGGAGCGGGTATCTTTTTGGGAGCCATTTGGGCCAATGTGTCGTGGGGGCATTACTGGTCGTGGGACCCCAAGGAGGTGTGGGCGCTTATTACGTTCATGGTCTATGCCGTTGCCTTTCATGCCCGAAGCCTGCCGTGGTTCCGCAGTCCCGTGTTTTTCCATGTCTATATGATTCTTTCTTTTCTGTCAGTGCTGATGACTTATTTCGGCGTGAACTTTGTGTTGGGCGGAATGCACAGCTATGCCGGCTGAGCGACCTGTGTTGTTTTCTCCTTCTTTACCTAATAATAATGACTGTTCCGCCAACGAAATACCTATTTTGCGCGATTGCCCGGTTGTGCGGAAAGCCTTACCTTTGCAACATCAGATTTGAATGAATTAGTTAGTCATAATTACGTAACCACTTTTATGAAGATAAAAGGATTCCCGCCTTCCGATGTGATATCGCGAGGCGGGGCTTTTTTTATGCCTGTTCCTGATGGGGATGATTGGTCTTAGCTGGATTGTTGTTATGTGCTTGTCTTTTTTCCAAGCTATAAGGAGCCGATTTCGAAGCGATTAGCAGCGTGCTCCCAAGCGATAAGGAATTTGCTTCTGAGGTATAAGCAGCAAAAAGCGGCAAGGTGTGCTCTCTGTGGCGGCACATTTCGGCCTTGCCCTCTGTTACGGATAATCCGCAGAATATGCAGTCGGGACCTGCCCTGCGAAGAAGTAAGGCACAGGCAGAATCTGAATGCCGCACCGTTACCTCTTACAGCTTGATGTCTTCCAAAGCTACTAACTTGTTGACGATAGCATAGATGGTCAGTCCGGCAGGTGAGTGTATTTGCAGCTTGCGGGCAATGTTCCGCCGGTGTGTGATAATGGTATGTATAGAGAGGAAAAGCTTGTCGGCAATGGCTTTGTTGGTCATGCCTTTTACCACGCAGGTCACGATTTCTTTCTCGCGTTGGCTCAGCACATCCTGTTCGCCGTTTTCCTCTTCCGGCTCTTCGGTATGCAGGATTTGGTTGATTTGGGCAGCGATAGTGTCGAGGTCGTCACAGATAGAGAAGTGCCCGTCGTAGGCTTTCAGCATATTAGGGTCGGTGACGGAACTGATGAGGGCCATGTATCGGATGCCGGATTTCTCGTGGGCAGCCTTGAAGGTTGTCAGGTCAAACCAGCCGCCGAAGTTGGGGTTGGCTATGACGATGTCCGGGGTGTGCATCTGCATGTAGTGCGTCAGCGATTCGGGCGTGGCGATTTCCACGGGCTGTACACTCAGGTTGGGCAGGCGTCTCAGCACAACGGCCAGTCCGCTGCGGATGATGACCGAGCTTTCGGCGATGACTATTTTTAACGGCGTGTTAGTGTTCATTTCTCAATTTCCTTTCCATTTGCGTCACGGCGGGGACAAAGAGGAAGTCTTCCACCTGGCAGTGTGAGGCAAGGTCCTGTTCGCAGTTAAAGATGTCGAACAAGACGGCGTTCAGCAGGTTGTTGTTGCCTGTCTCCGGATAATATTTGATGATAATGTTCTTCAGTTCTTTCAGTTTCGTGTCGATGCTGTTATGCTTGCTCACGAAGGTGGCGATGTTGAAGCGGTCGCTCAGGTGTCCTGCCAGCAGCCCGTCCACGTAAGTGAAGACGGCCTCGTTCTCGTATTCCATGTGGCGTCGCACCTCTTTGGCATATTCGTCGAAGTAGCGCAGGATGAGCATGGCCACCCCATTGGCCTCCGAGCAGTCGATAGCCTCAATCAACTTGCGTCGGATGGCAGGCAGATTGAAGTCCAGAAAGTACGCGTGTGCCCGCTTCAGGTAATCCATCAGGGCAGGCAGTGAGAAGTCGGTATCTCCTTCATCGTAGGTGCATTGTCCTTCGGTGATGAAGTTGGCCACAGCTAAGAAGGTAGAACAGTCCACACCCTGCGATTCGCAGACATCCTTCACGTTCTTGTCGCCGAAACCCAGTGACAAGCCGAAGCGGCTCATCACCATCAGCAGGGAATAGTTGTCGCAGATGAGATCGCTCATTTTGTCTGTCGGACGGTATTTATGTGGTTCATTCATTGTCGTTTATTTGTTTAAAAAGTACTTTTCAAAGCGCAAAGTAACGGCTTTCCTCCGACATTTGCAATCGCTATTTGTAGGTATTTTGCGGGTGTTTGGCAGCTTGCCCTACCGGATTGACCCGATGCTCCGGCTTTTGTTGCCGCGACATCTTTTTGACGGGGAACATTTTTTATGCATACAAACATATCCCGATATTCTCCGGGCGAAAATGACGGCATAGGCAATTCGCCCTATAGGGATAGCGTGAAGGATATTAACTATGGGCTTTAGTTTAATTTAACTGCAAGAATTAGTTTGTCAACTAAATAATCCCGTTATTTGCAGTAAATAATTGAGAGTTATGAAGAAGTTGACAGCAAAAGAAGAAGAAGTGATGGGCTTTTTCTGGAAGAAAGGTCCGTTGTATGTGAAAGACATCCTGGAACTGTATTCCAATCCTAAGCCGCATTTCAATACCGTGTCTACCGTGGTACGGGGGTTGGAAGAACGCGGATTTGTGGGGCACAAGGCATACGGTAAGACTTACCAGTATTATGCCGTGGTGTCGCGTGACGATTACCGCAAGGGTACGCTGCGCGGTGTCATCAGCAAATATTTCGATAACTCCTACTTGGGCGTTGTCTCGTCGCTGGTGGAAGAAGAGAAGATTACGGTAGACGAACTGAAGGCGTTGATTAGACAAGTGGAGGAGGGACAATGAAACGATGGTTACTCTGGGGGCTGCTGTGCGGTCTGTGTCTGAATGGTTTTGCTCAATCCAAGGAGGCAAAGTATGTGATAGACGGTCTCTTCTTCAGTGAAAAGCCTGCCGGGCTGAAGGAACAGTCGGCTGTTTGGAGCGTAGTGCGAAACAAGGCCGGGCAGTCGATGTGGCTTTTGCTGGATGCAACCTTGAGTGAGGAGGACCGTAAAAAGGCTATTCCTCGCGAAGACGTGCCCGATGCAGACTTTTGGTTGAAGGAAGCTGAACTGGGGGAGAATTCTTACCTGATGGTCAAAGAGAGCATGAAAGCAGATTTTGCCGGACTTACACTGAAGGTGGGCGACCGCATCGGCGCTTTCGAGGTGAAGGACATGCAGGGCAAGACGTGGAGCGACCAGAACACCTTGGGACGTCCATTGGTCTTGAATTTCTGGTATACGGGTTGTGGTCCCTGTATCAAAGAGATGCCGGAACTGAGTACGTGGGTGGACATCTGTCCAAACGTGAACTTCCTGGCTGTGACGTGGAATACGGCAGACGAGATACGTCCCATCATCAAGCGTTGCGGTTTCCGCTTCGTACAGGTGGCCGGTGACAAGTCGCTCTGGAAGATGTTTGGCGTGCAGCAGACACCAACGACCGTCGTTATCGACCGCGAAGGTGTAGTGCGCAAGATTGTATCAGGTACCAATCAGCAGAAACGGGACGATTTGCTGGAGTGTGTAAAATCATTACTCATTAACCGTTAAACTTTACTCATTAACCTTACTCATCATGGGAGCCTTCTTAGTCTATATCATCAAGTCTGCCCTTTGCCTGGGAGTCTTCTATCTGTTTTACCGCCTGTTGCTGAGCCGCGAGACCCTGCATCATTTTAACCGCGTGGCCTTGTTGGGTGTGTTACTGCTGTCTGCCGTGGTGCCCTTGATAGAGGTCAGTACGGAGCAGCCCATAGGCGTGGGGCAGACGATGCTGACTTTGGAGCAATGGCTGGCCCCGGCTGGAGGGGAGCCCGAGGCTTCTCCCGCTCCTATGGAGGAGGCGAGGACTGTGTGGCCGTTGGTCTTGTTAGGGCTTTACTGCGTGGGCGTGTTGTTCTTTCTGGTGCGCAATGTCTGTTCGCTCGTCAGACTGTGGCAGTTGCTACGGGTGACGCAACGCGATGACATCCACCGCTATGTGCCCGACGCACCGCGGGTATGGCTGTTGGTGCACCGTCGCAAACTTGCTCCCTTTAGCTGGATGCGGTGTATCGTCATCTCCCGTCGCGATTTGGAAGAAGACGGGCGTCCCATCCTGCTGCACGAACTGGCGCATACCCGCCGGGGACATTCGTGGGATTTGTTGCTGGTCGACCTCTGCTGCTTCATACAGTGGTTCAATCCCGCTGCCTGGCTTTTGAAGCAGGAACTGCAGACGGTACACGAATACGAGGCCGACGAGGCTGTGCTCTCTGCCGGCATCAATGCCAAGGAATACCAGTTATTATTAATAAAGAAAGCTGTTGGCACAAGGCTCTACTCTATGGCCAACAGCTTAAATCACAGTAAACTTAAAAAACGTATCACTATGATGATGAAAGAAAAGTCAAGTAAGTGGGCATGCGCGAAATTCCTTTATGTACTTCCGCTGGCAGCCGTAGCGGTTGCCGCTTTTGCCCGGCCCGAAGTATCAGAAGTCAGCAACGGGCTTTCCAGCGCCAAAGTTACGGATTTGGCAGCAATTGTAAAAGCCGGGAGTGAAAAAAGTGTGTCACGGGATACCGTTGTCAGCATCGTTGTCAGTTCATCCGACGATAGCGGGCAAGATAAAACTTCCCTTGGAACTTCCCGCGTAGGGCAAGACCTGGACAGCCTGGTGGTGTATGATGCCGTGGAACAGTCACCTGCATTTCCCGGCGGCATGTCTGCTATGTTGCAATATTGCAAGGATAACATGCGTTATCCGCAGACGGCCAAAGAGAAGGGCATTGAGGGGCATGTGGTCGTGCAATTCATTGTGGACGAAACGGGTAAGGTGACCAAGCCTGAAGTGTTGCGGGGTATTGATGCCGAGTTGGATGCCGAAGCCATCCGGCTGGTAAAGGCTATGCCGCGCTGGACACCTGGGCGGAGAAACGGAAAGGCGGTGCCTATGACGTTTACAATTCCTGTCAAGTTCCGTTTGGACGATAAAGGGGAAGCTGCCAGCAGCACTTCTGTCAGTGTTTCCCATAGCACTTCAAATGGTAATTCTTCCAGTTTCTCTTACAGCACTTCCCGCTCGGGCACTTCCTCCAGTTCCTGGTCAATCAATGCGGTAGTGCCGGACAAGGATAATGGGCTTTATGAGCATATCGGCATCGTGGCATTTGCTTCCCCCAAGGGCATAACGACCGACCCCGATTCGGTGTTCATTGTCATTGATGGTGTACCTGCTACTCAGGAAATGATTCAAACGATTGTGCCCCAACAGATTTCCAGCATCTCGATGCTGAAAGGCGAAGCTGCCCGGAAACTGTATGGCGACAGGGCGAAACATGGTGCCATTCTGGTAGGTACCAAGAATAAAGAAACTGAAAACGGCCAGGTTTCCGGAAAGTAACGGCCGGTGCACAACCACTGCGGGAGGTTGTGCAGAAGGCTGCATAAACAGGGAGTCAAATTCCTGGCATAAGATTGCATTTACTCTTATCCGCACGGCGCCTGCTGAAAGGCATCGTGCGGATATTTTTTCTGTCGTAAGGAATTGTTTTTCCTGAAACTTCTCTTACCTTTGTCTTCCTATTATGATATCAGAAGCAGAGCCGCAGACGCACGGCAGGTGGTAGTGATGTACGGGTAGCATTGTGTGTAGGTTAATATCTTACTGATAATCAGCAGAATGCTTCTTATATATAACGAACCTGCTGTTTGTCGCTTGGAAACAGGCTGCTTATCGCTTGGCCATTTCTTTGTAAAGGCTTTGCAGCACAAGGAATCTTTGCGTGCTTGCTTATCAACCGACTGAGGTGAGAATTGTCAAACTCAAAATGAAATAGAACGAAATGAAACTAAGCAGAACATCGGCCGGAGTTGTCCTATTGGCTTTCGGCTTGGCGCTGCCTTTGCAGGCGCAGGAAAAGTCTGTCCGTGACATTTATCATAAAGGATGGACAGATTTCAATAAGAATGGTGTAAAAGATATTTATGAGGACTCCACGCAGCCGGTAGAAAAGCGGGTGGACGACCTTTTGCGGCAAATGACCGTAGACGAAAAGACCTGCCAACTGGCTACGCTCTACGGTTATGGCCGTGTCTTGCAGGATTCATTGCCCGTTGCAGGCTGGAAGCAGGCTATATGGAAAGACGGCATGGCCAATATCGACGAGATGCTCAATGGCGTGGGAGGACGGTCAAGGCGGGTGGAGAATCTGCTGTATCCGTTCAGTAACCATGCCCGGGCGCTCAATGAAGTGCAGCGCTGGTTTGTGGAAGAGACGCGTCTGGGCATACCTGTGGATTTCTCTAACGAGGGCATTCATGGGCTTAATCACACGAAGGCCACTCCGTTGCCGGCACCCATAGCCGTGGGTAGCACCTGGAATCGTGAACTGGTGCGCCAGGCGGGGGTTATTGTCGGACAGGAAGCACGCGCATTGGGCTATACCAACGTCTACGCGCCCATCTTGGATTTGGCACGCGACCCGCGCTGGGGGCGTACGCTGGAGTGTTATGGTGAAGACCCTTATCTGGTGGCGGCCTTGGGAGCAGAGATGGCAGGAGGAATACAGTCGCAGGGGGTAGCCTCTACGTTGAAGCATTATGCCGTCTATAGTGTGCCTAAAGGAGGACGCGACGGCAATTGTCGTACCGACCCTCATGTGGCGCCGCGAGAGTTGCATCAAATGTATATGTATCCTTTCAGAAAGGTAATCGGCGAAGTGCATCCTTTGGGCGTGATGAGCAGCTACAACGATTGGGATGGGGTGCCGGTGACAGCCAGTTATTATTTCCTGACCGATTTGTTGCGTCATGAATATGGCTTCGACGGCTATGTGGTGAGCGACAGTGAGGCGGTGGAGTATGTGCAGACCAAGCATCACGTGGCCGATACTTATGAAGAGGCTGTGCGTCAGGTGCTGGAGGCAGGGTTGAATGTGCGTACCAATTTTACACAGCCGTCCGACTTCATCCTTCCGGTGAGGAAACTGCTGGCAGAAAAGAAAATATCCATGGCTACCATAGACCAGCGGGTGGGCGAGGTGCTCTCTGTGAAATTCCGTTTAGGGCTCTTTGAACATCCTTACGTAGAAGACCCTGCCGCTGCCGACAAGGTAGGAGGGGTGGAGCGCAACCTGGATTTTGTGAAAAAGATGCAGCAGCAGTCGCTGGTGCTTTTAAAGAACGAAGGGGAATTGCTTCCTCTGGACAGGCAGAGGGTGAAGAAAGTGCTGGTGGTTGGTCCTTTGGCCGATGAAGATAACTTTATGGAGAGCCGCTATGGTCCTAACCGTCTGGAAAAGGTGACTGTATTGGAAGGGCTGCGTACTTTCCTGAAAGGTTCGGCAGAGGTGCGTTATGCCAAGGGGTGTGAGGTGGTGAACGAAGGGTGGCCGGTCACCGAACTGATTCCTACGTCTCTGACTGCCACCGAACAGGAGGGCATTGCCGAAGCGGTGGCGATGGCAGATGACTGCGATGTGGTTATTGCTGTGTTGGGCGAGGATGATAATTGCACGGGCGAAAGCCGTTCGCGCTCGTCGTTGGATTTGCCGGGAAGGCAGCAGCAATTGCTCGAAGCTTTGCAGGCAACCGGTAAACCTGTGGTGCTGGTGCTGGTCAACGGGCAACCGCTGACCATTAATTGGGCCGACCGATATATCCCTGCTATCCTGGAGACTTGGTTCCCTGCATGCCGCGGTGGAGAGGTGATTGCGGAAACGCTCTTTGGCGAGTACAACCCGGGAGGTAAACTTCCGGTTACTTTCCCGAAGTCGGTAGGACAGATAGAACTGAACTTTCCGTTTAAACCCGGTTCGCATGGCGGACAGCCTCAGGCAGGACCTAATGGTTCCGGCACTACAAGAGCAGATGGAGAGCTTTATCCCTTTGGCTTCGGATTGAGCTATACCACCTTTGCGTATTCCGATTTGGAGGTAGAACCGCTCAGTCAGCCGGTGCAGGGTGACTATACGGTGACATTCAACCTCACCAATACCGGAAAATATCCCGGTGATGAAGTGGTGCAATTGTATGTCAGTGACAAAGTAAGCAGTGTTATTACCTATGAGTCGCAGTTGCGGGGATTTGAGCGTGTATCGTTGCAGCCTGGAGAAACCCGCCGGCTGACGTTTCGCTTGGTGCCGGAAGATTTGCAGCTGTTGGATCGCAATATGAACTGGACGGTAGAGCCGGGCGAGTTTGAAATCCGCATCGGTGCTTCAAGCCGTGATATCCGGTTGAGGAAGACGGTTACAGCACAGCCTTTATAAAAGCGGAAAGGGCTATGTCAGTTGAGCGTGCAGATACGCCATTATCTCCGCCTCTTGGTCGGGGTGGAACCAACGAATGTCTGTATCGCGTTTGAACCATGTCATCTGTTTGCGCGAATAGATGCGCGAGTTCTGCTTGATTTTTTCGACGGCGAAGGGCAAGGTCCATTCGCCGTCCATGTACTTGAACAGTTCTTTGTAGCCCACCGTGTTCAACGAGTTGCACGCCCGTTGCGGATAGACGCGATGTGCCTCTTCCAGCAGACCATCGGCCATCATCTGGTCCACACGGTGGTTGATTCGGTCGTACAATTCCTCGCGGTCGCGCGTCAGGCCCACTTTCACGATGCGGAAGGGGCGTTCTTTCCGGGTCTGTGTGCGGAAGGAGGTGTAGGTGCGCCCCGTCATGTAGCAGATTTCCAAAGCATGGATGACGCGCTTGGGATTCTTGAGGTCGACAATACGATAATACTCCGGATCCATCAGTCGCAGTTCGGCGCAGAGATGCTCCAAACCTTCTGTTTCGTATTTTCGGAGGAGGAGTTGGCGTGTGTCTGCATCTACGGTGGGTATGTCGTCAATGCCTTTGCATACAGCATCGACATACATCATCGAGCCGCCTGTCAGCACCACGGCATTGTGGCGGGTAAAGAGTTCGTCCAACAATCGTAGCGCGTCGGCCTCATATTGTGCGGCACTGTAATAGTCGGTCAGTCGGAGGGTGCCCACGAAGTAATGCTTCACCCGCGCCAGTTGTTCGGGGGTAGGAGCTGCGGTGCCGATGGGCAAGTCGGCATACAATTGCCGCGAATCGGCAGAAAGAATGCAAGTCTGGAAAGTCTCGGCGAGACGCAGGCTAAGTTCTGTTTTGCCCACGCCGGTAGGGCCGATAAGTACAATGAGGGTGTTCATTTTAATGAAGAATGAAGGATGAAGAATGAAGAATTGTAGCGCAGTTACGTCCTCACCGGAGATTCTTCATTTGCGCGCAGCGCGATTCTTCATTCTTCATTAAAAAATTAGTATCTGTCATCGTCATAAGGGTTCCCGCTGCCTTCGTCAAAGCCTCCGAACCCATCCTTGTCGAAGTCTTCCATGTCGAAGTCTTGATCGCCATAGAAGTTCTCGTCCAGGTCCATGGCTGCAGCATTGGTCTTGGCCTCAAACTCGTTGAAGTCCATCAACTGTTTGGGTGCGTCACCTTGTTGCTTGGTACATTTGGCTCCCTTCATGTGTTTGCCGGTGATGATTTCAGACAGTTCGATGAAGAAACAGCGTTCGGTCATCATGTCAAACACGTAGACGAGTTTCTGTTTTTCGTCTTCCACCAGTTCGCTGATGCGTGTGTCGCGCATCACCCAGCTGTCCATCTCCGGGTTGTCATCCATTTCTTCCAAGGTGATTTCCTTTTCCTTCTCCCAATCATCGTCACAGATGAAGAAGGAGGTAATTTGGTCGTCGGCATAACCCACGGAGCGGATGATGGCTTCATGAAAGTCATAGAAGGTAGCTTCGGGGTCAATCTGTATTTCGCGGAGGAAGTCGTCTGCTTCGTCCGATATAAGGGTGAATCTGTAAATCATAGTTGGGTATGTTTATATTAAAGTGTTGAACCGTTATTTCCCGCCAGGGATAATACCCCGTGCCGATTCGCGGATGAAAGTGACAATATAGTTGATTTCCGGTGTCATCTCCATCTCGTCTTCGATTTTCTTCAGTGCATCGGTCGTATTCAAGCCACTTTGGTAGATAAGTCGGTAGGCATTGTGTATCTGTTCGATAGTTTCGTTGGAGAAACCGCGGCGTCGCAGTCCCACGATGTTGAGTCCTGCATAGCAGATAGGCTCGCGTCCGGCGATGATGTAGGGCGGGATGTCTTTGCTGAAGCGACAGCCTCCTTGTATCATGCCATATCCGCCTACGCGGCAGAATTGGTGCATCAATACGCCTCCGCTAATGATGGAGTTGTCGTCGATGACGATTTCACCCGCCATTTTGGTAGAGTTGCCGATGATGCAGCCGTTGCCCAGTGTGGCGTCGTGTGCCACATGTACACCTTCCATCAGCAGGTTGTTATTGCCCACCAGAGTTCTCCCTTTGGCCGCTGTGCCTCGGTTGATGGTCACGTTCTCGCGGATAAGGTTGTTGTCGCCCACTTCGGCCGTGGTATCTTCACCCCTGAACTTCAGGTCCTGGGGTATGGCGCCGATGACGGCTCCCGGAAAGATGGTGTTGCCATTGCCGATGCGCGAGCCGTAGAGAATGTTGGCATTGGGCATGATTTTATTATTGTCGCCAATTACCACGTTCTTGTCGATGAACACGAAAGGACCGATTTCTACGTTATCGCCTATTTGGGCTTCGGGATGGATATATGCTAAAGGACTGATCATATTTTGAATTATTTGTTTTTTACTATCTGTGCCATAAATTCGGCTTCGCACACCACCGTTTCGCCTACAAAGATGTATCCTTTCATTGTGGAGATGCCTCGGCGGATGGGCGCCATCAGTTCGACGCGGAAGATGAGCGTATCACCCGGCACTACTTTGTGGCGGAACTTCACGCCGTCTATTTTCAGGAAATAGGTGGAGTAACGTTCGGGTTCGTCTACCGAGTTCAATACCAGCAAGCCTCCCACCTGTGCCATGGCTTCTATCTGGAGCACGCCCGGCATAACGGGTTCTTGCGGGAAGTGTCCTTGGAAGAACGGTTCGTTAGCTGTGACGTTCTTGATGCCTACGATGTAGTTGGCACCCATCTCGATGACCTTGTCCACCAACTGGAACGGATAGCGATGAGGCAGCAGTTCGCGGATGCGGTTGACATCCATTAGCGGCGGGCGGTTGCAGTCGTAGTTGGGAGCTTGTATTTCGTGCAGGCGTATTTCTTTACGCATGCGACGGGCAAACTTGTTGTTGATGGTGTGTCCCGGTCGGGTGGCGATGATGCGTCCTTTGATGGGTTTGCCGATGAGGGCCATGTCGCCGATGACGTCCAGTAGTTTATGGCGGGCACATTCGTTGGGCCATACGAGAGGTTTGTGGTTGATGTATCCCAGGTGCTTAGCGTCCATGTGGGGCACACCCATTACATCGGCCAGCTTGTCGAAATTCTCCTGCGACATTTCGCGTTCGTAAATAACGATGGCATTGTCCAAGTCTCCTCCCCGGATGAGTCCAGCCTGGAGCAGAGGTTCTATTTCACGTACGAAGACGAAGGTTCGGCTGGCAGCGATTTCGTCTTTGAACTTGGCCATATCTTCCAGCGTAGCATATTGGTTGGGGATGATGTTGGAGTCGTAAGACACCAATACGTTAAGGCTGAAATTCTCGTCGGGCAGGACGATGATAGACGAGCCGCTCTGTTCGTCGCGGAATTCTATTTTCGACTTGATGATGTAGTAGTCTTTCACTGCATTCTGCTCTACGGTGCCCACGCGTTCTATTTCGTTGACGTAGTATTGCGCGCTGCCGTCGAGTATGGGTACTTCGGGACCGTCCACCCGGATGAGGCAGTTGTCGATGCCCAAGGCGTAGAGTGCGGCCAGTGCGTGTTCTACGGTGCTTACTTTCACGCCATTTTGGGCGAGTACCGTTCCGCGGGTTGTCTCCACCACGTTGTCAGCGATAGCATCGATGAGGGGTTGTCCTTCGAGGTCTGTTCGCTGGATTTTGTAGCCGTGGTTCTCCGGTGCGGGGTTGAAAGTGACAGTAAGGCTGAGGCCCGTGTGCAGACCTTTGCCGCTGAGTGAAAAACTATCTTTCAGAGTCTTTTGTTTCAACATCGGTTACTTATTTAATTGTTTCTTTAGTTCGTTCAGTTCTTTGCGCAGGGCATTTAGTTCGAAGTACATGTCGGGCAGTTTGCGGAAGATTGCCTGCGATTTGAAGTAAGGCTTTTCTTCCATAGGCGGGGTGCCGATGAGGCGCTGGTCGCTCTTCACGCTGCTGGGCACTCCCGATTGTGCGCCGAACACCACCCGGTCGCCAATGTGGATATGTCCTGCAATGCCCGTTTGTCCGCCGAACATACACCATTCGCCCACCTTTGTAGAGCCTGCAATGCCCACTTGTGCGGCCATGACGGTGTGTGCTCCTATTTCGTCGTTGTGTGCCACCTGCACCAGATTGTCGATTTTGGCTCCGTGGTGCACGATGGTGGCTCCCATAGTGGCGCGGTCGATACAGGTATTGGCACCGATTTCCACATCATCTTCGAGCACGGCGATACCTATCTGTGGTATTTTCTCGTAGCCTTGGGGGGTGGGGGCGAAGCCGAAGCCGTCGGCGCCGACAACGCTGCCTGCATGCAAGATACAGCGGTTGCCCACGCGGCAGTCGTGGTAGACAGTGGCTCCGGCATAGAGTACGCAGTCATTGCCCACGTGTGCGCCATCGCCGATGGTGGCGTGTGGGTGTATGACGGTACGGTCGCCTATCACAGCGTTTTCGCCTACGTAGGCAAAGGGAGCAATCCACACATCTTTGCCCACCTGTGCGGTAGGAGCTATGAAAGCCAGCCGGTCAATGCCTGTTTTCTTCGGCTTGCTCTGTTCGTAGAGGGTGAGCAGGCGGGCGAGACAGTCGTAGGCGTTGTCCACCCGGATGAGGGTGGCCTTTACTTCGTGTTCGGGCACGAAATCTCTGTTTACCAGCACGATGCTAGCCTGGGTATCATATATATAAGGTGTATATTTGGGATTGGCAAGGAAGGTAAGCGCGCCGGGCACGCCTTCTTCTATCTTGGCAAAGGTATGCACCTTGGCCTGCTCATCTCCCACGATTTCCCCGTGGATATATTCGGCTATTTGTTTGGCAGAGAACTCCATATTGTTTTTTGTTAGATGGTTTCAAAACACAAATATCGTACTTTTTTTTATATTTCTCCCTATAAGGCTGAATATTTTATCATTTTGTCTTCATTATTCGCCATAAGTAAGGCCGGTGAGAGGCGTGGAGACCTTTGAACACACAGACTTGGTTTGGAACGCAATGCTTCTGTGCCTCTGTGTCCAAGGGCATTCCAAATGTGCCTCCGCGTTTCAAAGAGGCAGGCGCCAGTAACAGAGAAAGTGTTTTTTTACTGTGCGCGAGAGCAGGGCGATGTCGAACATGTCCGATGCCTCGGCGATGCCTCGTGTGGTGCCATCGCTGAAGAGTATATCAATGCTATCGTCGGTGGGGTTGTACATGTTACTTTCGATGTCGGGGGTGGAGAGAAAGTAGCAAGCGTCGGCCGGCGGGATGTCGAGTGCTTGTGCGATGCGTGCGCGGAGTTGGGCCTGCCGTTCTTCGGGGAAGGGAGTGGGCGATACTTCGACCTTATAGAGCCTGCGGTTTACCATGCCATCGGCCAGGAGTGCCAATACGCGGTCGGGGTGATGCATCCAAGCTTTCAAGGCCGTCCAGATGTCGTTGTCGTCCAGTAGCAGGAAATGTTCCGGTGCGTCGGGATCGTTGCGGAAGCGTGCGGCATCCACATCGTTGCAGAGGAAAAATCGCAGGGCAGGGGACGCGAAAAGGTGCGTGTCGCCTGCGGCAGCTAATTGCCGGGCACGTTTTAGGGTGTTGACCAGCAATTGTTCACACGCCACCGATGTTTTGTGCAGATACACCTGCCAGTACATCAGTCGGCGGGCGGTGAGGAAATTCTCAATGGAGTAAATGCCTTTGGCTTCCACCACAAGTCGGTCGTCTTTCACATCGAGCATCTTGATGATTCGAGCCGGTCCTATGTTGCCTTCGCTGACCCCGGTGTAGAAACTGTCGCGCCGCAGGTAATCCAAGCGGTCCATGTCCAGTTGGCCGCTGACGAGCTGGTGGAGGAAGCGTTTGGGGTACTGGTCGCGGAAGATGCGTATGGCAAGTGTGAGTTGTCCGTTCATTTCGCGGTTGATGCGTTCCATGAGCAGGAGCGATATTTCCTCGTGGGTGATACCGTGGACGAGGGTACGTTCGAGCACATGCGAGAAAGGTCCGTGTCCTACGTCGTGCAGCAAGATAGCGGCTTCTACGGCTTCGGCTTCGCTGTCGAAGATGAAATGTCCCTTGGCTGTGAGTTCGCGGATGGCTTCGCTCATCAGGTGGAAAGCACCGAGCGAGTGTTGGAAGCGTGTGTGTTGTGCGCCGGGGTACACCACGGACGAGAGGCCCAGTTGGCGGATGCGCGTCAGGCGTTGCACGATGGGGTGGCACACCAGGTCGTAGATTAGTCCGCGAGGTACTTTGATGAACCCCAAGATAGGGTCGTTGATGATTTTGCTTTCAGTAGGCATAGGCTTTCTATTCGGGCATGAAACGATAAAAAATCCCCCGTTGAAGGACGAGGGAACCCCATGTTTTCATAACGGAACAACCCTTGTCTGGGTTGGCTTCAAATTGCTCGGCAAAGGTAAGAAATATAAATGAATATGGGAAGCTGTTACGGTGAAAATTTGCAGCTTGGGACATGCCGCCTTCATTTCCCATGCTTAAATGCGCTGTTCGCGATACTCCTTGGGTGACAGTCCGGTTTGCTTCTTGAAAAAGCGTGAGAGGCACGATTGGTCAGCGAAGTTCAGTTGGGCGGCAATTCCGGTGATAGAGAGGGTGGGGTTATTGAGCAACACTTTGACTTCAGCCACCAATTGCTCATCTATCAACTGTTTGGGCGATTTGCCGTCGAGATATTGTGTGGTGGCTTCGTAGAGGTAACGTGGAGTGATGCAGAGCCTGGTGGCATAGAAAGGTACAAGATGCTCTTGGGAGCTGTGTTCACGCACCAGTTGCATGAAGCGGTGGCACAGTTGCTGTTTGCGGTTGTATAGGATGCCGGTCGCAGCCTGTTTGTCGGGAATGGTGTTGAAGAGCCACATCAGCAAACTTTGCAGGAAGTTGTGTTCGTGTTGCGGCTGAAAAGTCGATTGGTTTTCGGCGAAAAGCATACGAGCCATATCCATCCACAGAAGCATCTCGCGCCAGGTCTTTTGGCTGCGCTCGTCGGGTGTGTGCCGGTAGCAGGGGTGTTCGTGCGTATAATTAAAATAAGGTGTATCAATGGGCAGGATAGCTTTTAGAAAGACTTCTTGCGGGAAGAAGAGGGCGCGTGCATGGAAATCGGGCGTGGTGTCGAGCACCTCCAGCAGACTTCCGGTCAGAAAAATAAGTTCGGTCTGTTCGTCGAATACATACTGCTGAACGCCGGTAGATACCAAGGCGCGTCCTTGGGTGCAGACCAGGTAAAAGCCGCAACGGAAGTGATAGGGGTGTTCCCGCAGGGGCATCAGGTCTGTGTCGAGGTAGTAGATGGAGTGGACATCGGAAGGAAAAGATGAAGATGGCATGGCGTTGTATGTTTGGATAGAAACCGATATATTCTTTATTTGTACGGCAAAAATAGTCATTTCTTTTGAATTATCTCCAGATTGTTCTGAAAATGCCACGTTTTGCCTTGCTTTAGTCATGGTCTGTATGCTGTAGAACGTGTAATTTTGCCGCTTGAAAATGAAGAAGCAACGAAGGCTTCCTGTAATGCAGCCATGAAACCAGATAAGCTGCTGGTCGGTAGCAAGCTTTCCGGATGAAATTCCGGACAGATAAGAAGCAGGTGGTTAAGGTATAAGAAGCAGACTTCTAAGGTATAAGAAGCAAGCGTCTGTCATTCAGGAAGTTTTGATTGCATTAAAACAGAATTTTGCATGAATCGGGAAAACGAAAAGAAAGGTTTTATACTGATGTTTCTGGGCATACTGAGTGCTTTTGGCCCTTTTGTCATGGATATGTATTTGCCCACCTTGCCGGCCATGGCCGATTATTTTGGCACCACCTCGTCGGGCGTGCAGTTAGGGCTGACAACAGGCATGGTAGGGCTGGCTGTAGGTCAGCTGCTCTTTGGCCCGTTGAGCGACCGCTATGGCCGCCGGTGTCCGTTGCTGGTAGCTATGGGCTTGTTTCTGCTTTCTACCTGGGGATGCCTGTTCTCGGCTGATATTTGTCAGTTTGTGGCATTCCGCTTTGTGCAGGGAATAGCCGGCGCGGGTGGCGTGGTGATATCCCGCTCTATTGCAGCCGATAAATATTCGGGGCGTGCATTGGCCGCCATGCTGGCAGTGATAGGTGCCGTCAATGGGGTAGCCAGTGTGGCAGCTCCCGTGGCCGGAGGAGTCTTGGCTGGCTTGGGCGGCTGGCGTGGAGTGTTCTGGTTCCTTTGGGGCTTGGGGGCCGTTTTGCTGGCGGCGTGCCTTTACTTCCGCGAATCTTTGCCTGCGTCTCGTCGGAGCCATGTGCCCTGGCGCGAGACCCTCGGCACATTTGCAGAAGTGCTGCGAAACCGCGCTTGTTTGTCTTACATCCTGCAATACGGTTTTGCCATGGCCGTTCTTTTTGTCAATATCGCTTCGGCTCCTTTCATCATGCAACAGCATTACGGTCTGACACCTGTACAGTTTAGCCTCTGTTTTGGTATCAATGCAGTGGGCATGGTAGCTTCGTCTGCGCTGGTGGTACGTATGCCTTCCATGCAGCAGGCACTTCATTGGGGCAACAACGGAATGCTGTTCTTTGCCGTCCTGCTGATGCTGGCATTGTCTGCCCCCTGCAATTTCTGGCTGTATGAGCTGTTGCTCTTTGCCTTGTTGACCATGGTCGGGCTTTCGTTTACGGCGGCTTCCGCATTGGCAATGGATAGCGAGCGGCATCATGCCGGCATAGCTTCGGCCTTGCTGGGGGTCATCGCCTTTGCCTGGGGAGGCATTGTTTCGCCGCTGGTCGGCTTGGGTGACATCCGGGTGACGGCCGGTATCCTATTCTTTATCGGTTCGCTTTGCGCGTGGGTCTGCGGACTGCCGGTGCCGGTCATGCAAATGCTGCGCAGGCGAATCTGAACGCAACAGCACTTGTTTTTGCTGTTCATTCTTGCGGTTTTCATAAAAAAGACCTACCTTTGTCGCGTCTTGTTCCGTACGGTCCGTTCGGATCGTCGGATGAAAAGGGAATCGGGTGAAAATCCCGGACAGTCCCGCTGCTGTGAGTTTCCATGACGGATGTATCAATCTGCTCTGCAAGCCACTGTTCTTGACAGAAGAATGGGAAGGCGATATATCCGGGAACGAGTCAGAAGACCTGCAAGGCAAAGTCGAAAAGCCATCCGTTCGAGGAAAGCGGCTGGTATACGTATTGGGTTATTATCAGATGACAATCGTGGGTTGTTTATGAGGAAAAATCTATGGATGCGGGTGTGCTGTGTCATGGCTCTCTGCATCGTTGCTCCGGGTATTGCTGCCCAAGAGGCGGAAACGGACTCGCTGGTGCAGCAGGAAGGATATAGTTTGGACGAAGTGGTAGTGAGCACACCTTTTATGGTTCGCAAGACGACGGCTACTTCGCCTTTCCAAGCCTTGTCCCGCTCACAGCTTGAACAGCAGGGAGTGACGGATATGGCAGATGCGCTGCGTCGTTTTTCGGGAGTGAACGTCAAAGATTATGGCGGGGCAGGGGGTATGAAAACCGTGTCCGTGCGGAGTCTTGGTGCCCAACATACGGCTGTGGCTTATGACGGCATCACCTTGACCGACTGCCAGAGCGGACAGATTGATTTCTCGCGTTTCTCATTAGACAATGTGTCCGAACTGTCACTTGCGGTAGGTGACAACGACGAAATCTTTCTTCCTGCCCGTACGGTGGCATCGGCGGCTTCTGTACGTTTGCAGACGCTGCAACCCGACTTCTCCACCCGCTCCTGGCATGTCGGCGCAGGGTTGAAGACGGGCTCTTTCGGATTGGCCAATCCTTTTGTGCGCTATGACCAGCAGCTCAGTTCCAACGTATCCATGTCGGTTTTCGGCGATTTCATGCGTGCCGACAACCTGTATCCTTTTACTTTGGTCAACGGTAAATATACGACCGAAGAGCGGCGTCAGAATAATTACATCGAAACCTGGCGCGGGGAGTGGAATCTCTATGCCCGTCCTGCGAAGCATGCTGTACTGAACGGTAAGGTGTATTATTATGATTCTTTCCGTGAACTGCCGGGCCCCGTGATTCTATATAACAGCAAGAGCAACGAAGAACTGACCGAGCGTAATTTCTTTTCGCAATTGCATTTCCAGACTTATTGGGGCAACCAGTGGTCTCTGCAATGGAACGGCAAGTTCAACTGGGCTTATTCGCATTATCACGATAGGGGAGATGCATACCCCGGTGGAGCCATGGACAACCGCTATTATCAGCGGGAGTATTATACCTCGGCTGCTGTTCTTTATACCCCGTGGGAACATTGGGCTTTCTCCTATGCTGCCGACTACTCGTTCAATAATCTTACCTCAGATGCTACGTCGGGAGTTAAGCCTTACCGGCATACCATACTACAGACCCTTTCGGCCCGTTACCGTACTCCGCGCCTTACTTTGACGGCTTTGCTCTTAGGGTCCATTTACCAGAATAATGCCCGTGGAGGAGAGGCGGCCCGCGACGCCAGACGTCTGTCGCCTTCGGTGTCTGTGTCATGGAAACCCTGGGAGGTAGCCGATTTCCGTCTTCGTGCTTCTTATAAAGACATTTTTCGCGTAGCCACATTTACAGAAAACTATTTTGACCGTTGGGGAAGCCGTGATGTGCGGCCTGAAGTGGCACGCCAATTCAATGTCGGGGCTACGTATGGGATGTCTTCCCGTTCTTCGTGGGTGGAGTCGCTTGCAGGGTCGGCAGATGTCTATTATAATTATGTAGAAGATAAAATCGTCGCTATTCCTTATAATATGTTCTTTTGGACCACAGTCAACTTAGGGCACGTAGACATTTGGGGAGCAGACCTGCATGGCGAGGCAGTCTTTCGCTTGTCGGAGAGACATCGTTTACCGGTTACAGTGAATTATACCTGGCAGCACGCTGTAGATATGACAGATCCTTCGTCGGTGTATTATAAAGACCAGATACCCTATACGCCCGAACATTCCGGTGCATTCTCCGTAGCCTGGGAGAATCCCTGGCTGAATGTCTCGTTTCATGTCACAGGAGCCGGCGAGCGATATGCCTCGGTGCAGAATATAGCCTCCAATCGTTTAGATGGATATGCCGAGTGCGGTCTTGCTCTTTATCGGACGTTTCAGCGGAAAGGCGTGGGATTCTCTGTGCGCGGCGATGTACAGAATCTGGGCAATAAACAATATAGCATTGTGAAGAGTTACCCCATGCCGGGCCGCTCGTATAAACTGACAGTCAGTATTAACCTTTAAATAATAGTAGAAGATTATGAATTGGAAGAAACATTTGAAGTTCTTAGTTTGGGCATTGGCTATGCCCATGATGTTTATGGCGTGTAATGATGATGGAAACACCGGAAATGATGATGGCGAACAGCCGTTTCGCGCCGAAAGGGGTATTTATGTGTTTAATTCAGGCAATCAAGGTTCCAGCATAGAAGGCTCTTTGTCGTTCATTGACCTGGTCTCTCCTCGCGGATATAAGAACGAGGTATTCAAGGAGGTCAACGGCCGTAGCTTGGGTTCTACGGTGCAAGACGGCGTGGTGTTGGGCAATAATATGTATATTGCAGTTTCCGAATCGAACACCATCGAAGTGGTGAATAAAAACACAGTGGAGAGCATTGCACAGATCTTGCCTGCTACCGGGCAAGGTGCAGAACCGCGTGATATTGTGACGGATGGTGAATATATTTATGTATCTATGTTTGACGGGTATGTGTCGCGTATTGACCCCGCTACGAATGCGATAGACAAGACCGTGCAGGTGGGACCTAATCCTGAAGAAATGGCCGTTGTCGGTGATTATCTCTATGTGGTTAATTCAGATGGTATGAATTATGGGGGAGGTTACGTAGACGGTAAGAGCGTTTCTAAAATTAAGCTGGATGATTTTACGGAAGAAAAGAAAATCGGAGTGGGCATGAATCCTACCAAGCTGGTAGGTCATGCCGCAACCGGCAAACTGTTTGTGGCTTGTATGGGCGACTATGCAGCCAATCCGTCTTCTCTCTGGACCATTGATACGGCTACGGATACGGCTACGGATTTGCAGGTGCCCGTCACTTTGATGTGTCTGTCGGGCAACACCCTTTATACCATCTACAACAGCTGGACCGGATCCGAAAATATCCGGTATATTTCTTATAATGTTGCGGACAACAGTGTGCTGGATGAGGACTTTATCCCGGCAGAAGTAAGCAACTCGGGATTTGAGTACAACCTGGTAGACAATCCGGCTGGCATTATTGTCAATCCTGCTGACGGGCATTTTTTCATTACTTCTTATGTGAGTGATCCCGTCAATGCTTATTCGCTGCCCAGCTATGTCTGTGAGTATGATGAACAAGGGCAGCTATTGGCCAGGTATGACGTGGGGGTAGGTGCCGTGAATATGATGTTACTGGAGTGAACACAAAATGCGACATAGTTATTTATTTGTAATGTTAGGTTGGGCTTTGCTCTTCTCTGCCTGTGGCGGGAGGGGCAAAGCCTCTTTGCCGTTGTCTGGAGGAGATACGCTGGCCTTGCGTTATGCTGAGAATCTGACTCTGGTGGATTACGAAGATTACTCCATGGCAATCCTTCGCAATCCTTGGGACACATTGAAGACATTACACACCTATATACTTGTTTCTCGCGACAAGGCATTGCCGACTGATTTGCCTGAAGGAACAGTGGTGCGTGTGCCTCTTTCCAAATCACTGGTCTATTCGTCCGTACACTGCGGCTTGCTGGCCGATTTGGGGGTGGACGATGCCATCGGAGGGGTATGTGACTTGCGCTATATCAATCTTCCTTTTGTGCAAGAGGCCTGTGAACAGGGAACGGTGACCGATTGCGGTAGCGGCATGAATCCCGATATCGAACGGATTATTGAACTGCATCCCGATGCAATCCTGCTTTCTCCTTTCCAGAACAGCAATGGCTACGGCCGTATCGGGAAGTTGGATATTCCCATCGTAGAATGTGCGGATTATCTTGAAACCTCTGCGTTGGGGCGTGCCGAATGGATGAGGTTCTATGGGCGGCTGTTTGGTGTGGCAACTCGGGCAGACAGTTTATTTGCAGAGGTAGAGGAGCATTATCGGCAGTTAAAATTCAAGGCATCTCTGTCATCTGTATCACTTTCCGTATTTGGCGATTTGAAGTATGGCTCTGTGTGGTATGTGCCCGGTGGGCGTAGTCCTATGGGACAGTTGTATGCTGATGCTTGTGGACGTTATGTCTTTGCAGGGCAGCAGACCAGTGGCTCCGTTCCCATGTCTTTTGAATCTGTACTCGACCAGGCCCGTGATGCAGATGTCTGGCTTATCAAATACAATAACGACCGGGATCTGACCTACTCTTCCCTTCAGGCCGATTATGCCGGTTATGCTGAATTTGAAGCATTCAGGCAGCGTAATATTTACGGCTGTAACACGATGCGGGTGAATTTCTACGAAGAGACTCCTTTCCATCCCGATTATTTGCTTTCCGATTTGATTCAGATTCTGCATCCTGAGTTGGGAGGTTTGGGTGGATTGCGCTATTTTTGCAAGCTGAAAGAAGAATAAAAAAGTGTATGGGCAAAGGAGGGAAATATGCTATTCTGCTGGGTGTGGGCATTGTGCTGCTGCTGATGGCTAATCTTGCCATGGGCTCAGTTTCCATACCGGTGAGTGCTGTGTGGCAAATCTTGTCTGGTCATGCCGATGCTCATCCCAGTTGGAGTTTTATACTTTGGGAAGCTCGTTTGCCCCAGGCGTTGACAGCTTTGCTTTCTGGCAGTGCTTTGGCTGTTTGCGGATTGTTGCTTCAGACGGCTTTTCGGAATCCTTTGGCCGGCACTTCCATATTGGGTATCAACTCCGGTGCAGGGCTTGGAGTGGCTGTGGTTATGTTGTGCTTAGGTGGAAGTTTCATGGCTGGCAGTTTCAGTCTTTCCGGTTTCCTGGCTGTCCTGTTGGGCGCTTTTGCTGGAGCCATGTCTGTGATGGCTCTTATTTTATTCTTTTCTACCTTGATAAGAAGCAGCGTGATGTTACTCATTACCGGCATGATGGTAGGCTATTTGGCCTCTTCCGTGGTTTCGCTGCTCAATTTCAGTGCTACAGCCGAAGGAGTACAGTCTTACATGGTATGGGGCATGGGACATTTCGGAGGCGTTTCCTTGCAGCAGATGCCTGCTTATGCCTCGGTAATATTATTGGGATTAGTCGGCGCATTTTTGTTGATAAAGCCATTGAATGCTTTGCTGCTGGGCGAACGTTATGCCGAAAATCTGGGTGTGCGTGTCCGTAGGGTGCGTCATGCCCTGTTAGTGGTCACGGGTCTTCTTACTGCTGTTACTACAGCCTTTTGCGGTCCAGTGCTTTTCCTTGATTTGGCTGTTCCCCATTTGGCACGTATGCTGCTGGGCACCGCCAATCATCGCACTCTTCTTCCTTTGACTGCCTTGACCGGTGGCGGGGTGGCACTCTTCTGCAATCTGTTGTGTGTGCTTCCCGCTCAGTTTGGTTTGATTCCTTTGAATGCGGTAACCCCCCTTATTGGTGCTCCGGTTGTCATTTATGTCATTATTGCCCAGTATCGCTCCGGTGGTTTCCGTTGAGTTTTGGAGAGGTATAGTGTAAAATTGACAAATGTCAATCCGGTGTATATAGGAAAATCTCTACTTTTGCAGCGGTATTAGTTTTAACACAAATAAAAAGATTAGGAACTATGAATTTGCCTGAAGAGCCGATGATGCTTTATAGCTTCATCAATATGAAATTGCGTGATTCCTATCCTTCACTGGATGCACTTTGCGATGATTTGAATGTTCCAAAGGATGACATCGTTCGGAAACTCAAAGCTGTCGGTTTTGAATATAATCCGGACAAAAACAGATTCTGGTGATGTTGTTGTAAGGAATCAGGATATGATTCTTGTTAAAATGGGGCCAACTGACTCAATGAGGTAGTCAGTTGGTCTTTTTTTTGTGTATTTTGTATGTCTGTTGTCGGATGTATGTTTATACTTTCCGCAAGATAGGTTCGCTTTTCTGGCATGTTTCCTGGTGAAGTGGAACTGTACATAGCTTTTCTTCTTTCGTTATATAGCAGTCGGAACAGTTCGGCAGTTCTGCTTCCTAAGTAAGTGATTGCAGCACGGTGCTGAGATGTGACGTTATACCATGTGGCCATTTTGATGTCAGGAGTCATTAAGGCGCTATGTTTTATGTAATGTGATGATTCCGGTCTCCCATAGATTGCGTAACGATTCTTTCTTTTTAGTTAATATATCGAAAATATCTTTTATGCTATATTTGCTTTCATTGGAAAATTATACTTTTGCGTACTATTATATGATTCATCCTGCGGTATATGAAGATTAAAGCAGGCATATTGAATGATTGGTGTTCGTATTTCATTGTAATTCAGGTGATTTGTTAAAGCTTGGGGAGCCAGGAGTATGTCCTGGGGTGATTTCTTATGCTTAAGGATTCCATTGTTACAGACAATGATGTTCTTTGTTGGTTTGCCATGAGCGCTCCGTTCCAAAAGGAGTTGGAGGCACAAAGACTCTTGGATAAATTGTCCATAGAGAATTACGTCCCTATGTGCTATCGGGTTGTGGTGCGCAATAAAAAGAAGAGGCGTGAATGGTGTCCTGCCATCCATAATCTCATATTTGTGCGGTCCACCCGAAAAGTTATCCAAGAAGCAAAGACGTGCTATATACCTTTTTTGCAATACCTTACACGTCAAAGTGGAGGGCGAAATCTGCCTATTGTTGTGCCCGACAATCAGATGCAACAGTTTATTCAGGCGAGCAGTGTGGAGGGTAAGAAGCTGATTTATCTGACGGTGGACGAATTAGGTCGTCTGAATCAGGGCGTTCGTGTGCGTGTCATAGGTGGACCTTTCGATGGAGTGGAAGGAATTTTCCAGCGTGTGAAAGGTTGCCGGAGCAAGCGGGTGGTAATCTGGTTGCAAGGTATCATCGCCGTAGTGTTGGCTGAGATACATCCGGATTTGATTGAGTTATTGGAATGAGCTACAAAGTGCTTTTTCTTGTATGCAGGCTGTTGTTTGTTTGCTGGTAGTAGTTGTTTTGCTGCTTTTGTTGGGCATTGGCTATGCTCTTGTGCGAATCAGGCATTTGCACCGGGTATTGCATGGGTTGGTTCAGGATTCTGTTCCACCTTCGGAGTATGGTCAGATTGTCGAAGCGGCAGAAGAGACACCTCCTGGCATTCAGCGGAATGAGTCTGTGGAAGGCGGGTTGGAGTCGGAAAGTGTCTTGGGCAATAGTTTGAATAAAGAACTGTTTGACCGTATACACCAGACTATTGTGGAGGAAAAACTGTTTTTGAATCCTGATTTTTCGCGTGAGCATGTCATCCGTTTGGGGTTGATTAATAAAAACAAAGTAGCTCTATTGTTTCGGGAGTATGCTCATACCAATTTCAGCGGATATGTCAACAAATTGCGGTTGGAATATGCCTTGCATTTGCTTCAGGAGCATCCGGACACCCCAGTGAAGGCTGTGGCTTACGATGCTGGATTCAACAGTGTGCGTACATTCTACCGCATCTTCGAGCAGGTCTATGGAAAGACGCCGCTTGAATATAAGGTGGAAATCTCGGGTAAGGGAATGGCTTCCAAAGAGCAGCGCGAACCCAACCATGTGCAGTCTTAATGAACGTGTCATCTCTTGATGTGCAGGGCTTTGTATGTAAGCGCTTGCCACCGTGTCTCTAAACGCTTGGAAGCACGCTTCTTATAGCTTTGAAGATTGTTGCTTATAGCTGGGGGAATTTATTTCGGAAAATGATGGTGTTAAGCATAGCAGACTGGATATTGAAAATTGAGTGCCGGAGCCTGGCTATCGAGGATTTGCCCAACTGGAAGCCTTTCCTGATGCCGGACGAAGCGGATGAAGTGGCTGGCGAAGAGTCGTTGCTGGCTGTATTGCAGACGGAGGTCGGTTTGCCGGCTTGTGGAGGCTCTCCAACCACGACAGCCCGTCCGGATGGCAGACTTTTGTGCATCTGGCTGTTACCTGGTTGCTGTTGCCTGGAACTGGCGGTTCCCGACAAGGGAATTCGCTGCCGGTTGCGTGCTGACCGCAATTGGAGGCACGTGCAGACAGATTGGGGCTTAAATGGAGTGTCCGATTATGATTTGCTGAACGACCTGCTTATGCTCACTTTCATCTATGCGTCTGCTTTCCGGCATACGGTTTTGGTCCATGCTTCCTGTGTGGTGACGAACGATGCCGGAGTGGCTTTCTTAGGTCCGTCCGGCATTGGGAAAAGCACTCATTCCCGTTTGTGGCTAAAGCATATTCCCGGTACCCATTTGTTGAACGACGACCAACCTGTATTGCGCCTGTTCCCATGGGGAGAGGTGCGTGTATATGGTTCTCCCTGGAGTGGTAAAACGCCTTGTTATCATAACGAGGGGGTAGAGTTGAAAGCGCTTTTCCGCATGGAGCAGGCATCAGAAAACCGGGCTATCCGACTGTCGCCTTTACAGAGTTTTCGCTTGTTGCTGGGAGCCGTTTCGCTCATTGGTCGTGATGGAATGAGTTTTGCCTGCATCAGCCGAACGGTGGCTGGGGTAGCGGGGCGGATACCGGCTTATGTCTTGCGGAATCGTCCGGAGCGCGAAGCGGCCGAACTCAGTTATACTCTGTTTAGAGAATGTTTGTGATATTTTTCGTGTGGTCATGATTATTGCGGTTGATTTTGACGGAACCATAGTCGAACACCGATACCCGGCCATTGGTCCGGAAATTCCTTTTGCCATCGAGACATTGAAGAAGCTGCGTGAGGAAAACCATCGGCTTATTTTGTGGACAGTGCGCGAAGGTGGTTTGCTGGAAGAGGCGGTCCGTTTCTGTCGGGAGCGTGGTTTGCTGTTCTATGCGGTCAACAGTAATTATCCTGAAGAAAGGTTACAACACGAAGGATATTCGCGCAAACTTCATGCCGATTTGTTCATTGACGACCGTAATCTGGGTGGCCTGCCCGATTGGGGAGTTATCTACCGCATGATACACGAAGGGCTTACTTGGGCAGATATTTACGCTGCTCCTGTGGGGCAGCCCGTGCAGTGTCCGGCTTCTGGCAATTGGTTAAGAAAGCTGTGGAAACACAAGAATATCAATAGGAAATAAACTATAATACATATAATGAACTTGAAAAAACTTATTTTATCGTTGGGAGTTGTAGCCGTTCTGTCGTCTTGCACCTCCTATCGCCAGTCGCTTTATTTGCGCGATGACGAAGTGTTGGAGCAAATATCTCAAAAGGGTCGGTTGTATGAATACCACATCATGCCTAAAGACGAACTGACCATAACCGTCAGTACGTCTGACCCGGAAGTTTCGGCACCTTTCTATCGCAAGATAGGGCAGAGCAAGTTGCAGAATGGTAATATGAACCAAGGTATGAGCAATGCCAACCTGTTGGATTATCTGGTAGATAACGAGGGATACATCGATTTCCCGATTTTGGGTAAATTGCATGTGGTAGGACTGACTAACCGTCAGTGCGAAGACCTGATACGGCAACGTCTGCAGCCCTATCTGAACGAAACGCCCAATGTGACGGTGCGCACCCTGAGTTATACGGTCAGTGTATTGGGCGAGGTCAACCGCCCCGGCACTTATAGCGTTACCGATGAACGCATTACTATATTTGAAGCACTGGCGCAGGCTGGTGATATGACTCTTTTCGCCCGGCGCAACGACGTGGAATTGTTGCGCGAAGATTCGTTGGGACGGCGCACGGTGACTCATCTGGATCTTACGGCTGCCGACATTACGCTTTCGCCTTGTTACTACTTGCAGCAGAACGATGTGGTTTATGTCAAGCCCACCAAAGCCAAAGTCCGTTCCAATACGCTTAGCAGCAATTCGTCTTTCTGGATTAGTCTGACCAGTTTGGCGGCGACCATTGCGTCTTTGGTGATTATTGCTGTGCAATAGCCGATATTTTCTCATTTACTTACGATTTATGAAAGAAGAATCTTATACCGATTTCTACCGGGAAGAAGAAAAACCCGTAGACTATAAGGCCATTGTTTTCGAGTATCTGCTTCATTGGCCGGTAATACTTGCATGTTTGGTGGTGTTTGTGGTAGGAGCTTACGTCTATCTGCGCTATCAGCCGCCGGTTTATAATATCAGTTCCACTTTGCTTATCAAGCAGGGCGACAAGACCAAGTCCGGAGCCGGTTCGTCATTGGCTTATATGCAGGATTTGGGTATGCTTTCCATGGCGAATAACTTTGACAACGAAGTGGAGATTCTACAGTCTTACACCCTCATCAAGAAAGTGGTGAATGCGCTCGACCTGCACATTACTTACCGGGAGAAGGAACGTTTCCGTTATCCGACCGAACTCTACGAGTCGTCGCCCGTGCAGCTTTGGATGGCACCCGATGAGGCCGAGAAATTGCCTTCCGCCCTGCAGGTACAGTTGGACTGTTTTCCCAATGGACAAGTAGATGTTACGGCTTCCTTTACCGTGAAAGATGAGGAACACTCTGTCAGTAAGTCTTTTGCACAGTTGCCTGCCGTGTTCATCACGCCGGTGGGCACATTGAGCCTTTCCGCACCCAAAGACTCTGTGCAAGCCCGGATCGATGCCCCCCGTACGTTGCAGGCCACTATTGTACCGCCTTCGGTTATGGCGGGTGCTTGTAAAGCTCGCCTGGGTGCAGAACCTACCGGAGAGTTCACTTCCATAGTCCGTCTGTCCTACAATGACACTGATGTCCGCCGGGGCATGGATTTCCTGAATACATTGGTGACGATTTACAACAACGATGCCAACGAGGACAAAAATCAGGTAGCCAGCCGCACGGCCCAGTTTATTGACGAACGCATTCAAATCATCAATGCCGAATTGGGAACCACTGAAAGCCAGCTTGCCGACTATAAACAACGTGCCGGTCTGACCGACCTGAGTACCGATGCCCAGATGGCATTGCAGGGAAGCACCGAATACCGGCAGAAGCAGGCGGAAAACACGACCCAACTCCGGTTGATTGATTTCCTCCGCAGTTATATCGACGACCCGGCCAACCGCTACGAGGTGATTCCTGCCAACGTAGGCATTACCGATGCCGGACTGGTCAATGTCATTTCGCAATACAATGAGATGCTTATTGAGCGCAAGCGATTGTTGCGTACCTCCAATGCCAACAACCCTGCCGTGGTCAATCTGGACACTTCCATAGCGGCTACCCGCAATACGGTGCTGACTACGGTAGAGAATGTGGAGAAGGCGTTGCAGATTACCCGTCATAACCTCGACCTGGAGGCACGCAAATACCAGAGCCAGGTCAGCAATGCTCCCCAGCAGGAGCGGGAACTGGTCAGCATCACCCGTCAGCAGGAAATCAAGGCGAACCTCTACCTGATGTTGTTGCAGAAGCGCGAAGAAAACGCCATTACTCTGGCTGCCACAGCCAACAACGGGCGGGTGGTAGAGGAACCGTTGCCTTCCGGACCCGTTTCGCCTAACCGGCGCAATATCTACATGGTGGCCTTTGTGTTGGGGCTGGCTTTCCCTATCGGAGGCATTTATCTTTCCCGTCTGCTCCGTTTCAAAATAGAAGGCAGGGCAGATGTCGAGCGCATTACTTCTGTGACCATTGTCGGCGACATTCCTCAGGTTGCCTATCCCGAAGGCCGTCCCATCGTGGTGTCTGAAAACAAAAACGGACTGATGGAAGAAGTGTTCCGCAACGTGCGTACCAATTTGCAATATATGCTGCAGGACGGCCAGAAAGTCATTCTTTTTACTTCCACCACTTCCGGCGAAGGCAAAAGTTTTACGGCTGCCAACCTGGCTGCCAGCTTCACCTTCATGGAGCGCAAGACGCTGATTGTGGGTTTGGACATCCGCAAACCCGCCCTCAACCGTTTGTTTTCCCTGCCGGGCCAATCGGACGGAATCACGCACTACCTGGCCTCTCCTTCTTCCGTAGACTTGCTTTCCCTCTGTCAGCCCTCGTCTTTGTCGCCTTATCTCTATGTATTGCCCGGTGGAGTCGTACCACCCAATCCGACGGAACTGGTAGCACGCAAGTCCTTGGATGAGGCATTTGCCCTGTTGCGTCAGCATTTCGACTACATCATTCTCGATACAGCCCCCATTGGCGTGGTGACAGACACCCGGCTTATAGCCCGTGTGGCCGATATCTGTGTCTACATCTGCCGGGCCGACTATACCCATAAAAGCGATTACGCCCTTATCAACGACCTGAAGCAGGATGAGAAACTCCCTACCTTGTGTACGCTCATCAACGGCATAGATATGGACAAGAGGAAGAACGGTTACTATTATGGCTATGGCAAGTATGGAAAATATGGGAAGTACGGTTATGGCAAGAAATATGGTTACGGCTATGGGTATGGTTATGGGAAGGAGAAATGAGGGTACGTTTTTACTTCTGTTATAGGAAAAAACAGAAGCATCATAGAGTCTTGACAGAAAAAATCCATTATCTTTGTTCCTTGTAATATAGACATTGGTTTATGCACATCGAACGGATTCGCCTACAAGGTTTTTGGAACAAATATACCTTAGACTGGAGATTAGATCCGGATGTTAACTTATTGTCCGGCATCAATGGTTCAGGCAAAAGCACATTGCTTGACATCGTGTATGTGCTGTTGGATAATATACAGCCCTATTTTGCGGATATAGCTTCCAAGTTCCGTACTATATGTATTGAAATGGGGGGAGGACTTTCCTTGGAAGCCCGGTCTTCAGGAGATAGCATAAACGTGCATTTTTACCGCCGGGGAACTGAGATTGGTTTTGATGATTTTCATCGGAATGCTAATCTCTCGGCCATTTCTACTTTCGACATGGCCATGCCCGATGAAGAAACCTACAAACGAATTCTGATGAATCGTTCCGCTATGCGCACAGAGTTGGATTTTCGTTTGCATGAAGCCCTTAACCTCTATTACCGTTATGTGGCGGGCATATCCAAGGAAGTGGAAAAGCTTGTAAGTCAGTCTGTCAGCAGTGGCGATATCAGCAGGTTGAATAATGTTTATGCGCGTAAGAACTTATTTATCAATATTGTGAATGAACTTTTTAGTTCTACCCGCAAAGAATGGTACGATGAAAAGAGCGAGATCAGTTTTCGCATTCAGGGCGACGATCTTTTCATCATGCCCCGCCAATTATCCTCCGGTGAAAAACAGTTGCTTATTATCCTGATTCATTGCCTCGTGGTAGGGGGAGTGGAAAATATTGTTTTCTGGGACGAACCCGAAATATCCCTCCACATTGACTGGCAGCGTGTCTTGATTCGTAAAGCTCGCGAATTGAATCCTAAGGGACAATTTATTATAGCCACTCATTCGCCGTCTCTGATTTATGAAGGTTGGGAAAGCAAAGTTGTTAACATGGAAGACCTGCTGCAAGTGCAGGTAACCCATTCTGCTACTATGAAAATCTCAGAACGGCAAATCCAAGGATTGGCAGAAAAAGT